>Ga0233425_10000740_pt1 | contig 81200 bp, 72 predicted proteins | sample Watercolumn_Towu_2_FD_181712 | JGI IMG/M metagenome (GOLD analysis project Ga0233425, IMG submission 181712) | Freshwater microbial communities from Lake Towuti, South Sulawesi, Indonesia - Watercolumn_Towuti2014_140_MG | ecosystem: Environmental > Aquatic > Freshwater > Lake | place...
AGGCATTTATTAGATGAGGCTTACGTAAAGTTTGGAGCATTGAGTATTTTGTCATTTGTCATTTGAAATTGTTTCGTATTTCGATATTCGTATTTCGAATTTGGTTGCGGCCAAAGGCCGCGCCAAGATCTTCGTGGTTTTAAAATAATTTACAAATTACATCAATCTTAGACCTTTTATCAAATCACAAACCATCTGAATTCGCTTGCCCTTTGTCTCTTCTAGTAGTTCATCAAATAACCTTTTCTTCGGCCCTTTTACCACAGCTAACCTGTGAAAAAGTCTGCACGCAAGCTCAGGATAAACCGAGTAAAGCCTTTTGTTTTTGAGAAATTCCGGTGACCTTTTAAATGTCTCAATATCTTTAAGCACAAAATCCTGTTTCAACAGGGATTCGTAGCGTGAAAGATTTTTCTTTGAAAAATCATTTTTCCCAATTGCAATTTTTACAGCCTCCGCAGCAGCCATCCCGGATGCAATCGCCATATCCATGCCTCTCAGAGTAATACCGCTATTTACCAACAGACCTGCGGCGTCTCCTACGACAAGCATGCCATCGGTGAAAAGCCCTGTGCGTGAGGCTTCGGGGATGACGTGTGCTGAGTATTCCACTATTTTACCGCCTGCAATCAGTTTTGCTATTGCAGGATTTGAGTTGAACTCCCTCATGAGTTCGTAGGCTTCCACTTTGTTTGCAATGAGGTAATCTATATAGACTACGATACCTAGGGAAAGACTGGTCCTGTTGGTATAAACAAAAGCCCCCCCGGGGATTTGTCTCGTACACTGCCCTATAAAAAGCTGGGCAGCGCCTTCTCCACAGGCAAGATTGAATCTCTCTTCAATCGTTTTTTCCGGCAGTTCTATGATTTCCTTCATGCCGATGGCGAATTCTTTTGCCAGGAATTTTTTAAGACCTGCCTTCTCTGCCATAAGGGAGACAGCGCCATCTGCAGCAATTACGACATTCGCTTCGAGCTTATCCGTGCCTGCAACGATGCCTGTAATCTTTTTGTCTTTCCATAAAAGATCATCAACCCTGACATTGGATATCAGCGTAGCGCCTGCTTCAACTGCCTTATTCGCAAACCACTGGTCAAACCTTGCCCTGAGTATGGTAAAGCTGTTTGGTGGGTCAAGAAGTTCCTCATCCTGAAAGTCAAGCGTAACGGAAGATTTGTCGGACAGGAGGGTCAGCTTTTCATGAGTAACACATCTCTCAACGGGGGCTTCTTTCCAGAAGTCTGTGATGAGCCTGTTTAAGGCATATGCATACATCCTGCCGCCCATCACATTTTTCGCCCCTGGATACTTGCCCCGTTCAACCATTAAGACATTGATTCCCATCTTCGCGAGGGAATAAGCAGCAGCGCAGCCACCGGATCCTGCCCCAACGATGATAACATCAAACTTTTCAGCCATTATTAATTTTATTGAATTCTTTAATCACAGATGGACACGGATAAACGCAGATAAAAGCAAATGCTGAAAATTCGTACGTGTAACTTTTGTAACCGATCAATATCAAGAGGGTTCATGCTTCGTCGTGAGCGCTCAGCCGAACGATCACAGACCTGAATCCGCACGACAGGTTGCTATTGACTAATACCACACGATTACAATTTTTTTAGATGTTTATTAAAAGCTGTTACATAATGCTATGTGCCATTATTAGCAATATCAATCAAGAGATTATCAAATGTTCTGGAAGTTAATTTGAGATCCAAATCTGTCTCAATCCTCTTTATAGTAAGAAATGATTTTATAAAAAATTTTGCATATTCTGCATCAACTTCATTAGATTTTATAATACTAGAAAATGATGATGGAATTCGTGAAATGAATACTCTTAAAGCTTTAACTGCGCGTGAATCATATATAAAAAACAATTCAGGCTTATGGAAATGTAAATACTTTGAACTTAAAGATATTTTGTTTAAACCAGTTAACTGTTTAAACAAACCTGATAAATATTTATGAATCTTTAAAATATTATAAATATTTGACCCATTTATATCTTTATTTTTTAGATCAGCTAAAAACTCATCCAATTTTGATTTAATTATAGCCGGAGCTACCCTATTTATGTAAAAATCATCATTTCCAGAAGATTTTTCTTTTCTTCTTTCTATTGCGGCAGCATATGAACGTCCTATCAACCATATTTTTGCTATAACAATTTCTAGTTTATCATGCGTAGGATAATTTTTGCAAAGATCATATAAAATCGAATTTCCAAAATCCCAAGGCGTACTATTCATATTTTTAGTGATTCTTGGTTTGAATTCATTTAGATCAACTTTAAATTTTACTGGTGACAACTTATAATTGTTCATATCTATAATAGGTTCGTATATCCATGTAGATTGTATAAATCATTGAGAAAAGTTAAAATTATATCCCCTTAAATTTGGGCTTTTTCTTCTCCAAAAATGTGTTTATACCTTCCAGACGGTCTTGTGTTGTGAAGCATTGGGCAAAGAAGTTTATTTCTTTCTCAAGCCCTTTCGTTAATCAGAATTTTCTCCATCTTAACAGCAATGGGGGCTTTTTGTGGTATAGTCATGGCTGCGTCTTTAGTTACAGGCAACAATTCTATGTCTTCGAAAGCTCGTATTTAACCGGTAAGAGTCTATCAAGAGTTACATGTTTCGAAGCATCAAGAATTTCAATGCCCACAATTCTGTCATTCTCGCCAATATCCAGGACAATGTCATCAGAAACCCGCCGGTTTATGACATCCTGTTTCCTGTCATCAAACCTGATGTAAAGAAGGTCTGTCTTGTCGTTGTAAACAATGTTCATTTACGCCTCCCACTTTCCATAAAATACATATACGGTAACGGTTACAATTCTATCTCCTTTTATGAGATAAAACACTTCAACTTTCTTTTGTTCATAATACTTATTGTGACGATTTTGCTTGAAATCATACACCTTGGCTTTCCCTATCCTTCCATGTTTGGCAGGGATTGTCAAACCTGTATTGATTACGTCCTTAATTTCATCCTCAGTTACACCTCTTTCCACTGCGCGCACTAATGTGTGCGGGTCTATTTGGATTTCCATTTTAACGATTCCTCAATCCCTCAATTCATTTATGTAATGCTCGTAATTCCACCTAACTCGCTCATAACCAAACTTGAGTTCATTTATCCTTCCCTTTTAGTATTATATCCGAAATTAAGGTCGTCTATGCCTCTATTTGGATTAACGGTAAATCATACACCCTTAAATCTTGGCTTTCTCTTCTCAAGAAAGGCATTTATACCTTCCAGACGGTCTTGCGTTGCAAAGCATTGGGCAAAGAGGTTTATTTCTTTCTCAAGCCCTCTCTTTATATCCTGATTTTCATTGACCATGGTTTTCGCCATCTTAACGGCAACCGGGCCTTTTTGTGCTATCACCATAGCCATTTCTTCTGCCTTTGCCATCAGTTCTTCGTCTTTTACCACCCTGTTGACAAGCCCTATGGATGCTGCTTCTTTTACATTTATAATCTCACCCGTCAGTATTATTTCCTTTGCTTTCCCTACGCCAACGAGTCTGCTGAGCCTCTGCGTTCCACCAAAACCGGGAATAAGGCCGAGATTCACTTCAGGCTGACCAAACTTGGCGCCTTCGCCTGCTATTCTAATATCACAGGCAAGGGCTAATTCGCATCCGCCGCCCAGGGCAAAGCCAGATACTGCTGCAATTACCGGTTTTCCCATACCCTCCAATTGATTGAAAACTTTATGTCCCCACCTGCAAAAGGATTCTATTTCTTCGGGTTTTATTGCGTTCATTTCCTTTATATCAGCGCCGGCGCAGAAGTCTTTATTTCCAGCTATAATAATAACCCTTATCTGCAAATCATTTTCAAGGCACGTGAGCGTATCTCCCAGTTCACGGAGCATTTTCCTGTTCAGGGCGTTTTTGGCCTCCGGCCTGTTTAACATGATAATGCCGATTTCTTTTTTCTTCTCGACCTTTATATGCTCATTTCCTGTATTCATAAAATCCTTCCCCGCTTTTTCTCCCCAATTTTCCGCCTGCTACCATTTTCCGCAGCAGTGGACAGGGTCTGTATTTCTCACCTAACTCGGTATGGAGAATCTCAAGTATTGCAAGACAGGTATCAAGGCCAATAAAATCCGCAAGTTCGAGCGGTCCCATCGGATGGCTTGCCCCGAGCTTCATAATGGTATCAATATTTTCTCTGGAAGCGACTCCTTCCTGCAAACAGTAAATCGCATCATTTATCATGGGTATGAGTACACGGTTTGAGACAAAGCCAGGGAAATCATTCACAACAACGGGTATCTTTCCCATGATTCCAGCGACGGCAGTTATTATGTTTACAGTTTCATCGGACGTATGCATACCTTTGACTACTTCGACAAGTTTCATTATATAAGCAGGGTTCATGAAATGCATGCCTGCGAACCGCTCCGGCCTTTTCGTAATTTCTGCTAGCCTGGTTATGGAAATGGAAGAGGTGTTTGAGGCGAAAATTGTTTCGTCACTGCATATCATATCCAATTCTTTAAAAATATGTTTTTTTATGTCTTCTTTTTCTATCGCTGCCTCGATTATCAGGTCGGCGTCTTTGCAATCTCTCAGGCTTGTGGTGGTTTTTATATTTGAGAGTATCCTGTCTTTCTCTCTGCTTTCGAGTTTTCCTTCACCCACCCTTTTCGCCAATCGTTCTTTTATTTTTGCAAATCCTGCCTTTACGTATTCTTCCTTCACATCTTCCAGAACTACCTCATAGCCGCTCTGAGCAGCCACCTGGGCGATACCGCCTCCCATAGTTCCCGCGCCTATTATCGCAATTTTTTGTATATTCATAAAATCCTCATATCGTAGGGGCAGGTTTGAAACCAGCCCCTACATACTATTGCATTTCAGGGCACGGAGCGCCGTGCCCCTACGATTATTGACATCTTTCAATTACCGTTGCTAATGCATTTCCGCCGCCCATACAGAGAGTAGCAAGCCCCCTTTTCAATCCTCTTTCTTTCAGGGCATGCATCAGTGTTACCAGTATCCTTGCACCGCTGCACCCTATTGGGTGACCCAGCGCAATAGCCCCGCCATTTACGTTGAGTTTTTGGGGATCGATCCCCAACTCCCTTGAGACTACAATGGAAGCAGAGGCATAAGGTTCGTTATACTCAATGAGATCCATATCATTTATAATAAAGCCTGTCTTCCCTAAAAGTTTTTTGACCACAGGGATTGGGGCTTCCATAATATCCTCAGGCTTGGTTCCTCCGGTTGCATAATCTATTATTCTGGCAAGTGGTTTTATGCCGAGTTCTCCGGCTTTCCGCGCCGAAGCTACTACCAACGCCGCAGCGCCATCGCTGAGCTGGGAAGTGTTTCCAGCGGTGAGAATTCCGTCTTTTTGGAAAACCGGCGGGAGTTTTGCAAGTTTTTCCAGGGAAGTATCTTCTCTTATACCTTCGTCCTTCTCAACAGTAATGCCTTGTACTTCGACAGGCATTATTTCTTCTTTAAATTTCCCGCTTTTTGTTGCACACAATGCCTTTTGGTGACTCATGAGACCGAACTCGTCTGCCTCCCCTCTGGTTATGCCGTATTTCTGCGCTACCCTTTCTCCCGTAATCCCCATGTGGTAGCAGTTATAGACATCCCATAGACCGTCATATACCATCGCATCGGTAATTGATGTATCTCCAAACTTTACGCCCCACCTCAGTCCTCTGATTAAATGAGGGGCGGCGCTCATATTCTCCATTCCGCCTGCAACAATTATGTCTGCGTCACCCGCCTTTATAGCCTGGGCGGCAAGCATAACGGCCTTGAGGCCGGAGCCACATACCTTATTCACAGTAAACGAACCTATTTCAACGGGAATTCCGGCATAGATCGCAGCCTGTCTGGCAGGGTTCTGGCCAAGACCTGCGGAGATTGCATTCCCCATGATGACCTCTTCCACGTGCTGCATCTGAATACCTGCCCTCTTCACAGCCTCCTTTATCACCATGGCGCCTAGCTGCTGGGCAGGCACTTCCCTGAATGCACGACCAAACTTACCCACAGCCGTCCTTACACCGCTCATGAGAACAACTTCTTCAGACATACGCTATCACTACGACTCCTTTCTTATCTTTTATTTTGCATATCTTCTATCTCTCCCTTAATTTCTTCTGCGTCGGGGGCATTAGGGTTTAGTTTTAAGTAAGTCAGGTAATCCTTCAGGGCATTTTCATTCCTTCCCAGCTTTTTGAAGGTGTTCCCGCGATGAAGATAGGCTAAAGGATTGTAAGGGAAGAGTTCGATGGATGTGTTAAAGTCCTCAAGGGCTTCGTCAGTCCTTTCCAACAGGTTTTTGATTTGACCCCGTTCGTAATATACACCGGCAAGACGAGGGCTCAATTCTATCATCTTGTTGTAATCCTCCATACACTTTTGCATATCACCTTTTCCGCGGTACGCTTTGGCGCGGATATAATAAGCAAAGGCATTGTTTGGCGAGAATTCTATGAAGGTCGTTGCGTCTTTTATTGCGTCGTCAAAACGTTGTGCATCAGCATGAAGAATACCTCTTTTCATATAAAGTTCCGTATTACCGGGATCGAGTTCCAGCGCCTTGTTGAAGTCTTCTAAGGCTTTTTCAGGTTCACCTGATTCGGCATACGTTAGACCTCGACTGGCGTAAGCAGCTGCAAATTTAGGGTCCAACGAAATGGCCTTACTCAAGTCTTCGATAGTCAAGTCTGTCCTTCCGACCATTTTAAAAGCAATACCACGGTTATAATAGGACAGGATTGAACCAGGATCTAACGACAATGCCTTACTATAATCCATGATGGCCTTATCGATAACCTCAATTGTAGCGTAAAGAGAACCACGATTGTAGTAAGCAGGCGCATAGTCGGGATTCAGTTCTATGGCCTTGTTATAGTCGCGGATTGCCCGTTCGGTATCCTTCATCTTCTCATAAATAACGCCGCGGTTGCAATAGGCTACGGCATCGTTCCCATGCAACTCGATAGCGTAGTTTACGTCTTTTAATGCGGCATCCATGTTGCCTTTTTCTTTTTGTATCATTGAACGGTTCAGATAAATATCGGCAACAACTTCGCTAACGGTAAGATTTTTGAGGTAATATCCGTTCTTGACGCTCGTCTGTGAAATACGTTTCCCGTGCATATTGATATAATAACTATCAGGGGTAAACATACCCTCGTAACCCGTTTCGATATTTCTCCGAAAGTCTCCGTCATCGTAACGCACGAATATGTGTTCCGGCACGCTTACCCCGTATAGAGGCAAATGTAAGCCTTCTGCTACACAGAGATAGAGAATAGATAAACCTACGCAGTTGCCGGCTTTCGAGTCCAAAACCTTATTTAAGGATATATATTCAAGATTGCCCGTTTGAACGTACTTAAATTGGAGTTCGTTAAAAAGCACCCTGTTCACGGTCTTGATAATCTGCTCCGGCTCAGTTTCGTCACGAAGACTCGTCTTGATATTTTCAACGATGTTTTCAATCTTTTTGAAATAGTATTCTACATCGATTTCCGGATAGGATTCTTTTGCGATTTTAAGGGCAGTTCTTGCCAGACCGGTATCTGCTGTGTTAATTTCCCAGACCGGGCTTGGCCTCAAATTTTCTGCCAATAGATCGAACGAGGCGGGCATCAGACCCATGAAAAAACATTTGAAACCACAGACAGCACAGATAAAAAATATGAATTTCTTACGTATCTGTGTAATCAGTAAAATCTGTGGCTGCCTTCTCATTTTGCTAGTATGCATGTTTGTTGATGAGCCCATTCCATACGGTGAGCCAGATTATCTTCAGATCAAAATTGAGTGACCAGTTTTCAATGTAATAGAGGTCGTATTCAATGCGCTTCTCCAATGACGTATTTCCACGCCAGCCGCTGACCTGCGCCCAGCCGGTAATTCCCGCCTTCATCTTGTGTCTCAACATATATTTCGGGATAGTGCCCCTGAAATTTTCAATGAAGACAGGCCGTTCGGGACGCGGACCCACGATACTCATATCTCCTTTTAATACATTAAAAAACTGCGGAAGTTCATCCAGGCTTGTCCTTCTCAGTAACTTGCCAATTTTAGTGCGTCTCGGATCGTCCTTCTTTGCCCAAACAGGGCCAGTAGCCTCTTCTGCATCTACTGACATTGTTCGAAATTTGAGCATGTTGAATGTATTGCCATCCAAACCCATCCTTTCCTGCTTAAACAATATAGGGCCTGATGAAGTCAGTTTAACCAATAGTGCAATAACCAGCATAACAGGAGACGTAAAAATTATTACCAGAGAAGAAAAAACAATGTCCATGACCCTTTTTACAATAATATTCCATCCGTAAAGAGGCGTGTCGCGAAGGCTGATGAGCGGCATTCCTTCAAACTCACTCACACTGCCTCGCAGGGTAACGAACTCAAAGAGGTCGGGCAGCACCATGATACTAACCGTCTCATCCCCAATCCATTCCAAAACTTCCTTTAACTGATTGTGGGCATGGAACGGCAGGGCGACAAAAATAATATCAATACCTCTATTGGTAATCAATTCGCGAACATCCGAATACTTCCCCAAAACCTTTGTCCCTTGTATAGTATTTCCAATTTCATTCGAATCGCTCGTTACGAAACCGGCTATCTGAATCCCGAGTTCTGGATGTTTTCGTAACTTGGTTACAAGGTCTTGACCCATCTTTTCGGTGCCTACGATTAAAGCATATCTTTGATTGTATCCCTTCTGCCTTAAGAAGCGGAGAAATTCCCGAAACACTATTCGTGTCAGGCTGAGGAATACGATGTTAATAAGCCAAAAATAAAGGAATGTTAACCGGGAAAACTCATATTGACGAAAGAGGAAGGTAAGTGAGATAAAGATCAGAGTGGCAAATGTAGATGCCTTGCCAATATCTATAATCTCAGAAAATCTGGTAGAAACCCTGCGGGGACGATACAGACCAAACGTCTTGAAAACGATACTCCACAGGGGAATCATAAAAATAAGGAGTGTTAAGTAGATTTTAAGAGGAGGGATTCCTTTATAGACAGGTATGATGCCGGAATAAAAGCGTAAATAGTATGAAAGCGCCCAGGAAACAGACAGGGTAGCCCAATCCATGAAGAGCAATAATGATTCGAAAAATTTGCTGTGCTTTTTCAGCATAATAAGCTATCCAAAAAGATATTAATATCTTTTCGATATATCGACTTTCAATACTGTTAATTTTCCTTTATCCATTTTCCAATCTGTCTTGTTTAATAATCGCTTCAATATGCTGTTTAAACTTTTCCTTAAATATCAGTCTGTCAAAACCCTCCGCATGTTTTCTAATTGAAAGCGGGTCAAATAGGTTTTTATTCTTTTCGAAAAACTTTACAGCATCCATTAAAGATTCCGATGTTTGCTCTGCAAAAAACACCCCTGTTGGTGTCTCTGGCTGTCTCTCTATTATTTCCGGCATCGGCTCTGCATGGATTCCATATACAGTTTCCAGCACGCCTCCTCTTGCAAAGGCAATCACAGGTTTTCCGCATGCCTGCGCTTCCAAGGGGACGATCCCAAAATCTTCCTCTCCCGGAAAGATCAGCGCCTTGCATCCCCTGTAATGTTCCCGAAGGGTTTCACTGGATTGCCAACCAATACATTTCACATGCTTTTTTGCCATCTTCCTGATTTGCCCTTCTTCCTGACCCCCTCCTATAATAACCAATGGCAAACCCATCCTTTCGAATGCATCTACCGCAATATCAATCCTTTTATAAGGTGCGAAGGCCGATACAATCAGATAGTAATCTCCTTCGCTGTGCGTATCCGTGGGTGTATAAAGAGAGCAATCCACCGGCGGATGAATGACCTCCGCCGTTCTCTTATAATATTTTTTTATCCGATTTGCAACATTGCAGGAATTTGCCACAAAGTGATCTACCCGGTTACTGGATGCAACATCCCACATCCTTAAGTAATGGGCAATAGGAGGCATCAGGAACCTGGAAACAAATCCCTTTTTCCCATCGCCAAAATAGGTGTTATAATGTTCCCATACATAGCGCATCGGGGTATGGCAATAACATATATGGATTGCAGCCGAAGAGGTCAGCGCTCCTTTTGCAACACAATGACTGCTGGACACAACAACGTCATAATCCCTCAAGTCGAAGCCTTCTATTGCCAGGGGAAATAACGGCAGAAAAGAGCGGTAACGTTTCCTGGCAAGGGGTATTTTTTGAAGAAAGGAGGTTTGTATCTTTCTATCCTCGATTATCTTTGAAACAGAACCAGGAATGTGGATGAGCGTAAAAATATCTGCATCCGGAAAGAGTTCACAGAAAATCTCTAAAACCTTCTCTCCTCCCCGCATACCAGTAAGCCAATCGTGAATAATGGCAATTTTTTTCATATTGAATTTTCGTGTCTTTCGTGGGCAAATTGAATTCTTTAAAATTTATCAAGTAAGCATGGATGTGTATAGCGCCACGTGCTGAAGTCCGATATTATCCCAGGAAAAGCACTTTCCCAACTCCCTGGCGTTATCTGAGATTTTATTCCTCAAGCCGGCGTCTTTGAACAGTTTTAAAATAGCATCGGACATGGCCTGATAATCACCGATGGGCGTTAAAATTACATTTTCCCAATTTTTTAATACTTCAGGGACATTTTCACCCATTGTGGTTACTACGGGGAGACCATGCCGAAGCGCTGTGAGAAACGTCCCCCGCCGCAGAGAAACTCCATCCTTGAATGGCAAAACACAGGCTGTTGCATTCGTAAAATAAACGGATACCTGTTCAGGTGTACAATAGCCGGTAACCGTTATTGCATGTTCAATGCCTAACTCTCTCGTAACGCTATAATCATCAGCCGAAAGATGGGTGATCATTACCAATTTACATTGGACCCCCTGTAAGAGCAATCGTTTAAATGCATGGAATAAAGCAATAACGTCTTTCGACTTTGTGGCAAAACCAAAATAAACGATGTACGGTATTTCCACCATGCGCCTGCTTGAAACAGTATTCGAAACCGGCTCAATGTTGGCGCCAATTGGGATGACCGTATATCGTCCTTTGAGCAAGGGAAACCACTTTAAAACGGCTGATGCTTCGTACCGGTCGGGGAATATAATCTTATTTGAAAGGAGCAATAAAAAGATCATTCCCATCTTGCGAAACTTATGTGCAATGGTAAATTCATGGATTGTGGCTATTCTACATAATTTGGGAAAGATAAACCAACAAATAAGGGGAAGAAAATTGGGCAACAGAAACCACCGGTATCCCCGCGTAGGATACTGGATATGGATCATGTCCGGTTTCATTGCCTTCAGGAATCGAACAAACCGAAATGTATTACACAATCGCCAGGATTTAACGACTTTACATACCGTTATTGAAGGTTGAAGTGACTTGATTCCAGGGAGATCGGTTGTCAGTACGCAAACGTCCATCCCTTGTCTGGCTAACTCCTGCGATAATCTTGCGGTATAATCTCCTACACCACAGGGATCATCGGGAAAGCTGCCGGTAACCATAGCTACTTTTTTGGGATGCAGTTCTAACGATTTATTACGAACCTTGCGTTCGGTCGCTGATGCCATTATTTTATTTAAAAAAGAGACATAATTTTATTGCCTCGCAGTAACCCCGAAACTTCTCTTTTGCTGTTCGTGTTCGGCAAGGATATAAGGACAACCACATGAAAATCCGGATCACTGATCGTATAAAAACAGCCACTTTTACCCACAACAGTTGCGCAGGTAAATTTTTATTAAAGTAATGAAATAAACTTCTGTGATAATGAATGATCTTGTCTGCATTATAGTTTTCAAGACGGCTTGACCCTCCGCCGTGCACAACCCTTGCTTCAGGAATAATGTAAACCTCGTATCCGGCTTTTTTTAATCTCAGACAGAGATCGGTCTCCTCAAAGAACAGGAAGAATCGGTTATCAAAGCTTCCTGCTTTGTCAAGGGCCTCTTTTCTCAATAAAAGACATGAACCCATTGTCCAATCAACCTTACAAACTTCTGAACGATTGAGATGACTGAGCTTGTGTGAACCAAAGAACCGATTTTTAGGGAATAGGCGGTCTAAAAATAAGGACTCGAACCAGATGTTCCTGAGATTAGGAAATGTATTTCCGCTGAGTTGCAGCGAACCATCCGTATTCAGAAGCGTGGGACCAATAGCGCCAGCTTCGGGATGCCCTTTCATAAAAGTTATAAGGGTATTCGTCATCCCGGGAATAACCTGTGTATCCGGATTAATAAAGAGTACATATTCTGACTGGCATTCCAAAAGGGCTCTGTTACAAGCCTGCGCAAAACCTTCGTTCACGGTATTCTGAACAAGGATAACTTCGGGAAAATTTTCCCGGATCAAGCCTGGTGTTTCATCGGCGGAGGCATTATCTACAACTACAATTTTATAACAGAATGAACTGAGGTCGTTCATAAGACTCTTCAGACAGTTTGAAATCCATTGGGAGGAATTCCATGTTACGATAATAGCCGATATATCTGTCCGTAATGTCGTCATTCGTCGAGATCGAATATGGTGGTGTTTTTGTAAAGGACTTTTGTCGTCTTTTAGCAACATACTTTTTTAGTCAAGGATATCATGATAACCGAGTTTTTTCATGATATCTTTTTCTTTTATCTGTCGATAAATTTCGATTAAGCCCGCATCTTTTATAAAAGCAAATTTTCTATCAGATTTGACCATTTGGGCAGCGGCCAAAACACTTGATTTTTCAACCCGTATAGCTATAAATTCAAGAATACGCTGCAAAGTTGTTTCGGGATTTTCCAAAAAAGTTTCATATCGTATATGCAGGATATTTTCCCTGAATTCTCCGTTTAAAGAAAACGCCTTATTAATATATTCCTGCCACAATTGTATACCTTCATGTACGTTTTGCAATTTTAAAGAACTCTGGTAACCAACTTTTCCAATTAACAAAAGCTCTTTAACCGTTTCTTTCCAGTTTTTCCGGAAAGTTTTCTGAATTTCACCTTCTCTTTTCCTTAAACTTTCCGCCACATCGATTGGATTTCTATAAATGTGCAATAGTTTGGCATCGGGGAATATCTCCTTCCAGAGGTCAATGGTAAACGTATTTCTTGGGTCCTTCCATCCCCACGGGAAGTCTAAGTTTCTGATATCTTTATATTTTAAAAATTTTTTCAGGCCCAAATATTCATACCTTCTGAAACCTTTTAAATGAAACTCTAATACCTTAATTACCTTTTTTCTGAATTCGTCATTTATAAAGTTAAAATTTCGCGGATTGTCCCACGAGGCATTTGCCTGTCTTAACAGCCATTCGTTTATTTTATAAAAAAACAATGATTCGTCATTCTCCTCCTTTTTGCTTCCCACAAAGAGCCCGAATTGCTCCAGCAATTTGGAAAGCATCGTAGTACCGGACCGATGCATACCGAGAATAATTATTGGCGGGTATTTCAAATTCGATCACCAAAAAACTTCGACACCCTGTCAAGAATGACGTCGGCTCTTTTTGACCAGGTATTCTCTAAAGCCACATTTATCCTCTTTCTGCAAATCTCGGGGTCATTTTCTTCCAAAGCCTGTTTTAAATATTTAACAAATTCAAATTTATCAGAAGCAACATAAATCAAATCGGCAAACCGGTCAGCGGGAGAAACCGGTGTGGTCACGATGGGCTTACCCGTTGCAAGATATTGATATATCTTCATAGAATCATTGCCGCGGGTTTTAAAATCGGCTTTTTTAAAACTGATAAGGACATCAAACCCTGCTATGTAATCCGGCACTTCAGTAAATTTCCGTGCGCCAAGATAATGGCAATTATTATACCGGGTGGCAATATTGTTGATATGCTGAAACCTTTCTTTGTCAGTAGGACCGATAAGGACAAAGTCAATCTGAGGGCAGCACGAAACTATATATTCGAGCAAATCGAAATCTATAACCCAGAAAAAGTTCCCCACATATCCTGCGACTTTACGGTTGTCTTTTTTCAGGAGTTTATCGGAAGAACTCTTAGAATATTCGCTACAATCAACCCCATTCGGTAAAAACTCGATTTCCTGTTTTGTGTAATCCCTGTATGCTTCGCTAACCACAGGAGAATTTGCAAATATCCAATCGCACTGAGAAAGAACGCTTTTATAATTGTTTATAAAGGTATTTTTTATCACTTCAGTTTTGGCTCTTGCTATTACGTCGTCAACCAGGTCTGCGATCACAATATCATGTTTGATGGCATTTATTGCAGCAGGCAGATAATATGACGGCGGATACGCAACAAGAACTACATTTTTTTTTGATCTGACAAAATTTTTATTTATAAAACCTCCCTGAACTCTTATCAAAAAGTCGCTTAATTTCTTCAATACGGCAAAATTCCCGGCATAAAGAACAAAGATACTGTATACGTAAATTTTTCCCCCGCCGTCGGCCAAAACAGGTTTGAGTGAAAGAGCCTTTCTAAAATGAAGCCTGAATACCTGTTTAATATTCTTATCCGGGGATCGCCACCATTTTACGATAAGACCCACAAATCCTTTTGCGCTAAAAGGCTCGACATGAAGCACATTTTCAACAGAGTCTCTTTGGGAAAGCTCCAGTAACAAAGCCTCATTTCTACGCTTGTACAAACCCCAATTGTTCATTTGAGACAAGAAAATGAAAGTTACTTTTGTATCCTGTTTTTCCATTTCTGGCTGATATTATCCTTAAACATCCATGAAATCCCGGTCATTGGTCTGCCGTAATGCGCGAAGACAGGAGCGACCGCAACCAATAAGACCATGACGAATTTTGCGTTTATCTAAACAGTCAACCCTCCGACTGTTTTTGCGAATCTAACATGCCACTGCTCGTACAGAAATTTCTTAATATCCACGTATGCCCTCAGCTTAAATACATGAACGGATAGTAAATATACCAGTATGCCAAAAGGTATCTGCGTGGCTAAATACGCCCAATGTGGCCAATTATCCGGCAACAGTAATCCCAGCAGCCATACGGCAGCAGCCATCATAGATGCAAATGCAAATATACCTGAAAGGTTCCGCATAAGTTCCGAAAAGGACATATTTATCAATCTATCTGCATATGAAATACTTGGATAGAAATTTATTATCGAAGCAATGGTGTATCCGATCGCAACGCCAATAACTCCCCAATGAAGTCCTATAACAATACCCAAAATAACGCTCGCTTTGAGAAACAGGCTGACCTTGAATTGCAAATCTGCCCGACCCTGTGATAAATAAATATTCCCGTTGAGCGTCCCTATAGATTGTGGAATACCCAACAAACAGAGTATCTGTAAAATAGGAATCATCGCTATCCACTTCTGGCCAAAGACAACCATAACAAAAGGTTTTACCGTGACAAAAAGTCCGAATATCAATGGAAAGGTAATGAGCGCTATCGTACGCGTTATTTTCAGGTAAAGCTCCTTCACCCTCTGCTTATCTTCCTGGATGAGTGAAAACGAAGGAAACATGACGTTCGAAATTACTCGTGATATACTGGTCAATGGAAACATCATAACGGAGTAAGCCCTGCTGTATGCCCCCAAGGCATCCATTCCTACAAACCGTCCAACGAGAAGATTATCTACATTACGCGCCCAGTAATTGAGCGCTTTGGTGCCTGCATAACTGGAACTGAATCCAATGAGATTTTTAATTGCCCACCAATGAAATTCAAAACGGGGACGCCATTTACTCAGTTTCCACAAAGAAACAACCTTTGTCATTGAGATAACCACTGTTTGAACAGCCAGACTCCAGACACCAAAGCCATTGTAAGCCATTATTATTGCTATTATGCCGGATATCCCAACGGTAACGATCTCCACAATGGAGAGCGTTCGGAAATCGAGGGATTTAGTCATGAGCGTTTTCTGGACAATACCAAAAGAGTTGGTTAAAAAATTCGTGGAGATGACTACCGTAAGTAAAACGAGTTGAGGTTCGTTATAGAAACCCGCAATAAGAGGGGAACCAGCCATAAAGATGAGCATCAGCAGTAAGCCCGCGCCTGAATTTAACCAGAATACGGTTGACAGGTGTTCCTTGCCAATATTCCGTTTCTGGACCAAAGCTGCGCTAAACCCCAATTCGGCAAATATTCCGGCAAAGCCGGTGATAACGGTAATCATGGTAATGAGACCGAATTCACTCGGTGACAGCAAATGGGCAAGTACGACGCCTATGGAAAACGTAAGCGTCTGCTGGCCAACCTGGCCGACGATATTCCATGCGATCCCGCTGACAGTTTTATGTCTAAAATTTTTCATTCAGCTTGCAAAACCCTTATTCCTGAAATTTGTATACATGAATAAAAAGTTGCAGTTACCTATTTGCTTGATTCGCTGTAACCAAATTCTTTCATCCGTGTGCTGCAAATTCTCTCAAGGCGCATCAAATTCTCGATTCCAAAAAAATCCTTCCATAAAACATTGCGGTCTCCCCGCGGTTGATATTGAACATCCAGTTTGTCTTTAATATCAACTCTTTCTGAAATGCCGAGTTGTTTAGCAAGGTTCGCTATGAATCCATACTTATCGGCCAAAAATTCTTCATACTTTGCCAGAATCATCCGTTCCCGGTAAAATACATAATTATCAACCGCCTTGTTCCACTTACGAGCTAATGCTTCAACATAGTTCTCAGTCTTATTCCCACCCCATATGCTTGCATCGAGCATTATTCTTTGCGAAGATTTAATCTTAAAAGGTTTCCCGTCAAGTCCGGGAAGATGGCCAGGAACTTTGATGCGATTCAAGATACTCCTGATGTTGTCGCGAGGGTCGCGAATAATAAATATGTATCTGGCATTGGGAAACCTCTCAATCACCTGATCGGTAATGAAAGTCATACTCGGCTCTTTGATGAGGTCGGTTGAAAAGTAAAATTTATGGCGTTTAACTAAATTTGCGAAGTCAATCTGCCCGCGCATAATTTTCAACACAACCGGAGACCATAATGGAGGAATATCAATTGTCTTGGACAGACCGCCAAAGTCGGCCAAGAGATGCGCAATAGCCGAGGTGCCGGACTTCTGATTTCCCAACACAACGATAGGACGTTCATTAACTGCGGCAAACCGGCTCTTTACGTAGCAGGCCAGTCGTTTCCTGTATTTTTTTATCTGTATCAATAACTCAGCCATTTACTATAAGCCCATTTTCTCATTCTTTTCTCAAAACTGAAAATATGTTTCAATTAAGCAACCACATTGAATACATACCTATCAGGCTTTTCATTTTTCCATAATAATCGTTCACGACAACTTTCCGGCTAATAGCTCCTGGTACAACACTACCAACCGGTTGTTCAAGGTATCGATATTATAATATTTCTCCGCATGCTCCCTCCCCGCGCGTCCCATCTTCGACCAGATTTCGGGATGCGCTAAAAAAAACTCCAGTCTCTCGGCCAGGGCATCAACATCTCCCTCACGCACAAGAAATCCAGATTCTCCATCCCGAACTAACTCCGGTATTCCGCTGTGTTGAGTGCTCAGCACGGGCAACCCTTGTGCTAATGCTTCCATAAGCGCTACGGGAATTCCTTCCTGTTCTCCGTCTGTGCCCGTAATACTTGGGGCAATCAATATATCCGTATCTTTCAACAATTCCACGATTTCTTCCTGGTTTTTCCATCCAAGAATTTTAACGTTGTCCTGGATATTTAATTCTTTTATCAAGTCTTCCATCTGGATTTTTAACGGACCGTCACCGGCTATCTTGTATTCCAGATCTGGATACCTTCCGAGAACTTTCGCAACCGCCCGAACTGCATATCGAACCCCTTTCTTTTCAACAAGCCGGCAGATCGTGAGCAACCGCACTTTACCATTTTCCCTGTGATTACGGGGGGAAAAAAGAAATTTAGAAGTATCAATACCCATCCTGTGCACAAATATCTTTCGCTCATCGCAACCCATCTCAATCAGCGTATTTTTCCATCGCTCACTAATAGGAAGAAATATGTCTCCTTCCCCGAAAAGATTCTTGTAAACATCATTACCGTTTTTTTTTATATAGGATGAAATATCATATCCGTGAAATGCGGTAACAATTTTTCCTTCCATAACTCCGATATTCCTTAAAATGACAGCTAAAATGCCATTCGGCCCAAAATGGCACTGGATAATGTCGTATACGCCTTTTGCCGTGAAAGCATCAATTGCGCACAATATTTTTACGACAGAAATTTTCCCATAACTGCTAAATCTCAGGAATTTCAAAAGGGAGACGGGTTTTCTATAATAATTTTTAATTAAAAGACCGACGACGGTTACACCCCGTGACAATTTGTTTGATGGTATGTCTCGAAAATAGTGCGTACGATTTAATAAGTTATATTTTGTCACATCTGCGTGCATTATAGTATTATTTTCAGGGCGAATTGCATAAATGTCAACTTCATGCCCACGATCTATCAAGCCCGTAATTTGATTCAGCACAAAAGTCTGTGATAACACGGGAAATCTGTTAAGAAAAAAGGCAATTTTCATATTTTAGATTTTTATCATCAAACACGGAATAGAGAGGTCTTTGTATCGATGTAATCGTATAAATCTAATGGAGATGCTTCCAAAGGAATTTTTAATTGATAACATGGAGTATTTTTAAATATTTCCAGGAACCTTTTGATTGATCTTTCTTTTGTTTCCTCGATCTTAGGAAGCGGGCTATCTGGCCCGCCGCCATTACATAAGCAAGAGTATTTAAAAAAGGGGTTGATCTCAAATGCCAGTATTTCAGAAGCCATCTGACTGATTACATCAGAATCGATCTCGTTCATTTCAAAGGTAGTTACCTTAGTCCTCACAAAGTTAACGACTTTGTTTATACGGGCGTCTTTACTTATCTTTTCAGTCCCGAAGAATTTCTTCGGATCGACTCTACGGCGAACCGAATCTTCCCCATACCTATACTTTCTATAAAACCAATTTAATTTATCGAAAACACCCCTTCCTTTCATTAATAAGTCGTAGAGATCCGCATCGTTTTTTATATTATAAGGATAGATTTGAATATATTTAGGATTGAAGTAAACGCGCCCATCACTGCCTACGATGCTGAGATCGTCGGATAAATATCTCCAACCTTCCTGTTTAAGCATTTGCAGCATAATACCGGTTTTACCAATGCCGCCTGCTGCCACAAATAATATCGCCTTTCCATCCTTTTCCAAACTGCTTGCATGGATAAAACTTGATCCATTTACCAGAAATTTTAATTCCATGACGAAATCAAAAATGTTGTATACAAAATTCTTTGCAAGGGTTTCTTCGATGGTAAAGAAATTCCAATCTCTGAATCGCTCGCGGGTTCTAAAGGTGCGTTTCCTGGGAATGGCGGGATAAACATTCACTTCTAACGGACATTTTTCAAAAATTTTCCCTTTCATCTCAAAGTTTAAAGGAGTGTTTTTCAAGGCGAAGTAGTGAGCATTAAAAAAAATATCGGACACGGCGGTCACATTACGGGGAACTTCAAAGGAACCCTTGTTATTGACAAAAAAACTCACTTCAGGACTTTCCCGTGTCTCCGGGTAACCGGACAGTTCCTTCAAAATAGTGGTATAAACTTCACCCTCCCCTGATAATTCAATTGGCACGTCTGCAACGATAAACTTCATCCTGTCTTTATTTTTCCCAGCCAAAATTAATACCGACATACTCATAAAGTCTATGATTATGAGGTACAAAATAATCAATCAAACGATTTCTCATGACGGCGTCCATTTTGGGATAGTATCCAACGTTTTGCTTTTTGAAATCTTTCACTTGCCAGGCTGGCAAACCCAAGAACTGCAGTACCCGGTCAAAAGATGCCTGCGGGTCTTTAAAAAAATCTTCACTTTTTACAATTAAAATTTGTTCCTTCGTGAAATAATTGTTCAGACGTTTTAATTGATCTACATAGACACCCTTCAAGAGATACGAGTAATGGAGGTAATTAAAACTATAGTGATGCTCATCTTTCATAAATTTATCAAATTCTCCACGGAGCCTCTCTTCTTCCATTTTTATCGCATCCTCAAAAGACAAGGTTTCGCGCTTCTTTCTGACCTCATGGTAATAGTGAGAATAAGCCCTATCAACAGGGTTCCGGAAAAGAACTATCAATTTAACGTGCGGCAGGCTCTCAGAAATCCTTCGGGGGGCATGTGGATGGAAAATATACCCGGGGGTTGCCTCTCCGGTGACGAAATCCCGTTTTCGAATCTGAGTGATGTAATATTTGTAAGGGACTGAGGGAAAATATGTCCTGTACCAATCCATGCCTTTTTGAAAATGATTATTAAAAAAATGAACTTCTTTAATGAAGGCGGGTGCAATGGATGGATGGTTGATTAAATTCCTGTAAAGAGAAGATGTGCCGCATTTTTGAGCCCCAACAATAAGAAAATCAGGCAATACCCTCATGTGACGAGTTGAGAGCCTAAACATATAGTTGCCTTTTTTGACTATTTCTTTTGCAGTTTCTTTCAGGGACACGGATTTTTCCTCCAAATTTACTCCATAGAATTCTGATTTTTTCTATTCCAGGAAGCCTTGCTTAATAAGAAATTTATACTACTAATTGTAATTACTCACAGATGCTTGTCAATGCTTTATTTTGTCACAAGTCCGGCGACTTTATAACCAGGTGGAAACACCCTCTTTGTCTTTTATCGTATTACCCGTAAAAACTTCTTTTCCGCATTCCCCGCTTTTGCAAGGACAAGTTTGTGTAAAGTGACGTGTGTCGAGTGACGAGTAAAACGTCACCTGCCACACGCCACTTGGCCTTATCTTCACTGCTTTGGTTGTGGCTTTGCTGCGCTGGGATTGTTAGTAATTCATATTTGACTTTGTTACCAATTATTGTGCTTTATTCTTGACATAAATTTTCTATAATATTAGTATAATAAACTTTGGTAAGTCCAATAGTTACAACTAAATTTATAAGCCAAATAAATTATGACGCAAAAAAGAAATAATATTCTCGTTATCGATGACGATAAGCTCATGAGAGTGTCATTAAAGAGTCTATTGGAAGAAAATGGATACCTGGTCTATATGGTGTCTAACGGAGACGAGGCCGTTCAAGCGCTGGATAAAAACAGCGTGGATTTAATTCTGTTCGATCTGAGACTGTACGATGACAGAGAGCTTTCGCTAGTAAACAAAATTAAAGAAGCATCACCGAATACCCTTATACTCATCATGATTGACCAAGGTAAAATCAAGACGGTGATCAATAACTTGTGTTTAGATACCGTTGACTACATGCTGAAACCTTTCGATCCTGATTATTTAAAGAAAACCGTAGAAAAAGCCCTTTATAAGCAGCAACTGGAAGCAAGTCTTAAAAAGTCGCTGGTAGAGAAGGAGATTATTAACAACATCAATAAAGCCATAGCCACCAGTTTGGATATACGGGAAGTCTTTCCAAGTATATGCGGTGAATTAAGAAGGGTTATTCACTTTGATCGTGCTTGTTTGATTATTTCAAATGAACAGGGGCAATGGTTTCAGGTGTTTGCACTAACGAAAACGTACAACTTTAGTGAGATTAACGAAGGCGGATCTTTTCCATTGTCCGGTAGCCTGCTTGAAGAGGTTATTAAGACCGGAGAGCCTGTGATAGTCAATAATACGGGAAAAGGTCGCTTTTGGACAGACAATGTATTATACAAAGAAGGAATACACTCGCGATTTGGATTCCCGCTTACTTACAAGGGCAAAGTACTTGGCGCCATTACCTTTGGCAGCGAAAAGGCAAACAGTTTCAGTGAACACTCCTATTATTATTTCTGGCAGATAGCCCCGCAACTTGCCATTGCACTTGAAAACACAAAGCTCTTTAGCCGTATTAAAGCCTCGGAAGAGCGTTACAAGACATTATTTAATAACGCCGCAGATTCCATGATGATGCTGGATCTTAACGGAAAGATTCTTACCGTAAACCAGCGTGAAGAAGAAATTATCGGTTACAAAATGGAAGAACTTATCGGCAAGTATATTTACGATTTCTTGCCCAGGACGTCCAAGAAATCTATCTTGAAACTTCTGGAGATAACGGTTAACGCAAAAGTTCAAACTACCGAAATCGAAGTTATCAGTAAAAACCAGCAACTTTTGGTTATGGAATTAGACCTTTCGGTGGTAAAAGAAGAAAACAATGTTTTATATATATTGGTACACTTCCGGGATATAACGAAAAGAAAAAATCTCGAACTGGAATTGAAAGAAGAGAAAAGCAAATTGGATAACATCGTGAGTGAAATAGGCGCCGATCTCCTGGTTATTGACAGGAATAACAAAATATGCTGGGCAAATAAACGACTCATCGAAAATCATCCCCTGGGAAGGAACATCTTGAATCGCACGTGTTTTGATACGTATTGCCACTTTAAATCTGTCCCCACGGATTGTCCCTCCAGCAAGGTGTTCAAAACGGGAAAAATAAATCAAACGGAACACGTCGTTTACAATAAGCATAAAAAATTTTTTTACAATGCGATCAGTTCTCCCATTTTTGACAAAGACGGGAATGTGGTGCAGGTGCTGGAATTAATTCAGGACATCACGGAAAAGAAGCAAGCGGAGGAAAAACAAAAAAAGCTTCAGCAACAATTGGTTCATTCTGACAGATTAATTTCCCTGGGACGACTTGCAGCCGGTGTGGCTCATGAAGTTAACACGCCTCTTGCCATACTTTCGGGTATGATACAGGGTTTTCTCGAAAGGAACAATACGTTCACAAGGGAGACCGTAAAAGAATTCAGGACTATGCAAAAGGTAACAAAACGCATTGAAAAAACGGTAGATTCATTATTGGACCTATCGCACTCCGAGGGAAACGAGTATCCGAAACCCATTAATATTAATGAATTAATTAAAAACACGGTTTCCCTTATTATCGAACAGTTTGCAGCAAAAAATAAAAACATCATCCTAAAACTCTCTTCACGATTACCTAAAATCAAAGGATTTGCAGAACAATTGCAGCAGGTATTTATGAATTTACTCATCAATGCCGACGACGCTACTTCAGATGGCGATACCATCTCAATTGCCACCGCTCAAAAAGATAGAAATACCGTCCACATCAGCTTTAAAGACACCGGCGTGGGTATTCATAGGGATTATCTGTCTAAAATCTTTGATCCATTCTTTACAACAAAAGAAGTTGGCAAAGGAACGGGACTGGGTTTATCTATTACATACGGAATTATAGAACGACATCATGGTACGATTCATGTCAAAAGTAAAATAGGTAGTGGTACTACCTTTGATATCAATTTACCCATAGATTTGGAAAGGCGATAGCCCATGGATAGAGGAATAAAAATATTAGTCGTAGATGACGACAAGGACTATAATTTATATTTGACTAAATTTCTGTCTGATGAGGGGTATATAACCAAAGGTATTACAAAACCGATGGATGCACTGCCTACATTGGAACAGGAAAAGTTTCATATCGTCATACTCGATATGAAAATGCCGCAAATAACTGGCACGGAATTGCTCAAAGAAATAAAATCGAAGTATCCGAATATTTGTGTTATTATATTAACGGGTTATCCTTCTTTTAAAACAGCCGTTGAGACGATGAAACTTGATGCATTTGACTACTTAAAAAAGCCATTTGATTTAAATGATTTACGAAGGGCGCTCAACAATGCGCAAAAGACGTATTGCCTTATTGGAAGCTCAAAGGATAAGCTCAAGAGTTCTGTGGGAAAGAAACTTAAATTTTTAAGAAAGAGTAAAAAAATCACACAGAAGCAATTAGCAAACCGTACCAGTTTATCGCCAAGTTTGCTATCACAGATAGAAAATGGACAAATCGCAGCCTCTCTTACTACCCTGGATAAATTATCATCGGCGCTTAACGTTAAAATATCATATTTTCTTGATGAAGAGGCCGTTGAAGTTACAGCGAATGAATAGATAGGATATCAGGCTTTTATACAGCGTTATTTTTGCAGGAGTTTTACTGAATGGACAATCTGATCAATATTATCTCAAATTTAGGTTCTCCCAAAATCATGGTTATCGGGGATCTGATGCTCGATAAGTATGTATGGGGCGAGGTAAAACGCATCTCACAAGAGGCCCCGATACCAATCATCAATGTCTCGTCAGAAGATGTTCGACCGGGAGGCGCCGGGAGTGTTGTAAATAATTTGAAGACATTGGGGGCGCAGGTGTTTCCCTGTGGAATCATCGGAGACGATGCGCATGGACACACGCTCATGGGCATTTTCAAGCAACTGGGGGTAGACACGGCAGGAATCATTGTCGATAAAAGCCGCCCAACCATCATGAAAATGCGTTTCATGGGACACTTGCAAACCGCCGGGAAAGGCGTACAGCAACTGCTGCGGGTTGATTACGAAAAGACGCATGTCATATCTGCCGAAATAGAAACACAACTTACTACGTACTTAAATAAGACGATACAGATATGCGATATCGTCCTGGTTTCTGATATGAACAAAGGATTACTTTCACATTCATTTCTGAAAACGATTGTAACGCTTTGCAAAAAATATAAAAAGATTGCGATTGTAGACCCTAAACTTGTGAACGATTATTCCTGTTACGAAGGTTTTACAGCCATGACTCCTAACAGGAATGAAACCGAACTTGCCACCGGAATAAAAATCACCGACAACGACAACCTGCGCCGTGCCGGAAGCAAACTCGTTTCAAACCTTTCACTGGAGTATTGCATCATTACCATTGATAAAGACGGTATGTTCCTGTATCACAAAAATGGGAGTGGAAAGGTAATACCGACCGTTCCGCGCGCCGTATTTGACGTGACGGGTGCGGGTGATATGGTACTCAGCATATTTGGCATGGTAGTCGGGAGTGGCCATGGTTTTGAAGAAGCTGCCCCGCTTGCCAATGTTGCGGCTGGAATAGAAGTAGGAAAGATCGGCGCAACTCCCGTTAGCAAAGGCGAAATTCTGGGTGAACTCATGGGTGGGAAAAATCAACTATCAGGCAAAATCAAGGATGTCGAAGTGCTGGTGGGTATTTTGAATGAACACAGGAAGAAAAACGATAAGATCGTTTTCACCAATGGCTGTTTCGATATACTACACATCGGACATATCGAGTACCTCAAATTTGCACGAAAGCAGGGCGACATACTTGTGATTGGATTGAATACCGACCGTTCTGTCAAGAGTCTGAAAGGACCAAGCCGTCCCTTCGTCTCCGAAACAGAACGTGCCAGCATGCTTGCCGCCCTGGAAGACGTAACCTACGTGGTACTCTTTGACGAACCGACTCCCCTGAACCTCATTAAAGCTGTAAAACCCGATGTGCTGGTAAAAGGAGAAGATTGGAAAAATGCCGGCGCTGTGGGCAGCGAGGTTGTTGAAGCCTACGGAGGGAAGGTTGTGTTTGCACCCTTTGTCGAAGGGGTTTCAACCACCAACATAGTTTCCAGAATAATCAAACGGCATAGCGAAACTGCAACATTGAAAGATGCCGTTGGTCAAACTTCTTAAATAATATAGAAAATCCCCCTTAGGGGGGCGAGGTGGTTGCAAACTTGTCCTCGTAAAAACGGGGAATGGGGAATAGACCAGAAAAAACACAACCCCCCTGAATCCCCTTTTTTAAGGGGGAATTAAACGGAATAACTCACATGGGAAACGAATTCTTATGGACGATATAGAATTACAACTACAAGAAAGCATAGATACCAAAAAGGCATTATTATCGGCCAATCTCGATATAATCAGGAAAATAGCCGATACGGTAGTCAAGGCATTCAGGAACAACCACCGCATCTATCTCATTGGCAATGGTGGAAGCGCAGCAGATGCCCAGCATATCGCCGGCGAGCTAATCGGAAGATTCAAAATGAACCGGCGTCCCCTCCCTGCCGTTGCCCTAACAACCGATACTTCTGTAATGACCGCCCTTGCAAACGACTTTGGTTACGATACCTGTTTTGCCAGGCAAGTCGAGGCGCTTGCTGACAGAGGCGACGTTATCCTGGCTTTTAGCACCAGTGGAAATTCAAAAGGCATCGTAGATGCAGTCAAAGTCGCAAGGGATAGGGGAGCAATCACCATTGGATTTACCGGGAAGGACGGCGGTCTCTTGAACAGTGAGGCCGATATCTGCTTAAAAATCCCGTCAACCAATACACCTCGGATACAGGAATGTCATATCACCGTCGGACACATTGTATGCTCTATAGTCGAAAAAGAACTTTTTGGGGCAGCAAATAAGTGAACAAAAACAAGGCCGTATTTCTTGATCGTGACGGCACTATTGTCGTTCACGAGCCTTATCTGAGTTCTCCCGATCAGCTCAAACTATTGCCGAATGCCGCCGAGGGCATTCACCTCTTCAGAGAACACGGATATCTCATAATCGTGGTAACCAATCAATCCGGCGTGGCCAGGGGATTTTTTGATGAAGAACGGTTGGTACTCATCCATAAAAAACTGATGCGTATGCTGAGAGAGGAAGGAATCACGATTGACGATATTTACTATTGTCCACACCATACAGAAGGAGTTGTAGAGCAGTATGCACTCGACTGCGATTGCAGAAAACCCAAACCCAAAATGCTCCTCAACGCTGCACGACAACACAATATTGATTTAACCCAATCCCTGATGATCGGCGATTCTGAGGTGGATATGCAAGCGGGCAAAAATGCAGGATGCACGTCTGTATTAATAAGGAACAGATGTACGGACAGCACAAATACTCCCTCTATAACAGGCATGGATTACGTCGTAAAAGATTTGCTTGAGGCTGCAAGGTTGTTTATTCGTTAAACAGAACAAAAATATCCAAAAGAAAGAGACACCGGTATTATATAAATTACTGTGACTTAGAGGATAAATATGGAACAGCCTTTTTTATAAAAAACAGTATAGGGAGTTTAAGCATGCTCAAAAAAGATGCAATAAATGAAATTCTTAGAAAAACCAAGAACTATTTACAGTTACAGTTTCACGTAAAACAAATCGGAATCTTCGGTTCGTATTTGAGGAATGAACAACATGAAAAAAGTGATGTTGATATTCTTGTGGAGTTTGAAAAAGGACACAAAGACTTTTTTAACTATTTACGACTGAAAAGTTATCTTGAAGAAATTCTGGGGGCATCTGTTGATCTCGTGATGAAGGAAGCTGTCAAGCCGAAGTTGAAAGATACGATATTGGGACATGTCAATTATGTCTGAGAAAAAGCGCGATTGGGGCATTTTCATTGATGATATGCTTGGGTCAATTGAGAAAATTGAACGATATACCGAAGGCAAAACCTTTGAAGAATTTTCACATAATGAAATAGTGATTGATGCGGTTATAAGAAATTTTGAAATCATTGGAGAAGCTGCCAGGAATATCCCTGAAGAAATCAAAGGAAAATACCCGTTTGTAGAATGGAAGGAGATGCTTGGCTTCAGAAACGTTCTCATCCATGATTATTTTGGTATAGAGGTAGAATCTGTATGGGACACTGTACAGAATAACATTCCAATCTTGAAAAACATGTGCTTGAAATGAAGTCAAATTATGAACGAACAAACCCTTGAACAAATTCTTTCAAAAATATCATGGATTGATTTAACTCAATCCGTGATAATTGGTAACTTTGAGGTGGATATGCAAGCTGGCAAAAATGCAGGTTGTACCTGTATATTAATAAAGAGCGCCTGTAGTGATAATACAAGCGTTGCTCCAATGGTAGGCATGGATTACGTCGTAAAAGATTTGTTAGAGGCCGCGAGGCTGTTTACTCAGCGTAATAAAATTAAAGAGCCGGGGAGGTAATTTAAACCTGAGCAAGAAAAACATTAAGATGGCATCTTCAAATCAAATTAGAATTACATTTTTACTTGGTTCAGGTATCTCAATTGCAGTTAAAATGCCATCAATTAAAGAAATAACAGAAAGAATTTTGTCTGGAAAAAACATTAAGCGAGCGGATGATGGAACTTATTATTTAGGTGAGGCTACTAACGGTTTTAATAATGAATATATTGATAAAGCTGTAAAATTTCTCAAGAGAATCAAGATTGAGGCCAACAATTATTATAAGAATGATAGAGAAATAAATTATGAAGACCTTTATTATATTGCGACTCAAATTTATGACAGCGAAAATAGAGAGTATGATAATCCAGTAGTCCAGTCTTTCATTGAAAAAATTATATCTGATATTACACCGCTTTTCCCTGGCAAAGAAGGTGAACATATAGATAAATGGACACTCGAACAAATTTCTCAAGAAGCGATTAACTATATTAAAGATATTGTATGGCGTATTCTAATTTCTAAAAAGCCAGAAAATATAGATCGTTTAAAGGGTTTTAAGAATGCCTGTTTAGACGAAGATGTATCCAGGATTGATATATTTACCTTGAATCACGATACAATTTTGGAAGATTATTTATCAAAGGCTAATGTAAAACTAATTGATGGTTTTGGCAATCCAGAGAAAGAAGTAAGATATTGGGATCCGTATTTATTTGTTAGTAAATCCGCGAAGGTAAAATTCTTTAAATTACATGGTTCCTTGAACTGGTTTTTATTCCGTTCTGAAAAGGGAAATCTTGTCTCAGAAAGAATAGGAATTCCCTTAAATAGAAGTTGTTGGGATACAGAAGACCCAAATGGGCAAATGCAACGTCCCACATACGGCAGACCCGAGTTTTTGGCAGGAACTTTTAATAAGATGTTTGATTATACCAGTAGTATTTACGCTGAACTCCATTGTCAGTTTTATTATGCCTTGCGTAACAGCGAACAAATAGTTATATACGGATATGGTTTTGGCGACAAGGGAATCAATAGGCTAATTTTTGAATGGGTTTACTCTTCGCTAAAACACAGACTTATTATAATCGATCTCGATTCAGAGAAACTCAAACAAAAGGCAAGGGGCGTACTTGCAAAAAATTGGGATGACTTAGAAAACCACAATAAGTTGATTTTTATCCCTGGGGGGATAGAAAATACATCTTGGCAGAAGATAAAAGAAAACCTTTTTAAAGAAATAAAATAGAGCGCAATTACATAAAACAGAGTTTAACGCCATAAACTCCAAAGGTTTTGCCATTCCCAAACTTTCGTTAAGTTATTCGAAATGTCTGCTTATATATGTGAATCTACTGAATAATTTCAGTCTCTTTTACCACCCAGTCCAGATAACTCTTTGAACCCTGAGTAATTGGCAGTGCAATGATCTCAGGAACTTCGTAGCTGTGCAATTCTTTGACACGTTTCGCGACTGTATCGAATAATTCTTCTCTCGTCTTCATTATCATCAGCGCTTCGCGCTCGATATTTAGTTTTCCCTGCCATTTGAAAATAGACTCGATTGGCTGCACGATGTTGCAACAGGCGACTTTGCCCTCTTCTACTAAAGTCTGACCGATCTTTCGGGCATCTTCTGTTGAACCGGCAGTTACAAAAATTACAATCGTTTTCGTCATGCCAGACCCCTTTCAATCGTTTGCTTATCGCACATGCCGCCGTGTCTTTTTAAGAGGGATTCTATTTCTTTGCTGCCCTCGTCATCCCGCGTTACATATACCAGCGTGCAGCGGCATCCTTTTGGGCTTTTACAATCCGTATGAGGGGGTTTTATATCATGGAGCATCTTATGATTGGGAAGCAGGTGGCTCCCATCTAAGGCCTTACACACACCGCAGGTATCGCCGTCTTTCGCCGATGAATAATAGACATAGGCAATTTCTTTCAGGTGGGTATTGACGACGTCCGGCTTTTTCTCTTTATAGCCCTGAGAGGGTTGATAGGTATTTCTTGCTGTCCTGCCTTTTATACTATTTTTAATGAGATAATAAATAATATATACAGCTATGAGAAATACAAGAAAACGTATCATTGATTACACGGAACCTTTGGGCTTTCTCATCATAAATAAAAACAATCCGCCCACAACCAATATCGCCTGGGTCAATATGATACTCTTGATCCATATCGCAAAACATCTCCATAACAGTTCTGTTCCGCGTGTCTGCTCAATTGCAACGGAAACACGCATAAAGGCATAGATCGAAATCAACGAGATGAGTATTGCCATAATGATTATAATAAATGCCTTTAATTTCTGTTTCATAGTTCTTTGTCTCTCATTTGTCATGTTTATCAAAGGTAACAGTTACGTTTTCCGGTTCTTTCTGTTTATTTGCCGTTTCTATTGTCTTGCCTTGTCCCCTGGAATTCACATCCATTGCCTTTGTATACTCTGCAACTGCCTCGTCTATCATATCTTTTTCCTCATAGGCATATGCCAGATTATAACGGGCGTCAATATTTTCAGGGTCGGAACCCACGGTTTTTCTGAATTCGCCGATGGCGCTCTCTACCATGTTTTTACTTGCATACGCCAATCCTAAATTAAAATGGGCTTTTGACGAAGCAGGATTCAATTCTAACAATTTTTTCCAGGTGGAAATCGCATCATCATACAATCCCTGTCGCAGATAAACGGCGCCCAGCCTGTCGTAAGCTTCCGGGAAGCTGGTATTTGATGTAATGGATTTGTTATACATGACGGTAGCCTTATCGAGCAAGCCTCGTTCGGCATAAGCCTCACCCAGTTTGTAAAGGGCGCGGGTATTGTCAGGATTTGTTTTTATGATATTTTCAAATTCCGAAATCGCCTCGTCACAGAGACCTTTCCCATAGTATGCCTCGCCGAGATTGAATCGTACCATTACATTGGAAGGGTTTTTAGCCAAAATCTCTTTATACACACTTATGGCTTCATCCAACATTCCTTTCGTGGCATACGTATGACCCAGATAGCAAGACGCCAGCAAGTCGTCGGGGTTTTCATCGGCAACTTTCCTAAACGATATTATAGCTTCGTCCAGGAAACCTCTCGTATATTGGTTGTAACCGGCGATACTTTCAAGGGCTATACTCTTATTGGCCGTTTGGTAAGCCTTGGTCTTTTCATAGATTCTTTTCCCTTCTTTTGCCAGCTCCATATTTCTCATGGCTTCCATGTCGTTGGGGTTTATTTTTAGCGCCAGATTATGTTCTGCAATGGACTCATCAAACATACTTTTATTCCTGTAGGCAAATCCGAGGTTGTCGTGAGCCTTGGAATAATCGGGATTAATCTTTACGGCCAATTTAAATTCCGCCATTGCATCATCAAACATCTTCTGCCTGCAAAAAGCCACGCCGAGATTATTGTGCGCTTCTGCAAAATCCGGCTTGATCGTGATCGCCCTTTTAAATTGGAGGATCGCCTCATCGAGCATGTCCTTATTAACATAATTTGCGCCACGATTATTAAACTCCATCGCCAACTGGTATTTGTCAGCCTCGCTGTTGTTCTTCGATTGCTTTTTATCCGAGGAAGCACATCCAAAGAAGCACAGAACAAGACATATACACAGTAATGTCGTTTGCCACTGGCATTTGGATTTGATCATTTTTTCCCCTGTAAAAAATTCTGTGTTTTGTGGTAAATCCATCGTACTGCAGCCAATCATCTCTGTGTGTTATTTTCATTAATTTATATAGAATCAATATCAAAGTCAATGATAAAAATAGGTAACTTCCTCCATTCTCCATAATAAACACGACGAATTCCCTTATGACTGCAACAATTCAAAAACCTCGTTCCTCAATTGATTTGTTACCTGAATAGTATATTCACGATCTGTCCTTAAATTGTCAAAAGACAGAGGCTTGCCAAAATTGATTTTTACGTGTCTCTTTTCCGGGTGAGAGAGCCATCCACGTTTTGGCATAAATTGGTTACTGCCACAGATAGCCATAGGCACAACCCTCCTCCCTGATTTCAAGATAATCAATGAAATACCTCTTTTAAATGCACCGAGCCGGCCGTCCTCGCTGCGCGTCCCTTCAGGAAAAACGACAAGTGATTTTTTTGCTGTTAGCTTCTTAATGGCTGTTAAAAGGGTTTCATATGCCTTTCTATCTTCACCTCTTTGAATGGGAATGTGGCCTGACGCCGTCATGTAAGCCCCCAGGATTGGAATACGGAAGATCGTATCCTTCGAGATAAAGCTAAAGTTTATGGGTATACAGGCCAGAGAGAGTTTTATATCCATCATACTTTGATGGTTTGAAATAAAGATAACCGGTTCGTCTCTCGGTATATTCTCCAGCCCGTGAATTTCTATCTTCATGCCCAGGAGTTTAAATGCGATGCGGCTAAAAACCCTTTCTATGGTATTAAATATATTTTCCTTGTCCCTTGTATCCAGAGTTAAGATTGCAGCCATCAGTGTAGAAAATATCCAGAGTGAAACGAATAATGTCCACGAATATAAAGTAACCACTATCTGATAAAATTTATACATAACGAGTGTGCTTCCACTCCTAAAAAAATTCAGGACCTGATACTTATTTAATTGTCGATATTTTAGCTTCAAATTACCGTTTTTCAATAATTAAGATTTTGTTTGACAAATTAGCACTGAAGTCATAACCTTAAACTTACATTAAGGAAATTCAAAGTTACAGTTGTAACGCGAACTTTAGTTCGCATGGTAGAATGTAAGCGAACTGAAGTTCGCGCTACATTGAAAAAGTTGCCGAATGCCTAATTTTAGAAATATAATATTGTGATGTGCTCGACTATTACCAAATCCATGAAGAAACTATTCTTTAAATCAATCCAAACAGTGAAGGACCTGTTTGACTTTGTCATCCTTCTGAATTACAGAGGCAATACATCCCAAAATAGCAATGGCGTCATAAGATCGTCTTTACGGACGGTTGCCAAGAGCGCTATTGTAAATAGATTTTATGGCGGAATGGCGCTCTTGTTTTCAACATGTCTGCTTTTATTATTATTGGGTGCGGTCTGTATTTATGGTTTTTTGCGATTTCCACCCGGTCTTGTTATTTTCACTATCGGCAGCATTGTTATACTATTCCTTGTTTTTATAAGGGCATTCCTGGTACCCTTATTCTCCTTATTGAACAAGGAAAAAATTGCGCTATTAATCGAACAAAAGTATCCTTCCCTAAATAACACCCTCATCAGTTCAATTCAATTAACCAGGCACAAATTACGCGAAAAGAAAGTTGAATATTCCGGGCAAATGGTCTCAATGCTTGTGGATAATACGGCAAATCAATTAAGGCAGCTAGACCTCGGTCGTGTAATTGATAAAAAGTTTCTCCGATTAAGCTGTATAATTCTGAGCTTCTCTGCGTTTGTTTTTTGTACAACATACGTATCACATCGTTCGTATTTCGATAAAAACATACCCCGCCTTTTTAGCTGCCTCATTCATGAAAAAGGAATTTACGAAAAGGAGCTATCCGCTTATACAAGGCCTATTATTGGAGACATTACGATAAGTTATCGATACCCGCTCTATTCAGGACTGCAGCAAAAGACGGTATACAATACCAGCGGAGATATTAAAGCATTAAAGGGCAGTGAGGTGCAAATGAGCGCCATAAGCGACCGGGCCTTAGCATCTGCGGCAATCGTCTTTAATGATTCGACCAAAATTCCCTTTGTGGTAGAAAACGGCAAAACAATGAAAGGCGCTCTGGCATTGCTTGAGAGTGGTACGTATGTTTTCGAGACTACTGATAGCACGGGTAGAACTCTCAAGGATGCGATACCTCATAAAATTCAGGTGGATCCGGACCAATATCCTGAGGTATCCATAAACGCCCCGGCAAAAGATATTACTGTCAATGAAAAGGATGTTGTAGAACTCAAGTATACGACCAGCGACGACTTTGGCATAAGTGAAATTTCTCTTGTGTTCGAGCACGGGAATGAAAGAAAAACTAAAATAATTACCAGCTTTAGCAAGAAACAACTCCAATATAGCGGCGCTTATTCATGGTCGCTCAGTGAATTAAACCTGAAACCGGAAGATAAGATTCCATACCATATAGAAGTAAAAGACAACGACACAATATCAGGCCCCAAAGCCAGTAGTTCCAAAACGTATTATTTAGAAATATATAGTTCCAAAAAAAAGCATCAGGAACTGGTGCAATTACAAGAAGCCCTATTACAGGAATTACTCCATCTGTTATCCGATGACCTCACAAAGAGGATTGACGATGAAAAGTGTGCGTCCAGGGACTATCTCGTTATGACTCAGGACGGTATTCAGGAACGGGTGGAAAGAATCATTCGTCTTTTTACCGATATATTAGTGGGCATGCAAGAGGATACCCTGGCAAATTATAGCGTGTACTATTCTCTCGAAAACCTGAAAAGCAAGTTCCGTGACGTTACCGAGAAAAAGCGGACAGCCATCCGGCAATCCGTACAAAACACAGCGGATAATAATATCCCGGTTTCTGTATTGAACGAATTACAAAAAGTGCAAGACGAAGAGGTTGGCGAAGTTGAAAATATAATTATCTTCCTGAATGAGTTGATCCAGAAGCAAAAACTTGACGAAGTCCTGGATACGGGAAAGAACCTTATCCAATCTCAAAACAATATTGAGAAACTGCTCGATAAATTACGTAAGGGAGAGGACGCGAAACTCAACGAGCAGGTGCTTTCTGAACTCAAGCACATCGAAGAAACTATCCAGCAAATGATGGAGAAGCTAATGAAAATGGCAGAGAGTGAGCACATGGATGAATTTTTAAATGCAGACGCCCTTAAAAATATCGAGCAAAATGATATTATGAAAGATTTGAGCGCCATGAAAGATGCATTCAATAAAGGGGATTTGAATGCAGCCCTGGAGGCTGCACAGAAGCTGCTTTCCGCCCTCCAGGGGATGATGGATCAGATGAAATCTTCCGGCCAAAAATTTGCGGATTCATCCTTTTCCAATATGCTGAATGATGCAAACCAATTAATGGATAAAATATCTGAATTGGAAAGTAAACAGAGAGAACTTACCGAAAATACCGACAAACTGAAGAAAGACATTCAAAAACGCACCTCAGAATCTACCAATGAGACCTTCCAATCATTTTTCAAGAAACAGGAAAAAAGGGTTGAAACAATAAAAAAAGACCTTTCAGAAACGAAGGAAACCCTTGCGAAAAACGAATTACTACAAGAATACCTCCGTGTTAACCGCGACTTAAAACGCATGGCGGAAGACAGAGAGGCAATGGCGAGTCGTTTTAGTGAATTCTTTGGCGGAGACGAAGAGGTGAGTGAATTTCAAAAGGAATCTAACAAATTGGTTGATCTATCAAGGAGAAATGCCGAGCTGAATCGGGAAATCAACAAAGATCCCATGCAGAGAGATTTCCTCAACATGTCGCGGGAACTGCCGCAGACGGAAGAAACACTTTCCCATCTAGAAGAAATGCTCAAGGGATGGGATGCAAAGGAATCATTAAATTTGTCTAAGGAAATGTCACAAAACCTGAACCAGTGGAACAGCCGCATGCAAAATACCCTGGAACAAAAAAAAGTTGCCAAAAAAGCGGAAGCGCCTGAAAAAGACTTAGAGGTTGCTGAAAATGTCCAGGACGCTGCAAATCAGAATCAGCAGATCATGAAGGACCTTGAATCCATGATGAAATTTCTTGAAGAACAGCAGATTGCCAGTTTGACGCAGGAAGACAAAGATACCATGCAAAAGTATGCCGAGAAACAAAAGGAACTGCAGGAAGATACTGAAGAAATAACGGAAATGGCGGATCAACTTTCCGACCAAAATCCATTTATGGATGAGCAGGCTGACAGACAGCTAGACCTGGCATCAAAATCTATGGGAGAAGCAACGGAAAAACTGGATAAAAACGATGCGCAGGGCGCCGTGATTGATGAAAGAGAATCGTTGTACCGCCTTGCCGAGGCAAAGAAGGGCATGGAAATGGCAAGGGAACGCATTGCAAAGGGAATGATGGGCGCTGGAATTCCAATGCCCATGCAAAGGCCTTTCCATGGCCGCATGGACGAAGGCCAGTTTGGCGCTTCTACGGAAAAAGTCGAAATACCTTCAGAAGAGGCATACAAAGTCCCCAAGGAATTCAGGCAGGACATCCTCGACGCCTTAAAAGAAGGACTGCCGGAAAAATACAAAGACCTGAACAAAGACTATTATCAGAGACTGGTAGATTAGGCAAACCTTAATCCAATGCAAACATAGAGGATAAAAATGTCCATAAAGGATGCAGGAAGGTATTTTGACTCTGTTGCTCGTTGCATAGCTAAAAAAGACTTTGCTATATAAAGAAATGCCTGACAAGACTCATCACGCACTGCGTGACGAATTACCCGTAATCCAACCGGAACTCTCCTGGACCCACTACCGTTTGCTTTTAAAAGTAGAGCGGCCTGATATCCGTAAATTCTATCTTGATGAGTGCATTGCCTCCAACTGGAGCACCCGTCAGCTTGAGCGACAGATAAATTCCTTCTACTACGAACGTCTTCTTTCAAGCCGTAACAAAAATAATGTCAGGTCCGAGATAAAAAAACTTGAACCGGGACCGTTACCAATCGACATCATCAAAAACCCCTATGTCCTTGAATTTCTTGGTATGAAGGTCGGAAAGCTGACGCATCAGGGCATCGGGCAGATGGACTTTTATGTGTGGTATTTTGAGAAGGAAATCCGGCAGGCTGAGGATAATCCCACAATCGGATTGATACTTTGCGCTCAAAAAAATGAAGCGATGGCAAAATATACCCTTTTGGGAAACAGCAGGAATGTTTTTGCCTCAAAATACAAGCTCTATCTGCCTACAGAAAAAGAACTGGCAGAAGAGATTATAAAAGAACGGACAGCTATAGAAACGGAACGCAAACTGCAGGAAAAAGACTAACAATATGCCCATAACAAACGAAAAAACAAAGTTTGAAACACAGTCTTGTCCCGTTATAGCCTGCCCCTGAATGTATCTATCAGGGGTTTTTAAGCGGGATTTGAAGTCCCGATAAAAGATGCCTCTCCCGTTTAAAGACCATTGATTATTTAAGGCATGCAGGGGCAGACTTCAAGGGTAGGCTATAACGGGACAAGTTTTTTTGACTGTTTTGTAGGGTATTTTTATACCAGAAGGAATGCTTAGGGAAAGGAAAATGGTCAATGAATCTGTCCCCGATGTCTTTCGTTATCGTATTTTTAAAACTTGACATTCTCTAAGTTGTGAGTAAAATTACTCACAATATTGAGTAATTTATTCATAGGTTCGCAGTTTTCTTGTTGTTTGCGTCCCGGCGAGCTTATAATAGGATAGTAATGTATAAACGTTTTGCATATGAAACCATCTTGTCAAGGCTCAAAGAGCCGAGACGGTTTATTCAAGTCCTGGCAGGTCCCCGCCAGGTCGGTAAGACCACCTTGATAAGACAGGTTGTTGAGTCTTTCAATATCCCCAGCCACTATGCATCGGCAGATGAGCCGACATTGAAAGGTCATACCTGGATTGAGCAGCAATGGGAAATAGGACGGCTTCGCACAAGGGCAGGTGTAAAAGACAAAGGAGCATTGCTTATTCTCGATGAGGTTCAAAAGGTGTCAGGCTGGTCTGAGATTGTAAAACATTTATGGGATGAGGACTCTGCATCTAAAACATCCCTGAAGGTTGTTCTGCTTGGTTCAGCCCCTCTTCTTATCCAGCAAGGATTGACCGAGAGTCTTGCTGGCCGGTTTGAAATGATACCGCTCACCCATTGGTCTTTCTCTGAAATGAGAGAAGCCTTTGGCTGGAATATTGAACAATTCATATACTACGGTGGTTACCCTGGCTCAGCCGGGTTAATTGGTAACCAGGAGCGCTGGTCAAGATACATCATTGACTCCCTGATTGAGACCACCATTTCGAGGGACATCCTCCTGATGACCCGGGTGGATAAACCTGCGCTCCTGAGACGGTTATTTCTTCTTGGTTGTGACTATTCAGGACAGATTCTTTCCTATCAGAAGATGCTGGGGCAGTTGCATGATGCAGGCAACACTACAACCCTTGCACATTATCTGGAACTCCTTGCCGGAGCCGGCGTGGTAACCGGTTTGCAGAAATTTGCAGGTCAGAAGGTTCGTCAGAGGGGTTCAAGCCCGAAACTTCAGGTCTTAAATACTGCATTGATAACCGCCCAATCAAATACCTCATTTGAGGAGGCAATAACGAATCGTGATTTTTGGGGAAGATTGGTAGAGACGGCTGTTGGCGCATATTTGGTAAACAGCGCTATGGGAACAAAAACAGAGGTATTTTACTGGCGTGAACGAGGCAAAGAAGTTGATTTTATCCTGCGTTATGGCAGAAACATCATTGCAATAGAGGTAAAAAGCGGCCGCAGTAAAGATACCCTTGCCGGCATGGAGGCATTTTCTTCCCTCTTCAAACCACAGAAGAAATTACTGGTCAGCGGAAGTGGCATACCCATTGAAGAGTTTTTATCAACGCCTGTTATGGAGTGGATAAGGTGACAAAAAGAGTAGCAGAAAAAGGCAGGATAAGAATTTGATATGGTGTCCCTCTAATTTCTAACATGGCTGGTGATGAAGTAGTCGCTATATTCCTCTTGACGCCTTATAACCATTAGGTTATATTTGATTATGGTAATCAAATTATTCAAACAGGTTAGCGATTATATAGATGGATTGCCAAAGGAGCAAAGCGCCATGATATATGCCGTCCTGGAAGATATAAAACAATACGGACTACAAGCCCCATTGGTATCCATGAGGCAGATTAAAGGCAAATTATGGGAAATTAAAATTTCGCAGACCCGAATATTCTATGTGGTTATAGAGGGAAATATAATGGTTCTCCTCCATGCCTACAAAAAACAAAGCCAAAAGGCTCCGCAGCATGAAATTGAAACCGCGCTACAGCGCATGAAGGATATATTAGAAAACTAAAAACCATGTCCCTGCAAGTTTTAAGCAGGGAAGGAGGCTATTTATTATGAAAATCCATACTCGCAAACATGTTCCTGCAAGCATTAAGCAGAGAAAAGATATTTATTCACTTGAAGATGTTATTAAAAGGCAGGAAAAAGATCGCGAATTTAAAACGCTGTTAGACAAAGCCAGATTAAGAGTTGCAATTGCCAGACAGATTAAAATCGCCAGAGAAGAAGCAGGTCTCTCACAGGCAGAACTCGCAGATGCACTTGGCATAAGCCAACCCATGATAGGACGCCTTGAAGGGTTAAAGGACAATCGACTCCCTAGCCTTGAATTATTGGCGAAGATTGCCTCTATAACTAAAAAGAAACTGATAGTAAACCAACCGGGATTTCATCTGGAACTGGCATGTATGTAAGGTTAAGGTATTACGAGTCAAATTCTGTTCAAACATTTCCCGTTTAAAGACCCTTGATTATAACCCCCTGCTTAAGACATGCAGAGGCGGGCTTCAAGAGCAGGCTATACCGGGGCAAGTTTTTTTGACTGTATTGAGGAATATTTCTACATCAGAAGGAATAATCAGGGAAGGGTAAATGGTAAATAAATCTGTCCCTATTATCAATATTATCAAGGATTAGTTATGACAGCTGATGAATATTTACAAAATCTAATTAATAGAGATCGCGTGCTTAGCGGGAAAGGAAGCGCTGCTTATAATGCTGGCAATGCTGTATATCAAGTCGTGAGGCCTTGGGCTGGCCAGCAATTAAGGAGCGGAAGCTATTCTGGATCGTACGCAAAAGGAACCGCAATCCGTGGTAGAACAGATGTTGATATTTTCATTTCGCTAAAGTCAGATACAACCAATACTCTTAAAGAAATTTTTGAAGGATTACATGGGTGGATAGCTAAAAACGGATATCCATATGCTCGCAAGCAAAATGTTTCAGTTCATGTTGTTCACAATAGCGTTGAAGTGGATTTGGTTCCTGCTGTTCATCTCGGCGGAAACACAGAAGACCATTGGCTCTATGTCAATAAAGCAAATAGAGAGCGAACAAAAACAAATGTGAATACTCATATTAATTACGTTAGAAATTCTGGACGGATTAATGAAATAATCCTTACTAAAATCTGGCGGAAAAATCATAATTTTGATTTCCCATCCTTTTATCTTGAGCTTGCCGTAATCGAAGCATTGAAATACAAACGAGGGGAACTTCCGGATAATTTTTTGGCCGTACTTGATTACATATCTAATGGATTTGTATCGGCACGTTTCGTTGACCCAGCCAATACTAATAATATTATTTCTGACGATTTAACAGATAATGAAAAAAGAGTTATCGCTTCACAGGCTGGGCAAAGCAGACGGCAACAATCTTGGGAAAGCATTGTATGGTAAGGGCAAAACGCAAAATTAACATTAGAGATATTTTTCTTGGTCTGCTGAAGCAGATGAAGTCAAAGCTTTCGCTTAACAGGAAAATCTTAACTCATCCAGTAACAAAAGGAGGTGCGTCTGAATCTGAATGGATTAATATGTTGACTTCATATCTCCCAAGTCGTTACAGCGCTGACCGTGCTTTTATTATTGATTGTGAAGGGAATGTGAGTGATCAGATTGATATTGTAATTTACGATCGTCATTACTCACCATTTATCCTAAAGCAAAACGGATCAACATATATTCCAGCCGAAAGTGTTTATGCAGTAATTGAGGTCAAACCGACTTTGAATAAGAAAAATATCGAATACGCGTCTAAGAAAGCAAATTCTGTGCGTATATTAAAGCGGACAACTGCAACTATAGTTCATGCTGGAGGCAGGATCGAAAAACCGAAAAAGCCGTTTTTTATTCTTGCTGGCATTCTAACGATAGATGGTTATTTATCGGGCAGCTTAAAAAACAATTTGAGTAATGCAACGAAGAATGATTTTTTACATTTTGGTTGCTCTCTTCAAGACGGGGCTTTTTGGTTTAAGAGAGTTACTGGCAACAAATACTTTTTTGAAAGAAGTGCAAAAGAGGAATCATTGATATTCTTTTTTTTAAATTTACTTTCTGAGCTTCAACAACTTGGAACAGTCCCTGCTATTGATTTGAAGTTTTATATTAAGTCATTTAAAAGGAAATAAAATTTAGAGGTTATTTATGCTTGACATAAAAACATTTGAAGCATGGCTGTGGGATGCGGCGTGCAGTATTCGCGGGGCAGTGGATGTGTCGAAATTCAAAGATTACATTTTACCGCTTATTTTTGTAAAGCGCCTCTCCAACGTTTTTGGGGTGAGCCATACGTAATAATTCACATATTAGGTGAACTTCGGCGCAAAGAATATACTTAACTTTAGTATATTAAATGTGCTATAATTCGCTTATTAGATGAATAATTGCACACAGAGTATACTATGGAAGCAATATCAGGCTTAGGAAAAGAAGATAGGAAAAGATTATCTGCTATAGTCCGAGAGACAAAAGGAACTATCTCGGTCAAAGAAGCATCCAACATTTTGAAAGTCTCGGTAACTGAAGCAGCAAAGATGCTTTCGCGCTGGGCTAAGAAAGGGTGGCTTTCCCGTGTGAAAAGAGGGCTATATATACCAATACCTCTTGAATCCCGCACAGCAGAAATTCCCCTTGAAGACCCTTGGATTATTGCTGAACGGTTATACTCTCCCTGTTACATTGGTGGATGGAGTGCAGCAGAGTATTGGGACTTAACAGAGCAAGTATTCCGTACTGTTATGGTAATAACAACACAAAAACCGAGAGAGCGTAATCCAATCATCAAAGGAACAAAATTTTTACTGAGGACTATATCTGAAAAGGAAATGTTCGGCCTTAAACCTGTTTGGAGAGGACAGGTGAAGATATCCGTATCTGATCCCTCTCGCACTATCCTTGATATGCTGGACTACCCCAAACTTGGAGGAGGGATACGCTCTGTTGCAGATATGTTTATCAATTACCTGAAATCGGAGAACAAAGACTTAAAGCTTCTAATCGAATATGCGAAGCGTTTAGGCAATGGCGCTGTCTTTAAACGCCTCGGTTTCTTATTAGAGCGTTTTGCTTCAGACCAAACATCTTGTATCAACGGCTGTAAAGCCAAACTTACTACAGGTAATGTTAAATTTGATCCAGCGCTAGAGTCTGGTAAGCTGATTACACGATGGAGATTGTGGGTGCCTGAAAGCTGGGCAAAGGAGAAATGATTTGATTGACCGCAAGGAAATAATGGACTTTTCCAGAGAGTTTGTCCTTACGGCAAATGTAATTGAAAAGGACTATGCGCTTGGATGGGTATTGGCTGGAATTTCGAATCATCCTGAACTCAGTAAAAGCTGGCTATTCAAAGGTGGTACTTGTTTGAAGAAATGTTACTTTGAGACATACCGTTTCTCCGAGGATTTGGATTTCACAGTTGTAAATTCTGAGCACCAGAATGAAAGGTTTTTAATCAATGCTTTTAAGGAGATTGCTGACTGGGTTTACGAGACAACAGGTATTCAGATTCCGAAAGACACAATCCGTTTTGAAGTTTATACTAATCCACGCGACAAAATATCAGTTCAAGGTAGGATCGGTTATCGCGGCCCGTTGCAACCGGGCGGTGCTCTGCCGCGCATAAAATTAGATTTAACGGCTGATGAAGTTTTAGTTCTTGATCCTGTCAGCCGCGAAGTACATCATCCATACTCTGATAAACCAGGTGGTGGTATTCAAATTCAGGCATATTGTTTTGAAGAACTTTTTGCAGAAAAGATCAGGGCGCTGGCAGAGCGTTTGAGGCCTCGTGACCTTTATGACGTAATCCATCTATACCGGCATGATAGCACAAAGCATAGACGTGACATTATTTTGAGTACACTCGAAAAGAAATGCAGTTTTAAAGGCATATCTGTGCCTACAATTGATATCCTCGAAAACAAAACTGAACGTGCGGAATTAGAAACAGAATGGGAAAACATGTTGGGCCATCAAGTGCCTGTGTTACCTCCTTTTGAACAATTCTGGAGAGAACTTCCAGAATTATTTGAATGGCTACGTCGCGGAGTTGTCAAGCCAGCGCCTTCCATTATGTCTGCTATGGGATATGCAGTTGATACAGCATGGCGTCCTCCAGCAATGGCTCATGCTTGGCATATATCAACACCGCTTGAGTCAATACGTTTTGCTGCTGTGAATCGGTTGTGCGTAGATTTGACTTATCAAGGAAGTCGACGTCTGATAGAGCCATACTCATTACGTCGTACACGCGATGGAAACTTGTTACTCTATGCAGTAAAGCATAATACAGGAGAAGATAGGTCATACAGGGTTGACCGTATTCAAGGTGCTCAAATTACAAAAATTCCATTTACACCCAGATATGTAATTGAGTTGACAACCTCAGGTCCTGTTTCTGCTCCACCGACAACAATGAGAACAGGTGGAATTGGCAGTATAAGACCTCAGCGAATCAGATCGACTATCAAAATACCAAGAATCTCTACGTCAAATTATGGGCCTAAATACGTTTTCGAATGCAGCTACTGTGGCAAAAGGGTTACTCACAAAACGAATAATTCTAATCTAAGGAGGCATAAAGACAGGCATGGATATCCTTGTCCTGGTCGTACAGGATTCTTTGTAGACATGAAGTATTGAACAAGGGGGTTTGACCAAGCGTTGCTGAAGCGGGTATAAGAACGGAAGGAGGGGATGAGGGGTTGAATCTTTTAAAATGACAAATTATATCGGAAGGGGCAAGTTCAATAGCGCATCTTTTCCCCACTTACGTGAGGACAGGGCCATTACAAAAGACGAGGATTATCTATAAAACCAAGATAAACAAGCTGAAGTCCGCAATTTGGAAAAACAGATTAATCAGCTTGTCTATAAACTTTATGGATTAACTGAAGAAGAAATTAAAATTGTGGAAGGAAGAAAGTGAAAAAGGTATTTTTTTACTAAATTATGGAGGAAAACAAATGGAAGAGAAAGAAATATTTGAGAGGATTTCATCCGACCCTGACATTTGTCATGGTAAACCTTGCATTAAGGGGACGAGGATACCGGTTTATTTGGTAGTTTCCCTTGTTGCTGAGGGAGAAAGCATAGAGAATATCATAAAGGACTATCCATCCCTTACCCCTGATAATATAAAAGCGGCGGTCCATTACGCCGCGAAACTATGCGAATATGAGGCGTATGCGATATGACCGTAAAGTTCCTGCTGGACGAAAACACGCCATACGCATTGATTGATTTACTTGAAAACAGATTATTTGCTTAAGGCAATAAAACGATTTCTTGATAGATATAAGGATAAATTGTCAGAAAAACGTCTTATCATTGTCGAAGACTATGAGGTCAGGATTTATTAACTGGAATGTAGATGAAAAATAACGGCGGTAAATACAAGCCCTATCCGACATACAAACCCTCCGGTATGGAGTTGTTTGGGAAGATACCGGAAGGGTGGGAAATAAGGAACGTTAAATAGGCAATAAATTATATTATGAAGGGATAAGTTTGATAGTACATTTTTACTATCCTCGAAGACAAGGATTATCTGCAAAACCCTGATAAACAGCCAAAGCCCGCAATTTGGAAAAACGGATTGACCCCATTAGATAGTAAACATCTAAGGGGGCTGACCAAATGGTTTACAAACTCTACGACCTCACGCCTCATACATAACGTTAAAAAACTTCGTGAATTGCTTTTAGAATCTGTATAATTCCGTGCATCGGTAGCAAACTGGGTACAGCCTGTTTTCTTTTGTGACACGCCTGAATCTCAAATATTTTTGATTGTTCCAGATATTTCTAAAAGAGTCCTCTTTGATATTTCCCGCCACGTAATTTAACGACTGACAGGGTCTCACCGAACCATCAGGAAATATATATGCCACCATCCACGGGCTTATGCAGCGATGTTTATAACTGGAAGGCTTGAAATGAAAATCTGTGTAATATTGGCGAATCTCCTCATATGTCAGGTTTGGATAAAAATGGATAAGTGTTCTACCAACTCTTTTTTTAAGGTTGTTGATACTATTGAGTAATTGTTCTACATCAATATCAGGCAATGTTTCCCGAACAAACCCGCGCCAGTCCAGACAGGTGACATTGAACTGGCGTGTAAAGACTTCGTTGTGGTGGGCATACGTTTGATGGTCGAGAAATATCAAATGATGGAAGGTGATTGAACTTGCCAAAAGGTCTTCTGCAACGTCAACGATTTTATCGAGGTAAAGATAATTTGTCTCAAAGATGGTGCTGGAAATATTGATGAGAGGGATGCGGCATTTCTTCTTTTCCTTCCATGTGTTCACAGCCTTTAATCCTTTGATTGCCTTGTCAAAGATGCCCTCCCCTCCCCTTATTGTATCGTGAATTTCACGGGGACCATCCAGTGAGAATATAATTTCATCAACACCGAGACTAACGACATCCTCGGCATATTTTTCCAGCATCATTGCATTTGTTATGATGTTGCATCTGAGACCTGCCTCTTTAATATAACGAACCAATGCAGCCCATTCCCTGTAAAGGAGCGGTTCACCGCCAAAAAGGGTAATATTTGGTCCGTGAAATTTTACTTCATCAATGACGTATTTTAATTCATCAATAGTAAGTTCTGATTGCAAAACCTCTGGAGTCAATTCCCGTGAAGAACCTGCAATTCCCCACTGCCCGCACATGGAACAGCGTAAGTTGCACCGGTAGGTAAGGAATAACGAAATGGTTTCCGGATACGAACTGAAGCCATCCTTGAGATGATAATTCAGGAATGACTTTGCCCGCTGTTCGAATGCTTTTATGGCATAGCGGGGCTGACCGATCGCTTTCTTAATAGCTCGCAAAAGGTTTCTTCTAGGTATCATCTGTTATTATGGGAATTTGCCCACGAAAGACGCGAAATGGCGAAACGCCCTTCACTTCTTTTTGTGTAAGTTTTTATAAATAGTAACGAGTATCGAATGGCGGATGACGAGTAGACCGTCACCCGTCACCTGCCACACGACACTTGCCGTACCTTCACTGCTTTGGTTGCGGCTTTGCTGCGTTATGTAATAAAACACATTGACATTTTTCAAAAACTAAATTGTTACCATTTTTGTTGGTTTTCGTTCAGCCACTATTTAGCCCCCCAGGCAGTCTTTTATAATATTTACAATTAAAGATAGTTTCTCAATATTCATCATCGAATGTGTGGGAATCAATAATAAACGCCTTGAAAAGTAAGTGGCATTGGGGAAGGGGTCTTTATCTAAATTGTACCCCATGTCATACACCCGATGGATTGGGTCGGGATACAGTTTTGTGCTCTCGATGCCGGTATTGTTGATTTTTTCAAAACAAAGTTCCTTAACGTTTTCATTGTCAAAAAGAACAGGGAATTGATTGAATACAGGAACTGTATGTGGAATCAACTCGGGAAGCCTGATTCCTTTTGTTTGTGACAGCATATCAAACAGGAACATGCCGTGGTCGTACCGTCTGTTTAGAATCTTTGATGCCTGTTCAAAAAGGGCGCATCCGACGCCAGCCTGGAATTTTGTATAAGCGAAGCTGTCAAAATCGGTATGGAGTGTAGTATATTTTAATTTGGATATAAGGTCGTAGAATATCGTATAAAAAAACGGTCGTACGGCAATGGACAAGGCAATTAATTTCGTTGCGATTTTTAGTTTCGAGGCCAGGCCCAATCCCGGCAGTGAGCCGCAAGCTGTTTCGAGCGCCGATACCATTTTTTCTCTGTCAGTAACAATGCAACCGCCGGACAGGGTAGAGAGATTTTTTCCGCGGTTGAAGCTGTAAAAACCCACGTCTCCAAAGGCGCCGGTTGGGCGATTATCAATCGTAGTGCCCAATGAAGACGCGGCATCCTCCACAACATACAGAGAATATTGCTGCGCTATTTTTGAAACATCCCCCATGTTCATTGGCAAGCCAAACATGTGAACAGGGACGATACAGAGGGTGTTTTCGTTTATGTGCTTACTAACAGACTTGATATCCAAATTGAAGGTTTTTAAAGAAATGTCGCATAACACCGGCTTTAATCCTGCTTTTTTTATCGGCAGTATCAGAGAGGGCGCCGTGTAAGCCGGCAGGATGACCTCTGTTTTCGTGGAGATGGTTTTTAATGCCTTTAAGATGATATAAAAGGCGGCTGTGCCGGAATTGGTAAAATAGCAATACTTTTTATTTGTATATGCCTTTATAACCGATTCAAAGGTTGCGATAGATTGATTAAGAGACGACAGGAATCCCTGGCATATGTCAGAAAAAGAAACAGGCGTGCCTGCCGATGGGGTTAATAATTTCATGATTGTTTTATCCTTCCTGCCTCTATTAAAAATGCCTTTGCAATAAACTCAACGGGACAGCCGACGGGCACAATCCTTGTGCAATGGAATTTGTGTCGTTCAATGATAGTTGAGATATCTTCAATCTTATAAGCCTTTACCGGGAATTTTTGTTTTCTTGAATGCATCCAATACTTCAAGCGAATGTATGGATTGGACTGATTGCGTATTTCTATGAGGAGTCTTCCTGTGGGTTTGCATATCCGTATTAGCTCCACAAGAAGTGTCTCAATTATATCGAGAGATGCCAGATTCAGCAACGTATTGACACAAACAACCCGATCGAAGGTTTCCGGTTTAAAAGGCAGTTGAAAGGCATCCCCACCGAGCAAGGAGACCTCTCTTGTGGAATTGTCGTGGAAAATCTTTTTTGCCTCCTGTAATAGTGCCATAGATTTATCAATACCTGCCAATAGCCTTTTTACATGGGTTTTCTCTTTACTGTGTAAGAAAAATAGTCCATTTCCACAGCATACATCGAGGATGGTTTCGGAATTTTGGCACAATTCCCATGCCTTATTGCGCACCGCAGTTGTGATATTGCCGAGAAACGCCTTCTTCCTTGAAACACCTGAAATGTTCATAGTATGCTTCCCATGGTTTTGGCGATGTGTTGCCAGTCGAATTCCTTCTCTGCCCTGTTTCTGCCTGCCATTCCAAGACGCTTGGCAAAAATTTTGTCTGAAAGGATGCGCTCAATAGCACGGCCAATTTCATCTTCGTTTCTGGGGTCAACCATAAGACCTGTTATGCCATCAATAACTGCCTCACTGCTTCCGCCTGAGTTGCCTGCAATTACAGGTTTGCCGCATGCGCTGGCCTCAAGAAATACGACTCCAAAGCCTTCGTAATCCCCCTTTAGTTGGTTGTGTGATTCCGTTTCGCGGTTGGGAAGTACAAAGACATCGCAGAGATTATAATAATCGGGCAACGACTCGTCAGCCACAAATCCGGTAAAAATAACAAGGTTTTGAAGTTTTAGAGTATCAGCAAGATTTTTGAGTCGTTGTTCTTCCCGTCCTTTGCCCACAACCATATATACTACGTTAGGAAATTGTTTTACAACATGAGCCATAGCGCGGATAACCATATCGTGCCCCTTACGTTCGTCCAGCCGTCCGACCGTCATGATAATCTGTTTGTCTTGCAGGTGGTATTTTTCAACAAGATGCCGGGATTTCTCTTCTGGCTGGAAAAATACACTATCAACGCCCGGTATTACCGTGACCATCTTTTCCCGTGGAATACCCCATCGTTCATACTCGTGCATGGTGAATTCACTGTTTGGAACAAGTTCCTCTGCCTCTTCTATGACCTTCTTCATGAGCCATGACATCATCCGTGAATTGCCGAAGCGGAGAGTTTCCGAGCCATAGACGTACACACTGTATTTAATGTCAAATAACTTCTTACAGACAAGTCCGGCCGGTCCTACGGAGAGTATCTGGCCACAATGCAATTTCCCGATATTATACTTTCTTGTATAGCAGAGTGCATAAAAAATATTGAATATCATCTTTAAAAGTTTTGCCCTGCCTGATTCGCCGGTGGGGATTCTTTTCCGGATGATGCGAAATGATTCTTTTCTGTCAAACTCATCGCATCCGGGCGCTTTTGGGGCTAACAGCATAATCCTCTCAGATGGAAGGCGTTTCCAGATTTGGTAGAAGACCGTTGAAATTCCGCTTACAACAGGGGGGAAGTCATTGGTAATCAGCAGGCTCATTTTTTTTGAACTTAGAGGTTTGGTGTTCATTCAAACTGTTTTAAATGTGTGATCAAGGAATTTTAGGGTATCTTGTTCTTCGCAGGTCATTCCCACCCCTGCCTTCGCAAGGGGTAAACTCCAGTGGGAATCCCGTTACCTTTTTGATGCATCTGGATTCCCATTTACACGGGAATGACAAAATTAGGCAAAGTTGCCGCCAGAGGCAGCCTGATTTAAGTACTATTATTTAAAGTATAGCCATGTTCCCGATAATAAACAAATCCTTTCTTGCTAAGAGAAAGATAGAGATTTTTGTTGCCTTTTGCCATAAACTTTTTACAATTGCCGCATCATTCATGTAAAACCTAAACTCAAAAGTAGATGTGAGTAAAAAGGCGCCGGGAAAGGGATATACTGTGTTTGAACGGATTCTTGACAGATTCAAGACAGCCACATTCTGGCGTCTCGTATGGTTTTCTGTGATTTTGTCAGAGTTGCTCACAGCTATAATCGTTCTTCCCATGAGTATTTTATTCCGTGACGGGATTGCCGCTGATTATTTAATTACCGGCAGTATTGCTGCATTTTTCGTTTCTTTAATCGTGGCATTTATCCTTGTGCTGTTAATAAAGGAATTACGGAAAGACGAGAAGTTGTTGAGCGAACAGAACCAAAGGATTTATGACCTCTCAATACGAGATTATCTCACGGACGTTTTTAACTGCAGGTATTTTTACGAAAGACTCGAAGAAGAGATGAAGAGGGCGGAACGCTATCAAAGCACATTTTCTTTGATAATGTTAGACATAGATTATTTTAAGCAGTATAACGATGTTCACGGCCATCAGGAAGGAGATCGTGTCTTGCGGAATATTGCATGGTTTTTGAAGAAAAATGTCAGGGAACAGGATGTAATCGCACGATACGGAGGCGAGGAATTTTCGGTAATACTTCCTGAAACAGGGAAGCAGGTAGCCAGGGGGCTTGCTGAGAGGTTGCGGATGTCTTTGTCATCCCAGTCATTCACACCCAATGGAGCGCAATCAGATGGCAATTTGACTATAAGCCTTGGGATTGCGACATATCCAGAAGATGCGGAATCTATAGTGGATCTTGTAAAAGTAGCAGATCATGCTTTATACAGGGCTAAGGAAAATGGCAGGAACAGGGTTATGATAGCTGGTGAGTAAAGCAGCGTATATATCCTTTGTTTTTCCCGCGCTGCCAGTACAAAGGAGTAATCATTGTTTTATGCTGTTGGATTTATAGTCTGCCAGCCCAGCCCAATAGCCGCTTATACCCCAAACGGCAATCAGGGGATTCCATCTCTTGGAGGCAGATAATAGTAAACGGATAAAACTCGAAACGATAAATACGGGCAGCAAGGAACGGCTAAAATTTTTTAAGAAAAAAAGCATGTTGTTGTACCCGTACCAATAGAACCACTGTTTGTAATTCTCAGCACGGCAGCCTCCTTTGGTGTCTTTTAGATGAATAAGTTCCGCCTTCGGATCAAAAACGATCTTATATCCAGCCTTGCGAATGCGCAAGCAGAGGTCGGTCTCTTCAAGATGTGCGCTTCCGCCAAAACATTCATCGAATCCCCCGGCTTTTATGAGGGCTTCTTTTCTGAATGACATATTACAGCCCTGTACATGGTCAATATATACCCTTTCGGTTGCATCGAAGTTATCAATAAGGTATGCATCCCACCATCGGACTTTTCCAATTACCTTGTTAAGGTTTGAATTACAGGGAGACTGATTTTCACTTAGTATAATGCGTCCGCCAACACCCCCCACCTCTTTTTCCTGATAGTTCTGAATATGATTTTCTATAAAATTATGGTCGGGGATGACATCGTCATCGCAGAAGATAACAATTTCGCCAAGCGCCTGCCTTAGTCCATAATTCCGTGCGTGTGGCAGCCCCTTTACAAATATTTTGTAATAGTGTATCTGTGTGCTGTGGTTTTTGGCGATTTCCATGAGTTCGCTGCATACTTCATCGCTCTGGTCTACCACAACAATTTCTCCATCTGGGGGGAGTTGCCCAATGAGGTTTGTCAGGGTATTACAGAGTAATTTTCCGCGGTTGTATGTGGGAATTATTATGGACGCCTTTATCATAAGAATAAGTTTGAAGGTTTCTCCGGTCTGAAAAGTTAAGCTAATATCGAATTATATAATAAACAATTTTTACATATTCGGATAGGATATATCTGATTTCACCGGGCGACCACAAGCCGCCTAATAGAAATTCACCATCAGCAGCAGGGCTAAAAGCCAAAGAGACAGGGGTATCTTTAAAAACCTTTTTGAATATCATGGAGACGCGTCGCATGTGAAAGGGATCGCTTACAATTATGGCTGAATGTATGCCCATTTTAAGCAAGTCTTCTTTTGCATATTTTGCGTCTTCGTAAGTATTCTGTGAGCGTTCTTCTAAATAGAGGGTGTCTTCAGGAATGCCGTACAGTTTTGCCAGCATCCCGGCGAATCGTGGTTCTGTCAGCCTGATATCCTTAAATCTAAACTTTCTGCCGTCGAATTCCATCTCCTGCCCGGTAAGGATGATTATGGGTGCAAGGCCCTTTTCGTACAGTTTTACCGCATGGATAACTCTCGGGATGCCCAATCCCCCACCCAGTACCACTATAGCCTCGCTTGGTTTTTGGGTATCGGGGACGATGAGGAATCTGGCAATTGGTTCAAGAAGGACAAGATAAATAAATGCAACCAAAAACATTGCCACAGGGAAAAGGAATTTTTTAGACAGAAGTTTTTTCATGAAAATCAGATAGAAAAATTCCGATATTAATGGTTATTACTGCTCATGAACAGTGTATCAGAAACCCCCTGGCGCTGCAATTGGCAAAAATATCGTGCGAGTTTTGTTGAAAATTTACCTTATTTCGGGTATATATATTACGTTTTCCACACTGTCATGTCATCAAGGCTAACGCTCTAAAATATTTTACCTGTTCAGGCTCGTATGGAACTGATTGGCAAATTTTCAAAAATCGATATTGAGAGAGAAATTGTTTCTCATATTCAAATCTACTTGATGAACCTTTTGAATACCCAGGATATCGTATATAATGTGGACAGCGAGGTGGTCAATGAGGTTAATTCTTCCCCATATTGTAAGACCCTCCGTTTTGCCAGCGAGCGAAAAGACCTGTGCCAGGCGTATAGCAGGGAATTGTCAAAGAGCGCTATCTATTATAAAAAACCATTTGAAGATATATGCCCTGGCGGCCTGACACTCCTTTCAATGCCGATATTCCTTGACGAACATACCGTAGTTGGCGCGCATTCCGTGGTGATTTCCAATACCCCCCGCTCAAAGTTCAGTGTCTATGATATTGCTTCGCAATTTAATATTGACGCCCATATCCTTTGGGATGCAGTAAAAAAAACACCTCTTGTACCGAAGCCGATCTTGAAAATTGCAAGGGAGCAGGTGATTTCATCAACTGAGCTAATGTCAAAAGTTCTCAATCGTATTTACACCCTGAAGCAAAGTGAAGCAACAATGGCGAAAAAATATCACGCTATTGAGGAAATTTTCAAAAGTCACAATATGAGTAAGTAGTCAGTTTTGTTAAATTTATAGCTTGAAATTTCTATTATAAATGCTAAACTTTAATTAATTTGTTTTTAGGTGCATTATCGTACTGCAAATTTTTAAATTTACGTTGATTACTGCCCTGCCTTAACAAATATGGGAGGATGTGCATTATGAGAAGTATTGCATTACTGAACCAGAAAGGAGGAGTCGGCAAGACCACGACGACAGCAAACCTGGGTGCCTGTCTTGCGATGCTGGGGAAAAAAGTACTCGTTATCGATATGGATCCACAAGCCAATTTAAGTGTGCATCTTGGAGTAGATATCCACAGTCTGAAATATTCTGTGTACGATATTATTAGGGGTGCGTGTAAGCCGGATGGGGTGATTTTGAGTACCAAGATACATGGTCTTGACATTATTCCTGCGAATATTGATCTCTCTGGGGCAGAAATTGAGCTGGTAGGTGTGGTGGGGCGTGAGACAGTATTAAAGGAATATTTGGGAGACATGCTCGAACGGTACGATTACGTCCTGATTGATTGCCCTCCCTCCCTAGGTTTATTAACCCTGAACGTGCTAACATTGGTGCATGAAATATTTATCCCCTTGCAGACTGAATTTTTTGCGTTGCAGGGGGTAAGTAAATTATTAGATACGCATGAAGTTGTTCGGAAACGATTGAATAAAAATTTGGAGATTACGGGAATTATTTTTTGTATGTATACCAGTCGTACCCGTCTTTGCAAGGAGGTTATCGAAAAGGTTAAGGAGCATTTTGCAAAGGATCAGGTATTTGATACCGTTATCAGAAAGAATGTAAAACTTTCAGAATCACCGAGTCATGGCAAGCCGGTTGTTTCCTATGCGCCCGGGTCGCATGGTTCTGAAGATTATATGTCCCTTGCAAAGGAAGTCGTGCAGCAGGAAAATAGCAAAAAGTATTAATGTATTGAAAACATAAGGTATAAATCTGTTGGGAGGAAATATGGGTAAGGAAAGTGCGCTTGGACAGGATCCCTTGCGTTGGATGAAAATAACAAAGGAAAATAAAAAATCATTATCATCGGAGGATGCGAATGCAGCAGGTCAGAATGCCGAAAAGGCCGAACAGCAAACGAGCATCCAGGCAACGCCTAAACAAATGCCACTTCCAAGAGATACCGGTGAGACCCAGCCTGTATCTAAGGCAATACCACTACCCAACAACAGAACGGATAAGCCGGCAGCGCCTAAACCCAGAGTTGTAATTGGACGTTTGTATGAAAAACCATCTCCGGAAAAGACAAAATCAGTCCAGCGTAACGAGGGTGAGATTCAGGAGACAGGGCGTTCTGTAGAACCGTCAATTCCTGTATCCAAGACCATACAACCAATTAATAGAATAGCGCCAGAAATAAATCGTGTCCCTGTTTCTGCCACCGCAAGCCAATTTTCCACGTATATTATTGTCGGCTATACGGCGCTTTTGCTTATTTTAGGGTACTTTGTTTATAGTGATCTTTCTAAGCGGACGAGCAGGATCGAGGCGAGGATTATGGCAATTGAGAAAGTCCTGCGAGAAAAGTAGTAGCTGATTTGAACTATATTCCTGCACAGGTTCACCGTGGAAATAATTTTGATATGAGCCGTTAGTGGCGGATTTCCTGAAGACATCTTAATATTTTATCGTGGTATGTTCGCCTCGGAATATCTTTATTTCCCCATTTTCTAACTTCATCATCAAGCCTCCGTTGTTGGATATATCGATGACCTTCCCTGTATATTCCTTTCCGCAGTCAGTAATGGTCAATTTCTCTCCGATAGTGACGCAAAATTCCCTCCATCTGTCAGTAATATATCTATAGTGTTCATTCTTTAAAATTGAATACCACTTGTCGATGTCCTGGAGCAGCGCCCTCGCAAGGGAAATGCGGTTTATGGGTTCTTTGTTTTCAATAGCGAGTGAAGTTGCCGGTAGACGGGTCTGCCCCGGAAAGTCTTCTTCGGTGAGATTAACATTTATTCCTATGCCAATTAAAAATACGGATTGTTTTTTTAATCCCTTTTCGAACTCTACTAATACGCCGCCTACTTTTTTCCCTCCGATCAGGATGTCATTCGGCCATTTGATTTCTGCGGGAAGTTGTAAGGTCTCGCGGATCGTTTCTGTAATTGACACAGCCATCGTGCCTGTTAACAAACACAGGTGATCGGGCGGTATGTTGTGTTTTACCAGGAGTGTAAAAAGTAATCCCTTGTATTTAGGACAAGACCATGAGTGATCAGAACGCCCCCTGCCTCTCGTTTGCTCTTCAGCAAAAATTACCGTGCCATTCTTAAAGCAGGTATGCGCAAGTTTCTTGGCAGTGTCCATTGTTGATGTTGTCCGTTCGAGGATAATCACGTTATTTCCCATGATCTTCGTTTTTAATTCCCGTGTGATTTCCTCTGCAATTAAACGATTGTGTGAATTTAATATGTACGCATCCTGTAAATAATGGTTAGTTTGATGTTGTGCCATTGCAACAGGTTCTAATATACGGCCTTGCTGCTCTCTCTGCTGACTGGTTGTCCTGTTGAGTTTGTGCAAACTATGAGGGAAGTTTTTCTCTGTTATTGCCTTTGTCATACAGTATGCTTAAAAAGATACATTTCTGCGATAGATAATTATCGTGTAAATATATGTCATAAGTAATTTAAAAGTCAACATCAAAAGGAGAAATCATTTTCCTTTAGGGTGTAGTATGTTTTTAATAAAAGAACGCCAGGCATCTGCCAGTATGGCAGGCGTTGTCTATGACAGAATTTTTGTGCTGTCACAATGGCATACAGGTATAAACATTGTGAGGGCAATCTTAATAGATATAATAATCTTAAGCTAGTTAATTTCAATTTGTTAAGGTGTTTTAGTGTTCAGTAATTTGCTACGGCATTATGTTTGCTCATTGTTCCAAGTCAATTAATTTTCTGATATTTATATTTAATTTGTTATTCAGGTAAACATAAGTTTTGAAAGGAGGTATTCAATGGCGAAGCAACTAGCCTTTAATGAAGAGGCAAGGGCCGCTATTGCTCGAGGCGTTACAAAACTTGCCAGGGCGGTTAAGGTCACTCTCGGTCCCAGAGGGAGGAATGCTGTATTGGATAAGGGGTATGGGAGCCCTACGGTGACAAAGGATGGGGTGTCAGTGGCTGAGGAAATTGAACTGAAAGACCCTTATGAAAATACGGGGGCAAAGTTGGTGCGGGAAGCGGCGTCCAAGACCAGCGATGTTGCGGGTGACGGTACGACCACAGCCACAGTTCTTACCGAGGCGATATTCCTGGAAGGATTAAAGTGTGTGACGTCAGGCGCAGATCCCATGGCGCTCAACAGGGGTATGCGCAAGGCCATGGATAAGGTTGTGGAAAGACTGAAAGAGACAAGCAAAAAAATCAAGAACCAGGCAGAGATTGCAAGCATTGGCTCTATTGCGGCGAACAACGACCCCGAAATTGGAAAAATGATTGCCGATGCGATGGATAAGGTCGGGAAGGACGGCGTTATTACCGTTGAAGAGGGAAAGGGACTTGAGACGAGCGTAGAAGTAGTAGAGGGTATGCAATTTGACCGCGGTTATCTCTCTCCTCATTTTGTTACGAATCCTGATTCAATGGAGGTTGAATTCAAAGACCCTTACATCTTTATTTATGAAGATAAGATATCTTCCATTAAGGGATTGGTTCCGATACTTGAAAAGATAGCAAAGACGGGTAAGCCCCTTTTGGTTATTGCGGAAGATGTAGAGGGTGAGGCGTTGGCCACGCTCGTTGTCAATAAACTACGGGGTACCATCAGCTGTGCGGCTATAAAGGCCCCTGGATATGGCGATCGCAGAAAGGCGATGCTTGATGATATTGCGATTCTTACGGATGGCAAGGCGATATTTAAAGACCTCGGAATTCAGTTGGAAAGCATAGATATTCGCGATTTGGGAAGGGCAAAGAAGGTAACCATTGACGCAGATAATACAACGATCATTCAGGGCGCAGGCAGTTCTGATACCATTTCCGGACGTATCAAACAAATCCGCAATGAAATTGGAACTACAACGTCAGATTATGACAGGGAGAAGTTGCAGGAAAGGCTTGCGAAACTTGCTGGAGGCGTTGCCCAGATATTTGTTGGAGCTGCTACAGAAAGTGAAATGAAGGAAAAGAAGGCCAGGGTTGAAGATGCGTTGCACGCCACAAGGGCGGCGGTTGAAGAAGGTATCTTGCCCGGCGGCGGTGTTGCGCTGTTGAGGGCAGCAGAGGCTTTGAATGACCTCAAACTGAAAGGTGATGAGGCTATGGGTGTCGATATCGTAAACAAAGCATTGTCCGCTCCTGCAAAGCAGATATTTAAAAATGCAGGCCTGGAGGGGTCTGTAGTTGTTCGTAAGATATTAGAATCCAAGGATAAGGCATTCGGCTATGATGCAGAGAAGGAAACATACTGCAATCTGATGGATGCAGGCGTTATAGACCCTACAAAGGTAGCAAGGAGTGCATTGCAGAATGCCGTGAGTATTGCCGGAATCCTCTTGACCACAGAATGTATCATTACCGATATTCCTAAAAAGGATGATGAAAAGATGCCGGGAGGTATGGGTGGAATGGGCGGTATGGGAGGCATGGGTGGCATGGGAGGTATGGGTGGAATGGGTGGAATGGGCGGCATGGGAATGTAATTCAATAATTTATCATATAAATTTTTACATTAAAAATTTTGTTGTTTATTTTTCTTGAGGAGGTAATACGAAAATGATTAGACCATTAGATGACAGGGTGGTAATTGAACCTATGGAAGCTGAAGAAAAGACGCAGGGTGGAATTGTACTGCCTGATACCGCAAAGGAAAAGCCCATGAAGGGAAAGATTATCGCTGTTGGCGATGGGAAAATGCTGGAGAGCGGGAAAAGGGCTGAGCTTTTGGTCAAAAAGGGAGATAAAGTCCTTTATGGAAAGTATGCCGGGACCGAGATTACTATTGACGGTAAGGAATATCTGGTTATGAGAGAAAGCGATATTTTAGCCAAGATTGAGTAACAGGAATCAGACACTGAAAGTTTTTTGATGATTTAAATTTTTTGGAGGTTTTAAAATGGCAGCAAAACAGCTAATTTACGAGGAAGATGCCAGAAAGTTGCTCCAAAAAGGGATTAAGCAGCTAGCGGATACCGTTCGAGTAACCATGGGCCCTACGGGGAGAAATGTGATCCTGGAAAAAGGATTTGGTTCGCCTTCGGTTACAAAGGATGGTGTCACGGTAGCCAAGGAAATCGAATTGAAAAATCCCTTTGAAAATATGGGGGCAAAGATGGTGTGTGAAGTTGCGTCAAAGACCAGCGATGTTGCCGGAGACGGTACCACAACGGCCACCATCTTCGCAGAGGCTATCTTTAATGAAGGACTGAAGAACGTCGTGGCAGGCGCAAACCCGATGGCGATCAAAAGAGGCATTGATAAGGCGGTAGAAATTGTAGTCGCAGAAATTAAGAAATTAAGTAAGCCTGTGAAGGGGCGCGCAGAGATTGCCCAGGTGGGAACTATTTCTGCCAATAACGATACGTCTATCGGAAACCTGTTGGCAGATGCTATGGAGAAGGTCGGTAAGGATGGGGTTATTACCGTAGAAGAAGCGAAGGGAATTGAGACTGTTTTGACGGTTGTAGAGGGTATGCAATTCGACAAAGGCTATCTTTCTCCGTATTTTATTACCGATGCGCAGAATATGCAAGTCGTTCTTGAGGATGCCTACATATTGATTCACGAAAAAAAGATATCGAGCATGAAGGATATTCTCCCCTTATTGGAAAAGATTGCCAGCAGCGGAAAGCCTTTGTTGATTATTTCCGAAGATGTTGATGGTGAAGCGCTGGCTACCCTAGTGGTTAACAAACTCCGTGGCGTGTTGAGTTGCGCTGCCGTTAAAGCACCGGGTTTCGGGGATCGCAGAAAGGCGATGCTGGAAGATATTGCCGTATTAACGAAGGGACGCGCTATTACCGAGGAACTGGGAATAAAGCTTGAAAATATGGGAATAGAAGACCTTGGCCGTGCAAAACGGATTACCATTGATAAGGATAATACAACAATCATCCAGGGTGCGGGAAAGAAGGCGGATATACAGGCGAGAATCAATCAAATCAAAAATCAGATCGAGCAAACCACTTCCAATTACGATAAAGAAAAGCTCAGTGAAAGGCTTGCAAAATTAGCCGGTGGTGTGGCTGTCGTCCATGTAGGCGCTGCAACTGAGGCCGAGATGAACGAAAAGAAGGCGAGGGTAGAAGATGCGCTGCATGCGACCCGTGCCGCTGTCGAAGAAGGGATTGTGCCGGGAGGCGGTGTCGTGTTCGTCCGTGCAATACCTGTTCTCGACGAAGCGCGTAAAAAATTCAAGGGTGACGAAAAGGTTGGCGTGGATATTATAGCAAAAGTGCTTGAGTATCCGCTGCGTCAAATTGCCTCCAATTCCGGAGCTGATGGCTCGGTAGTCCTTGAAGAAGTGAAAGAGCTGTCGACCAATATGGGGTATGACGCCAATACGGGAAATTGTGTGGATATGTTTGATGCAGGGGTTGTGGATCCGGCGAAAGTATCCCGGGTTGCCTTGCAAAATGCCGCCAGTGTAGCGGGTCTCTTGTTAACCACAGAAACCATGATTACTGAACTGAAGGAAGACGAAGAGGAAAAAGAGATCGAAGGCAGTATCCATTAATCAGGCATTTATTAAAAATTTACCATAACGAATGAAAGTAAAAAGGCTGCGATGAGTAGCCTTTTTGCTTTTATAGACCCAAAAATGTTGTTTCAAAAAACAACGGGCTGTTTTTGTCGTTATTTAGAGGGTATTTAAAACACCCTTGATTTTGTGCTGTTTCATATACTATAATTTTAACGTTAATAAAATCGGGGATTCATAGTATCTTTTTATAAAATAATAACTTAATATAAAGACGATATACATGGAAGAAGATTTTTACAAAGTGTTGGGTGTTGATAAAACCGCAAGCGGGGAGGATATTAAAAAGGCCTATCGTAAGATGGCCATGAAATACCATCCGGACAGGAACCCTGGAAATAAAGAGGCGGAACAGATATTTAAAAAAGCCGCCGAGGCATATGGTGTACTTAGTGATTCCGATAAAAGAAGACGGTATGATCAATATGGAGTGGACGGCCTTAGAGGCACAGAGGCGCCCGGATACAGCACCTTTGAAGATATTTTTGACGCCTTTGGAGATATTTTTGGCGGTGGCAGTATCTTTGAAGACTTCTTTGGCGGCGGAAGGGGACGTGGCAGGGCAGGGCGTCGGGGGGCGAGCCTGAAGTGCGATATTGAGATCGATTTTAAAGAAGTGGCTACCGGCGTTGAGAAAAAGATTGAGCTGACTCGCAGAGAAGTGTGTGATACGTGTCGCGGGACCGGCGCCCCGGAGGGTACTTCTCCGGTAAACTGCCCATATTGCAAAGGCAGAGGCGAGGTGCAGCAGTCGCAAGGGTTCTTTACGCTCCGCACTACGTGTCCTAAATGTCACGGTAATGGCAAGATTATAGAGTCCCCCTGCGCGAAGTGCGGCGGCTCTGGCCGCTATCCAAAAAAGTCAGTCATTTCTATTCAGATTCCAGCCGGTGTTGAAGATGGAACACGTCTGAGATTGACCGGACAGGGAGAGCCAGGTGAAGGCGGAGCGGCCCCGGGAGATTTGTATTGTGACATCCATGTTATTCCTCATCCTATGTTTAAAAGGCAGGGGAATGACGTTCTTTGTGAGGTTCCGATTACTTTTGCACAGGCAGCCCTCGGTTGTACCATTGACGTCCCTACCCTTACGGGGAGGGTGATTCAGGTAAAGATACCGAAAGGGACCCAGAACAGCGAAGTTGTTCCGATTCGCGGAGAAGGGTTTCCTAATGTACACGGATATGGAAGGGGCAATCTCCTGGTACAGGTGATTGCTGAGGTTCCAACGAAGATGACTTCCAGACAGGAAGAATTGCTCCGTGAATTTGCGGAATTGGAGAAAAAAAATGTCTCTCCGCGGCAAAAGAAGTTTTTCGAGAAAATGAAGAATATTTTTGAATAAATTTTATTTAAGCGTGGAATGATATTTTATGAAAGAAGGAGGTAACCTCGGTTTCTTATTTCGGTATCCTTTGCCAGATAAATAACTGAGAAAGAAACATGCCAACATACGATTATAAATGTAATCACTGTGACCATTCGTTTGAGTTGTTTCAACACATGACGGAAAAGCCGGTAAAGAAGTGTCCTGCTTGTGGAAAGCTGAAGGCACAGAGGGTGATTGGGTCCGGCGGCGCTATTATTTTTAAGGGTTCTGGTTTTTATCAGACAGATTACCGGAGTGAAGAATACAAATCTAAGGCTAAAAAGGAAACCGAATCGGTAAAACCTGATACAAAAGCTGCAGAGAAAAAGTAAAAGAAAAATGCCAAAAATTAACTGCCCCAATTGTAAAAAGGAGTTTGTCTACCGGAATATAAAAGAATCGCCGAACTTTCCTTTTTGCAGTGAGCGGTGTAAGCTTATCGACCTCGGAGCATGGCTGGATGAAAAACATCGCATTGAGGAACCAATGACTCCTGAAGCGTTGAGTCGGATAGAAAAAAAAGGAGGGAACAATGGGTGAAACGAAAACTGTCGTACATGACTGGCGCGACATTTTCCGCGCCTTTAAGATGGCATTTGACCCCAAGAAGGTGTTTCTTGGATACATTGGCCTCTTGGCGAGTTTGGTTTGGTGCGTGGTTGCAGTTGCATTTTTCTCGGCATTGAAGTTGGTCAGTACCAACCCTTATGCCTTTGTAAAACTTGCCTTGTATTCGGCCAGGGAGGGTGTGCCTCACGCCATAAAAAATGTGTTGTTGGCGATTATGCCCCTGGATTTCGGGGAATTTGTTGTCCTTGGGGTGCTCGTTTTTGGGCTGCTCGTCATCTGGTCGTTGACAGGGGGAGCAATTACGCGAATCGCCTCTCTGGACTATGCCAGGGATGAAAGTGTAAGTTTGATGGACGCCCTGAAATTTGCCAGGAAAAAGTTCTGGTCTTATTTCTGGTCACCGCTGGTGCCGGTAATCGGTGTCTTCTTCTTTGCCCTATGTAATGTTATCGGCGGTATGCTTGGAAGGATCCCTGTTCTTGGCGACATAGCGGTGGCGGTGGGTTTTCCTCTTGCCATGCTTTCAGGATTGTTGATGGTCTTTATTGGTGGGATCGGCGCACTGGGATTGTGTTTCATGTTTCCCACAATCAGTGCAGAAGGTTCGGATGCCTTTGATGCGATGAGCCGGGCATATAGCTACGTCCTCTCACGCCCCAAACAATTTATCTGGTATTGTATTGTAAACACATTGTATGGACTGACCTGTCTGATAATTATTGCATTTGTAGCATGGCTGATGATGCGTCTGTCATTCTGTACGGTGGGTTTGGGCATGGGACAGAAGTTTCAGGCGGTTCAGTCTTTTATATTACAAAAATGCGACATTGCATGCCTCGGATTTTGCACTGCGCCTTCCGCTGAGGCAAAAACTGCGGTGGTTTCTCCTGATCGCTGGTCACTGAAATTCCTGGCGGGTATGTTAATTCTTTATGTCGGGTTGATAAAACTGGCAGTATGGACATTTGTAACTACCTACCTGCTTTCTGCGAAGACAATTATCTATTTCCTGCTCAGAAAAGAAATTGATAGCACCGATGTGACTGATGTGTATCTGGAAGAAAAGATAGAAGAAAAAACAGAAATATCGGCGAAAGAAATTGGTAGGCTTTCTCCACCGTCTGAAGGTGGTAAAGAAGGTCGTCCTTCTACAGGAGAAGAATCCTGGCCTAAAGAAGGTAAAGCGGTTTAATTGTATAGAAAATTTTATTTACGTAGGAATTATCTCGTTCCCAAGCTGGAGCTTGGGAACGTAATTACCATGACTATGAATATTCCAGTTGTTACCATTGTCGGCAGGCCGAATGTAGGAAAATCTTCCCTGCTTAACTGTCTTGCAAAACGCAGAATCTCCATTGTTGAACCCACCAGCGGCGTTACGAGGGATCGTGTCTCAACGGAAATTCGACACAACGATTACGTGTTTGAATTAGTGGACACAGGCGGAATGGGGGTGAAAGACGTGGACGGCCTTACGGAAGACATCGAGATGCAGATAGAGATTGCGCTTTCCAATGCTGATCTGATTCTCTTTGTGGTAGACGTGCGGGACGGCGTGACACCTCTGGATATTATGGTGACAGAAAAATTGAGACGCCTGGGGAAAAAGCTGATTTTTATCGCCAATAAGGTGGATACGCCAAAGTTTGAATATCAATTGGCAGACTTTAATAAATTGGGATTCGGCACCCCGCTTCCTGTGTCTGCCGTTGAAGGGTTTGGGCGGTCTGAATTGCTGGACAGGATTATTTCTCTGCTGCCGGCGCCGTGCCGGGAATCGGATTCCACTGAACCCATCATGAAACTTGCCCTCGTAGGCAAGCGGAACGCCGGGAAATCTACGCTCATCAATACCCTGGCAAAGGAACAGCGTGTAATCGTCAGTGAAGTGCCAGGCACTACGCGGGATTCGGTGGATGTGCGGTTCGAAATAGAGGGTAAACAATTCCTTGCAATTGACACGGCAGGGGTAAGAAAGAAAAAACAAGTCCATGATTCTATAGAATTTTACAGTATGGCGCGCGCTGAACGGTCTATCCGCAGGGCAGATGTAGTGCTATTCCTTATTGACGCCACACTCAAGGTGTCCGAGGTGGACAAAAAACTGGGCGATTACATCGTCTCTGAAAATAAACCATGCATTATTGTAATTAATAAATGGGACTTGGTTCAGGGAGTTGAGACTGCGAAATTTAATGACTATATTTATAAATGTTTACCAGGACTTTCCTTTGCCCCCATCTCTTTCATCAGCGCCAGGGATAATAAACATGTTGTCGAAATGATACATCTGGCCTTAGAACTTTACGAACAGGCTAATACCCGTATAACGACTTCTGAATTGAACCAGGCGCTGGAGGAAGCCTTGTCTTTGCACCGTCCGACACGCAAGAAGTCCAGGTCTCCCAGAATTTATTACGCTACGCAGGTAAGCGTAGCGCCTCCCACGTTCATCCTGTTTGTCAACGATCCAAAGCTCTTTGATAGCGATTACGAGCGCTACCTTTCCAATCAACTCCATAGCAAGCTCCCCTTTTCTGAGGTTCCCTTAAAATTCCATTACCGGGCAAGGACAAAGATACAATTGAGTAATGTTAAATAACATATTACCTTTTTGTTGCATTTTAGTTTAAGCATAATTTATTCATAAACTAATGCAAATAACGCCTTATCACGCAAAATATTTCGCTTTTGAGCTTACAAAACGAAGCTCATCTGACAGCTTACAAAAACTCGCTTCTTCTCTTTTAGATGCCCAGGTAGACTTAAACCCACATCAGGTCGAGGCAGCTTTATTTGCCTTCCATTCCCCGCTTTCAAAGGGCGCTATACTGGCGGATGAGGTAGGGCTGGGGAAAACCATCGAAGCTGGACTTGTTATCTCTCAAAAATGGGCTGAAAGAAAACGGAAAATCCTGGTTATCGTGCCATCAAACCTCCGTAAACAATGGAATCAGGAATTACTGGACAAATTCTTCCTTTCATCACTTATACTGGAAACGCCTTCTTTTAATCAGGAAATTAAAAAGGGAAACTTAAATCCCTTCAACCAGAACGAAATAATCATTTGCTCATACCATTTTGCGAGGGCTAAAGATGTTTACATCAAAAATATCCCCTGGGACTTAGTGGTCATTGATGAAGCACATAGATTAAGAAACGTTTATAAGCCGTCAAATAAAATTGCCACTGTTGTCAAAAATGCCGTTGCCAACGTCCCCAAGATTCTCCTTACGGCAACGCCACTCCAAAATTCTCTCTTAGAACTCTATGGTCTCGTGAGTGTAATTGATGATTATACCTTTGGTGATGTAAAGAGCTTTAAGAGCCAGTATTCCAGGTTGGCCGATGAGAATGATTTTTATAGTTTGAAAGATAGATTAAAGCCTGTTTGTATAAGAACACTCCGCCGCCAGGTGTTAGAATATGTTAAATACACGAATAGAATAGCAATAACACAGGAGTTTATATCATTCCCCGATGAACAAAAATTATACGATCTGGTCTCTTCCTATCTGCAAAGAGAAGACCTTTTTGCCCTTCCGCCGAGTCAACGACAACTGATGACCTTGATTCTGAGAAAATTACTGGCATCATCTACCTTTGCAATATCGGGAACATTAGAAGCCTTGGCGAATAAGCTTGAAAATATTGTGGAAAGGCAAAAACAGTTGTATGAAGAAGTGGAAAAATCCATAGCACAGAATTTTGAAACCTTTGATGAATTAAAGGATGAATGGCAGGAAAACGAAGAAGAACCGCAACCACTTCCCGGTGAGAAGGAAAGACAATATGCTCCCGAAGAAATCAAGAATATGAAGAAAGAGATTCACGATCTCAGGGAATTTGAGCGGCTTGCAAAGTCAATTACCCGGAACTCAAAAGGTGAAGTTCTGTTGACAGCGCTCAAAAAAGGATTTGCGGAGACTGAGTGTCTTGGTGGTAATAGGAAGGCTATTATCTTCACTGAGTCAACACGAACGCAGGAATACCTGAAAAACATTCTCGAAAGTACAGAATTTAAAGGGAAGACCGTCCTGTTTAACGGTTCTAACAACGATCCGAAATCACGTGAAATTTACCAAAATTGGCTGGAAAAGTATAAAGATACCGATACGATAACAGACTCAAAGACAGCGAATTTGCGCGCTGCAATCGTTGACTACTTTAAAGATGAAGCGGTAATTATGATAGCCACAGAAGCCGCCGCAGAAGGTATCAACCTGCAATTTTGTTCTTTAGTGGTAAATTACGACCTGCCGTGGAATCCACAGCGCATTGAACAGAGGATTGGGAGATGTCATCGCTATGGACAAAAATTTGACGTGGTTGTGGTGAATTTTTTAAACAAAAACAATGCGGCCGATCAGAGGGTTTACCAGATATTGGCCGAAAAATTCAGGCTTTTCAGCGGCGTCTTTGGCGCAAGCGATGAAGTATTGGGAAGCATTGAGTCTGGGGTTGATTTCGAAAAGCGCATTGCGCAGATTTATCAGAATTGCAGGACTCCGGAAGAGATACAGTCCTCATTTGACCAGTTACAAAAGGAATTAGAGGAACACATTGAAGACCGCCTGAAAACTGCCAGACAAAAATTACTGGAAAATTTTGATGAGGAGGTGCATGAGAAATTACGGGTAAGCCTGCGTGAAAGCAGGGAATACCTGACACGATACGAAAACTGGTTATGGCAGATTACCAAATACTACCTTGAACCGTATGCTGATTTTACAGCAGACGAGTATTCTTTTACCCTGCGGGAAAATCCTTTTCCGGAAGAAAAGATACATCCAGGACCCTATCGGCTTGGAAGGAACTTCGAAGATGTCAATATTTATAGGATCGGACATCCTTTAGCACAACGTATTATTGAACAATGCAAATCTTTTAATCCTGAAACCGCTCCCGATAGCCAAAGCGGGCTTGTTTTCAATTATTCAGATGCACCAACAAAAATTTCCATACTTGAGCCGCTTATCGGAAAATCTGGTTTTTTATCAGTAATCAACTTAACTATTCATTCGTTTGAAACAGAAGATCATATCTTATTATGTGGGATTACTGACGAAGGTACTGAATTAGATATTGAGCAATGCAAAAGGCTATTTTCCATACCGGCCACAATAAACCCACTTTCTGATTTGATGGGTGACGTTGAAGTTGCAAATGAACACATCCCCAACCACCTCTCAAGAGGGGAATGTAAAAGTCTCCTCTTGGGAGGGACACCCACCCCTCAATCCCCTCCAGGGACGGGAGAAGGGGTGGGTACTCATGTTAAAAATCTTATAAATCAAATAACCCAAAAACAACAAGCCGAAATCCTGCAAATGAATGCTGAGCGTAATACAGGTTTCTTCGATACCGAGATGGAAAAATTAGACAGGTGGGCAGAAGATGTGAAAAGCAGCATGGAAATTGAATTGAAAGAATTAGATAAAGAGATAAAATACCGAAAGACAGAGGCGAAAAAAATACTGAATCTTGAAGAAAAGGTAACGGCACACAGACAGATAAAGGAAATGGAAAAGAAACGGAATACCATGCGTTTAAATTTATATCAGACACAGGATGATGTAGACAACAAAAAAGAACAACTTATTGGAGAAATTGAGGCGCGATTGAAGCAGAAAATGGAACAAACAGAACTATTCACTATCAGATGGAAAATTGCTTAAATGATGGATGTCAATAAAGTACAAATACTTGTTCAGGAAGGCGAAGGGCTTACCGTCGAATTCAAAGAGCATTTTACGCCGCGGATTGATGAAGATATTGTCGCATTTGCTAACACCAAGGGTGGGGTTATTCTCCTGGGCGTCAGAGATGACCGGACTGTAAGCGGCGAGAAACTGACAAATGATATGAAAGCCCGAATCAATTCTGTTGCAAGAAACTGTAATCCCCCGGTTCAGGTAAAAACAAAGCAATTGCAAAACATCATAGTTATAGAAGTGCCGCAGGGAGAAGATAAGCCTTATAATTGCAGTTCAGGATATTTCAGAAGGCTTGACGGCACAACACAGAAGATGACCAATCACGAACTGCGGATAATGTTTCAGGAACATGAAAAGATTTCATTTGAAGAAAAGACAAATAGAAGTGTTTCATGGAAAGACATATCAAGAGAAAAGATAAGGAACTTTCTGAAAGAAGCTGACATCAGCATCAGAAAAATAATCCCGCAAAATATACTGACAAGTCTGAGTTTAGTGCAGAAAGGCAGAATTACAAATGCGGGTGCTTTAATGTTTGTTTCCAGAGTTGATAAATTCATCCCTCACGCGGAAAGTATCTTTGCGGCTTTTAAGGGAACGGATAAAACGAATATTTATGACCGGCATGATGTGAAAGATGACCTCTTAATCCAGTTTAATGAAGCCGTTGCTTTTTTAAAGAAACATTTGAACGTCCGCAGTGAAATTCGGGGTTTTGACCGCTCTGATATTTATGAGATTCCTTTGGACGCCTTAAGGGAAGCAGTTGTTAATGCGATAGTCCACAGGGATTATACGATTAAAGGGACAAGTGTATATGTAAGGATCTTTGATGATCGCGTGGAGATAGAAAATCCTGGTGGATTACCTGAGGGAATTACAAGGCGGGATTTCGGCAAGTCCTCTGTAAGAAGAAATCCGATTATTGCCGATCTGTTTCATCGCATGGGTAAAGTTGAGCGCATGGGTTCTGGTATTGAGCGTATGAGAGAACTTATGCGTGACACAGGGCTGAAAGAGCCTGTGTTTGAGATGGACGCATTCTTTCGGGTTACTTTTTATCGTGACCCGCGTTATTCTCTCAAAGCTGATAAATTTAGGAAGAGGATAGAAATGCCGGAGATAAAGGCCGGAGAAAAAGCCGGTGTAAAGTCGGAGAAAACACGGAGAAAGTTGGGTGAAAAGTTGGGTGAAAAGTTGGGTGAAAAGTTGGGTGAAAATGAAAAAAGAATATTGGAAATTATCAATAAAAATAAGTTTATAACAATACCTGAGCTTTCTAAGACGCTCGATATAAGCACCACCGCAGTTGAAAATAACCTTGCAAAACTGAAACTAAAAAATATTCTCAAGCGCATCGGCCCTGACAGAGGCGGGCATTGGGAGATTGTTGATGTCTAACGAGCAGAGATTAGGACTCATGTGGATATGCAAGGATAATCAGCCGAAGCTGGAGCCGCGCATATTGATTGAAGACCCGGAAAAGTCTTATGGACACACCCCCAACCCCCGCTCAAGAGGGGAATGTAAAAGTCCCCTCTTGGGAGGGGATTTAGGGGTGGGTAATACGGCAGGGGATTCAGGGGTGGGTTCTCGTGTTAAGAATCTTATCAATCAAATAGCCAAACGACAGCAAGCCGAAATCCTGCAAATGAATGCCGAACGTAATGCAGGCTTCTTCGATACCGAGATGGAAAAATTAGACAGATGGGCAGAAGATGTAAAGAGCAGCCTGGAAATTGAATTGAAAGAATTAGATAAAGAGATAAAATACCGAAAGACAGAGGCGAAAAAGATACTGAATCTTGAAGAAAAGGTAACTGCACATAGACAGATAAAGGAAATGGAAAAGAAACGCAATACTATGCGTTTAAATTTGTATCAGACACAGGATGACGTAGATAGTAAAAAAGAACAATTAATTGAAGAAATTGAGGCGCGGTTGAAACAGAAGATTGAAACAACAGAACTGTTTGCTGTCAGGTGGAAGGTTATATAATTGTGAGTTGATTATGACAATCATGGCGAAAAAAACCAGAAGGTAAGACTCAAAACAAGAGGCTGTTGATATATTATAGATGGAAGGTAACACCATAATGGCTAAAAAAGATTTAATAAGTGACATCCTCTCCATTGAGAAAACTTTATTTGCTTTAGACAAAAGCAAATAAAACTCCTTATTTTATAAGGGAAATATTGAACTTTATTTGCCTGCGGGGTGTTTTTGGGGCTTAGGGCGATATCAGGAAAAAACAAACAAACCCACAGCTTGCTTTCTAAGGCAAAAGAAGTTATAGATGATAAAGTAGCCGAGAAACTGCGACAGGAGCGTGACCGGATCGTCGCCGAAGAAACCAGTGTAACGACTCTCAATGAGAAACGGAAGTCGATAGAGCTTTATGACTCAAAACAGACTGTTCAAACAATTATGCCGTACAGAAATTATGCAGATCGGATGGCACTTGGCCCATGCGGACAGCCGTGACAATTTCGTGCTTGATCCCGTGGGTTATGCCGATTTTGCTTCCAATCTTGGTGAACGACTCAAGCACTTGATGGAGCAAGTACAGGCCTACCGCTACAGGCCCCGCCATCTGTTGGATATTGACGTGCCCAAGTCCGGGTTGAGTGTTCGCCCCGGGAATGTGCTGCCCCTTGAGGAGTCTATTCTTCTGCATGGGATTACATACTTGTTGGCTCCGCTGCTTGACAAGAAAATGAATAATTCCGTTTATTCCTACCGCCTACATCCAGATTGGCAGAAGAGGGTCAAAAAACGGAACTCTCTTTTCCGGGAATCGAGAATTGAGCTGCCATTCCTAACGCGGGCAACCATACGCTCAATTAGTCCGTTTGATGCTTGGTATGAACGATGGCCCGAGTTCGAGAAAGCAGCCGTTATGGCCTGTACCCAAGAAGGATACACCCATCTGACCAAGACCGATATCACGGCATATTTCGAGAATATCGACTTGCGTTTGCTCGAAACGCAGATACGGTTACTGCTTAAGCGGGAAGAAGATAAAATCATCCAACTTCTTTTCCGCATTCTTGACGGTTGGACCCGCATAACCAGTACTGGCACACCTGTTGGGCGTGGGATACCACAGGGCAACGAGGTTTCTTCTTTTCTGGGCAATATATATTTGATCCCATTGGACAGAGAACTGATCAAGTTCTGCCGACAATATAAGGCCAAATGGTTTCGATACGTCGATGATGTCAAGGTGTTCACCCGATCTGAAAAGGCTGCCCGTCAGGCCGTATTTGTGATCAACGATGCTTTGCGCGCTCTACACTTAAACTTGCAGGGCAGCAAAACAGAAATCCTTACTGATAAGGAACTCATCGATGAACTGGACAACACAGACTTAGAAAACGTCGAGGCTGTTTTCAAAAATATCGAAAAAATTGATCCAGATAGACCAACGAATGCCAAACAGATCACCATGCACTTGCAGGGTCTGGGACGCTATGTATCACGATTTCGACGAAACCCGCAGGCAGTGGTCAAAAATCTTGAGCCAAAACAGAATCGGCTCTTCCGGCGGTTGATGACTATCTATGGGTTTTGTGGTCGGCCACACCTGCGAAGAACAGCTATGGCTGCACTGAGGGAACTTCCTGACCTGAGGATTCTCGACAAAGCGCTGTCATATCTATCACAACTGGAATACGCAACTCATGATGAGACGATAGGCCAACTATTTAGAATGCTGGAGACAGGCCAATTACCATTTCCGTACCAAGTTGGCAGCGTACTGGAAGCTATCGCGATGATGCATCCTCAGAGTCCGGAAGATGTAGCTTCACGTGCGAGAAAGTATGGTCTTGCAGCGAAGCAACACTGGTTCGTAACTGCAAAAGCATTGGAGGTTATCTCCGCTTACCCATATCACCAGGATTACGCCAACCGGTTAGCAAACAAGTACTTGACGAACGATCACCCGATAGTACGTCGGGCATCTTGTGTTCTATTGTTGAGGGGACCCAAGATCCAGGTTTGCACGAGACTACGTGAGCTAATATACCATCCGGATCCCGATGTAAGTCGCCTTGCGTTGTATTTCCTCAGATTGTTACAAGACAACCAGTTCTCCTTGCAGGAGTTGACGCGGTTAATGAGAAGCAAACATTCAGACATAACAATGCAGCGCAATTTGCCTTGCCTATATGCTATGGTTACAACAGAGAACAAGAATATCGCTGAAGCAGCTTATGATTATCTGGAGAAACAGTACAAGTCGAAGAGTACAAAACTCAATTGGCATCGAAATACGCTATTACATTCTTTAGGCTGGATAAAGAAGAAAGTAGACGCTGAAACGGAACAGTAAATTTCCAACAAAACTAAATACTCGAACTTGCATGGATAGGCAAGGAGAACCAGTTGAGGATATTGCAAAAGGATTTTAGACAATGGACAAAACAGTAAAAAATCAATCGCATCGTAAGTTATTTGAGAATATAAAGGATGATTGGAATCATTCTGTATAAAGATAAGGCCTTGGTTGTACAAATGCAATGTGTTTTACTTCATTAGAAAACGGAAAACTTTCAAAACATTATAAATATCAACAGGTTACTACTTCACTAATAAATGAGACGATGAACCAATGAAGAAATGGATAACATCTGTGAAGTTTGCAGAAGACTTTCCGGACTCACCAATTGTTGTTACACTGTTGCAACATTTGGGCTGGTTTCATTGCAAAGAACTGCTGCCGGTTTGAATATCTGACGACACAAAAGGACTTATGAACAACAGACACCAAAAACTTGAACTCACCTGGATAGGCAAGGAAATCCAGCCGAAGCTGGAACCGCGCATATTGATTGGAGACCCGGAAAAGTCTTACGGGGACAAAAACAGTGAAAATATGCTTATCTATGGCGACAACCTGCTTGCCCTCAAAGCCCTTGAGCAGGACTTTGCCGGGAAAATCAAATGCATCTATATTGACCCGCCTTTTAATACAGGCAGTGCATTTAAATACTACGATGATGGTTTAGAACATTCATTATGGCTCAGCCTCATGAAAGATAGACTTTCAATCTTGAAGAACTTACTTGCAAACAATGGCGCTATTTTTGTCCATATAGATTATAACGAGGAAGCATACCTCAGAGTTTTAATGGATGAAATATTCGGTAGAAATAATTTTAGAAATACAATAATTGTTTCACGCATTAAAAAGAATATTCGTGAACGAGAAAAAATCAAAGGTCTTAATTTCGCGCATGATGTTGTCGTTTTCTATGCTAAAAGCGAAGAGTGCCTAATTTTACCACCGACAAAATCAATAGAAAGAAAGGAAAGATGGCATGCATTTGATGCTCCAGGAATAAGACCCACTATGGAATATATTCTTTTTGGTCATCGTCCTCCAGAGGGAAGACATTGGCTTTATGATGAAATTCGAGCAAGGGGTATGATTACTTCTGGTGACCTTCGCCCTAATCCGAAAACTGGAAAACCACAATATCGGATACCTGCTGGTACTGAAGATATATGTGATACGTTATGGACTGATATGACGGCTTCTTCATTTAATTGGGATTTCCCCAGTGGTGAAAAAAATGAAAAGATAATTCTGCGTATTATCGAAATGACTACAAATGAAGGCGATTGGGTTCTTGACTCTTTCCTCGGTTCCGGCACTACCGCTGCCGTTGCCCATAAAATGAATCGAAAATGGATAGGTATAGAATTGGGCGAGCATTGTCATACTCACTGCCTGCCTCGATTGAAAAAGGTGGTTGACGGCACGGATCAAGGCGGAATATCAAGAATCGTACACACCCCTAGCCCCTCTCGAGAGGGGAATAAAAAAGTCCCCTCCTCGGAGGGGAAACAGGGGTGGGTTGGCGGCGGTGGTTTCAAGTATTACTACTTAGCCCCAAGTCTGCTGAAAAAGGATAAACATGATAACTGGATTATTGATGAGCGGTATAACGCTGATATGCTTGCGGCTGCTATGGCAAAGCATGAAGGCTTTAGATACTGCCCTGATGAGCATATTTACTGGAAACAGGGACGTTCCACGGAAAAGGATTATATTTTTATCACTACACAGTTTGTTACGGTACAGGCCCTGGATAAGATTCACGAAGAAATGAAACCGGACGAGAGCCTTCTGATTTGTTGTAAATCTTTTCAGGAAGCCTGTGAAAATCGTTATGCTACTATTACCATAAAAAAGATTCCCAAGATGCTGCTTGGCAGGTGCGAATTTGGGAAGGAAGATTATAGCTTGAATATTGTCAATTTGCCTGAACCCACCCCTGACCCCTCCCAAGAGGGGAATGAAGAAGAACCTGAGCAATCAAACCCTCCGGTTACCCATTTGCTAAAGGGACGTAACGGACGTACAAAGAAAATGAGAGGACAAAAAAGCCTTTTCCCAGAGGAAGAAGCGAATGAAAAATAGTCCGGCATTACCCATTGACAAGACTTACAAGAGTATAAAAACGATTCTTGACAAGGCACGCTCAAAAGCGTTTACTGCCGTCAATACGGCAATGGTGCAAGCTTACTGGCACATAGGAAAAGTTATTGTTGAGGGCGAACAGCGTGGTAAGACAAGAGCCGGGTATGGGGAATACCTTATAAAGGAACTGTCCGAACGCCTTACGAATGAATTCGGCGAGGGGTTTGACAAACGCAATTTGTGGTTTATGAGAAGCTTTTACCTTTCTTTTGAGATTGTGAACGCAGTGCGTTCACAATCCACGTCGCAAGGAAAAAGTGACGCAGTGCGTCACATATCTGCACCAAAACAAAAAAGTCACTCATTGCGTGATAAATTACCGGTTATAAGACCGGAACTCTCCTGGACACATTACCGTTTGCTGCTGAAAGTGGAGCGTCCTGACGCGCGGCAATTCTATCTTGAAGAATGTATTAACAGCACATGGAGCACAAGAGAGCTTGAAAGGCAAATAAACTCTCTTCTCTTTGAACGGCTTGCCCTAAGCCGTGATAAAAAGGGAGTTATGGGTCTGGCGTCCAAAGGTCACGAAATCCAGAAACCTGAAGACATTGTAAAAGACCCCTATGTGCTTGAGTTCCTCGGTTTAGAGAAGCATGAGAAATATTTGGAGAAGGACATCGAACAGGCATTGATAGACAAGCTTCAGCAATTCCTACTTGAACTGGGAAAAGGTTTTTCTTTTGTCGCACGCCAGCAGAGGATAACCCTCGATAGAGACCATTTTTATATTGATCTTGTTTTCTATAACAGACTCACACGTTGTTTTGTACTGATAGACCTGAAAGTAGGAAAACTGACACATCAGGATATCGGACAAATGCAAATGTATGTCAATTATTATAAAAGAACCCAGATGGTAGAGGGAGAAAATGAACCTATCGGCATTCTCCTTTGTGCCGAGAAAAACAAGGCGGTGGTAAAGTTCACTTTACCGGAGGGACAAAAGCAGATATACATTTCCAAATATATTCCTTATCTGCCGTCAGAAGAAGAGTTGAGGGCTGAAATCCTGCGTGAAAAAGAATTGATCGAAATGGAAATAAAACTGAGCAAGGACAAAAAATGAACCGCGTAGCCATTGCAATTAAAAATCGCCTAAGCCTTCGCCCGCCTCAGGCAGAGAGCCTGAATATCCTGGCAGAGCTTACAGATAAGTTGACTCTTCAGAAAAATGGCGATTTGGCCGCTGCGCTTGAGAAAGTTAAAAGCGCCTATCCTACCTGTACTGACTTTGAGAGAAATTTCCCGTCAATCTGTTTTTCGTTAGCCACTGGGGTTGGTAAGACCAGACTTATGGGGGCGTTTGTCGTTTACCTGTGTCAATCAAAAGGCATTAAAAACTTTTTCATTCTGGCTCCCAATATCACCATTTATAACAAGTTGATTGAAGATTTCTCCAATTCCACCAGTCCCAAATATGTATTTCAGGGTATCGGTGAATTTGTTCACAGTCAACCACGTATTGTTACAGGAGATAATTACAATACCATTGCTCAAACTTCCTTTTTTGAGTCAGAGGTACATATTAACGTATTTAATATTTCCAAGATAAACGCTGAAACGAAGGGCGGAAAACATCCCCGTATCAAAAGGCTTTCAGAATATTTAGGCGATTCTTATTTCAATTACCTTTCCAGCCTTGATGATCTGGTCTTGCTGATGGATGAATCACACCACTACCGCGCAGACAGGGGAATGCAGGTTATTAATGAATTAAACCCAATTTTGGGTTTAGAACTTACAGCAACTCCACAGGTAGAACGAAGCGGAGGGGCTATTAAGTTTAAAAATGTTGTGTTTGAGTATTCATTAGCAAAGGCTATCCAGGACGGTTTTGTGAAAGAGCCTGCAGTGGCTACCCGCAAAGACTTTGACCCTTCCCAATATTCCACTAATGAACTGGACAGGGTAAAGCTGGAAGACGGCATTCGTATCCATGAAGACACGAAAGTGGCTTTGGATATCTATGCACGTGATAATAAAATAAAACCTGTAAAGCCTTTTGTGCTGGTTGTCGCCCAGGATACAGCCCATGCCGGTAAATTAAAGCAGTTGATCATCTCAAACGCATTCTTTGAAGGGTATTATGCCGATAAGGTAATGGAGATACACTCGAACCAATCGGGGGAAGAAAAAGAAGAAAATATCGAAAAGCTCATTTCTTTAGAAAATCCCGATAATAAAATAGAAATCGTAATTCATGTGAATATACTGAAAGAAGGCTGGGATGTTACCAACCTCTATACGATTATTCCCTTAAGGACGGCTACATCCATGACCTTGAGAGAACAAACTATCGGCAGGGGTTTGCGCTTGCCATATAGCAAAAGAACGGGTGTTGATAAAGTGGATAAACTTACTATAGTAGCCCATGATAAATTTCAGGAAATAATTGACGCAGCCAATCAACCTGATTCTATTATCAAAAGGCAAAATATTATAGAAATTGATCCACAGGAAATTTCTGGGCAAAAAGAGGTAATTACCTCCATTTCAAACATTGAACAAAATTTTGAGGAAGAACAAAAAAAGATTGAGCTTATTGCTGAACCTGAGCAGAGGCAAAAAGCCCAGATTAATTTAGAACTCAGAAAGACCATCCTTTCAACACTTCCGGAACTCAATAATGCGGTGACAAATGTCAATGAATTGACAAAGTCAGAAATCAAACAAATAGCAGTAGAAAAGATAAAACAAAATATTTTTAGTTCACCACAGAAAAGGTTATTTGCCGCAGAGATGATAAAAGAAGTTGAGGATGCCTATGAATCGGTAGTACATGATTTTGTGCAGAATATTATAGAAATTCCAAGAATTACTATTCAGCAAAGCAATGAAGTAAGGTCGGGCTTTAAGGATTTTGACCTGGATACCAGGAATCTCAATTACCAACCTGTATCGGAAGAAATTCTGATAAAAAAGCTTCGTGAACAGGAAAACAGTGTTGATATTATAAGCGGGAAGGGCAGAGGTATACATGATAGTCCAGAGAATATGATTGTTAATGAACTCATTAATTACTCTGAAATAGATTATGACGAACAATCTGATTTGCTTTTTAAATTGACTGGTCAGGCAATTGAGAAATTCAGGACGTACCTCGATGACGTTAAATTGATGAATGTCATTCAATATAATAAAAAAGAGATTGGAAGATATATTTATTCACAGTTAATGCAACATTTTTACTTTGAAGCGCCAAGCTATGAAAAATCAATTGCAAAGCCATTTACAAGGATTGAAGAGCACAATATTTCAAAATACACGAAAGACAGTATCCATCATTTTACCGAGACAATCATTCCAACCAATGCCATTCCCAATAAGGTATTTAGTGGTTTCAAAAAGGCATGCCACAATCTGTATAAATTTGATTCTAAGACAGAAAAGGATTTTGCGGTCATTTTAGAGCAGGATAAAGCAGTTCTTAAGTGGCTGAGACCTGCACCTAACCAATTCCATATATACTGGAAGCACAGCTCGCGGCAATACAATCCTGATTTTGTAGTGGAAACAAAAGATGCTATTTATCTTATAGAAACTAAGAAAGAGATGGATATAGAATCGGCAGATGTTCAGGAAAAAGCCCAGGCAGCCTTAGAGTATTGTAAGTATGCTACTGATTTTACCATTCTCAATAGAGGGAAACCCTGGAAGTATGTCTTGATTCCGCATAATGCGGTAATGGTGAATATGAGTTTTAGTACACTTGTAATGAATTATGAATATCAAAATTAATAAACAATTTCTTTTGCTGTAAGAATTTAGTTTTTTGAAATACCTATTTTGTAAAATCCGCTTTAATAAAAGTAGATTAGAAGCGTTATGAATTATGACAGAAATATTTTCAGGAGCATTAAGGTACAGTTCATCTGCTACGTCTGTCTGCTGACGACCGTTCCCTTGTTGTTCGTTTGTATCGTGGAATATTACAGTAGCAAAAGCGCTATCGAGCAGAGAGTGATTGAGCAACTTACTTCTATTGCCGACCTGAAAAAGAGCGAACTCAATAATTGGCTGGAAGAGCGATTGACAGACACATCGGTGATTGTCCGGAATAAGGTGCTCGCTGCCGCGGCAACAAGCCTTTTGCAGCAGAGGAGGAGATGTGAAAGCGTTTATCAATTGATGAACTCGGAAACTGCACGCATAAATTACAACAGGGTCTTGGAAAATCTTCATGCACTCAAACAGTTTTACAAACACTATAACGTTATTTCCATTATCGATGGCGCAAACGGAGAAGTGGTCATATCCACCTATCCTGATATCGTGGGTAAGACCCTGAGTTCGTTTAACAGTTATATCGACGTCCTTGAAAAACAAGATGTGGCGGTAAAAGATGTTTATACCTCCGAGCTCATGGGACAGAACTGGATGACGTATTATTGCCCTGTTCTCATGACGGATACTTTTACCCTGGAAAGCAGTGATGTTATTGTTGGCGTCGTATTATTAGATGTCAATGTCAAAAATAGCGTTGAGCCGTTGATTCATAGCTGGCCTGGAATGGGCAAGACGGGCGAAACACTCCTGGTGAGGCGGGAAGGAGATACTATCGTATATTTGAATGACCTTCGTCATAAGCCAGAAGCGGCTTTAAAATTTACAAGCCCTATTCGCTCTACTTTCGACATTCCTTCGGTATTAAGTGCCAGCGGGGAAGAAGGGATTAAAGAGTCTAAGGATTATAGAGGCGTCAATGTCCTTTCTGCTTATCGGCATATCCCCATTCCCAATTGGGGGCTTGTCGCAAAGCAGGATTTGACAGAAGCCTTTGCCCCGGTAGAAAAGCTAAAGAACCGTGTTATAGTGCTGATCTTTTTTTGTATCATCATTGTTATTGCCATTGGTGTTTCCTTTGCCAACCGGATTACCCAGCCCATATTACAACTGGCACAGGGGGCGAAGTCCATCGGTTCCGGGAATTTAGACCACAGGATTCCGATTGCCTCGCAGAATGAGGTAGGGATTCTTGCCGGGGAATTTAATCAAATGGCCGCAAAGCTGAAGGAATCATACTCAAATCTGGAACAGAAGGTAGAGGAAAAAACGTCTCAGTTGCTGCGTGCGGAGCGCCTTGCAGCGGTGGGTGAGCTTGCAGCCGAGGTGGCCCATGAAATCAATAACCCTTTGGGCGGTTTGCGGAATTTTGCCAGTATGCTTGAAAATGAACCGGAAAATATCACACAAACAAAAAAATATGCTCCGCTTATGCTGGAGGGACTCAAACGAGTCGAGATGATCGTAAAGCGTCTCCTAACCTTTTCAAGACCTTATACGCTCCATATATCCGAAAACAATATTAACACGATTATAAATAGTTCTCTTGAATTTATAGAGCATAGGATCGAGCCAGGCCAACTGCTTATCAACAAGGAATTCAACGACTCTCTTCCGCCTGTGTTCGTAGATGCAGACCACATATCTCAGGCATTGATTAATATCTTGGTGAATGCCCTCGATAGCATGCCAAATGGAGGGGAACTTACCATAAAGACTGATGCTTGCAAGAAACATGGAGAATGTGTTACGGTTTGGATTAGTGATACAGGTTGTGGTATTCCCGAAGGAATTTCTAGTAAAATATTTGAACCTTTTTTTACCACGAAGAATAAAGAAGGAGAAAAGGGACTTGGAATGGGATTGGCTATTTCTAAAAGGATTATCGAAGACCACCATGGAGAAATCTGTGTAGAAAGTAAAGCAAGTCAGGGAACTACCTTTAGTATTTGTCTTCCGTGTCGCAAGACGGAGTAAAAGTTTTCACCGCAAAGGACGCAAAGATCGCGGAGAATGAGTAAGATTGATACAAAGAATTTAAGTGTCTGTGGTAAAAACTATATTTTAAAATGAAAAATAAAATACTCATTGTTGACGATGAAAAACTCATGCGTGTATCGCTCGAAGATAAATTAACCAAAGAGGGATATGCCGTCAATTCCCTTTCCAATGCGGTAGAAGGCATTAAGTTGCTTCAATCTACAAACTTCGATGCCGTAATAACAGATTTGCGCTTGCCCAGGATGGATGGGATAGATTTTTTGAAAGAAATAAAAAAGGCATCTCCCGATACCATTGTTATTATCATGACTGCATACGGCTCCATTGAGAATGCAGTTACCGCTATGAAAGAAGGGGCATACGACTATGTGACGAAACCATTTTCCCTGGAAGAACTCACCATAAAGCTCCAGAAGGCGCTCAAACTTAAGGGCACGATTGCAGAAAACATTATGCTGAAACAGCGCGTCCTCAGCCAGTACGGTTACGATAACATGATCGGGAAGACTGAGGGAATGAAGTGTGTGTTTGAGATTATCAGCACGGTATCAAACCGTGATACCACCATACTCATTCAAGGTGAGAGCGGCACGGGGAAAGAACTCACTGCGGGAGCTATTCATTACAACAGTAATCGGCGTGACGGGCCTTTTATAAAGGTCAGTTGCGCCGCATTAAACAAGGAGATACTTGAGAGCGAACTCTTTGGGCATGAGAAGGGCTCATTTACGGGGGCAATAAAAACGAGACGCGGACGTTTTGAACTTGCCGATGGAGGCACGATATTTCTCGATGATGTAGATGATATTCCATTGGAAATGCAGGTGAAGCTCCTGAGAGTCCTTCAGGAACGGGAATTTGAGCGTGTCGGCGGAGAGGAGACGATTCGCGTCAATGTTCGTGTTATCTGTGCAACCAAAAAAGACCTTAAGAAACTGGTACAGGAAGGGAGTTTTCGTCAAGACCTCTATTATCGTCTCCACGTGGTTACCGTTCAACTCCCGCCTTTGAGGGAAAGAAAAGAGGATATTCCTCTGTTGGTAACGTATTTTATTAAGAAGTATGCTACACATCAGCAGGTCAGTGTTAATTCCGTATCCCAGGAAACGCTTAATGTCCTGTTGTCATATAACTGGCCTGGAAACATCAGGGAACTGGAAAACGTGATTGAACACGCCGTGGCCTTTTGCACCTCAGATACGATAGTACCCAGGAATTTACCCAAAAATATTTTAGAAGGAGAAACCCCTTCGGGAATATTTCCTATCGAACTTTCTTCGATTGATTCCATAGACTTGCAGGAAACGTTGAGTGAAGCAGAAAGAAAACTTCTTTTTTGGGCATACCAGAAGACAAACGGCAACCAGGTGCGCATGTCAGAGATTTTGCGTATACCCCGCACAACACTTCAAAACAAGCTCGTCAAATATAACATAACCAAAACCAGTATTTCCGCCACTGAACAGGCATAGCGCAGTGTGGCTCACAAATAAGCGCATGACTAACTGTTTGATGTCGAAGGGTGGATCACATGTAGTGCTTTAACCTCTCTGTTGATGCGTTTTGCCATTTTAGCTTCCGCTATTTCAAGGTCATATCGAGCTTGTAAGCGCAGCCATATCGCCGCACTCGTGCCGAAGTAACGTGCCAACCTCATTGCCGTATCTGCTGTAATCGAACGCTGTCCACGTACGATCTGGCTAATCCTTAATGCCGGCACACCTATGTCTTTGGCTACACGATAGCTGCTTAATTCCAAAGGTTTCATAAAGTCTTCCAACAATATTTCGCCAGGATGAATAGGTGGTAGTCTTTTCATAGGTATCCTTTCATTTGTGGTAATCTGTAATTTCAACATCCTTCGCCTTGCCACTTGCCCACGTAAAACAAATTCGCCATTGATCATTTATTCGAATGCTATAGTAACGGCAATAAATAACTTGACATAATATAATTGAAAATGCTATTCTTTGTTACATGAAACCACGAACAATAACAAACAAAAACATTACCCGTGAAGTTTTATTAATGATGGCAGATAA
>Ga0233425_10000741_pt1 | contig 81181 bp, 72 predicted proteins | sample Watercolumn_Towu_2_FD_181712 | JGI IMG/M metagenome (GOLD analysis project Ga0233425, IMG submission 181712) | Freshwater microbial communities from Lake Towuti, South Sulawesi, Indonesia - Watercolumn_Towuti2014_140_MG | ecosystem: Environmental > Aquatic > Freshwater > Lake | place...
GACGTTTGAGTCTTTGTAATAGCCAAATAAGGAAAGAAACCAAAACGCGAGATTTGTAATAAGAAGCCCAAAATGGGCGTAAATCCGACTGAATTTCGCCCATCGGCCGCGGATAACAAGTCCGTGCAGCCAAGACAGAACAAGCGTCGCGGCGCCTGCCGCAAGAAATCGGACTGGATAAGTCATGCCGAGATAATATGCTCCCCAACCGGATACATATCCTGTTTCCGCGCCGAAATAAAAGAAAAAGTTAGCGCACGCGTACCAAAGTACAAGTCTATTTGCGGTTATGTACGCGAGAATAATCATTAACAAAGAATCTAATCCCAAGAGGGCCGGCCAATTCTTGCTACCGGTATAATAATGAATCGCTAATACCACCGTCAATCCTTGCAGCGCCACTGCGCCGGTCAATTCTAGAGACTCCCCAAGAATAGGTATAGCCCGGTGTTTTTTTGCCTGATATCCAGACGCGAGAGACAGCATGGAAATCATGAATAATCCGGATTCTGAAATTAACCACCAATTCATATATTCTCTAACTAAAATGATTAATCCCGTTATAGCCGTTAGGACCCCTAACACAATAAACGCCCGTATCAATACTAGAAAATCCCAAGCAGTGGTAGGGTAGCGTTCCTTAAGTGTTGCCGCTTGATTTGCGTCTAATATATCCCGCGCAACAAGTTCATCCAGCTCTGAATGTATACTTTGGTTTAAGATGCGATTAGGATTCACATTTTCACCCACTTGATTCGGAATATACGTAGAGACGCCTCCATGCTGCCGCCGACAACAACCAAGCATACTCCGCCATATAAAAGGTATGTGCCTAAATTTAAACTATTCCAAAACATTTCATGGTAACGTGTGAAAATATCGATCACGAAAAAAGTAATTCCGAAACCACGCAATAAACCGTTTTGGAATCTTGCGCCCAGTATTATCTGAGCCAGACATGAGACCGTAAAAGTAATAATCCAAGATATTGCGTTTCCGTCTTTAAAATCAGCCCAAATGGACAAAATTAAGAGAGACATGTTAAGATAAACTAATCCCAGCGATTCCCATGCTTTGTAAAATCCGCCGGTTTGGTAATACAATATTCTCTCGTGATAAATTCCTGTCCCAATCGCCGCAAGCGCGGCTACGCACATCACACGAGGATCTTGAATCTCAAAAACATATGTTGAGCGGCCCCACATTGTATTCCACGCCCCAATCCAATGAAACAGTCCTAAAATCGTCAAGATTAGTAAATAGGTGTTATGATTTCTGTATGCTAAAAGAAGGGAAACAGGCAGGCTGATAATACCCGTAATAGTCAGGATAGAGGAACCTTTTAAACCCAAAGCACCGCTCAGTAGGCCGATCGCGCTTATCCATAAAACCATCCCGAGTGTCACAATAACTTTTGACGATGTGGAATATAAGTCTTGTACATTGTCCGCCAGGCGTAAACCCCAATAGGTCAAACCAATGCCCATGCATACCAAAACAAAGGCCGCAAATACCGTAGACTGCGACATAACCGCGATAAAACCAATTATGCCGAAAAAAGCGAACAATCCCCCGGTAATTCCCAAATATTTGACAACGCCAATCCACCCGAAACGCTTAGTGTCGTATCTTTGGTTTAAAATATCAAGTGTGTTCTTGTCTATAATGCCGTCGCTAAACCAAACAGCGATATCTTTTCTGAGGCGTTCTTTCAAATTTCTTCCGGTCATACTTTAATCTCAAGTTATTTTATTGAACAAGAGTATTGACTCTATACCTCTGCGGAGCGGATTTTTGCTCTCATGTTTGGTAATCGTAAAACACTCTTAGTTTATCAAGAGTTTTTACGACAGACAATGTTTACTTAATGGGTGATTGAGGAGGTGGGATTTCTTCCGTAGGGCTCATTTGTAAAGTTAAAATGCTTTTTGCCGCGTACTGTTGCGTATGATACCATATTAATTGGACCGAGGTAGATTTGAAGCCGTTATTTGATAGTACGGAAATTTGAATTATTTCTAGACTGCTAGATAAAAAATGCAAAAAATGCAAAAAATGCGACCGCTATTGACAAAAGCGAATTTATAGGGCACATAGTTGATAGGGAGTCAAATTTATAGCGTTGAGCGATAATATCTATCATGAAAAAACAAATGGTAAAAGGGGTTCACTCTACTATTGTTAACCTTCTTGTCTTAATATCTTTTTTCTCCACCAATCTCTCTCTAGCCGGAGAGATCTCCCAAAAATCACATCTCGCGGCGTCTACTAATGTGCCTGGACTTGGAGCGCATCTTGGCAAAACTAAAGCAATTAGCCGATTGAGCAAAAAAGAAATATTAGGATTGTACCCGCCCAAGATTGCAGGCACGAGAAACCATGCCCATCGTGTAGCGGCGTTGGCAAGGATCATTGCTGTTGAAATGGTAAAAAAACATTTGCTGGATCAGGGTTTGGTAGAACAAATTTATAGGGCGGCACTGGCTCATGATTTGGGTAAGTCGTTCTCCGAAGAAATGATGGATGCGGTTAATAGTAGTGCGACAGATCCGGGTGTGAGAAGCTTTATCAAAACTCACGTTGATCGCGGTGCAATGGTTATGGCGAGGGAAATGGTAGTTATTGACGATCCGATAATGATGGCGGCTTTAAAATATCATCATGAACCGTGGCGTGTGGAAAATGATATTGAAAGATTGTGCGCGGAGATTGTTTACTGTGCCGATTGCATAGACGCTTCGCAAGATGTAAACAGGCCCTACAAAAACGGTGAAATCACCGCCGTAGGGACTGTTTGCGGAGAGATAAACCGTGATTCCAGAATATCTGTAGAAGTGCGCAGTACCGTTATGTCCACGATAGGTGTGGAAATGCAACATAGAAATGTTGTGCGTACCTTGGCCGCGGCAAGGGCGGGGTCGGTTTGGGCGGTGCCGTTAATTTCTAGAGAGCCTGCCGGGATACCTGTGTCCCCTATGGGAGAATGTGGCTATGAACTTCCGCAAAAGCTAGAATTTGTTCGTATGCCTGAAATGTCCTTTGACCTAAGGACAGGCTTACTTGATACGAGCGGGTTGGCGATGGATGAAGAGGGTTTTAGAATTGCGTCTTTAGTGAACAAAGCTCTTATGTGGGGCGAGAAAATCATTGAGGGGGATAAACTTTTAGAGTTTTATTGGAGAAAGCTAAAAAAAATTAAGGGCGATAGAAAAGTTGTATTAAAAATAGCCAAAGGACTTGGTGTAAATGCGGCGCACAGGACTGTAGGGGGTCGGGAAGAAATTATACTGGACCTGATTTTTGTTGAGAATCTTCTAAAGTATGAAATAAATAATCCAACATGGGCTCCGGCTGTTTTATTTCAAAGGCTGTTTCATGAATTTGGACATTCAAATGAGAGGTTAAACAATGAGCAAATTATAAACGAAGAAGTGGTGCTGATCAATATGGATGTTAAGCTGATCGAATTGTATAAAAACGCAGGTAACACTCAATATATCATAGACGGAATGTTTAAGCTTTTAAAAGGCAGAATTGATTTTAGGTCAGGGTATTATTATTACTTGCTGGTGTATTTCTCGTCCGTGCCGGACGGAGAGAGTAGAATTGCAAGAATAAAAGAGTATCTTAGAGGTGATCGCGCAAGGAAGGAATCTGTTTTGCGTGAGGCAGAATCTTACGCGAAGAGACAGAAAATGGCAGATGATTATAAGAGAAGATCCGCCAATGTGGGGGGTAAAGGTTTGGGTTTAGAGGATTTAAGGCGTATTAGGGAAGAAGTGCAAAAGTTGACCGGTGCAGAAGTGGAAGTGCCACGATTTAGAATAATCTATGTTAATCGCGGCTGGAGGGAAGTGCTGAAAAATAACGCGCGCTTAGTTTGGGAGGGTGATTATATTAACACGCATAGAGATGCAGTGAAAGATCAGATTAGGGGGGGGAATGTTGGTGATAGCCTGCCATTGTTACGCGAATATGTTGCAAGCAACCCGGCTAGAAGTGCGGCAGACCTGGATCAATATATAGAAGACTATTTATCTTATCTGGCGGGATTGATCAGATTGCCGAGAACAATTACGATAGGACAAGATATATTAGAGATAAAGGGGCCCATTATGGTACGTACGTCAGGTATGCGAGAAGACCAGTTTGATAAAAGTTTTGCAGGAGTGTTTTCTTCGTACCGCGCGGATGGTCCAGCCGAAGTGCGCGGGCTTGTGCTAAAAGCATATAGGGAATCGATAAAAGAAATATGGCGGACGGAGGGAGAGCAACTCACACAAAACGGTATGGCGATAGTTTTGCAGGAGTTTGTTGAGTCGGAAAAAAGCGGCGTTGTAATGACCAGAGGCGACGGCAGGGTTTCCATAGAAGGAGTGCTTGGCAGGCCTGCTACTGTTGTTAAGCCAAACGGTGTTAGCTCTACCATATTTGATTGTGATATCCCGGGGGCGGTGAGCCCGGAGGCTGTCGTCGGGTTCAATCTTTTTCAGTGTTTTTCAAATTTTCCGAGTGAAATAGATACGGCGGAAGGATTGATAGAAAGAATGAAAAATAGGGATGAACTGGAGGCAAAGTGGCTCAGCGAAACTACGGAAGTACGCGGTATACGGTCGCCTTTTACTGAAGAAGAGATTAGAAAAACCGCGTTAGTGGCAAGGGCCATAGAACAGATTCTGGGGTATCCCGTTGACCTCGAATTCGCGTTTAGCGGCGGGAAATTGTATCTGTTTCAGAAGCGTCCGCGTGTTGGAGTGACGGAAGGGGAAAGGATTCCGTTGTCCGAAACAAAACTACAGGTAAAGACTATTGCCGCCGGAAAACCATTTAGGAGCGAGAAACCTCTTCCGGTGGTGATATTTAGAGGCCAGGTCTTGGACGCAGAGGTTGCTGAACTGAACACGTTATACGGGGAAGGCGGGTACATTAAGGTACAGCTTGATGTTATTTCTAGGGATAAGGACAAAATTCCCGGGCAAAAAATACTATTGGATCCAGACTCCGGTTCAAGAAATTCACACAACATGGTTCATTACAGGGATGGTCTTGGATGCGGCGGTGATTTTGTGTATATGGCGGGCGCGGCTTTAAAACCATTTTTAAGGAGCCTGAATTACAGGGAAATGATTTGTGGAGGAGGCATATTGATAAGCGAAGAACTAGTTATGGTAGAGTCCAATGGCGACGATGATTATGGAGGGATGTATGTAGAAGGGCGGCAAGACTCGAGTAGATTTATAGTAAATGATGATTTAAATGTGATGCTGAAAGGGTTTAGTAGCGAACAAGAACGCGGTCCTCGGGAAGAAAGTGATTTGCTTGGTGAATATGATAGGGTGATTCGGGAATTTCCGTTATTTGCTGAGTTTGACTACGAGAAACTATTTTTTCTCAAGGAATTATTTGAGGCGCTAATGGCTAGGGATTCCGGCGAGGAAATTTTATCCGGAGACAGATTTGAGGATATTTTTGAAAGATATTTTTTAAGGTTTGGCAATGAAGGAGTAAGTAGTTTTGAAGAGAAGCTTAGAGCCGCTTTTGATTTATATGATTTTGCCCCTTTATGGGACAGTGTTTTTGATAGTACAAAAATGCGGGTTTTTGAAATGTTTATGAGAATTTACAAAAAGTGCCGTATTCTGTCGGAAGCGAAAAGGGTGAAGCGCGAAGAGTCGGAAGACGTTATTAGCGATAGTGGCACGAAGGATTTTAGGGTTTTAATTGTTGATGATGAGGAGATTGTGTCCGAGCCTTTGAGCATATATCTAGGGGAGATAAGTTTTACTTCTTTTTCATACGATATTAGGACTATGAGAAATACTAGCGAGGCTATAGAATGGATTTTAGACAATAGGCCGCAGATGATTTTTTTAGATAATGAAATACGCGGGTCCGGAATTAGTGGTGAGCGATTTATTCTTGAGCACGTTCTTCCTGCCATTCGTTCACTTGATGATTATCACCCATGTATAGTATTGATGACAGGGTATCTCACCGACAAATTAATTTACCTAGCCCGGGATTATGGGGTGAGGTTGTTGCATAAACCTTTTAATTTACTTACAGATATAAAGCCAATTGCGGATGATACTATAAGGAATCATCTTGCAGAAAAAAAGCCGCGTGAAGCCGCCGGACGGGCTGGTACTCGTGATGCCATGTTAGCCGCTATAGGATGTAGAGCTGTTTCTTCCGGGGTGTGAGATTTGTATTCTGCAGAAAATTCCAGCAAGGGGTGCTATACGGCATTCGAACATTCCAGTAGTTTTGTCTAATGCAAAATTGATGTAATTCGCTTACCAGAATGTAGTATAATCAAATCGTTGGGAGGTCATAATGAAAGAACTAGATGAACAGTTTCACGTTACGAAAAAAGACGCGGATGAGATTATTGCACGTTTTCATGATGAGATGCGGAGAGGGTTGAGAGGAGGAGAAAGTTCATTAAAAATGATTCCTGCCTATATCGGAAATCCCTCAGGACATGAGAAAGGCAGTTTTATCGGTGTTGACCTTGGAGGGACTAACCTGCGGGTTTTTGTCGTGGATTTGGACGGCGCTGGGAAATATAAAACTAAAATGCATCAGGTCTCTATGGCGAAGTCGGGCGAATATAATTATACGAAGGACGTGAGCCGTGAGGAATTTTTTGATTTTATCGTGGGTCAAGTGACCGGATTCTTAGTTAATGAGGGATATAGTCTAAATGAACCATACAATCTTGGATTCACTTTTTCTTTTCCGGCGGAGCAGAGGGGGATTGATTCCGGTAGGCTGATTAAGTGGACGAAAGAGTGGGCCGTGCCGGGAGTTGAGGGCGAGGATGTCGTAAAACTCTTGCAGGAGGGATTTGTAAGGAACGGAAAAAATAAAATTAAGGTCACCGCGATGATAAATGACACTGTGGCGACGGAGCTAATGCTGGCATACAAGGAAGAACATTGCGGGATGGCGTTAATCTACGGGACCGGAACAAATATGTGCGTGTTGTTGCCGACCGAGCAGGTGGTGAAACTTAGCGGATATTCGCTTAAAAATATAATTCTAAATGCCGAATCGGGTGGTTTTGATAAATTGCCGAGAAATTATTTTGACGAGGAGCTGGACAGGCAGTGCGGGACGAAGGGGCAGGTGCTTGAAAAAATGGTTTCCGGGAAATATTTGGGGGAGCTGGCGAGGGAAGTATTTGCGAAGCTGGTCGATGAAAGGAAATTATTCAGCGGGAAATACGGAAATATTTTTTCAAAAGTGAACGCTGTAAATACCATACAAATGAGTAAGATTGAGGCGGATAAGAGCGGTGGCTTGGAAAATGTTGAGAAGATTTTGAGGGACATGAATATTAATGATTCGTCCATGCAGGATAGAAAATTAGTGCAGGATGCCTGCGCGATCGTATCGACGCGTTCCGCGAAGATTATTGCTATAAAAATATCGGCCTTTGTGAAATGGTTGGATCCGGAATTGAGAGAAGAACATACAGTAGCAGTGGACGGAAGTATTTATGAAAATTATTACGGCATTAAAAATAGGGTGAATGATATGCTTAGTGAGATATTGGGAGAGAAAGCGAACGGAAAAGTAAGGCTTGAGTTAGCCAAAGATGCTTCAGGTATAGGAGCAGCTATAGCGGCGGCGATTGTGTAGGTGAGATGAATTGTGCCAATAAATTTTAAAGTGTGACAAAAATGCACACCTAAATATGGTTGTTCTTGCCAGCCATAATTCGTAACATTAATCAGCGCAACCTATTGCAAAAAAACGATTATCTTGGCATGAGGGTTGCTTCATATTTGTATCTGCGTTTAAATCGAAGGCTTCCATAGGGAATGGAAGTGTGTATTGAAAGGAGGAGGTTTTATGAAGGTTAGACCATTGGGTGACAGGCTGCTTGTTCAGAGGCTAGAGGCAGAGGAGAGGACAAAGGGCGGAATAGTTCTGCCGGACACAGCGAAAGAGAAACCGAGAGAGGGAAAGGTTATCAGTGTGGGTAAAGGGAAAGTAGCTGATGACGGAAAGGTTATTGCTTTGAGCGTAAAAGAAGGAGACAGAATTTTATTCTCTTCATACGCCGGGACAGAAGTTAAAATTGACGGTGAAGAGTATCTTATCATGCGTGAAGAAGATGTATTGGGGATAATCGAGAAGTAAACTTTTTATTAATGGAGGTAACGTATGGCAAAACAGATTTGTTACAGTGACGAGGCACGAAGGGAATTACTTGCCGGTGTTGAGAAATTGAGCAAGGCGGTAAAAATTACCCTCGGACCGAAAGGAAGAAATGTTGTTCTGGATAAAAAATTTGGTTCACCGACTATTACAAAAGACGGTGTGACGGTAGCAAAAGAAGTTGAGTTGGAAAAGCCTTTTGAAAATATGGGCGCGCAGTTGGTTCGCGAAGTAGCGTCGAAGACAAGCGATGTCGCGGGTGACGGTACAACAACAGCGACAATCCTTGCGGAAGCTATTTATAGAGAAGGGTTGAAGAACGTGACTGCCGGAAATAATCCTATGGCGATTAAAAGAGGTATTGAAAAGGCCGTAGAATTAGTCATTAAGGAATTACAGAATATGTCAAAGAAGGTTCAGGATAGGGCTGAAATTTCCAATGTTGCCACAATTTCGGCAAACGGCGACAGGACAATCGGCGAGACTATAGCTGATGCTATGGACAAAGTTGGTAAAGACGGGACGATCACAGTGGAAGAAGCGAAATCCATTGAGACTACCCTTGATGTCGTAGAAGGTATGCAGTTTGACAAAGGATATCTTTCTCCTTATTTCGTAACAAAACCGGAATCAATGGAGACTGTGCTTGATGATTGTTTCATGCTAATTAATGAGAAGAAGATCTCTAATCTTAAAGACCTTATTCCGATACTGGAGAAGGTAGCGAAAGCGGGACGTCCTTTATTAATTATTGCTGAAGAAGTGGAAGGCGAAGCCCTAGCCACGCTCGTGGTAAATAAAATCCGCGGGACACTGCAGGTTTGCGCGGTAAAAGCCCCGGGATTTGGCGACAGAAGAAAGGCGATGTTGGATGATATCGCGGTTCTTACCGGGGGTAGATGCATAACGGAAGATCTAGGAATTAAATTGGAGACAATTGGTTTGGAAGACCTCGGAAGGGCGAAGAGGGTAACAATTGATAAAGAAAATACTACAATAGTCGAAGGTAACGGCACAAAGAAAGATATTCAGGGACGCATAGCTCAGATTAAGAAAGAAATTGAAGACAGCACCTCTGACTATGATAAAGAGAAGCTTCAGGAACGTCTGGCGAAATTGGCAGGCGGAGTTGCGGTCATTAACGTAGGCGCGGCGACAGAAACAGAGATGAAAGAGAAGAAAGCCAGAGTCGAAGATGCACTTCATGCGACAAGAGCGGCTGTAGAAGAAGGTATTGTCCCGGGCGGCGGAGTGGCGTATTTAAGGACATTATCTGCCCTAGATGGGGTAAAGGGAATGTCAGACGAAGAGAAAATAGGCGTAGATATTATTAAAAGATCACTGCAAGAGCCAGCGAGACAGTTGGCGGCGAACGCCGGTTTAGAGGGTTCTGTAGTGGTGCAGAAGATTTTAAATGAAAAAGGCGCTTATGGTTTGAATGTTGATACAGGCGAATACGAAGATCTTATTAAAGCTGGTGTCATAGATCCTACCAAAGTGACAAGAAGCGCATTACAGAACGCGTCAAGTGTTGCAGCACTTCTTTTAACCACTGAAGCGCTAGTGACGGAAATACCTGAAAAAGAAAAAGCAGCTCCGGCAATGCCTCCTGGAGGCGGTTACGGCGGAGATATGTACTAAAAATTTAGTTCTGTAGAAAAATAACCGACCTACACCTACGAGGTGTAGGTCGGTTTGAGGAAAATATGTCAGACGATAAAGAGAAAAAAAACAATCACAAGAATAAAGAAGAAAAGAATCAAAAGGAAGAAAAGAGTCATCCTGAGGAGAAGAAGGCACAGGGTGATCAAAATCAACAGCCCCAAAAAGATGAAGTGTCAAAAGAGGTGAATAAATTAGTTGAGCTTGAAGAAAAGGCGAAGCTGGCGGATGAGTATCTAGACGAGCTTCAGCGGGTTCAGGCGGATTTTGAAAATTTCAGAAAAAGAAAGATGAAAGAACAGGATGAATTCAGGAAATATGTTCTTGAAGGATTCCTTTACAAGATGTTGGATGTAGTAGATAATATTCAGAGAACTATTGAAGCCGGAAAGCAGAATCATAATTACGAATCTCTTGTTAGCGGGGCGGCGATAATAGAAAAACAAATTTTGGAATTATTGAAGTCTCAGGGCGCTGTGCCAGTTCAGGTAAATCTGGGTGATCATTTCGATCCTTACAAGCACCAGGCCGTCAGTCATGAGAATTCTGACAAATATAAAGCTGATACAGTCTCAAAGGTTTTGCAGAGCGGATATTCTATTGGTGAAAGGGTTTTAAGGCCGGCTATGGTTGTTGTTTCAAGCGGTCCGGTGGAAAAGAAGGACTGAGGTAAATATGCCCACATATGATTATAAGTGTGCAAAGTGCGGACATGAGTTTGAGTATTTTCAAGGCATAAAAGAAAAACCGCTGGATAAATGCCCGAAATGTAAAGGCAAAGTGAAAAGGCTTATAGGCGCCGGCGGCGGGCTTATTTTTAAAGGTACCGGTTTTTACATTACAGATTATAAAAACAAAGGGAAAAGCAGTAAGGAAAAGTCAGATAAGTAATTAATTTTGATGCGGATCCCGAAGTTTGAGTCCGACTTTGTCAGCGATATCGTGAAATTCTTTTTCTGAAACCGTTTCGAGCGTCTTTCCCTTTTTATCCAAATGCTCATTTATTTTAATCGCTTTTTCAAGCATGGTATTGTGAGTATTTTCGGAACCGCCAAAAAGGTGAAAGTTCTTCCCGCGCGAAACACGCACGTGTCCGTCTTTATTGTCAAATCCAAGTCCTAAAAGACAAGCGTTTATTTTTTTCTTCATAGCATAGGTATTATAACACAGGTACTTCGATATTCACAATGTCCAATATCCGAAAAAAGGCGTGTCTAGATACTAGACATCCACCGCAGTTCTATTATTGCAAATGAATGACTTATGTATAATAATTTTGGTATGAAAAATGCTCGTTAGTCTCTTGACAAGAGTGGGTCTGCGTGTTACATACTAAGCACAAGGGAAAGATATGTTAACTCAACCGGGGGGTAGAGTGATGAAAGAACTTTCAAATTTTAAGCTGTTGTCCGTGATTCTAGCCGTGGTTTTTTTCTGCCAAAATGCTGTTTTTGCCTGTGATACTGATACGCTTGCCAATGAATCGAATATTAAAAATTTTCCGCCTAATTTGCCTAAAACTGAAGCATGGATGCTAAATTCAAGTTTAGACGTAATTGTGGAAAAAGCGGAATTTATACTTCAAACCGGAAATCCCCAGCAATTATCCGGATTAAAGGAAGGTTCAGTAATGCTTGATGTGGGAAGAAATATTGACGGTAATGGAAAAGCGGTGATTTTGGATCATCACCACTGCGTGGGCGGCCGTGTTACGAGTGCGGCGGGTTTATGTGTTGATGAGCAGGACAAAATAAGGAAAATGCGGGATGCTTTTAATAATGTAGTAATTCATGAAAATCCTGATCTAGATGCGATAATGTCAGTTTATCTTGTGAGCAGGATATTGCGAGGTAATCTTAGTGATAATGAGATTGCATTTGCACGATATGTGGAAAAGAATGATAATGCGATATATGCATATGATATTTCTTCGGAGAATATTAAGGACAGCGTGGCAGTTTTATTTAGTGGATTAATTAAGAGTGTGATAAGTAAATATTTGAAAGAAAAAGGATGTGCGTGGCATGTTTTAACACCAGAGGATAAAAAAATATTATGGCAAAAGACTTTAAAAACCGGATTGAGATTTATAGAGCTTTTATTGGGGAGTGGTTACAATGTTGAGGAAAAGAAGGGTTTACTATTTATGCGCGACATTCCTGCGGAATCCACGGAATTGCGCGATTTGTATTTAGAAGCTCAAGAATTTGTAAAAAAAGATGTAGGATTATTTGGCGAAGATATGGTTAGGTCTGAAACATTTGAACATGTGGAAGTCGTCAATGCCAACAATGATGCTCCTACGGTGATTTCTGCATGTTTTTGTAAAAATGCTGAAAGCAGCTTTTTTGAATATCTTTATACTATGGGTATTGGAGCGGGTATTCTTTATAAAGATAAAGAACATAATGGCGGGTCGTTTGATAGGGTTGTAATATGCGTAAACCCAAATAGCAATATTAGTCTAAAAACCCTCCAGCAAAAGCTAGATAGTGCCGCAAAAGCAAAAGCCGAAACCAGCGGTATACCATTAGCTTCTGGCGAAAAAGATTTTTATAAGCTTGTGTCTGGTGGTACATTAATCACGACAACTGCCGCGGGGGCTATACTTACCGAAGAAGAAATATTTGAATTAGTAAGGGGATCTAGATTGCAGGAATATATAGGTTTCCAAAAGCGGACAGTGCGGTCCGATAAGGCTTTAAAAAGAGAGGTTTCTTTGGTAACAATGATGATGCATGAGCAAAAAATTAAAGCAAAAGAAGTTTTGGGCCTTTGGGATAATTTTAATAGTCGGTCTTTAGATGATTCAAATGACTTAGGGCATTGCGGAAGAGTGTTGTTGTTGGCTGAAATTTTGAAAAAGATGAATGCTAAACAGGATTTTTTAAAAATAGCTAGAGAATTGGACGATGTGAGAAAAGGAAACTTGGATGAACAGTATGTGAGCGATGGTTGTAGGAATATGCTAACTATTGTCCACGAACTATTTTATATTAGTGAAGAGTTAATTAATATGTTTGGGATTGAACCTAAGCAGGCTGTCGTGCTTGCGGGTGTTATCCTTGGTATTGTTGAAGGGGATTCAGATACATTAGCGATAGTGCAAAATTATAATGAAAGACCTCGAATGATGGGTGGCATCCGAGGGACGGCTGTCTTACCAAAACAACGGCCTGAAGAACTTACTAGAAAAGTCGAAATACCGGGAAGTTTACCCGTTTTTGAAACAAGAACAGGCGGTGATTTACAGAGTGTGTCGCAAATAGTAAGTAGAAGAACAAATATGCCGATAGCCTCGGGCCCACAAGTTACTATTTTCCGTGGGGCAGATTCTAAAGTTGTTGAAAGCTATACGAAGGATGGTTTTATACCGGTGCCTTTTGAGGCGATGATGGAAAAAGTGGAGGGACACATTAGGACTGATGGGCAGGTATATATTGATGATTTGGTGCTTCATAGAGGCGCTTTGTCTTTGTCGGGGAATCTTGGAGTTTCTTTAGCCTATGGAGGTTCAAAAGGGAATATCATGTCTCTAAAGATGCAGGCGCAAGATTTACTAAAAGGTGGAGTTACATTGCTTTCTAAAGATGACTATTGGTTTTACAACGAATCTCTTAGGAAGATAGTCGAGGGTATTTTAAATGGTGATATTACTTCTGTAGATTTTCTGCCTTCTTCGGCTTTAGTGTCTAATCATAGAGGACTAAGAGAAAGAAAAAGGGAATTTATGATGAGGATTAAAAAAGCAAGGGAGGCGACAGGGAGAGACAGGCAAACTCAAATTTCTCTTGCATGTGAGCCGCTATCTATATTGCTAAACATAAAGTGGTACGAAGTTGCAAAAGAGAGAATGGAACGAATGTCCGGAATGTCGGATGCGGAAAAGTATCAAAAGGTTCTTGAAATTTTGTCTTATGATAAAACATTTAGTTTGATAATAGCGGACTTTGAAGCGTCTGTCAGAGAAGAATCAGAGCGCAATAAAGAGAAGTTAATGAAGATTCTTTCGGAATCTAAGAGTCCGGAAGAAATGGAAGGTAGACTCGCGGAATTTATGTCAGGTATAAAAGAAATTATCATGGATGCTGATATAGCGCGCGATTCTGTCAGTGAAGTCCGCAATTTTAGTTTATATTTTTCGCCCATACGGCCGGATATTTATAGGACAAATATTTATGGTGATGCGCTCTATTTAAATGGTTTTACGGGTTTTGTGAAAGCGGGCTTAGGGCAGATACCTGCAGCTACTACTAACTATGAGGTGCGAACAGAAGCACTCAAAGATAGATCTAACGAAAACTATTCGGAATTGGCATATAGAAATCATCCTGATCGCAGTTGTAAATACGTGAAAATCGTTGACAAAAAAACACAAAAAAGTGTTATTACCATGACTATATATGACAATGATTCATCTCTGGACGGAAATTATTTTAATTACTTAGAGTTTGATAGCTCTTTGTCCGCCGAAGAGCTGATTAGGCATTTTGAGGATTTTATTAAAGAGATTAGTAGTAGTCTCAATGAAAAAGCGCGCAGGATTGGGGAAGAATTAAAGAAGTTTCGTCCTGTTTTGCTAGCCTATAGAGAAAGAAAAATTCAGGAAGAGGCGGAAAAAAGAAAGCAATCGCGCAGAGAAAGACATGCTGTTGAACAACTAGCGGCGGCTGTTTAAGATATTGAAAATATATGAAGGCGGTATCGAAATTCCCAATCATGGCTTGCCTATTGTAGAATTCGAGAATTTGGTCCTCCAAAAATCGGCACAAAAATTAGCCTAACTATTCTATTGTAGTGGTATAGAATGGTTTGTATGGACGTTAATGGGTTTATATTTGTGCTAGAAGTAAAATGTTGATACCAAGTTCGTTAATTGCGGAATTTCTATATAGTATGCGAATTCTTGTGATATAATGTCTACTATGATAGTGAAACAGAAAATAGTTGCAGAGAAGATTCAGAAACTGCGAAGGCAAGCAGATAAGATCAGTAAAGCGCATAAACGATGTGATTGGGAAGATATTTATCATACGTTATTGTTGCTGACAAAACCACCGATAAAAAGGCTGGAATGGAGCGTACGTCGTGCAAACCTTTCCATTTTCTCAAAAAGAGATTAAATTATTTGCGGAACTGAATAAGGCCGGGATGCGATACATTATTGTCGGTCTTGCTTCCGCTGCAATGCAGGGAGCCCCTATAGTTACACAGGATGTAGATGTCTGGTTTGAAAATATTGGCGACGAGAAAATACGGACTGTAATAAAAAAGTGCGGCGCGGTTTTTGTGCCGTCTATTAACGACCATCCGCCGGCCTTGGCTGGAGAAGGTTTTGATCTTATAGATATTGTGGTGACAGTCCATGGTATAAAAGATTTCGACGCTGAATACAAAAAATGCATCATTTTAAGGCTGGCCGATGTTAATGTTAGAATCCTTCCTTTAGAAAAAGTAATTCAAAGTAAAAAGTATTTGAATAGGGAAAAAGATAAACGTGTCTTGCCTGTATTGAAAACAACTTTAATTGCAAAGAAAGAAAACGGAAAATAATAATCCATTATTTTATTAGCCAATAGAGCGATTGATGGATTACGATTTTACTAGTTTTCTGCTTGTAAAAATCCTTCCTTTTATGACAAAATAGTAAAAATGTGTTAAAGAAATCCCAAATCCCAATGACCAATGACCAACAAGGAATTTATTAATTTATCCCGACGGGAGTCGGGACTCATTGTTGGGATTTGGGATTTGGATATTGGTCATTTTAGGAGGTTTGTATGAGGCGCATTTTGTTTTTAGTTGTGGCATTGTTGTTGGTGTGTTCTGTATCATTTGCAAAAACCAAGGGCTGGAAGTCCGGTGATTCAGAAAAGTATCTTTCGTGGTGGGATAAAAAATATCAGGGTGCTGACAGTGCAGTTATAGGAGCGGTTCTTTACCAAAAGGAAGATTATCAGGCGGCAATAGCGGAGCTTGAAAAGTCTATCCAAGCTGGTTCAAAAGACGGGAAGACCTATTACCAGCTTGCATATTCATACCAACAGTTGGGTAACACGGCAAAAGCGATTGAGTTATATAAAGAAGCTATAAAGTTATTAGACTCGACGGAGCCGGAACATAGATACGATTTTTACTCAAAGTATAATTTGGCGTTATTGGAGAAGGACAGCGGGAATATAGATGATGCGGTGTTGGTGTTAAAGGAAGCGGTTTTAAAGTTTCCGGACGAACCGGGGGCGAGAAATCTTTTGGGATGGCTCTATTGGAAACAAGGCAATAAAGAAGCCGCGATCAACGAATATGCTACATCTGTAGGAGTTGATTCGAATCAGGAAGACGCGCAGTACAATTTGGGAGTGCTTTATTATAACAAAGGCGATACAGAAAATGCCAAGGCGGCGTTTGAGAAAGTTTTAGCAATAAATCCGAACCACACAAAAGCATCGTCGTATATTTTAAATCTCGGGAACAAGAATTTGTTATCAAGTGAAGAATATTCAAGTTTAGATATGCCGGATCCTGCTCTGAGGCATTGTTATTTAGGCAAAAAGAATCTTGATGAAGGAAAATATGCTGAGGCTAGAGAAGAGTATGAAGCAGCGTTGGAAATAAATTGGAAAACAATAGAGGCCCAGCAGGGGCTTGCGGTGGCGTACGAGTATAATGATAAAGGCGAACGTTATGGCGACGGATTTAATATAAAGAAGTGCATATTTCATTATGAGAAGGCCCTTTTGTTGAATCCGAAACTTGAGCAGGCGGTATATAATTTGGGTGTATTATACAGTAAAGACGGTAAAGTAGATGAGGCCGTGAATTTGTATTTGAGGCTTATTCGCGAAATGCCAGATAACGCACAGGCGCATTATAATCTGGCCGTACTTTATGATAATCAGACAAAGAATAAGGAAAGAGCGATTTACCACTACAGTCGTTTTATAGATTTGGATCCGGAAAATCCTAAGAGGGCGGATATTGAACAGAGGATAAGAAAGCTGAGGGTGTAGGGAGCGCTGAAGGCTGGTAAAATGGAAAAATTACTTTTGCACGCGTGCTGCGCTCCATGCGCGGTGTATCCCGCGAGTATGCTGAAACATAGATTTGATATTACATTATTTTTCTACGGACCGAATATTTTCCCGAGAGAAGAATATGATAGGCGTCTGAAAACTGCGGAAAAAGCGGCGGATACGCTCGGATTAATTATGGTTGAAGCGGAATATGACGATGTGTTTTGGGCCGCGTCTGTAAAGGGATTTGAAGAGGAGCCGGAGGGTGGGAAACGCTGTACGGAATGTTACAGAGTTAGGGTAGAACGTGCCGCAAAATATGCTAAAGAAAACGGCTATCATTATTTTAGTACAACGCTTACCGTAAGCCCGCACAAACCCGCGAGAATAATAAATCCTATAGGTGAGGAGATTGCAAAAAAATACGGTTTAGTTTTTCTGGCGGAGGACTACAAAAAACAGGATGGTTTTAAAAAGAGCTGTCAAATGAGCAGGGAGTATGGTCTTTATCGGCAAAAGTATTGCGGGTGCAAGTACAGTTGTAGGTTATAGGTGATAGGTAACAAAAGGCTTTTCTAAACGCTAGTAACGGGAGGTTAGTATGGTTAAGGAATTTACGGATGCGAATTTTAGTGACGAGGTGCTGAAATACAATGGGGTGGTTCTGGTGGATGTGTCCGCTCAATGGTGCGGGCCGTGTAAGGCGCTTGCTCCGATAGTTGACGAGATTGCTGTCATGTATAAAGACAAAATCAAGGTAGGGAAGGTTGACGTGGATAATAGCCCGAATATCCCGGCGAAGTATAACATTCTAAGCGTTCCGACCCTTCTGTATTTTAAGAACGGACAGCTGGTGGATCAACAAGTTGGGCTTATTTCAAAACAGGCATTGCAGAAACAAATTGACGCTCTATGACAGAACCTCGATTCTTAGACAAATTACTTGAGCGGGCTGAACGTGTCGACCGCAATCAGCTTGAGGATTACATAAAATCTCTTGCAGGTGATATAGCTTTTATAAGTGACGCGGTGGATGCGTCGGAATCCGGGATTGTGTTTCTCGACGAGAGTTTGAGAATTAAAACGATTAATCGAAGCGCGGAGTCTCTGCTTGGTGTCGCTCGCTCTAATGTCTTGGGAAAAAATATTTTACAATGCTCCATTGATGTGGTTTTGGGATTGTTATTTGAAAAATCTCTTGCCTTGCCGTCCGCCTCAAGGGTGCAGGAAGTGGAAGTGAAGTTCCCTCGTGAACAGTTGTTAAGGGTGGCGATATCTCCTTTTGAGGAGAACGACAAAAAAATAAACCAAGGGTGGACTATTACGCTTTTTGATATAACTGAGTATAAGAAGGAAAGTAATAAAAAATTTCAGAAAGAGAAAGTGAAGGCGATTGGAACGATGGCAAGCATATTAGCGCATGAACTGGGGAATCCTCTTAATTCTCTTTCGATTCATTTGCAATTGATTGACAGGGCCGTTAAAACACTGCCTAAGGCAGGAAAAGCGAAGTTTTCGAAGTATATAAAAATTACAAAGGATGAGATTAAACGGCTTGACGACATAGTTACAAGATTCCTGCAGGCGGCTAGGCCATTTAAGCCTAGGCTATTTGAGGGGGACGTATGTGGTATTCTGGATAGGACGCTGGAATTAATGATGCCGGAGCTGAAGAAAAATAAAATTATAATAGAGAAATCCTTCGGCGGAGATATACCCAAGATATATATTGATCACATTCAGATTCGGCAAGTTTTTATAAATCTAGTTAAAAACGCGCTGGAATCAATGAAGAAGGGCGGGAAATTAAAGATAAAATTATCACGTGAGGATAAGTGGGTAAAAATATCTTTCGCGGATAGTGGTAAAGGGATTCCAGAAGAAGATTTAGAAAAAATATTTGAGCCGTATTACAGCACAAAAGACGGCGGATCTGGGCTGGGTCTTGCGATAGTGCATAGAATCGTTAAGGATCACGGCGGTAAGATCGAAGTGGACAGTTTTTATGGTAAAGGCACGACGGTATCAATATATTTACCGAAGGAAATAATGGGGGCAAGACTTTTGACGGAAAATAAATGAAACCTACTATATTGATTGTTGATGACGAAAAGAATACGCGCGAGGGATTGAAACGCGGACTTCTGCATAATAAATATAACCTTATTCTGGCAGAAGACGGGGAAGAAGCGCTTAAGATTTTTGATTCGGAAAGGGTATATATTATGCTTGCCGATTTAAAAATGCCGGGGATAGACGGGATCCAATTAATGAAAAAGGTGAGGGAGATAAGCCCGTCAACGATAACAATTATTCTGACCGCGCACGGAAGCGTAGAAACGGCGGTAAACGCGATGAAGGAAGGGGCTTATGACTATGTTTCAAAGCCGATAAATCTGGATGAGGTCGATATACTAATAAAAAGGGCTCTGTCTACGCAGAAGATGGAGTTGGAAAACGAGAGACTAAAAAAGCAGTTAGATAAGCAATACGGTTTTGAAAATATTATAGGCAATAGCCCGCAGATAAAGCAGATATTTGAGGTTATTAAACAGGTTGCGCCTACTAAGGCCACAGTGCTAATTACCGGTGAGAGCGGTACCGGAAAAGAATTGATAGCAAGCGCGATACATCAGCATAGTATGAGAAAGGATAAGCCGTTTGTAGACGTTCACTGCGCGGCTTTGGCTGAAACGCTCTTAGAAAGTGAATTGTTTGGCCATGAGAAAGGCGCGTTTACCGGGGCGATTCAGTTGAAGGCCGGCAGGTTTGAAGTCGCTGACGGAGGGACATTGTTTTTGGATGAAATAAGCGAGATGATCCCGTCAACACAGGTGAAGCTGTTGCGTGTTCTAGAAATGCATAAATTTCAAAGGGTCGGCGGTACAAAAAGTATAAGTACCGACATAAGGCTTATTGCCGCGACAAATAAAAGCCTAGAGCATCTGGTAAAAGAAGGAAAGTTTAGAGAGGATTTATATTTTCGTATAAATGTTGTGTCGATTAAGGTTCCTTCTTTACGAGAGAGAAAGGATGATATCCCTCTTTTGGCGCATACTTTTATAAAAGAGTTTTGTAAGGAAAACGGCAGGAAAATTGTGGGGATTGCGCCGGGAGCTATCCAAAAAATGGTAAATTATCCATGGCCCGGCAACGTAAGGGAATTAAGGAATTTTATAGAAAGCACGGTTATTTTAATGAATAGGGACGAGATTACTCTTGATGATTTGCCCGACTACATAAAGGAAGGGCGATCGCAAATGGCCGTTAACGAGACCGGCAATTTGAGGGACACGGAGAAGAATTTAATAGTTGAAGCCCTGCAAAAATATAACGGCAATAGGACAAAGGCCGCCGAGCAGATAGGAATATCCAGAAGGACATTGCACAGGAAGTTGCATGAATATAACATAGGGTAGGAGGTGTTTTTATGTTTTACCATGATCCGACTTTTTTATTGATTATACCGGCGTTTATTTTGGCTCTTTTCGCGCAGTGGCACGTGAAAAGTACTTATGAAAAGTATTCGAAAGTTCGGGCAAACAGCGGATATACCGGTGCGCGTACTGCCAGAGAGATTCTAAATATGCAGGGTTTGGGGAGTATTTCTGTCGTTGAGCATGAGGGGTTTATGACGGACCACTATGATCCGATAAAGAAGGTTATACGATTGTCTCCGGAAGTTTATCACGGCGCGTCCATAGCCAGCATAGGCGTAGCCGCGCATGAAGCAGGACACGCGGTACAGCACAGTAAATTCTACTTGCCATTGGTTGTGAGAAACGGTATATTCCCGATAGCAAGTTTCGGTTCTTGGCTGGCGTTCCCGCTCTTTTTTATAGGATTGATGTTTCGCTCGCCCGCTATGATGGACATAGGTATAATAATATTTTCCGGAGTTGTTCTCTTTCAAGTGGTAACGCTCCCTGTGGAATACAACGCTAGTAGCAGGGCGATTTCTCTTCTTTCTTTGACGGGCATATTGTCAAAAGACGAGGTATCGCCTGCAAGAAAAGTTTTAAGCGCCGCGGCATTGACATATCTTGCCGCCACGGCTGTGTCGTTAATGCATTTAGTCCGTCTTCTAATATTGAGGCAAGAAAGGAGATAAATGAAAACTAAGAAACTGGATACACCGGAATTGTTGATTTTGGGATCTGTGGCGATGGACGATATAGAGACTCCGTTTGGAAAACATAAGGAGCTTTTGGGCGGTAGCGGGACTTACGCGTCCTATTGCTCAAGCTATTTCACGAATACCGGAATTGTCAGTATTGTCGGCGAGGACTTCCCGAAAAAGTATTGGGACCTCTTCGCAAAAAGAGGGATAGATACAAAAGGGATACAGGTTAGCGGCAAGACATTCAGATGGCAGGGATTTTATGAATACGACATGGAAGTAGCAAAAACTTTATGTACTGAGTTGAATTGTCTTGAGTCCTTTAATCCGGTTTTGCCGGATTCATACAAAAAGGCGAAGTACGCGTTTTTAGGTAATAGCCATCCATATCAGCAGTTGCAGGTAATACAGCAATTAGAAGATCCAAAGATTATAGCGATGGATACCATGAATCTCTGGATACATCATACAAAGGACGCGCTGATTGATGTGATTAAAAAGGTCAATATTTTGTTATTGAACGAGGGCGAAGCTAGAGAATTGTTTCATAATGTGAATTTGGTTCAAGCGGCAAAAAAGGCGTTGCAGTTAGGGCCCGAATATGTAATTATTAAAAAAGGCGAAAACGGCGCGATCATGTTTTCCAACTCCGCGCATTTTAGTGCTCCGGCGTACCCTCTTGAAACAGTGAAGGATCCTACCGGATGCGGCGACTGTTTTGGCGGAGGGCTTATGGGATATGTTGCAGCTCATGGTGATAAGGGGCTCAAGGAAGAAATTCTTCGCAAGGCGATTGTTTATGGTTCTGTCTTTGCGTCATACAATGCCGAAGAGTTTAGCCTTAATAAACTCAAAGAAACTAAGAAGAGAGATATAGAGAAAAGGTATAAAGAGTTTAAAAAAATAAGAAATTTCTAAGTTTTTGCGTTTCTTGCGCTTTTTTGTTTTTTATAATTCGTAATTTGCAATTTTCTAGGAGGTAATTATGTGGCTAGTAATTTTAGTGTTGTTGTTAGTCGTAGTCGGTATGCCGATAATGATGTACAACGGTTTGGTGTCTTTGCGCAATAGAGTAAAAAACGCATGGAGCCAGATAGATGTTCAGTTGAAACGCCGTTATGATCTTATTCCGAACCTTATTGAGACCTGCAAAGGTTACATGAAGTATGAAAAAGAGGTACTCGAAAATGTCACCAAGGCGCGCACGCAGGCGATAAATGTTACGGGCGATGCTATGCAAAAGGCGCAGGCGGAGAATATGCTTTCTCAAACTCTGCGTTCTCTTTTTGCCGTCGTAGAAAATTATCCTGAATTAAAGGCAAATCAGAACATGTTGGCGTTGCAGGAGGAATTGACATCTACTGAAAACAAGATAAGTTTTGCCCGTCAGTACTATAACGACGAAGTGATGAGGTTAAATACCACTATAGAAAAATTTCCTACAAATATAATAGCGAATATGTTTGGGTTTAAGAAGGAAGCATTTTTCGAAGTCGAATCACCCGAAGAGCGCAAAGCGGTCAAGGTGCAATTCTAGGAGCATGGATCATAATGGCAACCGCAATAGCGTTATTGTCGGGTGGATTGGACAGCATATTGGCGGTAAGGTTAGTAGCGGCACAAGGTATCAGCGTTGAAATACTGCATTTTACCAGTATTTTCGATACCGCGAAAAAGTCCGGCCTCGCGAGGGCGAGGGAATTATCTGCGGAACTAGGCCTTCCGATAAAAGAAGTAGATGTGACCAATGAAATGATGGCACTTGTGCGAAATCCGCGTTTTGGTCATGGCGCCAACTTAAATCCGTGTATTGATTGTAAAATTCTTATGCTTTCAAGGGCGAAGAAATACATGGAGGCATCCGGCGCGCGGTTTGTTGTTACAGGAGAGGTGTTGGGGCAAAGACCCATGAGCCAGCACAGGCAAGCGCTGGAGTTGATTGAAAAAGAAAGCGGTCTTAAGGGCCTCATCCTCAGGCCGTTGTCCGCGCGGCTATTGGAGCCGACTATTCCCGAGCAGAACGGCTTAGTTGATAGAGAGAAACTACTCGCGCATAGCGGCAGATCTAGAAAAGTTCAAATGGATTTGGCTAAAGAATTTGAAATGAAAAATTATCCTGGATCGGCGGGCGGGTGTTTATTGACTGATCCGGGTTTTGCGAACCGCTTGGAGGAGTCAATTAAGCACGGCGAGTATTCCGTCGAAGATATCGAGTTCTTAAAGATTGGCAGGCATTTTCGTTTACTAAAAAAATATAAATTAATTGTCGGAAGGGATCAGGAAGAAAATGAGATAATTACAGATAAAGCGCCGGAGGGCGGTTGTTTAATAGAGCCTCTCGGATCTAACGGTCCGACGTCCTTTTTGAGAGATAAAACAGACGAATCATTGAAGTTGGCGCTTGATATATGTGCTGCATATTGCGATGGGGAAGGTTCCGTAAAGTTGAGGGCAGGAAATAAGAAAGACGTTGTTCTTCAATGGGAAAAAGAATACAGTGTGGTTATTGATAAGGCGATAATAAATAAGGATGATAATTGTAGACGGCTATAACGTAATTTATAAATGGGGGTCTTTGCGCAATCTGGTCTATAACATGGACCTTGCTCGTGAACGGTTGATCAATGTTTTGGCGAATTACCAGGGGTACGCCGGCGGGGATTTGGTGATAGTTTTTGATAGTAAACGGCTTGATGATTTACCTCAGCTGGAAAATGAACCCCCAAATATAAAAATAATTTACGCCCCCAGCGGTGAAGGGGCGGATTTATATATTGAAAAAATGGTTTATGCCAGTAAAAATCCGACCGGGATAACAGTTGTTACCGGGGACTTGCAGGAGAGGATATCGGCCGCGGGGAACGGCGCTCAGACGCTATCTCCGGAAAGGTTTGAAAGAGAAGTAGATAAGGTTATAAAAAACAAGGGATAAAATAGACAAATGGATAAAAGTTCTTGCAGGAAAAGGGTTTTTATGGCAGAATGTCCCACAATTTGCCTGCTGTCTGCGGGTGTTTTTTACTAATACGACTGATAATCGAGGAGGAGTTATGAGACCAATTGATAAACTTATAGGGGCTTCTTTACGAAAGGATATTCCTGTGTTTGGTATCGGAGATACTGTTCTTGTAAATACAAGAATTAAGGAAGCGGATAAGGAAAAGATTCACGAGTTTAAAGGGGTTGTTATCGCGCGTAAAGGTGTGGGTATAAGTGAAACTATTGTAGTTAGGAAGCTGTCCTATGGTGAAGGTATTGAAAGAACTTTCTATCTGAATTCACCTGCTATTAAGTCGATTGAAATATCGAAAAAGGGAAAAGTCAGGAAGGCGAAACTTTACTATCTGCGCGGAAAGATCGGAAAGAAAGCGAAAGTGAAAGAAATGGAGCTTATTCCTGTGACGGCACCCGCGGAGTCGCCTGTCGAAGCGGTGAAAGAAGAGAGTGCGGTTAAAACTGAAGTAAATCAATAATGACTGAAGCGAACGAATTGTCTCGACTAAGGGAAATGTACGTTTTTGAGAATGAAGAACTGCGAGGCAATAAGAAAATAATTTGCGGTATTGATGAAGCCGGCAGGGGGCCTCTTGCCGGTCCTGTTGTATCCTCAGCTGTCGTCCTGCCTATTCTAGAATCCGAAGAAAGTTTTCTGGAATGGGTGGGGCTCAATGATTCCAAAAAACTTTCTGCTAAGAAAAGAGAGCGTTTACACGAAGTTTTATTCAATCATCCCAATGTCCGCATAGGTATCGGAATTGTAAGCGAAAAAACGATTGACGATATAAATATTCTAAAGGCGACTCAGGTTTCGATGAGAAAGGCTATTGAAAATTTGGGCTTAGAGCCGGATTGCCTGCTCGTTGACGGGATAAACCTTCCGGGGGTCAAACATTATCAGAGAAAAATTATCGGGGGTGACGCGCTTAGTTTGTCTGTCGCGGCGGCCTCGGTGATAGCTAAAGTGACTAGGGACGCTATTATGACGGATCTGCATGAAAAATACCCGCAATACGGTTTTAATAAACACAAGGGTTATGGGACCAAAGAGCATATAAAAAATATAAGACTACACGGCCCATGCGAAATTCATAGGAAGACTTTTTATCCGATTAGTTTGTCCGGAGAGATCGGAGTTTAGAAAATGTTCAGTTTATTTAAAAAAGACATAAAACAATTCGGTGAAGAAGGTGAGGATTTAGCGGTAAAGTATCTGCGAAAGCGGGGCTGCGAGATCTTGGACAGGAATTTCAGGATAAGGTCGGGTGAAATAGATATAGTGGCAAAAGACGGAGAGGATCTGGTATTCGTGGAAGTAAAGACCAGGAGAAAAGGAGATCCTAATTTTTTACCTGAAGCGGTGAATCACACAAAAATAAAAAAAATAGTAAGAACAGCGGAGTATTATATAATGAAACGCAAAGCGCAAAATATGCCGGCAAGGTTTGATGTGCTGTTTATTGTGAACAACAACGGTAAAGCCGAAATTGATCACATCAAAAGCGCGTTTTCTTTATGAATAAAAGTATGATACAATAGCCGACATTGTTTGGATTTCGGGGTACCCGCTTAGCGGGTCGTGGTCATTGGGGTTTCTATTTTAGGAGGATATTGTTATGTACAAAATTGTTTTATTGAGGCATGGCGAGAGCGTGTGGAATAAAGAAAACAGGTTTACCGGATGGACCGACGTGGATCTGTCGGACAAAGGCAGGGAAGAAGCGAAGAGAGCAGGACAATTGATGAAAAAAGAAGGATTCTTCTTTGATACGGCGTTTACCTCCGTGCTAAAAAGGGCGATAAGAACCCTTTGGTCGGCACTGGATGAAATGGATTTAATGTGGATTGATATTCACAACAGCTGGCGCTTAAATGAAAGGCATTATGGAGCGCTTCAAGGTTTAAATAAGTCCGAAATGGCTGAAAAGTTCGGCGAGGAGCAGGTTTTGGTGTGGAGAAGAAGTTATGATACTCCTCCGCCGGCGCTAGAAAAGAATGACTCACGTTCTCCGGCAAATGACCCGCGCTATAGAAGTATGAACCCAAAAGAAATACCAATGACGGAATGCCTGAAGGATACAGTCGCGAGGTTTCTGCCGTATTGGCACGAAACGATAGTCCCCGCGATTAAAGCGGGAAAGAAAATTATCATAGCCGCTCACGGCAACAGCCTTAGGGCGCTGGTGAAATACTTGGATAATATATCTGACGAAGAAATAGTGAAGTTGAATATACCCACTGGTGTTCCGCTGGTATATGAATTAGATGCCAATCTAAAACCCACGAAGCATTATTATCTGGGAGATCCTGAAGAGGTAAAAAAAGCAATGGAAGCCGTAGCCAGCCAAGGTAAGGCAAAGAAATAAAATTATTTAATCGCACGCCGCCCGGATTTTTTTGGGGCGGCGATTACTTAGCAATCTTGAAATGTTACTATATCTACTATTGTGCATCACAATGCATAATAGTCTTGACTATTATGCATTGTTTTGAGATAACGAAATACCAAGCGGTTTTACTGCGGGATAGATTCATTAGAAGATATTTTTTAAATTACCTATTTTCCAAGGCAGGGATCCGAAGACGTCTTCCCATATTTCATGGCTTTCCATGCAGAAATATATCGGCATGTCTTTGTTGTATTCTCTTAGCCAGCCGATCATTTTTCTATAGACATTGGTTCTTACGGGGCGGATATATCTGAATTTTCCGTCGGCGCATCTAATCATTTCGCCTAGGAACAATTTTGTTTTCGGGAATCTCTCCGCGACGACATTTTTTAGGGTAGTCATATAGCGTAGTCCGGCAACGCTGATCCATGCTATGGATTTTGGTGAAACGCGTGAAAAGATTTTATCAATAAGTTCTTTGTATTCACTCTCCCATTCCGGATAAAGTATGACAGGGTCAAAGTGCAGTCCAATCAGGTATCCCTGTTTTTCGCATTTTGTTGCGGCGTCTAATCGTTCAAACAGTGACGCGGCGCCGGCCTCGTACTGGTCGATTATGTTTTGCGGATTTACCGACCATGACGCTACAATTTTCTTTTCGGGGTGGAATTTTAATAGATTGGAGATTTTGTTGCTTTTTGTTTTTAGTTCTAAGAGGGTGTTTTTTTGTTTTAGGAAAAACGGTATAAGGGTGAGGGATGAATTGGTTATTTCGTCCAGAGAAAGGCTGTCTGTTAATTCTCCGGTGCCTATTCTGAACAATTTATCCGGCCGGCTGTTCAAAAATTCTTCAGTTTCATCTAAGGCCTGTTTAATATTTGTAAAAATGGATAATTGATTGTTATTTATATATTGTTGAAGGATACAATATTGACAGTCAAAATTGCAGTTTGTCTGGGTGTTAAGGACATAGTAGTTACAGCAAAGGTAACCGGGTGTTCCGGGGCACTTTTTCAAAAATTTTCCTTTGTGTTCGGTGTAAACTATATTTCTTTTACTTTGCGATATCGAGTCAGAGTGCATGTTGATAATCATTCCTCATTTAGAATAGTTACAATCCTTTTTATTTCTTCAGATTTTGCCAATTCGGCCAAATATTGTCCTGACGAAGATAGATCATCTGTTTTTTTGCAAAGGACGCTGAAGTTTAAATGTTTCTTTTCCAATGTTAATAATTCATCAGTGGATAAAGAAATATATTTCGGGAGTTTTAAGTTGTGTATTGCATGTTTGAGTTTAGAGGTTAGCGCGGTGTAGCGCGGATAACGCAATGATAATAAATACTCTCTCAGCCAAAGCCCTTTTTGGAATAAAGGCATCTCCTTATTATAGACGGAAAGCCATTCAGCCGATGATAGGGGATTTTCAAGTGGCTTATTGTCTCTAACAGATATCTCATTGATCAGGGTTAAAAGTTGAAATAGTTTATTGGTTCCGAAGTTAAATTCAAGCAATAGAGGCAATAATGATTCTATCGAACTAGTGGGCCAGTCTTTAATATGTGAAACTATATCAACGGAAATATTTTTGTTTAGTAGTTCCATTTTTATGTCGCTGCTAAGTCTGGCAACGAACAAATAATATTCCATGTATTTAATATCCCCCGGGAGATTAAGCATTGGCATGTATTTAACGCGTATCGCGTGTTCGTCGAGGTTGAGTGTATTTTTTAAAATATTTAATACGTTGGATATTTCAATAAGATTGAGCCGTCTGGACGACAAATTGTCTTCGAGATTTGTGTTAAAAATCTCAATGGGCGTAAGGGCCTTCTCTAGAATAATGGCCGGAATATCTTTCGACCCAAGCATTTTGCAGACATTAAATCTTCTTAGCCCAGAGACAAGTTCGTAGTTATTGCCGGCTATACGCGATAAAATGATTGGCTGGATAATCCCGCATTTTGCGACGGATATGTTTAGTTTTTCAGAGAATTCCGGAAAACTAATTATGTTTACTTCGCCCGTATGTATATTTTCAATTGGTACCTTGTTCATTTTTTTAATCCGTATAATCCGCGGCTCTTTTTTTGTATCATAAATTCTATAAAAAAATCATATTTTGTATTGACACACTATATATGGTATGATAGCATATGCACTGTACAATATGTAGTGTTTTTGATTTTGTCTCGCGCGTTTGGTTCTCGGGCGGGAAAAGCGTAATTGAGGTTGGAAATGAAGTGCCACGGAAAAACAAGAAACAAACAAATTTCAACAAATCCTAACTCGGCATTCTACCAGCAGGAAGCGCAATAATCAAGGTTTTTATTTCTAGTGTGATGGATTTTGTTGTCTTTATTTGAGTGAATAGGCGGTTTATAAAATATAAAACAGGCGAAGTTCGTAATAATGTATTTCCGCGAAAGGCGGGGTGGGGGTGTTTATGGGCATGAAGGAAACTATGGAAAAGAGCGACGTGAAGATAATAAGCGCAGAATCAACGTTGCCGTTGTCTGATAATGCGCGGACAGTCTTGGAGAAAAGATATCTGCGAAAGAATGAAGACGGCAAAGTTATTGAAACGCCTGAAGAATTGTTCCGCCGTGTGGCCGAAAATATTGCCCAAGCGGATAAAATATATAATCCTAATAAGGACATAGCTCCCACGATAGATCAGTTTTATTCGATAATGACAAAAATGGATTTTATTCCGAATTCCCCTACATTAATGAACGCCGGTCGGAAATTGCAGCAATTGTCAGCGTGTTTTGTTCTGCCCGTGGAAGACTCGATGGAGAGTATTTTTGAGGCGGTGAAGGATACCGCCATTGTCCATAAGTCCGGAGGCGGTACCGGTTTTGATTTTTCAAAGCTTCGACCGAAGAATGATTACGTGAGTTCCACATACGGATTGTCTAGCGGCCCGGTGTCTTTTATGAAAGCATTTGACGCGGCGACGGAGGCGGTAAATCAGGGGGGATTTAGGCGCGGCGCCAATATGGGGATTATGAGGGTTGATCACCCGGATGTATTGGATTTTATTGACTGTAAAAAGAATGAGAAAAGCCTAAATAATTTTAATATTTCCGTCGCAGTTACAGATAAGTTTATGCAGGCAGTGGAAAACGGCGGTGATTATGAAATGACAAATCCGCGCAACAATAAATGTTCACAAAGGATGAATGCCAGGGATGTGTTTAAAAAGGTTGTTTCTAATGCGTGGGAAAATGGCGAGCCGGGCATAGTTTTTATAGACGAGATAAATAGGCACAATCCTACGCCGCATATAGGAAGAATAGACAGTACTAATCCATGCGGAGAACAACCTCTTCTCCCATACGAGGCGTGTAATCTTGGGTCTATAAATCTCGCGAATATGGTGACGGACGGAGTCGTTGATTTTGAGAAACTGCAGGAGACGGTTTGGACCGCGGTGCATTTCCTTGACAACGTAATTGATATGAGTAAGTTTCCGTTAGAGAAAATTTCTAAGATGGTGCATGCCAATAGAAAGATCGGATTGGGTGTTATGGGCTTTGCGGATATGCTTATCCAAATGGGTATTCCGTATAATTCAGATGACGCGCTTAAAACAGCGGAAGAGGTGATGGGTTTTATTCAGCGTGAGAGTAAAAAGGCGTCTGTGGAATTGGCGAAGGCCCGCGGTGTATTTCCGAATTTTAAAGGCAGTATCTACGATAGGTCAAACGGGATGTCAGTAAGGAATGCCACGACTACCACTATTGCACCTACTGGCAGTATCAGTATAATCGCCAATTGTTCCGGAGGTATTGAGCCGTTGTTTGCTTTGTGCTACTGGAGAAATGTTCTCGACGGAGAAAAACTCGTTGAAGTAAATCCGTATTTCAAAAAGATCGCACAAGAAGAGGGTTTTTACAGCGAAGAGTTGATAAAGAAAATGACAGAACATAATTCTATTCAGGATATGGAAGAAATCCCGGCGCATGTGAAAAAGGTGTTTGTGACGGCGCATGATATTACCCCGGAATGCCACATAAGAATGCAGGGGATATTTCAGAAATATACAGACAACGCGGTTTCAAAAACAGTGAATTTCCCCCAACATGCGACAAAAGAGGACGTTGAAAAAGTTTATGTGCTAGCGTATGAGCTTGGCTGTAAAGGAGTGACCGTATATAGGGATAAGAGCCGTTCTGAGCAGGTCTTAAATACCGGGTCAATGACAAGCGCTGAGAATAAAGGTGTAGAAGCTGTTCCATTTAAACAGAAAAAAGACAGGCCCAGGGTTTTGGCCGGAAAGACTATACAGATGAAAACCGGATGCGGGCTTTTGTATGTTACTATTAATAAAGACGACGAAGGTGTTTTTGAGTTGTTTAATACCATGGGTAAAGCGGGTGGTTGTGCCGCGAGCCAGTGCGAGGCGATTGGGCGTCTTGCGAGTCTTGCGTGGAGGAGCGGTGTTGGTTATGATGATGTCGTCCGCCAGCTTGTTGGTATAAGCTGTCACAAACAGATTGGATTGGGCAAAGATAAAATATTGTCATGCGCGGATGCGATAGCGAAAGCGATACAGTTGTGCATGGCGCCTGACAAGATAGAAGCGATAAAGGAAACAAAGCAGTGCGGCGCGTGTCCTGAGTGCGGCAGTTCTCTTGAATTTGAAGAGGGATGCGTAAAATGCAAGGCATGCGGATATTCGGAGTGCGGATAAATGATCGTGGCAAAATTTGTGCACTAAGTTTGATTAATTTACATTGTTGGGATTTGGTCACTGGGATTTTTTGATTTGCGGGAGGCATTTGTGTATTTAAAGAACTTGGAAATATTGGGTTTTAAATCTTTCGCTGAAAAGACAAAATTGGATTTTGATAAAGGGATTACCGCCGTAGTTGGCCCCAACGGATGCGGCAAGACCAATATAGTTGATTCCATACGTTGGTCTATAGGAGAACAGAGCGCGAAAAGCCTTAGAAGCAGTAAAATGGAAGATGTTATTTTTCATGGCACCGATGATAGAAAAGGTACCGGTATGGCGGAAGTGGCGCTTACATTTGACAATTCGGATAAAAAACTTCCTGTGGATTTTGAGGAAGTTACTATCTCAAGGCGCGTATTTAGGTCCGGAGAAAGCCAGTATTTTATAAACAAAAATTTGTGCCGCCTAAAAGATATTGACGCGCTTTTCGTGGACACCGGCGTTGGTATGAGGGCGTATTCCGTGTTTGAGCAAGGGAAAATGGATCTTATCCTAAGCTCCAAACCTGAAGAGAGACGGTCGGTGTTTGAGGAAGCGGCCGGGATTAGTAAATACAAAGAAAAAAAGAGAGAGGCACTGAATAAACTTGAAAGTACAGAGAACAATTTGGTTCGCCTCAATGACATTATAAAAGAAGTCCAGAGACAGCTAAACTCAATCGATAGGCAGGCCGCGAAGGCACGTAGGTACAAGAAACTTAAAGATGAGTTTCAGGAAATGGAAGTAAAACTTTTGGTTCATGATTTGCGGGAACTTAGCGCTAAGTATATGCAGTTAGAGAAAGACAAGCAAAGTACCGAACAGCAGGTCGCGGAGATAAGGAGCTCTATTAACGAGAAAGAAGCATATCATAAGGAATTAAGACAGCTTGTGTCACAGATGGATAATGACCTCACGGTACTGCAAGACGAAAAGTTTGCGATTGAGGCGCGGCTCATAGAAACAAAACATGAAATTCAAAACAAGCGAAACAAGATTAAAGAGATCAAGGAAAGGGAAATAATTATTGATCATGAAACAGAAAGAATATCCAAAGAGCTTGAGTCGCTCAGTGCGTCAATTGAAAATATTTTAGCCGAATGTGCCGTGGTGAGTAACAGCAAAAAAAGCTTCAAAGATGAATTAGAAACCAAACTTGAAATAGTAAGAGCTTATGAGGAAGAGTACAATGAGCTTACGAAAGGTGTAAGTTTAAAGAAGGATCTCATCGTGGGAAAGACAGCGCGCGAGTCTCAATTAAAAAATGAGATATCAAACATAGATTTTGAGCTTAAAAGCCTTGTATTAAAACACCGCAGGGATACCACGGAATTAAACAGAAAGAAGCAACAGCAGGAAGAACTGTCGCAGGAACTTTCCAAAATGGAAAGTGTCTTAAATATTCAGAAAGACGCCCTTCTTGTTCTTAGGCAGAAGATAAAAGATCATGAAGAGAAGATGATTGTTCTTAAAGAAGAAGTGATAAAGATAAATCAGTTGCTGAGAGATAAACAGCAGTATTTTAGCGAGAAGAGGTCGGAATACGAATTGTTGTCGTCGCAAAAGAAGGATCTGGAAGGATGCGCCGAGGGCGTGAAAGTGGTCCTGGAGAAAAAAGATGTTTACCCGGGAGTCATTGGACTAGTGGATGACATAATAAGCGTACCGAAAGAATATGTGAGTGCCATAAGTAGTGTGCTGGGAGCGAAGATGCAGTGGATTGTGGTGGATACATTGGAAAACGCGTATCGCGCGGCAGAAAGGCTTCATAGTGATAATGTGTCGCAAACTGTATTTATCGCGCTCGATTCTATTCCGCAAGTGAAGGAAATAGCGGAAACAAAAAGTGAACAAGTAGAGCAGACGGAAAATATCACGTTCGCAAGTAATTCTCAGAGTGATAATATCTTGGCCGAATTCATGATAAATTTGCCCGTATCAATCGTATCAGAACAAAACGCCGACAATAGAATAAAGGCTATTGATATTGTAGGATTCGATACTAAATATGAAAACTTGGTAAATTTTCTTTTAGGCGGAGTGTGTATTGTAAAAGGCCTTAGCGAAATTAGCGCGCAACATTTATCCTCTGCGGTCTCGGTTAGTGTAACTCAGGAAGGGATTGTAGTTGATTCTTCATGCGTAGTGTACGGCGGAAAGATTTCCGGAACACAGATGAATCTAATTGCCAGAGACACTAGCATAAACGAATTGAAAGAAGTGTTGAACAGCTTATCTACCGAAATTCTAGAACTAAAAGAAAAGAACAATGCCGCGCAAAGTATGCTTACGCAGGAAGAGCGCCAGTTGGAATCTTCGAAACACAACCTTTATAACGAAGAAATAGCCTTCAGTGTGCAGGAAAACGATTTTATGCGGCACAAGACGTTGTTTGAATCTATGGGTGACGAAGTAAAAGTGATGGAAGCCGACGGGATGGAAGAGGATTCTTTGAAGATCGAGTATGAGGCTGATAAGTCGAAAAAAGAATCTGAGATGCAATCTTTGGTCGGAGAAATCGCCATGTTGTATAGCGAAGTTGAAAAAGATTCCGCGTCCCTGCAAGATATCCAGAAACAAAAAGAAAAGGCCGAGACGGAATATACGGAAATAAAGATAGCCTTGGTCGGTATCGAGGAAAAAGAAAATCTTTACGCATTTAAGAAGACGGAAATTCAACGACAACTTGATTCGGGCAAAGCGAGTATTGAGAAATTATCTAAAGAAAAGATTGATAATAGCGTGTTCGCGGATAGGATTTCCGAAGAGGCTGTTCAGTTGGAAGAAGGAATAAACGGTCTTGTACAGCAGAGCGCCGAAATGACGGGAAAGGTGGACGCTCTGCGGTCGCGTAGAAGGGACACAGAAACGGCGTTAAATGACGGCGAAGAAAATCTACGCAAGGAAAGGGCTTTGACGGATAACATCTATGCCCAGCTTAACGAGCGGCAAATGCAGTTGAGTGAAATGAAATTGAAAACAGATTCGATCACGCAGAGATTGCAGGGCGATTATAAGATGTCCCAAGAAGCGATAGATGGTGTATCCCTTGAGGGTGTTTCGATAGAGGCATTTGAACAGGAAATTCTTACTCTTCGCGATAAGCTCGATAGTATGGGAGAAGTCAGCCTTATGGCGATAGAGGAACAGGATGAGTTGGTTAAAAGAAATGAATTTCTGACGGTGCAGAGGCAGGACCTAATAAGTAGCAAGGACATATTGCTAAAAACTATTACAAAATTAAACTCCACTTCCAAGCAGATGTTTTGGGAGGCGTTCTGTAAGATTCGGGAGAATTTTGTCGAAACATTTTGTAAGCTTTTTGGAGGAGGGAAGGCGGATTTAGTTTTGATTGACGAAAACGATATCCTTGAAAGCGGGATAGAAATTATCGCGCGTCCTCCGGGCAAGAAACTTCAGAATGTTTCGCTTCTATCCGGCGGAGAAAAGGCGTTGACGGCGCTGGCGCTACTTTTTAGTATTTTTAAAGTAAAGCCAAGCCCTTTTTGTATACTGGACGAAATTGACGCGCCGCTTGATGATTCAAACGTAGGCAGGTTTGTGCAACTATTAAAAGAATTTTCACAACTTAGCCAGTTTATTGTCGTAACTCACAATAAACGTACGATAAGCGCGGCTCAGACTTTATACGGCGTTACTATGCAGGAAAGCGGGGTGTCAAGAGTCGTGTCGGTAAAAATGAAACAGGAAGCTGCGGTGGTGTAGAGATCTGTTGTGCAGGAAAGATACTTTTTTCATTAAGTGTTTTTTCAGCGAAGCTTCGTGTGAATAGTTGCTGGCTAATTTTGTAACCTTCTGGGTGTCTCAAGTAAATTGCGACATCATAAAGCCTATTTTAGAAGCGATTTTTATAGAATTCGGGCTCGTGTTGATATAGAATATTCCCGCCTATGAACTACAAACTAAGGAAAATCACAAATTTATTTGCTGTGTTGTTTGCCTGCGGGGTTTTAATGGCGTTTCTGCATACGCAGGGCAAAGTTATTTTAAAAGGTTTCTTTGTTTATTACGTATTGCTCATTCCGACGGTTCTAATGGTTGAAATTGTAAGGATGCGGGATGTGTATCCCAAAGAGGAAGACGAAAGGGATAGTAATACAGTAGTAGGAATCATCTTGTACGTGTTCCTGCTTTTGGTTTTAGTGTCCAGCCTCAATAATCAACGGTGGTTTTATTTTCTAAAATGGGGTTACTTGGGTGGGCCCGGTTTTAGTTTCTTGGAATCCGGAATAATACAGTTTATACTTCTCACTCAATTTTTCACGCTTTTATTCCTATTTCCGAGGAAAAGTACTACGCTCATATCGGCAATGGTATTAGTGGGTGTCCAGATACTATGTCTTTATGTCTTTTTGTCCGGGACAGGCGGTGAGCCGCTTTTTAAGGACGATCATCCGTGTTTTATTTACAGGGTATGGGAATTTGCAAAAACTTTCCCCCAATTAATTAATTACAATCCTGATTGGAACGCGGGGGTAATTGATTATTCGCCGGTAGAAACCGGAGCGATTTCATTAGGTCTATTATTTTGGCCGATATGGAAGATATTTGGTGTCTTAGCCGCGTACACGTCGGTGTATGGAGTGCTATTCATCGTTGTAATTCCGTTTTTATACGTGTTATCGTTAAGAATCATTGGTGGAAATTGGATATCGGCGTGCGCCGCGGGGGTTTTGTCTTTGGGAGTTAGCCAGTTTTATTTTTTATGGCTGCTAAATTTTGGTACACCCGGGGCTTGTTTAAGTTCGGCGTTTATTGTGCCGTTTTCAGCGTGTGTTTTTAGAGTCCTTTGGCTGGATAAAAGGGAATGGTGGCTTGGGGTAATGCTTGTATTGAGCGGATTCTTTTTAGTGATGTGGCCTCCGGGGATAGTGATGGGTCTTGGGGTGTTACTGGCGTTAGGTTTAAATTATAGGCAATGCTCAAGGGATAAGATGTTTTTTTTGGTGGTTTGTTTGCTGGCTTTTCTTGTCATATACTTCAAGGTGTTGGCCATTATAGCAAGGCCGTCGACGGTAGGTGATGTTGCCGGTAATATTAGTTCCGGCACAGGTAGTCCTGCTTTATTTTTTGACAAAAATGTTTTGGTTTGCGCATTGAAGGAGATAAGAGGGCATTTGACCGGGGGAAATCCTTTGCTGGTTGTTTTCGGTTTGGGCGGTCTTTTCTTTTTACCGTACTCGGGAGTAAAACAGTGGTATATGCCAATTTTGTTGTTCCTAATGTTTTTTGCCGGATGGGGAGATTTTGTAAGTAAGGAATTGCAATTCGTGAGAATGGGAGTGCCGATGTTTTTTGTGCTGATAGTTCCCACATCTATGTGGATAGGATGGTTTTTAACAAAAAAGAATATGAGGTTTTCTATCGCGCAGGCGGGACTGATTGCCTTGTTGGTTCTTACCGGGACAAACTGTATGCAGATTTATAGAAATCAGGGAGTAGTTAGATTTTGGACTATCCCTGATGATATACAGGAATTGACTGGATGGATAAGGGATAATACTTCCAAGGAAGGCAGGATACTTTTTGCCGGTTCTACAATACATGAATACGGCGGAGGACACGCTGTGGTTCTGCCGTATCTCACAGACAGGGCGATGTTAGCCGCGGACTATGTGCAGTTTTCAACAAGCGGGCCGCAGGATTATTTCCCGCCGTCGGAATTTCGTGCTGAAAAAGAAAAGTTGTCTCAATACATGGACCTTTACAATATAACCCATGTCATTGCATGGGAAGACGACTGGAAAAAAATATTTACGCAATATCCGGATATGTATAAAGAGGTAAAGAAGGTCAATGAGATGTCGGTATATAGCGTTGACAGGAGACCATCATATGTATTGAAAGGCGACGCTACAGTGTCTGCAGATTTTAACGTGATAAATGTCCATACTGAAAAACCATCTGAAGAAATAGTAATCAAATTCAATTGTCTTGATGGTTTAAAAACAGGAAAACCGGCGGAACTTTTTTCTTATAACGCGGGAAATGGAATAAAATTCATCGGGATACACCCAAATGGCTGTAAGGATATAAGGATTTCTTACAAACTTTCTTTAATAGAAATACTTGCTCAGTGAAGGAAATATGCTAAGATATCGCTTCTTTTTTTAATATTATGAACATACTATTCGTTTACAACGACATTAACGTAAAGGGCGGGGCTAGGAGTTATCATTTTGGTGTCGGGATTCTGGCGGCCATTTTGAAGCAGTCCGGCCATAATGTGCGTCTGTTCTACAATTATGATAAGTTCAGACTAGAGGATTTTCTGGACGAAGTAAAAATGTTTAAGCCGCGAATCGTAGCGTTTACTTCCGATTTTACGCAATTTCCTTATGTACAAGAAATGTGTAAATCCGTTAAAAAGCAGGATAAGAACGTTTTTACTATTGCAGGAGGCCCGCACCCGTCGTTATTTCCAAAGTGTCTTGAAGAAACCGAAGGCCTTGACTCCGTCTGTAGAGGTGAGGGTGAGGGGGCAATGGCTGATCTTGTCGCCGCGCTTGAGAAAAATGCCGATATCTACGGTATAAAGAATTTATGGGTAAAAAAAGACGGGAAGATAATTCAAAATCCGTGCCGTCCATTTCTTCAGGATCTAGATTCACTTCCTTTCGGGGACAGAGATATATTTGATTATCAGAGTGTGATTGATTCCGATTATGATCGCGCTATTTTTATGTTTTCTCGCGGGTGTCCTTTTAGTTGTACATATTGCGGAAGCCCGGCGATGGGGAAGTTGCAGGAAGGTAAATACGTAAGATTTCGTTCGGTGGATAAAGGCATAGAGGAAATTAAGCAGGTGCTAAGTAAGTATAAAGTTAAATCCCTCTTTTTCGCGGACGATGTTTTTACGACGGATAAGCGTTACGTAGAGGAATTTTCTAGGAAATACAAGGAACAAATAGGGATGCCGTTTGAAGTCACGACTAGAGTAGAGAGTTCTTCATATGAAATGTTTAAACAGTTAAAAGACGCGGGGTGCTGGAGGGTTGCGATAGGTATAGAGTCGGGGAACGAAGAATTTAGGACAAAACATCTCAATCGGCGAATGAAAAATAGTCAGATAATTCAGGCGTTTGCCGATGCGAGAAAGGCTGGGCTTGCAACCAAGTCGTACAATATTGTGGGCTTTCCATTTGAAACAAAAGAATACCACAAAGATACGGTGGGTATAAATGCCGAAATAAACCCTGATACGCATGTGTGCTATATTTTTAACCCTTATCCCGGGACGAGATTATTCGATGTGTGCGTTGAAAACGGGTTTCTGGACAGCGGATATTTTCGTCACGAATTTATACATAGAACCGACTCTCCTTTAAGAATGCCGCAATTTTCTAGGGATGAGATATTGTCGTGCTATAGAAATTTTTCTTTCAATGTGTACAGGAAAACATCACTTACAAAAGCGATAATATATAAGGTTTATTATTCAAGATTCGGGGAAAAACTTATACGCCTCTGTGACCCTTTGAAAAAAGTTATTCAGAATATGGTGATGAAGAAGAAGTAAAAAATAAAAAAGTGAGGCACAGAGGACACAGAGAAACGAACTACAAACTACAATTAACGAACGTCGTAACAGGATGAACACAGATGGACACCGATAAAAGTAGAAATATTTTTTGGATTATATTTGTAGTCGCTGTTCTTTTCAGATTGTTCTTCTGGGTTTTTGCATATTTTAAACTTCCTATATCTACCGACGAGGCATGGGTCGGGCTTATGTCCATGCATATACTAAAAGGCGAGTTCCCTGTTTTTTATTGGGGGCAGGCGTATATGGGAACGCAGGAGTCTTTTATTGATGCGCCTTTAATTTATTTATTTGGCGCGAACGCGCCTGTCATTAGGATTTATCCTTTTGTTTTTTCGCTTTTATTTGTCATAGTCAGCTATAGGCTTGCCAAGAAAATTTATAACGATGAGGTGGGGATTATTACGCTTTTATTGTTGGTCATCCCCGTTCCGTATCTAACTATGTGTAGTGCCGTTATACCTCCGGATAATTGTATTGTCACGGCTATGCTAGGGTCGTTGGCGCTTTTACTAACGTACGACATTGTTTTCACGGGAGAAAATAGGGCAGGTGTTTTTGCTTTTCTTGGTTTAGTGTTAGGTTATGGTTTTTACAATCATATTTTGATTGCGAGTTATATAGGCGTGGTTTTTTTATTTCTATTCCTGAAGGACAAGCTGATTGTTTTCAGGAAAAACTTTTGGGTATTTTTAATTTGTTTTGCGTTCGGAAGTTTGCCCTTAATATGTTACAACCTAATGCATAGTTTCGCTACCTTTCGCGATGTCGCATACAGTGCGGATTTTAGGGGATTTGTTGAAAACATAAAAACACTTTTTGGTTTGACACTTCATTTCCTAATAGGTATGAAGGTCATGCTTTACGGTGACAATACAAACTATATCAGTCTCCCGAAGGTGTTATCGGTTTTTCTTGGTTTGACAGCGGTGATATTGATCTTAATTGTGACAGCCTCAAGATTTAAAAAAATGTGGCGGATATGCGTGTTTTCCGTAAAAAATGTCGACGGCACGGTTATGTTATTAATCACAGCAGCCGCGGTGATATTTACGTTTTCAAGAAGCGGTAGGTCTAATTGGTGGGCTGTAAGGTACATGCTTCCTATGATGTCCGTACTGCCGATACTTTTTGCGGCAGGGTTGAGTGAAATAAAAAAATATACCAAGGCAGGATTCTACAGTATAGTCCTGGTAATATTATTTTCACAAGGGTTGGGCAATTTCTATTTGGCTAAGGCGTGGAACGATCCGCTTCTTGTCAGTGAAAAGCTCGACCTCCCAGACACAAAACCGCTCATGAAATTTTTAAACGAACACAATATTAAGCACGCGTACGCGCATTTTTGGATTTCATATAGATTAACGTACGAAACAAAAGAGGGTGTTATATGCTCCACTCCATACAATGAAAGATACGCGGCGTATAAAGTCCCCTTTATTGACGAGGTAAAGAAGTCCGATAATGTCGCTTATATTTTGCATAATAAATTAGGCCTTAAAGAGGAATATTTCGAGGCATGTATGAAGGAAATAGGAGGCTCTTATAAAAAGCAGGTTATTGATGAGCTCCCGGAGCAAACAGGAAAGGTTCCGACGGGATTTGTTGTCTATTATGATTTTGAGGCACCGTATAAAAAGGTTCCGTTAAAAGAGGTCGCGAGAGATAATTGGCGCGTGAGCAGTAATTGTAACGACAAAGAAAGCTCCAAGGCAACAGACGGAGATATCAACACTAGATGGGGAAGTGCCTGTCCGCAAAGGCCGGATATATGGTTTATGATTGATCTTGGAGGGTTTCATAAAATAGGCAAGTTGTGCTTTGAATTTGGACAATATGGGACTGATTTTCCCCATGGATATAGGGTGGAAGTTTCCGAAGACGGCGAAAAATGGAAAACAGTTTCTGATATGCCTCACGCCGGGGGCGGGCTGTATTGGAGGGGATCTCACCCGGTTTGCTTTGCCAACGGAAATACTTTGACCGCGGCATTTCCGACAATAGATGCGAGATATGTAAAGATTGTTCAGACCGGAGCGCATCCTATCTATGATTGGTCAATCGCGGAAGTGCGTGTTTATGAGGTGTAGTAGTCGCGCAGTTTTTGCCTAACGAAAATCTTCTTTAGTGCCTCGGCCAATTTTCTGTAACCGTTTGCGTTTGGATGAATAGGGTCGCTTTTTAGAGAAGGCGAATTTAAAATATTGGAGATGATTTTCCCCTCGTAAGGAATGTTATATTTTTTTGCAATTTTTTTGTAAAATTCCGGAGGATGTAAAATTAATGCCGGAGAAGGTACTCCGACGAGAATCACGTCACAATTACTATTTTTCGCGGCAATAATCATATTTTCCAAATTGTTTTCGATACTATTATTATTCCTTTGTCCTAAAAGGTCATTTCCACCGTGACAGATAATCACTACATCTGGATTGTATTCTTCAAGTAAAGACGGCAGGCGCTCTACGCCCTCTTTTGTCATTTCACCGGGAATCCCGGCATTTATGACCTCGCATCCCAAGAGGTTAGATAAGGCTGAAGGATAACTCTCTTCTGGACCGGCGCCGGTTCCGTAAGTTATGCTGTCACCGAAAGCGAGTATTCGTGAGTTTTTCGAAATGGGATTTATTTGCGGTTGCCTATCTCCGCATCCGGAGCACAGGATGTTTAGAATCAAAACAAAAGGCAGAAAATATTTGAATCGAGAATATTTCATTTCCAATAAGTAGACCACCATGTCCCGTAAATGTTCTGGATGTTGATTTGGTATGTGTAACTACCGCTTGGATAAGCGCTGATGGTTGCCGCTGGGATGACTATATTTGTTTCAAAGATTGAAGATGTCGATCTGAAGCAGATAGGGGAAATATACATCTTGCTTTTATTTATAGTGTCCAATTTGCTTGTACTTGTGGCGTCATAGCCGATGCGCATATCGTAATCTAGGATTTGTTTGCTTACCACATTACCTTTAAGGTCATATATCCTAAAATCTACTCTATTCAATACCAGATAGTCACGCGCAGTGGATATATTTATTACTAAATCCGCGTTAGAATTAGCGCTTTTAGCTAGTGTGAAATTGTCTTTTACGTCGCGATACAGTATCATAGGATTAATGTGCGGATCGAATCCCATATTATACGAAGATGTTTTATTTGCTGTCTGCCACTCCAATGAATAGGGAGTTCCCATTCTCAATTCCAAATTGAGATGATCAGTCGTAGTTCCTGAATGACCGACATAACCGATTACTGATCCCGCCGGGATGTAGGTCCCTTTTGCGGCATTTTGGATTTCATTTGGTATACTGCTTAGGTGCATGTAGTATGTGTAAAAGTATTTAATGGTCTTTTCGTTATATCTGGCCGAAATAGGCAGAGTATGTTTTATTATCACAGTTAGGCCGCCAGATGTATAATTTTCTATCGAAAACAAGAAACCGTTGAAGACGTTAAAAACAGGTGTTCCCTTCGTAGCGTTTATGTCAATTGCTCTATGAAAATCAACAAGTCCGGTCGTGTACTGTATGCGTGGGCCAAATGCCGATGACATATCATTAGTGTCTGTTCCTTCAACCGGCCAGTAGGTATAGGGCCTGATAGATGTCGAAAATATTGATCTCAAGTTCGCCATTTCGCTATCTGTTGGCGCCGAGTATGAAATGTTCTGAAATGCTAGGCTTAGAATCATTACGAAAGAGAACATGTAAAATATTTTTTTCATTTTTCCTCCTAATTCAATCGTGTGTAAACAGTAGTGATGAAAGGAGCAATTTTTATGCCAAATTGGTATACGCCATATGTATATGTAATGCAATGTGATATGTGTTTGCGTAAATTTTTTGCGAAGTCTTTTTGTTGATATGTGAAAAATATTGCAAATGACGCATAGGCTTGTATCTTGCGCTAGAGATTAATTTTAGGCTACGAACTTTAACTATCCATCCTGCTTCAGTCTATTCGTGCCTGCCGGACTCTTTGGGTCTATACGATCAGACTACCATTTTGTCGGACCACGGGCCACCTTTTTTATTGACATTTCCGTAAGTAATTATATAATATCTGGCATTTCATAGGGGACTTGATTACTGGTGTCACTCAAGTGCTTTTTTACATTTTATATTTTACGAGGAGGATTTTATGGCGGTAAAAGTCGGAATTAATGGTTTTGGCAGGATTGGAAGAATGGCTTTTCAGGCAATTTGTGACGAAGGTTTGCTTGGGAAAACAATTGATGTTGTAGCGGTGGTCGATGTTTCCACGGATGCTGATTATTTTGCTTACCAGATGAAGTATGATTCTATTCACGGCAAATTTAAACATTCAATAACAACTGAAAAGAGCGATCCGTCAAAAGAGGCAGATGATATTTTAGTTGTTAACGGCAATAAAGTTAAGTGCGTAATGGCAACCAAAACTCCGGCGGAATTGCCTTGGAAGGCACTAGGTGTTGATGTTGTTATTGAATCAACCGGACTTTTTACGGACTCAGAAAAGGCGAAAGGACATCTCGATGCCGGCGCAAAGAAAGTTATAATTTCAGCTCCAGGGAAAGGAGATGTTAAAACGATAGTAATGGGCGTTAACGAAAATGAATATGACGCTAAAAAGCACAACATTCTTTCAAACGCGTCTTGCACGACCAACTGTCTTGCTCCTCTGGTCTATGTGCTTCTCAAAGAAGGAATCGGAATTGAAACTGGGCTAATGACAACAATTCATTCGTACACAGCCACCCAAAAAACAGTTGACGGTCCCTCGAAGAAAGACTGGCGCGGCGGCAGAGCGGCGGCGATTAATATCATTCCTTCAACAACAGGAGCGGCTAAAGCGGTAGGTGAGGTGTTGCCGGCAGTAAAGGGAAAGCTTACTGGTATGGCTTTTAGGGTGCCTACACCGGATGTTTCTGTGGTAGATTTAACTTTCCGTTCAGTAAAAGACACTTCAATAGAGGAAATTGATCAGCTTCTTAAAAAAGCGTCGGAGACTTACTTAAAAGGTAAATTAGGGGTTACTAACGAAGAGTTGGTGTCAACGGATTTCATACATGACAATCGTTCGTCGATATATGACTCACTCGCGACCTTGCAGAATAACCTCAAGGGCGAAAAGAAATTCTTTAAAATTGTGTCGTGGTATGACAATGAGTGGGGATATTCGTGCAGATTAGTTGATCTGGTCGCGCATATTGCGAAGGTTGGTCTGTAATAATAACGAGGTGAATTATGAGTAAGATGTCGGTGAAAGATATTGATCCAAAAGGGAAGCGTGTGCTGATGCGCGTTGATTTTAATGTTCCTCAAAATGAAAAACAGGAAATAACCGATGACACGAGAATAAAAGCGGCGCTCCCGACGATTAAGTACGCGCTGGATCATGGTGCGTCTAAGGTGGTGTTAATGAGTCATCTTGGCAGGCCGAAGGGAGTAACAGAAAGTCTTCGAATGAATCCGGTCGCAGTGAGATTGCAGGAGCTTCTAGGTACTCCTGTAAAGAAACTCAATGATTGTGTCGGTGAAGAAACTTTAAAACAATCAAATGACGCGAAGGAGAAAGTGGTATTACTGGAAAATTTAAGATTTCACGCCGAAGAAGAAAAAAATGATCCCGCGTTTTGCCAGCAGTTGGCTAAATTCGGCGACATTTACGTCAACGATGCGTTTGGTACAGCCCACAGGGCGCATGCCTCTACGGAAGGTGTTGCTAAATATCTGCCCGCGGTTGCCGGATTTTTGCTTGAGAAGGAAATAAAGAATCTTGGTGTGTTGATAGAAAATCCAGCGAAGCCTTTTGTTGCTATTATGGGCGGCGCGAAGGTAAGTGATAAAATCGGCGTTATAAAAAATTTGATCGGGAAAGTGGATACAATCCTTATCGGCGGGGGAATGGCATATACATTTCTAAAAGCACAGGGTCATTCAATCGGGAATTCAAAATTGGATAAGGATAGCCTGGAACTCGTAAAAACATTTATGGCGGACAAGAGGGTAAAGATCGTATTGCCCATGGACCATGTTATTTCTGATAAATTTGAGGCAGGTGGGAACGTAAAAACTGTTGGATTGGATATTCCAGACGGATGGTTGGGTTTAGATATTGGTCCAAAGACAGTGGATTTATTTAAAAAGGAATTGGGCACGGCAAAGACCGTTGTCTGGAACGGCCCTCTCGGATTATTTGAGAATCCCGCGTTTATGGCCGGGACAAAAGCGATTGCTGAATGTATGGCGGGGCTTAAGGCGGTAACGGTTATAGGCGGCGGAGATACCGCGGCGGCTGTAGCGGAATTGGGCCTTGAAAGCAAAATGACGCATGTCTCAACAGGCGGCGGCGCGTCATTGGAATTTTTAGAAGGTATAGAATTGCCGGGAATAGCGGCGATAAAAAACAAGTAAAAAGTAAAAGTTCAAAACGTAAAAATAAGGTTCTCTTGTTCATTTGGCTCTTAAGTGTGGGTTTGTTTTTTTGAGTTGTAATTTTGACATTTGAGTTTTGATTTTTGAGTTCAAGGAGTGTTTTATGAATCGTCGTCCCATTATTGCGGGTAATTGGAAAATGAATTGTACGATACCGGAAGCGGTACAGCTAGTTACCGCGCTTAAAAGGGACCTTTTTGATGAAGAAAAGGTTGAGGTAGTGGTTTGCCCTACTTACACCGCGCTTGCCAGCGTTTCCGAAATTATTCAAGAGAGTCCGATTCTTTTAGGGGCGCAAGATCTTTTTTGGGAACAGAAGGGCGCATATACGGGTGAGATTTCGGCCCCGATGCTAAAAGATGCCGGGTGTACATATGTGATAATCGGGCATTCGGAGCGAAGGCGGTATTTCGGCGAGACCAATGAACGGGTGAATAAAAAAATTAAATCGGCTTTAGCAGAGGGATTAAACCCAATAGTATGCGTTGGAGAAACGAAGGAAGAAAGAGAGAAGGGCATTACCAAGGATGTAGTGTGTTCTCATGTAGTAGAGGGGCTTCATGATATTAGCTCTGACGATATGCTAAAATGTGTTATAGCTTATGAACCTGTTTGGGCTATTGGAACAGGACTTACGGCGACTCCTGAACAGGCGGAAGAAGTTCACGATTTCATAAGAAACAAACTTTTAAAAGAAAAATTCGGTGAGAGTGTCTCTCATAAAGTAAGGATACAATATGGCGGTAGTGTTACGCCTGAAAATGTAAAATCTCTTATGGAGAAGCCTGATATTGACGGTGCTTTGGTAGGCGGTGCCAGCCTTAAGGCGGATGGGTTTGTGAAATTGATAAGATATTACAGCAATTAGATCAGGGTTACGATAACCTCTTAACAATTTATGGGAGGAAGTTAATATGTACACATTTTTGATAGTGGTTCACGTGTTAGTTAGTATTATTCTAGTTGCCGTTGTTCTTCTTCAGGTAGGGAGAGGCAGAGGTATGCTGGGTTTTTTGGGCGGTGGTACCGCGGAGACAATCTTTGGAAGCCGCGCGGGCGATGTGCTCACTAAGACAACTTCCGTTGCAGCAATTGTGTTTATGTTAACGTCATTAACGTTAGCGTATCTTTCTCTTCAGAAAACAGGGTCTATAGCGGGTAAGATAAAACACAGGACGGTTGAAACACCTGTGGGAGCGGAAGATGTTTTGGCTACCAAGGGCGCAGAAGCCGTTGAAAAAGCGAAAGATAAGTTGATGGAGAAGATACCCCTCTTGGGTGGAAAGAAGACAGACGAAGAAAAATCAGAGGAAGCTAAACCGGCAGAAAAAGAGATGAAGATTACAGAGCGTACTGAAAGCAGACTTATCAGCCAAGATGAGAAAGGCAATAGAATAATGGATGAAACAAAGTATGATGCAGAAGGCAAAGTGAAGAGTCACAAAGAGGTTGTTTATGATAAAAAAGATAAGGTGATACTGGAGAAAGATCTTGCGACTAAGGAAGCGCCGGCGTCGGAAACACCTGCAAAATAGAAAATATTTGCTTGTGTTTCATCTGGGAAAATTTTACATGGGCTGGGTTAAGCCGCATGTAGGAATTTTCCCATGGAAAGAAGGTCTGGATTATTAAATACAACCCCTGTTGAATACTTTTTCCCCCCACTGTCCTTTACGTTATTTTGCTTAATCCAGCCTACTTTGCCATTCAGATAAATATGTTCTTCGTTTCCTGGAATGGAAATTTCTAACGCGATTTTTGTTCCGACTCTCAATTCTTCGTTGATTTGCAGGTTGGCTCCGCCGCCGCATATGTCCTTTACTTCCGGTACTTTTTGCTTCCCATTTCCCTCTGCGGTCGCATAGAAAATCTCTAGCAATGTCTTGAAACGCTCAAACATCCTTCTCTCTTTCATACCTATCACCCCCCCTTAATCATAAAGTGAGTTAAGGATAGTGAAGGCTGGTATATTTTTTGCGTGAGAACATATTGTTATCTAGCCCAAAATAATTGTTACGCATAAAATATGCCATATAAGTGAAATACGTTAATCAATGTGGTGCAACAAGATACAGTTTCGTTGAGGCGGAATAGGTGTGAAAAAATGAAAATTTATAGGATAAGATGTGAATAAAAATTCGCTTTGAAGGTTGAGAGTATCTATCGCTCAAATAATCTGCCGAGAGAGAAAAGATCCGGGCTGATAAATATAATGCCTACGCAACACTGTCCGTTGCGGTCTTCTTTTACCCAGTTTATTATTCCGTCCAAAAGGACCGGTTCGGCTTCATTTGAAAGTAAAATTTCAAGATTAATTCTGGTGCCCTTTGGTAGCCTTTCGCTTAAAAGCAGGCTAGCTCCGCCACCGCTGATATCACGGAGCCCTATAGCCTTATTCTTCTGACCGCTTGCTTTTGTAGAATAGTAAATCTCTGTTATCGGACTGAATCTCTCAAACATCCTTCTTTCAACCATAAAAATATCCTTTGTGAAACTGCTAAATTTTTCGTACAGCGATCTTAGACGCAAGCATTATAACCGTAAAAAACAACAGAGGCAATAGATTATTTGGAAAATTGTTGCTATTTCGATAAATCGGCGGGACGGCGCCGCAGCCGCCACCACTTTCGTCAGGTTTTGGGTTTAAAATGCTTTCTATAGTTGCAGACCATGACTGCGCCATTAAATCATATCCGGCGTCGTTGGGGTGCAGATAGTCACTCATGAATTTCGCTGGATCTTCCGCGATTTTGCTATATTGATCAGTACAGGATATGTTCTTGTCTTTAGCCAACTGTTGAATCGCAGGGTTAATATCATCCTTAACTCTCCCGTCTATAGTGTCTTGTCTTGGAGGCAAAGTGGCTATAATAGGTGTTGTTCCATAATTAATTGCCCTGTCTATCATTTGTCCAAGGTTGAAGGTTATTGTTTCGGTCGAATATCCCCAGGATGTATCGTTTGTTCCCTCTAAAATAAGAATAAATTTCGCATTATCCGCGGAAAGAACACCGTTAACTCTTTCCACGCCGTGCATCGTGCGTTCCCCTGGGACGCCTTCATTTACAACAGTCGAAGCTCCGATTTTATTAAGTAAAATTGCCTCTAATCTGGGCGGATAACCGTAATTATTTTCCGCACCCACACCGTAGGTGATGCTATCTCCGAAGGCGATATACTTATTTGCCGTAACTTCCGCTGACGCGCTTGGAAAGAAGAAATCCTTTGCATAGGCCAATAGTTCGCTTTTTGAAGAGTTTGTTTTTGAATACCCTTTTTGTGAGAGATTGATGAAAGAAATTACCCTAAGAGCTTGAATAATTCCATCAACTGTTTTCCAGGTAATACAGCTTGGCCCGTAGAACGATTTATTCAAAAAATTATTTGGTAATGTTATTTGAGATTCTTCAGGATTCGACCAAAGATTTCCATTCCATGTAGATGTGTATCGCAGATTACATTCATTCCAGAAAAGTTGAATGTTACCACTCTCATCTTTTATTAAACTGGGCAAGTCGGATGACAGTTTATTATCATCGTTAAAAACTGGTTTCTGTTCTTGCCATTTTTCATTGGTTTGCATACTGTAAAACAATTTGTATTTGCCGCCGTTAAATCCGCACCAAACTATGATTATGTGTTTTTGAGAATCAAAATTTATAGCTGGCAATATGTCAGGAGTCAAATTATATGAATTTACCATTTGTGGAGTTGTCCAATGATTCCCGGATAGGCGGCTCACAAAAATATTGTCGCTTTTCCCGTCACTTCCCGCCCAAACAATCCAAGGAACATTGTTTTGATCTATAGTCATGGAAGGGGTACTGTCGTTGTAGATATCGACATCATCGACTTGGGTAACGGAGGACCATGATGTGCCGTTGTAGTGCCTGCAGTATATAGATGTTTTTATTCCGTCTTCGCCCGCCCAGACGATCCAAGGATTTTTGTCTTTATCGAGTGTAACCACCGGAGAGAAGCTATTGTAGGCACTGTCTGAAACTTGTATGGATTTACCCCAGGCGGAACCGTTCCATTCGGAGCAAAATATTTGCAGTGTTGTGCCTGTTTTTTCGGCCCAAGTAAACCATAAATTTTCCGCGGTTTGCGGATCTAAAAAATAATTCTGAGCCGAAAAACACACGGAGCACGCAAGAACAAAATAGGTTATAGATAGTATCTTCTTCATACCAATGCTTGTGCAAATTTGATATACTTTTCGAGTTGTGAAAGTAGATATTATATACGATTCTGGACTCTAATCCAACTGAAAACGGTCTCAATATAACTTAACATATGCCTTCACCATTAGCACACACATTATGCGGACTTGGAGTATATGTAGGAGTTTGTTGCAAAAATTTGAAATATTGGATAAATGATTGGCGAATAATCCTTTGGATATTTGTGTGTGCCTGTCTTCCTGATACGGATTTTATACCCGGACTATTGATAGGGTACATAAGCAGATACCATCAGATGTATTCGCATACGATAGGTTTTTCGGTGATTGTGACGTTTTTGGTATTTATAGTTCTAAAACTACGTAAGGCTGAAAATACTGGTTTTGTGGTTTTAATTACCTTTATCGCGTTGTCGTCGCATCTTTTTTTGGATTTACTTAATTGTGATACGCGAGATCCTGTTGGGATTATGGCTCTTTGGCCGTTTACATCAAGGCATTTCGCCGTATATCAAGTATTTTACGCGGTCCCGCACTCGACCTTTGAAGATGTCCATAGCGCAGTTTTGCTAAATGCGGCATTGCGAGAAGTGTTGGTAGTTGGGATCCCGCTCATGGTTTTGGTACTTTTAAAGTATCTACAGACTAATCGTGAAAAATAATGTAAGGGCTCATTTAACAATTACCGGCAGAGTGCAGGGGGTATGCTTTAGATATGAGGCATATGCCGCCGCGCGGCTTTTGGGAGTAAAGGGTTGGGTTTTAAACAAAATGGATGGAAGTGTTGAAGTACTGATGGAAGGTGACAAAGATTCCGTTGGTAAAATGATTTTATGGTGCCACAAAGGGCCATCGGGTGCATTAGTCGATAACGTGATTGTGAAGTGGGAAGAATATAAGGGTGAGTTTGTGGATTTTCGGATTATCTGATGAAAATACTTATTGTAGCGCCGCAGCCGTTTTTTACGATTAGAGGTACTCCCATGGCGATTAGGGAACTGGCGAGGGGGTTAAAAAAACTGGGCCACGAAATTGATATTGCCACGTTTCATTTGGGTGATGATATTGCAAAAGACGGAATAAAAATACATAGGACAAAACTATTTTCCAAACTTGTAAGGTCGCTGCCGCCCGGATTTTCCGCTAAAAAAGTTTTACTTGATTCAGTCCTTTTCCCGAAGGCGCTTTTTTTAGCGATAAGAAATAAATATGATGTCGTGCATTGCGTAGAGGAGTCCGCGTTTTTCTTCTCTGTGTTCGGCTGGTTGACGACGTCCCTATTCACATACGATATGGATTCAATTATACCGGATCAATTAGCGGAGTCCGGGAAAATTAAATCAAAATATTTACTGAAATTAGCGAGCGCGTTTGAGAGGCTGGCAATAAAAAGGGCAAACGCGGTAGTGACCATTTGTTCTGTTTTTACCGACACGGTAAAAAAGGACTGGCCGGATAAACCTATTTTTCAGATAGAAGACGTCAGTGTAGAAGATAATTTTTCAAATGAAATTGCGCTATCCGATAAGCAGTTAATTCTTTATACCGGTAACTTCGAGAAGTACCAGGGGGTAGAGGAACTAATAAATGGCTTTTTGAAAATAAAAGACGATTTCCCTAGCGCGGAATTATTGATTGTCGGAGGGGAAAAAGAGGAGGTAGATTTGTTTAAAATCAGGTATAATAACGAACGGATTGTTTTTGCTGGGAAAAGGCCAATTTCAGAAATACCGAAGTATTTAGAGCAGGCGGACATAGTAGTTTCTCCGCGTACTAAAGGGAAGAATACGCCGTTTAAAATTTATTCATATCTTGCAAGCGGAAAGGCGATACTAGCGACAGATATTGTTTCTCATAAACAAGTTTTAACGGATGATGAGGATTCCTTGTTGGTTAGTCCGACATCCGGCGGTTTGGCGGAGGGATTAAAAAAATTGTTGAGTGATGATGACCTAACGCTAAGACTAGGCGTCGGGGCTCGCAGATTGTTTGACGAGAAATACACAAGAAAGCGGTTTGAAGAAAAGGTGGGTAAATACGCGGAATTTATGGAGGAGTTATTATGGACGAGAAAGTTGTGAGGACGGCTCCGCAGAGGTCTATTGTAAAAGAAAAAGGAAATCCCCTCCAAAAGTATCTGATGCGTGTGGTCGGGAAAAAGGGTTTATGGTATTTTTTAAAATTTGAGTTTATGACGACTTTTTTTACGAGTTTTCCCGGAGCGGCAGGTTTTTTGCTTCGTCACATATTTTATCCCAGTATTTTTGGCAAGGTTGGTAGCGGTGTTCATTTTGGCAGAGGAATAACTCTTCGACGTCCGTCGCAGATTACAATAGGGAAGGGATGTATCCTTGATGATTACTGTGTGTTGGATTGCAAAACAGAATTTGATCCCGGTATTATTATCGGCGATGAGTGTTCGATTGGAAGGGCATCGAGGCTTTCCACAGGATATACGGGTAAAGTTGAAATCGGTGATAAATCACAGGTTGGCGACAACTGTTCCCTGCATGGTCCCGGAGGTATTGAAATAGGGAAGAATGTTCTAATAGGCGACTATACGGTCTTAAATGCTGGTAAACATGAGTATGCGGATCCGGAAAAGCCGGTTATAAGTCAGGTCATTACGATAGAAGGTATAAAAATTGGAAGCGGTAGTTGGATAGGGACCGGCGTAATTATTACCGATGGTGTTACAATAGGAGAGGGTTGCGTAATAAACGCCGGTAGTGTGGTTGACTCCTCAATTCCGGATTATTCGGTGGCCGGCGGTGTTCCGGCTAAGGTGACGGGTAAGAGGAAATAAAGGGAACGTTTTCAAAAACGGGAGGCGTTATGCATTTTGAACAAGAGCTGATCTATAAATACTCGCCTTTGTTTTTAGGGTCTATTATAGTGACTGCGACTGTGCTGTTTTCTTTAACCGGATTGTTAGTTGTTAGGCGTTTAATCCATCACGAAAGGCTTAAGCTTCATAATGATGTAGCTGGTTTCATGTTTAGCACATTGGGGGTTATATACGCGGTTTTATTGGCGTTTACGGTTATTGTTGTGTGGGAAAATTTTGACAAAGCTACTTCAGATGTTCAGCTGGAGGCAAATAGCCTAGCCGATTTATATAGAAATGCGGAAGGAATGCAATTTCCTTTTAGCAATGAAGTCGGTATATTGCTTAGAGAATACGGAAAAGCGATAGTTAATGACGAGTGGAAGACGCAGGAATTTGGGGAAAAAAGTGCGAAGGTTCAGGCATTGCAGGATAAAATATGGCGGTTGTATATTACATATGAACCGAAAACCGAAACAGATAGGATATTTTTTGAAGAGTCCGTGAAGGTCCTAAATGACCTCTGCAAATATCGCAGGCTAAGGCTTATGGAGGCAAAGGAAGGGATAAGCGATATTCTTTGGTTTGTTTTAATTGTATGCGGGATAATAACTATAGTTTTTACATTCTTCTTTGGGACTGAAAATCTAAACGCACAAATTATAATGACATTGCTTTTGGCGATAACGATAGCGCTAATTTTATTTACAATTCTTGAATTTGATTATCCGTTTACAGGCAACTTGAGCGTCTCCCCCGAACCGTTTAAGAATTTGAGGTTAATGCATGGGATTGTGTGGAAGTAAATGTTCTAATATAAATTGGTACAAAGTTAGTCCGGAATTTGATAGATTAGTGCGCTATACGAGTCAAAAAATATAGATTTATGGAGGGATTAATGAAAGTTGTGATTTTGGCATGAGGCAGGGGTACTAGGTTGAGTGAGGAAACTGACTAATTCCAAAACCGATGGTTGAAATAGGCGGGAAGCCGATCCTTTGGCACATAATGAAATGGCGTCCGAAATATAATATTGGTAATGGTTTAAAGGCAACAATAGAATGGCACAAAAATAACGCGATATGAGCAAAAATTATTTCAATAATTTATTTATCTTCGAGATGGCTAATAATCATATGGGCGATGTTAAGCATGGAATACATCTTATTGAAGAGTTTTATAAGATTTCCGCGGCCTATAAATTTAATTTTGGATTTAAATTGCAATATCGCGATTTAGAATCATTCGTTCATCCTGATTATAGAAATAATTCTGAATTCAAATATGTTAGGCGGTTCATGGAAACACGACTTAAAGAAGATGAATTATTGCGGCTTAAAAGCGAAATACAAAAGCGCGGTTTTTTGTCGATTTGTACCCCTTTCGACGAAAAATCAGTTGATCTTATCGAAAAGCACAAATTTGATATTATTAAAGTAGGCAGCTGCTCTTTTACGGACTGGCCGCTGTTGGAGAGGATTGCGAAGACAAATTTGCCGGTTATTTTGTCAACCGGAGGGGCCAGTCATGAAGATATCGATAAAGTGGCGAGTTTTTTTATTCATAGGGATAAGGATATCTGCCTAATGCACTGTGTTGGCGAATACCCTACAGAGAACAAAAATCTGCAATTAAATCAAATAGATTATTTTCGCGATAGATATCCGGATATAAAAGTGGGATATTCTACGCACGAGGACCCGAACAATTATGAAGCGATTAAAATAGCGGTTGCAAAAGGAGCTGAAGTTTTTGAAAGACATGTTGGTATTAAGACCGACAAATACGGATTAAATAAGTATTCATCCAACCCAGAGCAGATTGATGAATGGTTGAAATCAGCTAAAGACGCATTTCTAATATGCGGGACTGAAGGTCAAAGAAGAACCGTTTCAAAGAAAGAAAAAGAAGATTTAAGGGGGTTGCAGCGCGGTGTATTTGCGGTGAGGGATATTGAAGCCGGAGAGAAGATATGCGTCAAAGATATTTTTACAGCGATTCCTAATTTCCCCGGACAAATAGTAGCCAATGACTTGTCCAAATACGTTGATATATTCGCGAAGAAAAAAATTACACTGAAAGAACCAATTATGTTTTCTGGTGTTAAAATTATAAATCTTAGGGGAAAGGTTATTAAGATTTTTAATGACTTAAGAAAAGTGTTAATAGATAGCAGAATTAATTTATCTAATAAGCTAGAAATAGAGATATCGCATCATTATGGTATTGATAATTTTTATAAATACGGAGCAGCGATAATAACATGTGTTAATAGAGAATATTGCAAAAAACTTATAATTGTCCTTCCCAAACAGAAACATCCAGCACACTATCATAATAAGAAAGAAGAGACCTTTCATGTTTTGTACGGAGATATTTCTTTAAAGCTCAATGATAAGGAGCAGAAATATACAGCAGGAGATATTGTTGTAGTAGAACGAGGAATGAGGCATAGTTTCTCATCACAGAATGGCGCGGTATTTGAAGAGGTGTCCACAACACATTATAAAGAAGATTCGTTTTATGATGATAAAGAGATAGAAAAAAATAGAAACAGAAAAACCGCGATGACCTTTTGGGCGGATTGGCTACAAAAGCCAGTTAAATGATAATGAAGACAATCGTGTGGGATGTAGATGATGTACTGAATGATTTTATGCTTTTGTGGTTTGAGCGATATTGGAAAAGTGGGCATACCGATTGTTTGGTTGAATATATTAGTCTAAAAGATAATCCCCCGCATAAACTATTGGGAATTACATTAAAGGAATACCAGGATTCTATAGATTCATTTAGAAGGACAGATGTTTATAAGGAGATGCATCCCTTGCCGGAAGTTATGCGATGGTTTAAAGGTGAGGGCCACAAATATAGGCATATAGCCCTGAGTGCCGTACCGCTGAATGCGGCGCATTATTCTTCTTGCTGGGTACTAGAACAATATGGAATGTGGATTCGCTCGTTTAGTTTTGTGCCTTCAAAGAGGAATGGCGAAAATATACCAAAGTACGACGAGACAAAAAATGATTATTTAAAATGGCTAGGAAAGGGCGATATCATTATTGACGATAATGAAATAAATATAAAATCAGCAAATGAAATAGGTGTAAAAGGTATTTTATTCCCAAGGCCGTGGAATAAGTGTGAGGAAACAATTCAAAATGTTTTAGAGTCTATCAAAAAAAATGATTAAATTATCCGATTATGTTATTAATTTTGTAAAAGGTCTTGGTGTCAAGCACGTATTCCTTTTGCCCGGCGGCGGGTGTATGCACTTAGTTGATTCGCTTGGGAAATGCAAGAGCTTGAAATATATATGCTGTCTGCATGAACAGGCGGTCGCGATAGCTGCGGACGCGTATAGTCAGTACACCAACAATATAGGTGTTGGTTTGGTTACGACGGGACCCGGGGGAACCAATGCCATAACAGGTGTTGCCGCATCTTGGATAGATTCAATACCTGTACTTATAATATCAGGGCAAACAAAAAGGCCAGATATGATAAAAGACAGCGGCTTGCGGCAGATGGGTATTCAGGAAGTTGATATAGTATCAATGATTAAGCATATAACAAAATATGCCGTTACCGTAATTAAGCCCGAAGATATAAGATATCATTTAGAAAAAGCCATATATTTAGCTACTAGCGGAAGAAAAGGCCCTGTGTGGATAGATATACCGCTTGATGTGCAAGGCGCAGTGATTGATGAAAAAAAGCTTTTCGAATATAAGTGTGATGAAGTATGTGAAAATATAATTGATGATAAAATTGCACAGGTAAGTAAACTGCTTAGCCTATCAAAGCGCCCAGTGATTATTGCAGGGAATGGAATAAGACTTGCTAATGCTGAAAAAGAATTTTTGTCACTTATGAATAAAATTCAAATACCGGCACTTACCACATGGAAGGCAATGGATATTGTGCCGGAAAATTACAGATATTATTTTGGCAGGCCTGGGTCAATTGGGCAGAGGGGCGCGAACTTTATCCTACAAAACGCTGATTGCTTAATCTCGATAGGGGCAAGGTTGGACTTGGCGCAGGTAGGTTTTGATTACGGTAATTTTGCGAAAAAGGCTGAAAAAGTAATTGTTGATATAGATGAAAAAGAGATTACAAAAATGACAGATAGAGGAATGATAGTTGATATTCCAATCGTTTGTGATGCGGCGATGTTTATCGCTAAAATATCGAAACAAATAAATAAAGCCAATAATATACGATACGAGGATTGGTTAAAAAAATGCAAGAATTGGAAAGAAAAGTATCCCGTAATCCTTCCTGAGTATTACGGGAAAAAGAAGTATGTGAATACATATATTCTGGCGGACGTGTTATCGCGTTTGGCAACAAACAAAGACATTATAGTCCCGGGAAGTTCCGGAAGTTGTAGTGAAGTATTGTTGCAGTCTTTTAAAGTTAAAAAAGGCCAGAGAATACTTAATAGTCCGGGACTTGGTTCTATGGGTTTTGGGCTTCCTGCAGCTATTGGCGCCTGTCTTGCCAGCGGAAACAGACGGGCTATTTCTGTAATAGGCGATGGGGGATTACAGCACAATATCCAAGAGCTTGAAACAGTAAAAAGGCTAGGATTGCCTCTAAAAATCTTTGTTTTAAATAATAATGGATATAACTCGATTAGAATAACACAGTCAAAGCATTTTAAAGGAAATTATGTGTGCTGCGGTCCAGAGAGCGGACTAACATTGCCTGATACTTGTAAGATAGCCAAAGCGTATGGCATAAAAACAGTTAGAATTCATAATCAAAAAAGAATTAAAGAAAAAATAAGGAAAATTATGGATATAAAAGGGCCTGTAATTTGCGAAGTAATGGTAGATCCAAAGTTCCAGACAATTCCGAGATTGGATTCGGAAGTACAACCCGACGGTTCGATAATCTCAAAGCCGATTGAAGATCTATTCCCATTTCTTAGTCGTGAAGAATTTGCGGCTAATATGATTACAAAATAATAAAATGAAGATATTAATAACTGGAGGTGCCGGGTTTATTGGTAAAAACTTAAACGAGTTGCTAGGTGATAAGTACAATATAGTAGCCCCAAATAGTAAAGAACTTGATCTTCTAGATTCGCAAAAAGTGTTTGACTATATTAAAACCGGTAAGTTTGATGTAATAATTCATGCCGCAACTTGGAATGCAACAAGGAACTCTAAAAAAGATACTACTTTGGTTTTAGGTTGTAACTGTAAGATGTTTTTTAATATTGCAAGGTGCGGCGCGCACTATGGGAAGATGATATATTATGGTTCTGGTGCTGAATATGATAGAGAACATTGGCTGCCAAAAATGCGTGAAGAATATTTTGATAAATATGTTCCTCAAGATTTATATGGTTTCTCAAAATATGTAATGAGAAAATATGCAGAAAAAACAGAAAATATTTATAATTTATGTGTTTTTGGTGTTTATGGGAAATATGAGGATTGGGAAATAAGGTTTATCTCAAATGCGTGCTGTAAGGCTGTGTATGATATGCCCATAACAATCAAACAAGACGTTTTTATTGATTATCTGCATGTTGAAGATCTTGCGAGGATTACGGATTGGTTTATGGAAAATACGCCGAGAGGAAAGTCCTACAATATTTGTACTGGGAGAACAACGGATTTAAAGGATTTGGCTGAAAAAGTGAAAAGAATATCTAACAAAAGATTAGAGATACATATAAAGATGAAGGGTGTCGGGGTAGAATATAGCGGTGATAATAGTAGACTAATAAGTGAAATCGGGGACTATAAATTTAAAGGTCTTGAAGAAGGTATTTATGATCTATACAATTGGTACGCAATGAAAAAACACATGATAGATAAAGAAAAAGTACTTATTGATAAGTAAACACTTATATAAGCAAAATGCGCATACTCCTAATAAATTCACCATATCAATTTCGCGATAAAACCATCCATAGGACCGAACTGCTGGGGTTGGAATATTTGGCGGGGGCTTTACGCCGAGACGGATTTCAAGTCTTCATATATGATCCGACGCTGTGTGATGCAATTCAGCTGGATAGCGGATTATATTATTACGGAGAAGACGCACATAATATTATCGGAAAAATACGCGAAATAGGTCCGGATTATGTTGGTATTTCATGTCATTATTCCTTTGCATCGAAGGAGGCATACAAAATTGCAAAAATGTGTAAGGAGATAAACGACAAGATTGTTGTAATTATGGGAGGAGTTTTTGTTTCAGTTTTTCAGGAAAGGCCGATTAAGGAGTGTTCTGCTATAGATTATTGTCTGATTGGAGAATCGGAAAAATCATTTTCCAAATTATTGACGGAATTACCAAAGCCGGGTGTTGATTTAGCAAAGATTGATGGTTTAATATATCGTAAAAATGGAATTATAATAAAAAATCTAAAATGTGATTTTATTGAAGATTTGAACTCATTGTCCTTTCCGGCGCGAGATCTTGTGGATATAAAATCATACATGCGCGGGAGTGAAGTAAAAAAGCTTTACGGATTGGGGGCAAAACCTGCATTATCAATTTTAACAAGCCGGGCATGTCCTTATCGTTGCTCATTTTGTAATATGTGGATGTCTCATGGAAGTAAATGGAGGAGTCGAAGCCCAGATAATATAATTTCGGAGATTGATGAAATTACAAATAAATATAGTGCCGGACATGTTTTTATTATGGACGATAACTTTACATATTCTATAGACAGAGCCAAAAGTATATGCAGTAAGATATTAGAGAAAGGAATTAGATTCCGCTGGAATACTCCAAATGGTATCTCGGTTAAAAAAATTGACCAGGAGCTGGCGGATTTAATGAAGCGTTCGGGATGTGCAAATGTGTGTGTCGCTATCGAGTCTGGGAGTGAGTACTTGCGTAATGTGGTAATGAATAAAAAGGTTTCAAATAATGAAATTTCTGAAGCGGTAAATTGCTTTAATAAGGCGGACATTCCGGTTGTAGGTTATATAATGTTGGGAATCCCGGGCGAGGACAATGAGCATTTTATGGAGACAGTTAGGTTTTTAAAAAAGATAAGATTAACTGCTGTTGTTGTTTCATTTGCGGTGCCATTTCCGGGCACGCAGTTGTGTTTAGACTTAATAGGTAAAGGTATTATTGAATCTGGCGATAAAATAGACGAGATACAGGATTTTAATACCCCAATTTATTCAACTATAGACTTCACAAAAGATGATCTGATTGAAAGAAAAAAGATAATAAAAGATATGTTTCCTAGTTTGGCGGTATTGGAAAAACTTGAAGAAAAATATTGCATATTATAATATTATAATAACTTCCAGATATTGAGTAACTATACTAATTGATTTACACCTATGAACAATAAAGACTTAATGAAGAATGAACTAATAGAAATTTTAGCAGAGAGTGGGGGTTCTGTTATTGATAGGGAGAATTGCATGTTTGATAGGCTATCCGGCGGAAAGGGAAATCCTTTAGTTCTTTTTGGAGCAGGGATTTTGGGAAAAAAAGTATTAGCTGGACTTCGCAAAAGAGGTATTAGCCCTTTGTTGTTTTGTGATAATGATCCTAAGAAATGGGGGAAGTATATTGATGGCCTTATGGTGTTGTCCCCGCAAGAAGCGGTAAAAAGATATGGGCAAACAGCCGTTTTTGTTATTACTATTTTCTCGCATATGCATAGTTATCACGATGTGAAGATTCAGTTAGAGAGAATAGGTTGTAGATATGTAAGCCCATTTATTGCTGTGGCGTGCAAGTACCCGGATCTTTTCTTGCCGTATTATTATTTAGATATGCCGCATAAAATATTGGAGCAATCAGAAAAAGTTTATAAGGCGTTTTCGTTGCTAAGTGATAAAAAATCTAGGATTAATTATTTAAATCAATTGAAATGGCGATTTTTATTGAATGTTCAAGGCTTATCAGAATTAACACAAAATGAACAATATTTTGATTCAGATATTGTTGTATTGAAAAATGATGATGTTTTTGTTGATTGCGGGGCATATGACGGGGATACGGTCAAGAAGTATCTGCAATGTGCCGGAAATGAGTTTAAGAAAATATATGCCTTTGAGCCGGATTCAAAAAATTATTCTAGGTTAAAAAAATATATATCGAAACTTCCATATAAGAATAGAAGGAAAATAAATGTGAGTAAATGCGCGGTCGGTGAAAATAGCGGACAATCCATGTTTGGTGGACATGGTTCATTAGATTCATCTATGAACCAGAGCGGAAAACATAAAGTGAAAGTAGTTTCATTGGATGAAAAATTAATTGGGGAAGATATTACTTTTATAAAGTTAGATATAGAGGGTGCAGAGTATGACGCATTGCTGGGAGCTGAAAAAATAATAGCAAAGAAAAAGCCAATTATAGCAGTTTGCGTCTATCATAGGCAGGACGATTTATGGAAAATACCAATTTTTATTGATTCTATTATGCCCAACTATCGCTATTATCTTAGGCAATATGAGGAAGATGGTTTTGGGTTGATTCTGTATGCTGTGCCAATAAAGTAATCACTGTGAAAATAGTATGACAAGAAAATGCGCGGTTTGTGGATCACATTATAAGGAATTTATTTATAGAGTAAAATTTGTGCTTCCATGTCACAATAAGAAACATAAATATGATATAGTTGCGTGTGAAAAATGTGGTTTCATTTATGCTGATAATATTCCTAATCAGAAGAACTATGACGTAATGTACAGAGAGAGCAGTAAATATGTATACAATAAACAAATACCAGCTGGCCTAATAAATATACACCAAAAAATATTTTATATTGTGGAAGAATATTACAAGAAAAATTACCACAAAGATAGGGACATCAGTATTATTGATATTGGTTGTTCAACGGGACATTTATTGTCCATATTTAGAGAAAATGGGTATAGGGATATTAGCGGAATTGAGCCGTCTAAAAGTTGTTGTGCTGCGGCAAAGAAATTATACGGAATTAATGTGTTTAACGGTACTTTGTCCGAGTATAGAGCAAGCAAAAAATATGACTTGGTAATATTATCCGGCGTATTGGAACATATGGTAGAACTGGATAAAGTAATTAATGATGTAAAATTAATTTTGAGCAATAAAGGGATGCTGTTAATTGTTGTGCCGGATGTAGATAAATTTAGTAAAAATCCAAGAGAACCATTTAGCGAGTTCTCTCTCGAGCATATAAACTATTTCAATAGAGCCAGTTTGAATAGTTTATTGGGGAAGTATTTCCTAAGTAATGTTGCCGCAAAAGATATAAACGCGAAGTTCTACAATACCGGAGCGTTAACTGCGTTATATGCGAAAACGAATGATAGAAATACTATTAATAAAGATGAAGGCGGAATAAGAAATATTAAAAACTATATTTTTGCAAGTGCCAAAAAAATGGCGGTTATTGAGAAAAAAATTATACCTTTGGTTGAAAGTAAAAGTAAAATAGTTATATGGGGGGTTGGTTCTTTGGTGGCAAGATTGTTGGCGTCCACGAATTTGATGAAGCTTAATATAAAGGCTTTTGTTGACAGTAACGAATCTATGCAAGGGAAAAGGATAAATGGGATCGAGATATATTCCCCAGATGTTATTAAGAGTATAGGCAGTGATTGTGATATATTGATAGGCACTAGTGTATACAAGGATGAGATAAAAAGCGCGTTGCTAGAAAAGTTTAAATATAAAGGGAATATTGTTGAGGTGTGAAGGGATATATTCGATTTTATGAAAACAAAAAAACAAATAAGGAAAGAGATAACAAGAAATATATCTGAAATATATGCGCCAAGAAAAACAAAAGAAATATTCGTTCCGGGTGAGACTCTGATAGAATACGTTGGTAGAGTATATGACGAAAAGGAAATAGTAAATTTTGTAGATGCTTCCTTGGGTGTTTTGGCTTACGGCCGGAAGATACGCTAGGGAATTTGAAAAGGGTTTTGCCGATTTTGTGGGTGTCAAATACTGTCTGTTGACCAACTCTGGTTCTTCGGCTAACATACCCGCAGTTTCGGCATTAACATCGCCTCTGTTGAAAGATAGACGGTTAAAACCGTGGGATGAAGTAAATAACTGCGGCATGCGGGTTTCCGACTACTTTGAACCCCATTATTCAAAATAACCTTATGCCCGTATTTGTTGACGTAGAGTTGGGAGCATATAGTATTGACACAAAAATAATTAAAAAGGCGATAACAAAAAAACAAAGCCATTATTATTGCGCATATTTTGGGCAATCCTGCTAATCTTAGTGAGATTCAAAAAATAGTTAAGAAATACAATTTATGGTTTGTAGAAGATAATTGCGATTCTTTAGGGTCGAAATATAAGGGGAGGCTTACAGGGACATTTGGGCATATTTCGACATGTAGTTTTTTTTCGGCGCGTCACTTAACCATGGGTGAGGGCGGGGTGGTTTTCACTGATGATCCGTTATTAAAACGTATTACTATGTCATTCAGAGATTGGGGCAGGGATTGTTGGTGTGACCCGGGTAGTGATAATACATGTAAAAAAGATTTTCACAGTCGTTTGGGGAATTGCCATTTGGATATGACCACAAATATGTATATTCTCATATCGGGTATAATTTGAAAGGTACCGATATGCAAGCGGCGGTAGGCGTGGCGCAATTAGGTAAGCTAAATGATTTCATAAAAGCGCGTAAGGATAATTTTAAAAGTCTGTCTAAAATATTTGGCTGTAAAGGAAAATACTTTACATTACCAACAATTGAAAACGGTGCGGATCCTAGCTGGTTCGGATTTCCGATTTTAATAAAGGAGAATGCGTCTTTTGTAAGAAATGAAGTTGTAGAATATTTAGAAAATAATAAAATAGCTACAAGGATGCTTTTTGGGGGGGAGCCTGCTTAGGCGGTCGGCGTAAAGGGGGATAAAATATAAAGTTGAAGGAGCATTAATAAATACAGATTTAATTATGAATAATTTGTTTTGGATAGGCGTTTATCCAGAAATAAAGAGTGAAAAAATATTATATATTGGAGATGTTGTCGGAAGATTTATAAAAATAAGGGAAGTCTAATATGAAAAAAATATCCATTATTACTGGCGTGTATAATGAAGAGGAAACGATATCTGAGGTATATTTAGTTATTAAAGATGTATTCGAATGTTTAAAAGGCAGATATGATTATGAGCATATCTTTTTGGATAATTGCAGTACGGACAGCTCGCTTACGATGCTTAAGGAAATTGCGAAAAAAGACGGCAAAGTAAAAATCCTGTCATATTCAAAAAATTTTGGTCCGATAAAGAGCGAGTACGTTGGATACGCGCATGCTTCCGGGGACGCGGTAATTGCTTATGAGGCGAATCTTAAAGATCCTCCGGAAATGATTTTGGATTTTATAAGGGAATGGGAGAATGGCCATTATGTTGTGTATGGTATAAGAAAGAAAACACAAGATAATTTTGTAATGCGTTTTATGAGGAGGCTATTTTATAAATTGTGTTCGACTTTGTTTGCGGAACCATTGCCTGAGAATGCCGGAAGCTTTAGATTGATGGACAGGAAGGTAGTTGACGAAATCATAAAACTGGATGACTACAAGCCGCATATGAGAGGAATCATCGCGAATATAGGATTTAAACAAAAAGGCATAGTGTATGAACGAAGGGCTAGAGCAAAAGGAAAGTCTAAAAGTAACATTAATTATTTAGTAGATTTTGCTATAAACGCATTTGTTAGCTATTCCGTAATTCCTATAAGAATCTGCACATATTTAGGTATTTTTTTACTGATGGCTAGTATAATTATGACTTTGGGCTACATAGTGTTAAAATTATTATATTGGAAGCTAATGGCACCTGGAGTCGCCTCGATTATAGTTCTAATATTGTTCTTTTCTGGCATCCAATTGTTTTTCCTGGGAGTTATAGGCGAATATGTGGGTGCGATTCACTCGCAGGTTAGAAAGAAGCCGTTTGTGGTCATAAAGGAAAAAGTGAATATTAAATAGAGAACACCATTTGCACTACTGGATTTAAGAAAAAATGTGGCATTGCTATGATGTATAAAAGGGTAGTTATTTGCATAAATAGCGTGAGGAGTCGGAAGAATGGAAGATAACAGCGGCTTAAAATGTATTTTGGGCAAACATTGCGTCTATAATCTTTTCCAGGAAATTGTGGGCGGGAACAGCGCGCGGAAGAAGTTTATTTCTGATTATGTGAAAGCAAATGCGGGCGATAAGATAGTAGAAATAGGATGTGGTCCGGCACAACTACTACCTTGGTTAGTAAATATTAGATATATCGGCATTGATACAAATAAAGATTATATAGATTCCGCAAAAAAAGAGTATCGAAGCCAAGGACTGTTTTTACTGGGAGACACAAAATTGTATGAAGATGACACTAGAGTGTTGGATGCTGATATTGTAATATGTAGCGCAATATTGCATCATTTGAACGATGACGAAGCCGTTCACGCGATAAAATTTGCGTATAAAGTATTAAAAAAAGGCGGGAGATTGGTGTGTGGAGAGCCTTGCTGGGTTCCTAATCAAGGATATATATCCAAATGGATATTATCTAACGACAGAGGAAAAAATATTCGTGATGAAGAAGGGTATAAAAGAATAATGAGAGGCATATTTAAAAATAGTAATATTAGTTCGATAATAGATTTAAAACCATTAAGAATACCAAGCACGAGTGTTATAATAACATGTGTAAAATAAGCAATACGGCTGATGGTTGTTTAGTTTGCCGCTAAAATTTGCGGATAATAGAGTAGCTTAAGAAAATTAGCACAATTACGAATGATGTGATTGAAATAAACAAACCAATCAAAAAAGATTTTGGCCGGAAAATAAATTTGATTTGATGTTTGCCGCTAGTAAGGAATGTTCCACGTAAGGCGTAGTCAACTGAAAGTAGTTTCCCGAGCTTTCCGTCAATATAAACTTCCCATCCTGGAAAATAATTTTCAGAGAGAACAAGTATCCCGTTGGATTGCATTTGAGCATCAATGGTAATCTTATTTGGAGAATAAGAAGCGATTTTTACGATATCATTTGTAGGTGAATTATTGGCAAAGGGCAAGTCAACTTCTGTTTCAAGTATAACTTCATTCTTGTAATCAAAATCAGAAGAAATAAGTTTTGTAAAAACAGAATCTTTATTTTTAAGTGTAATAGCTTTATGCGCTGTGAAAGCTCTTGGCATACAATTAACATTTTTATAGATATTATAATTGCTAGTGGAAAAACTCAATGTTAAAGAGTTGTTATTAACAGTGATCGTTTTAGGCAGGATGAAATACTTTATATTATATAGGTGAGCGACATTAGTAACATTTTGAAGAGAAGAAAAGCATTGAAATGTGTCTAGTGGTAAACCGTCATTAAGATTAAATAACTCGCTACATCGCTTTGGTGTGGCAGGTTCATCGCCGTTTGTATAAAACAGATCATCAGCTGGGTAGGTGCAAAGGAGGTAGTTGACTCTGTAATATGGATCTTTTTCGATAGTTTTTAGTAGTGATCCAATATTGTCCGGCAGGTTGGCTGTATATGGATCTATCCCTACAACAAACTTACTGCCGAAAAGGAAAAGGTCAAATGTAATTAGTGTCACGAAGAAAAGCGAAAACAGATATTCAGAAATACGAATTTTTAAAAACAGGATGATTAGTGCAATGGTAAGCAAAATAAACGTAAGAAATGATCGTATGTTTGCCAGTACTAATTTATAGGATAGCATAACAAAGTCAATATTAAAGCCCGGCATGGGGTTTTCTCTTTCATCAACATGGGAAAAAATTTTCATTAGTGTTTTTGCCCATAGTTTAATACAAGAGACATTATAATCTGCGAAAAGAATGATGATTGCTAGCAAAGAAAGAAGAAAAAATGTGAAGCAGATAGAAATGTATAACTTATCATGGCTTTTCGATGAAGAGATATGGTGCTTTAAGGAGGCAAAACCCATGCCGGATAAAACTGAGGCGGAGAAGATGGCAAAAATGATTGACTTGCAATGGCCTCTAAAAAGATTGAAACCAGGGACGAAGTCGTAAAAGTATTTAAAAAAGGGCGTAAAACGGCCTAGACTTATTAAGACGCTAATGAAAATAAATAAAACAAAAATACGCTTGGCGGGATTTTTATTTAATAATGCAGCGGCAAAAATCAATATTAGTGTAGGGATGCCCACATAGACAGTCATTTCCCACAGATTTGATCTACCGAAATAAGGAAGAACCGCATCATTTCCAAAGAAATCTGGACATATTAATGTTAAAAAATTTAGCGGCGGCATAGAATATGAGCCGCAAAAATCAATGCTCATTCTTGATCTTATTGTATTAGCGGATGTTTCTAATGCCGGCAGGATGTGTATCGCCGACAGAAAGATACCAACAGATATAAACAATGAAATGAAAAATGTGCGTCTCCAGATGGTTAAAGGACTTTTTGATGCGAGGATGTATAGGGACGAAAAGAATATCAAATAGTAAGTGATTTGGATATAGCCGGCAAAAAAATTTAGGCATATCAGAAATCCTGCCAATATTACCCAATGAGACTTGTTTTGATAAATACCTTTGTGAAGAAACAAAAAAATGAGAGGAATCCATATAATGGTGGCCGTAATACTAAGATGTCCCGCGTATATCCTTAAAATGCTATAACTTGAAAATGTATACACAATAGCGGAAATTAAACCGGCAATTTTGTCTTTAGTTAAGTGTTTAACAAACAAAAAAGAGAAAAGCCCGGAGAGAAATAGATGTAAAATTACCCATGTGTTAAACCACGAACTAAACGGCAGAAAAGGAAATATGTATGTTGGTGGATATAATAGTTGAGATTGTGTAGATCCGAAAAACGGATATCCAGCTTTTTGCATGGGGTTCCAAAGGGGAAAAGTGCCTTGACCAATGCAATTGTAAAGAAAATTTCTTATAGCCACACCTGCGATCTTTAAATCACAATATGGGCTTCCGATTAATTGGTTTTGTTCAGAGAATAATATCTTTCCATAAAAAATTATCGGAAGTAGCAAAAGAATGAAGAAGAAGGAAAAATTTCCTAAACTATATTTTTTTCTTTTTTGGTTTGGCATTTTTATAGGGGTGTTCTAGTAGTTTAGTGAATAATTTTCGATTTCTAAATGATTCAAAACAGTATTCTTTTCTTGCCATGTCGATGTATTTTTTCTTATCTTTGGCGATGACGAGAGTTTTGTATAGATAGTATGAGAATCCGAGCAGATTTCTATTTAGCGCGTTTAGGCATGCTAGGTTATACCATGCGTCAGGTATGGCAGGATTTATGCCTATGGCGGTACGAAATTCCATATCTGCTTCGGCATATTTAGACCAGGAAAGATATAAGCTGCCAAGGTTGTTATGGGCATTATAATTGATATTGTTTAATTGAATGGCTTTTTTGTACATTTTGTATGCTTTCTTTAATTGCATATTTTTATGGTATATTTCACCTAGGCTAGCAAAAGAGATATCCGAGTATTCAATAATGTCAAGGGCTTTTAGAAAATATGTTTTGGCAGACGAGTAGTTATCTAAATTTGCGTAATATGTGCCGATATTATTGTAGGCATTAACTGAGCGAGGATTGATCCTTAAAGCTTCTTTATATTCTAGAAGTTCGAGATCTTTTTTGCTTTTTTTATTATAACAGTATGCAAGAAAAAGATGAGCTATTTCGCAGTCGTTATCTTGTAAGAGTTTTTGTTTTACATCGTGTATTGTTTGATTTATCTTTGTTTTTTTTGCCCCTTCAAGGTAACTCAGCATTCTGTCAGCGGGGTTTATGAATTTATATTCATATCTGTTTATAGTGTCTTTATTTTTGGGTAGATTCCTTATGTAGATACAGACGACATCATCCCAGTACACAAGAGCCCAATCTTCAGAACCACGAAGCGCGTAAAGAAGAGGACAGGGGCTAAAAAGCACAAAATCTACCTTTGTTTCGGACATTAATACTTTCCATAGAGGGTGTAGATCGGTTATTTGGCTAAATTTTTGAAGTGTGTCGGGCCCAAAGAAAACTAATCTGCCGTCAACGAAAACCTTTGTTTCAGGGTAAGATGCCCAGTTGAGATAACCGCCAAAGTGATACGGATTAAACATGTTGCCTGAAATATTATTTTCTTTAAGAAATCTAACGGCTTTCTCCGGAAAATCTTTTGACTTAGTTCCAAAACCAAAATTATCGCGATGGGAAACATCATTGCTAAATATAGCAACTGGGATAACGACAGAGAAAAGACAAGTATAAAACAAAAACTTCTTAGACTTGAAAAAAGAAAATTTATCTAATGTGGCAAAAAACTGATAAGCAAAAACAGGAGCAGTAACTATTGCAAATTTAGGCATGAATCTGGGTTTATAAAGAGCTAGTAATAGAAAACCGGCAAAAATTATAAACTCAGAAAAGTCTACTTTTTTTATGTTTAATAAAAACAGCAAAAGAAAAATAACGGCTGTTATAGTAAAAACAGGGAATCCTTTTAATATAGTGTTCATGTGTTCCATGATAGGGAATACCGCAAGTACGCTTTGTAATTCAAACCCGTAAAAAGGCAAACGCCATCCGTAAGGGTTCATAAAACTATACGCAATAGAAATGAATAAAATTGTGCAGATGTATTTTATCTGATTTTTATGGTAAAGCACTTTGGGCTCAAAATCAAAAAATAACTTGCCCGCCCATTTTAGAATTTCTCCTGCGCAAAAGAAAGCAATAAATGCTAATCCAAATACATAGCCATAGTGCATATTGCACCAGAAAATTATAAGTATCGGTAATGCCCAGAGATAATTTTTACCTTTTATCTTATAGAGACGTATTATGTATCCAAAAACTGACAAAAAGAAAAAGGACATAGTATATGGTCGAACACAGAATCTGAATTTGCTTATTAATATGGCTAGAAAAATGGCAATAAAGGCGGTATAAGGCAACAAAGAATCATCTTTGTCGGGGTTTTTGTATAACATTGCTGTTTTAAATACCAGAAGGAATGTGATTGCGAGTATCAAGGAATTAAACATGATTAACCCATTGAAGCCGGCTACGCAGAATATAGCGTAATAGGCGATTTCTGTGAGCCAGTCGTGAAGGATCCATTCTCTGTCTCCTGCGGTAAAAGAAAATGGATCTGTATGTGGTATAGACTTGTGTTGGACAATATACTCGCCGGTTTTTAAGTGAAACCACGTATCAAAATCGGATATTTGGTTAAAAGAAATAAAAAAAGCGAATATGAACACAACTAAAAAAAATAATTTTTTCATATTGGTGGATATACAAATAAAAAAATACCCCCCCGAATAGATTTTCGGAGGGGTAGTTGCAAATATACACAATTATGTTGACGACGAGGCATAAGGATGTGTACCCCATGTATTACCCGCTGAATTGATACAAATACTCATGCCAGCAGTTATACCGGATGGACGAGATACATCCAATCTGTAAGCGGTACAATTGAAATCTGTAGCCGTTCCAGAATCTATAAAATAGTTCCAGTACTTTGAAGCGCAATGCGTCGCGTCTGTTTGAGTCATTCCCAATGATGCATCGATGCCCAAGTTGTTAAAACTCGTTGTATAACTTCCAGTAATTTGCTGAACAGAAACCTCTGATCCTCTGATCGCGCCAAGAATCCTTTTGGCTTCTGCGGCGCGTGCCGTCTCTTGACCTGTCATAAATTTAGGTATTGCCAAAGCGACTAAGATGCCCAAAATTATTATGACTACCAACAATTCAATCAATGTAAAACCTAGTTTCCCTTTCATCCTTCCTCCTTTTCTCCGTGCTTTACGCGCACAGAGACAATACTGAGTTTTTAGAAACCTGCGAAATTTACAATATACTAACAGTTTTAAGGTACATGTCAACAGAATATTTGCGTTTGTGTTTGTATTGACGATCAACTCACTGAGTTGGCGTAGGGATGGTTACCGTCAACTGTCCCAGAAGGATTGATGCATATATTTCCTGATAATGCGCCATATCCTGTAGCCGTATTTCTTACTGCTTCCGCGGTAAAAGTTGCAAATGGAGCAGTACAGTGTATATTGATTGTCCAATATTTAGTCGTTGCTTGTTGAAGTGAGGTTTGTGTAAGACCAAGAGAATCCGACAACCCTAAGTCATTAAAAGAATTGGTATATGAATTGGTAACGCTTTGGTAGGCCACCTCGGATTCTCTTATGGACCCGAGGATTCTTTTTGCTTCCGCGACGCGGGTTGCTTCCGCCCCCGTTAAAAATTTTGGTATGGCTAGTGCGATAATGATTGCGATTATTATTATCACAACGAGCAGTTCAATTAAAGTGAAGGCGTTCTTGTATGTTGTCATAAATGATTTAAAGATATTTCAAACCCTCATTATGAGCTTCTTGCATAAGGATGAGTTCCCCCGCTTAGTCCGGAAACATTTATCGTTATTGTTCTTCCAGAATAAGTAGCCCCCGATCCTCCCAGATAGCTAGATCTACGTGTTGCCGTGACGGTAAAAGTTGTAGTGCTGGGAGCTCCCGTTATAATAAATGTCCAGTAAGCAGAGTATACTCTATTTGCACGATCTTGAGTTAGTCTTGGCCCAGCCGCAAATGCCAACGAGTTATAGTTGTTAGTGTAAATTCTATAGCTGGAAAAGTATGACAATTCGGATTCTCTTATTGCTCCAAGTAACTGTTTTGCTTCGGCTACGCGCGCAATCTCTTGTCCGATTAAAAATTTAGGTATTGCGGCTGCGGCAAGTATACCGATTATAGCAATGACTATCAGAATTTCTATCAAAGTAAAACTGTTCTTTTTCATGCGATCCTTTTTAAAAAATAACCATTTAGCTAGCAGACGTCGCGTACGGATGAGTACCGCCAGAAGTAGAGTTACGCATCCATATGGTTCTTCCGGCAAAATCACTGGGACAGGAATAAGGAGTGCGTGAGGCGATAATTTGAAAGTCAGAAGAGTTTGCAAAGCTAAAGTAAAAATCCCAATACTTGGAATTCATATTTCTATATGTTGTTTGTGATAGTCCCGGACCGGCGTCAAATGCCAATGAATTGAAATTATCGGAATATGTCGCGTAGGCGCAATAGTATGGGAATTCCATGTTCCGAATAGAACCTAGTATTTGTTTAGCCTCCGCGACGCGGGCGGACTCTTGTCCGACCAAAAACTTTGGTATGGCAAGTGCAGTCAACACACCAATAATAATCATGACTATCAACAGTTCTATTAATGTAAAACTTTCGCTATTTTTCATGATTACAATCGCCTCCGCAGAAATCAACCGCCTTTTCCTAACAGTGCCAATTCAAAAATAGGTAGATACATGGCTAAAACTAGAACAAAAACAATGCCGCCCATAAATACGATAACTACCGGTTCCAGTGTGGCACTTAACCGTTCTACGAATGTGGTTAGTTCGTCTTTGTAGTACTTATTTATATGCTCTAACATTTTATCTAGTTCTCCGGTTTCTTCACCAACATTGCACATACTGACCGTTAATGGAGGGAAAAGCGCATTTTTCTCAAGACTACTTGAAAGCGATTTGCCGTCGCGCACGTCAATATACGCGTTTGTCAGGGCTTCTTCCATTACTTTGTTTCCGCTTGTACGGGCGACGATGTCTATTGCCTGTAAAATGGGTATGCCGCTATGGATAAGGATTCCAAGGCATCCGGAAAATTTTTCAAGGGCGCTATTTAAAATGAAACTCCCGAAGATGGGTATTTTAAAAGAAAGCCCATCGCATACTTTTCTGCCTTTCTCCGTTTTGTAATAGTAATACATCGAAAATCCAACAACAAAGACTAAGGCGATTGTAGAAAGTACATGGCTTTTTAAAAAGTCACTAACTGCAACTACTATTCTTGTTATGAGAGGCAGTGTCATTTTAAAGTCTCTAAATACGCCGGTAAAAATCGGTATAACTTTTACCATGAATATGTATATTGCCAAAATGGAGACGGATATCAATAGGGAAGGGTAAATAAGCGCAGTTATGGCCTTTCTCTTGAGGTCTGCTTGGTCAGTTAGGTATTGTCCTAGCATCTCAAGTGTCGCAGGTAATTGTCCGCTTGCCTCACCTGCCTCGACCAAATTTAACCATAACGAGTTAAATAACTTTGGATATTTAGCAAGAGAATCTTTTAGAGTGTGTCCCTGGCGTATATTGTCGCGAATGTTCTCTAGGACAATTTTGAATTTACTGCTTGTGGTCTGAGTTATTTGAATATCCAAACATTTTAACAAGGGAATGCTTGCCTTTAATGTAGTGGCTAACTGAGTGGTGAAAAGTATCAGGTCTTTCGCGGAGATCCTTGAATGCATCTTAATACTGCGATTTTTTTCTTGTCTACTTAGAGCGCGGTCGCCTTTTGTGATGGAAAGAATTATTAATCCTTTTTGTTGTAGCGTGGAAACGAGAGAGTCTTCGCTTGAAGCCTCCATGATTCCTGTTTCCAATAACCCGTTTGCCTTTGCGGCTTTGTATCTGAAAGTAGCCATGGTTTTTCCCTCATTCAATTCCCATCGTAGCGCGGAGCGCTTCTTCTATGCATGTAATGCCGCGCTCAACTTTTTCAAACGCGCTTTCTCTTAATGTGCGCATACCGTGTTTACACGCGGCGGCCTTTATGACGTGCGGCGCGTTGTTTTTTGACGCAAGGTCCTTTATCTCGTCATTGACCTCGAGTAATTCATAAATAGCTACCTGACCGTAATATCCGGTCATACGGCATTTTTTGCATCCTTTTGCTTTGTATATAGTTTTCGCCTTAATGCCGAAATCATGTATCTCTTCTTCGTTTGGAATATGCGCTTCTTTACAGTCAGGGCAAAGTCTGCGCATTAATCTTTGTGCTACAGCCATAATAAGTGAAGAAGTGACTAAATATGGTTCTACGCCGATATCTATAAGGCGTGTTACGGCGCTTGCAGTGTCGTTCGTATGAATAGTGCTAAATACCAAATGGCCTGTAAGTGACGCGCGAATACATATCTGCGCTGTTTCTAGATCGCGGACTTCCCCGACCATTATGATGTCCGGATCTTGTCTTAAAAAAGCGCGAAGGCCCGTAGCGAATGTGAGTCCGATTTTAGTTCGTACCTCTACTTGATTAATGCCGTCGAGGTGGTATTCGACAGGGTCTTCCACCGTTAAAATATTTTCCTCGGGGGATTTGATTCTATTTAATCCGGCGTAAAGAGTGGTTGTCTTCCCGCTTCCTGTTGGGCCTGTGATTAAAATTAGTCCCATGCGCATATTGATATATTTCTCGAAAATGGTTTGTTCTTCTTTTGAGAAGCCGAGCTGTTCAAGCTCAAGAGGAGTCATATTCCTGTCCAATATTCTCATGACTATCTTTTCACCATAGATAGTCGGGACAGTAGATACACGAATATCTATCTGGCGGTTCCCCTTGCGTACACCAAAGGAGCCGTCCTGAGGGAGACGCTTTTCCGCAATATCGAGCTTTGAAATTATTTTTATTCTGGAAATAATAGCTAAGAAAAGATGTTTTGCTGGCGGAGATATTTCATACAATACGCCGTCTATCCTGTAACGTATACGGACGTATTTCGCGAACGGCTCAATATGTATATCAGATGCTCGTGATTCGATTGCCTGATTTATGATAAGATCAACAAGTTTTACGACAGGGGCTTCTTCAGCGGACGCGATTAATTGATCCAGGCTTACTTCCTCTTTTTCCCTTGCAGAATCTATTCCCCCCTCGGTAGTATATGTGTCGCTTATAGCTTCTTCAAGTAGATCACGTTTCCCGTAAATAGCATCTATGCATTCTTTAATTTCGGACATGGTTGCGATGACCGCCTGTATATCGCACTGTGTCATTTTTCTTATATTGTCCAGTGTTTCAAGGTCCAGAGGATCGTCTATGGCGATTGTGAGGAGATTTCCGTCTAGGCTTAGCGGAATCACTACATTGTGACGGGCGAAATTCTCAGGAATCAGTTTTTTTAAGTCATCTGTCACTTGAACTTTTAGTATCTCTAGCTGAAGATTTATGAAAGGAATGCCAAGTTGTTTACTCAAGGCGATAGCGATATCTCTTTCTTTGGCGAATTTGAGTTGTACTAGGATTTCACCAAGTGGGAGTTTTTTAGATTTCTGCTCTTTGAGGGCGGATTCTAATTGTTCTTTGTTTATTACTCGCTCTCTTATTAGAATCTCTCCTAGTTTGTTTGAATGATTTTCCATAAATTGACTTTTTATCTGTGAGTGAAACCTTGTTTTGTTTCTTCCTTTTTTGCTGTTTGTTGAGGCTGTTTTATTTGCTCTGTCTTTTGTTTGTCCTTCGGCGGAGTTTGCGTGACGATTTCGGGAATCTGAGAAGGTTCTAAACGAATATTGGCTTCCCTGTTTTCTGTTTCAGTTATCTTGCCGTCTTTTAAAATATGTGGTGTTATAAAAATAACTAAATTTCTCTTTTTCTTTTGGGTTTGTTTGTGTTTAAAAAGATTTCCCAAAACAGGAATATCACCCAGTAAAGGCACTTTCGTAAAGGTGTCGTCATTGATGTTTTCTATAAGTCCTCCTATAGCAAGGGTGTCTCCATCTTTAATCATGACGTTAGTAATTGCTTCTCTTACAGCTATAATTGGAATCTCGGCGCCTGCTGAGCCTCCAAAAGATGCTGTTCCCAAGAAACTGCTTACTTGAGGATGGAGGTCAAGTGATATGGTATTTTCCTCTATCGCTGCTTTAGGCGTTACGTGTAGAATGATGCCGATGTCTTTATATGTAAAGCCCTGTACTTCCCAAACATTATTTTCCTCATTGTAGGTATACGAAGGTATTGGGTATTGTTCTCCAACTACAATCCTAGCAAATTTGCCGTCTTCTGTGACTATGTTGGGACTGGAAATCAGATCAGCATTTTTATCTGTTAGTAAAAGACTAAGTGTAAGTTGAAAACTATCCGCTGCTAGGTAAGCACTCCTTAAATCTGTATTAGCAAGACCTTTTGAAAATGTATCGATAAGGGATCTGCCAAAGTTGGATGATACTGTTTGTGTTTCCATGATAGGGCCTTCATAAACGGTGCCATCAGGGTCATACATTCTGTTTTGAAGATCTTCAGTTAAATCGCTTGTAGTTGTTGTGTAAGTGTCAGTTCTGTTTCGCCCCCCAGAGCGAAGGCTTTCATAATAGCGCACAGGGTTGTAGTAGCCAAATCTATATCCAGCTAATGAAGACCATTTTAAACCTACTTGATCTAAATCATCAGTGGTAATTTCGACTATTTTTACTTCAATTAAAATTTGCGGTGCTTGTGCGTCCAGTTCTTTAATGAATTTTTCAATGATTTCGAATTTGCTTGGGATGTCAGTTATGATAAGGCTGTTTGTGCGGTTATCTATGGTCAGATCTCCGTTGGGGCTTAAAAGTTTTTTAATACTATCCGTTATTGGTTTGAAAGTTTGTTCTTCAGTGCTTGAAGTTGTCCCGGAGCCTTTTTCCGTGGATTCTTCTTTAAATGAATACTTTTTTTCTTCAACATAAGCGTACTTTAATTTGTACAATCTAGTTTCTGTTTTTATTGCCGGCTCAGTTGATTGTGTCACGATAAATACGTTGCTGCCTTCTGCTTTTTTGTAAGACAGGCCATTGGCATTTATAATAGAGTTAAGTGCATCATCAACGGTCACATTGCTTAGATAAAGAGTGACAGGTTTTGCTTCAATGCTTGTTCCTGCTATAAAGTTCAATCCTGACTGTTGGCAAAATACCTTAAGAACATCCTTTAACTTGGCGTTTTCGAAATCCATTGAAATAAGTTTTGTCCCGGCCGTTTCGGTAGTCGTTGTCTCTGTCTGTGCGGTTTCTTTTGGAGGGAGTATGATAATGGCCTCCGGCCTATTTTCTGCTATGGATAGTATCGGGGATTTTAAGGCGTTATCCTTTGCGGGCTCTGTTTTTACGGATTGAACAGGCATATCTATGGTTTTTGCCTTTTGCTCTATTTCTTTAAATGATTGTTCCGCTCTAACTAGATAAACGGAAGAAAAGTACATAAGACACCCGATTATGAAAAAGAATGTGAAGAAAATTAGCGCTCGTTTCATTGTTCCTCCCGTAAAAAATCATTTTTGAACATTAACCCAAAATTCTTTGCCTTCGTATATCATGTGCGCGCCGCGATCGGTTATTTCGAGTATCGTCGCGCCTTTAATTACGTCACCAATTTTATAAACTTGATTGTCTAAAATAACCCTAGGCGGTACCTCTCCCCATGTGATACCACTGACCGCAAATGTAGGGGGTATTATTTCTTTCGGGGGTTCTTGAGTTTTTGTAGTCGTTTCTTTTTTCTTCTCTTTGACTGGCAATGCTGGTTTTAAAGGATCCCTCTTGCTGTATCCCGTTTCGTCTAGGGTGCCCTTAGTGGAAGCAGAAACTGTAGAAACCGGTGGTGTTTCTGCTTTTGTGTTTTCTTTTTCCACTGGTTTAATAGGCTCAATTTTTTCTTCCGGCTTGATTTCTTTTTCCGGTAGCGGAACAACCGGAGCTGTTTCTGTGAAAGTATTTTCAGTTTCTCCGGATATTTCTATTTCCGGAGGCTTAATGTAGGTAGTATAAACCTGCCATCCTACGTATGTTAAGATTGGGGTGAGCAGTGTGATTAGTAATATTTCAAATTTGTATTTTGACATTTGCATAATGTTAGTAAAGCGTTCCAGCAGCTATTTCCACTGTGGCTATAACATCGTTGTTTGTTTCCTCTTCTTTTAGAGTTTCATTTGGTGCCTTGTCTTTTGGATCTAATCTAAGATCTTCAATATTCATCATGCTGGGGTTTATTTCTACGAGTTTAACGTAATTTATTAACTGCAAGAATGTACAATTGGCCTTTACTCTGTAAGATACGTATGTATATGGAGGAATTTGCTTGGTTGGTAACGGTTCTACCGCCTCAATTTGAACCTTTGCCTGTTTTGCCAGGTCTGTCAGTTGAGATAATAGCCATGCGGGATCTTTCTGTGGAGCCAAGGATTTTTCGTATGAAATGACTTCGTTGGCCAATTGGGAAAGTTCGTCCTCGGCGCGAATGTGTTCTAATTTAGCATTAAGTTTAGCAATATTTTCGCGGAAGGACTTCATGATCACCTTTTCTGCGCCGTAATACGTCACGGCTGCAATGACTATGGTAGCAATTGCTACCTTAATGCGCGGATCATCTTTGTTTATTTGCAATTTTTTCATGCTTGAATGTCTTCCTTTTTCAGTGAAATGTCGAAATTTGCCACATCTAGGTTGTCCACGATAGCTTTACTAATGTTCCCTAGGGTTAATTTCTTGAAGCCCTCCATAAAAGAAGGATCTTTCTTTAATGTCTCTGCAAATCTACTTGTAATGTCTATCTCCATTGCCGCATTTTCGGTATAGGTAGATCCTTTAAAAGTGAGTAAGGCGCTTTTTCCGTTATCCATAGCCCCGGCGAGCGACAATTGTGTAATCCAAGTCTCTTTCGGGATTAACTCGGTGATTCTTATTAGTTTTTTATGCCAAAGTACTTTGTTTTGGTTGTAGGATAGCAGGAAGTCCTTCTTTTGTTGGTAGCTTGTCTTTAGTGCGCCTATTTCGTCCATAGACATGCTATCTAAACCAATTAATTTTGGACAAACTATTTTTTTTGCTTCGGCGTCTTTGACTTCTAGTTTTAGCTTATTCACCGGAGGGAGGTGCGTAAAATAGACTCCCGCCAATATGCCTACTGCAATTACAGCCTCGATGGCGATTATCTTCGCGATATTATACTGTGCCGACAAGGTCTCTTCAGGAAGTAGATTTAAATCCACCAACGGAATTTCTATTCTGCGAGCCGCCAACCCAATTGGAATTTCTAATTGTGGTTGAGGCAAATCTATATTGGCCAACTTTTTTAGTGGTAGGGCGTTCTCTACCGGAATTCTTAGTTCATCCTGTAGAAATGATATCCATGCAGGTTTCTCGCGTAGTCCGGTAACCAAAACTTTTTCTATGCTTTTTTCCGGGAATTCGCGTTTGTAATAACTGAAAAATAGTCGTATCTCGTTGAACAAGTGGCTTTCTATTTTACTCTCCCTTCCCAACAAGGAGATCTCTTTAGTCAGGTATGGTATGCCGTTTTCTACTATCAAAATCTGGGCGTTGGTTTTTGAGAAAAAATGTAACAGGGCCGTAGGCGGTGATGTTTCTTCAAGATTTCCCGATATGCATACGGATTTTATTAATGCCAAAAATGAAGGTACAACTTTTTCAACCGTCAATCCTGCTTCTTTAAGAAGTGACACGGTAGAGTCCAATTCCTCTTTTCTTACGGCCGCGAAAAGAATCTCCATCTGATTTTTTACTTTGTCTTCTTTAATGATCTGGTAGTTTGAGATTACCTCATCTAGGTTAAAAGGTATATGTCTTTTTGCTTCAAATTTAATAGCATTTGCCCTGTCCTGCGGCGGGATGATGGGCATAGTGAACCTGCGGAGCATGATTGGTTCTACTGGTAACGTGGTTGAGACAACAGTCTCTTTTATGCCTTCTTTTTGAAAAAGTTCTTTTATGATTGCGGCGGATACGTCTTTTCTAGAAATGTCCTTGACTATATTTTTTACTATTGAAACGCCGCTAGGCGTCTGTTGCAGGTAGGATATTTCTATCCCTTCGGGGCCTAAATACACGCCAACCGCGGATTCCTTCGGCTTGGGCCTTTTTTTAAGCTTTAGATTCTTCAGGTCTAAGTTGAGTTTCATATTTTTTTAAGTCCCCATTATAACAAACATTAACAATCGATGGAAGTAAATTCTGCGTATGTTTCTATTCCTTTTCTGGTGGATAATGCTTGAGTTTTGAAAAGGCATATGGTATACTTTATAAGCTTTTGTACTACAGGGGTTTGCGATTTTTTTGTAGATTTTTACTAAGAAGAGACTTGAGTATAGGTCGGTAAGAACTTAAATATGCTTTCTTATTTTCTCGGCGGGTTGGCGCTTTTTTTGTACGGCCAGTTTGTTGTTGAGCGAGGTGTTCAACAGACTGGCCGTATTTATTTGCGGACGTTGGTAAAGCTACTGACAAAGCATAGGATTACGGCCGTGATAGTGGGTTCTATTCTAGCCGTAGGTATGCAATCTAGCACGGTACCTGTACTCACATTGATAAACCTCATTAATGTGGGAGTTGCTCAGTTGGGTCAGGCCCTTGGCATGGTCCTTGGAGCGAGCGTTGGGACCACCGTGATTGTTCAAGCGATAAGTTTTGATATTTCCAAGTATGGATTGTGGCTTATAGTTTTGGGATTTGTCATAACAAAGTTCACGCGGCGCATTCGCGGAGATTTTTTTATTGGATTCGGATTTATTTTTTATGGGCTGTATCTTTTGGGGAATAGTGTTTCTGTTTTTAAAGAGACGCAGGCCGGAGTGAATTTGATCCATTGGCTCAGTATAAATCCTTTTAGGACCATGGCGGGTGCTTTCATTTTAACGGTTCTTTCTCAGAGCACATTGGCTCCGCTTGCCGTAGGAATTTCTCTTGTAAGGGAAGGCGGCGTGAGCTTGGCTCATGTAATTCCTATTATTTTTGGGGCTCATATTGGGGCGGGAATAGTCCCATTGGTGTATAGCTGGAGAAAATCATTTAGCTTGATAGGCAGGCAGTTAAGTGTTGCTAATATGGTTTTTAGAATTGTTGGAGGCGTAATTTTTATGCCGCTTGTCACAGTATTGGCTCAAGCGGCGCAGTATTTTTCATCTTTGCCGGCTAGACAACTTGCTAACGCGCACACAATTTTAGTGGTAATCACGGCCATAATATTTGTCCCGATTATTACTCCGTTGAAACAAATATTGAGTAAGTTTTTGCCGGAAAGGTCGGACGCGTGTTTAGGGTTCGGGGAGAATGCGGATCCTGAAAAATTTCTTAAGGAAGAAGAGGAAAGAATCGCCAGGGATGTCTGTGAATTATTTAATAGCGCGATGAAATTGTGGGAAGACGACAACGATATCGGAATAAATAAGATAGAGTCCAGAAGTATTAAGATAAGAAAAATGGTAGACAGATTGATGCAATATGCCGCTATAAATATTTGCGGTGCGAGAGACTCGAAATATTATGAGAAAATCGTCGAACGTGTGCACAATGCCTGTAAAATCAATGATATAATCGGGAATACCCTGACTAATTTTGCCCGGCGCAGGATAGTGAGCGGCAGGGATTTTTCCATGGAAGGGCTTAATGAGATGTTAATGCTGCACAAATTAATTATGGCTAAGTTTGAAAGTGTAATGAAAACCGTTTATAATGACGGGGATGTGGAGAAAAATAGCGGTGTTGACGCAGATATTAAAAAAAGCATCAATGAAAGTTTTTCGGCGCACTTAAGTCGTATTAACAAGGGCTTTCGGGAAACAAAAGAAACGCGTATGCTGCACATGGATGCTATAGCGATGCTACAATATATTCACTGGTGTCTGGGGAAGATGGAAGGGGAGAGCTTCAGAACTATTTAAAGGAGATCTATGAAAATATTAGTTACAGGGGGGGCTGGATTTATTGGTTCTCATATAGTTGATAGATATGTGGACAAGGGGCATAAGGTTGTTATTGTTGATAACCTTTCGACCGGAAACAAAAAGTTCATAAATAAAAAAGCGAAATTTTATATAATTGACATAACTGACAAGACGATTAAGGATATATTTAAAAAAGAAAAATTCGATATTGTTAATCATCACGCGGCGCAGATTGATATAAGAAAATCCGTCGAGGATCCGGTTTCCGATGCCGAAGTGAATATTTTAGGTTCGTTGAACATTATTCAAAATTGTGTCGACTATGGTGTTAAAAAGTTTATATTCGCGTCGAGCGGAGGGGCTGTGTATGGTGATCCTCTTTTTATGCCTGTGACAGAAGATCATAGGGTTATGCCTTTATCGCCATATGGTGCTGCGAAGTTAACTATCGAACATTATCTTATAGCGATACATTCATATACGAAGCTAAATTACACAATTCTTCGATACGGCAATGTGTTTGGGCCAAGACAGAATGTTTTGGGCGAGGCGGGAGTGTGTTCTATTTTTGTGGGGAAAATGTTGGCGGATGAA
>Ga0233425_10000742_pt1 | contig 81143 bp, 88 predicted proteins | sample Watercolumn_Towu_2_FD_181712 | JGI IMG/M metagenome (GOLD analysis project Ga0233425, IMG submission 181712) | Freshwater microbial communities from Lake Towuti, South Sulawesi, Indonesia - Watercolumn_Towuti2014_140_MG | ecosystem: Environmental > Aquatic > Freshwater > Lake | place...
GAAATGTCGTGCTTCGGTCGTTTTCAAACCTTCGTCATTCCGGACTCGATCCGGAATCCATTTTTCCAGCGCTGCGCGAATGGACCCCGGATCAAGTCCGGGGTGACGAGACAAGGAAGGACAACTTGCGGTCCCTTCCTGCCGTCCGCTTAAGCGGCGGCCGCGGCCAGTTCGGGCGCCGACGACTGCGCCGTCATCACGGCATCGGCATAGTCGCTTTCATATTTGCCGATCAGCGCGCGGTCGTCGTGGTTCCACGGGTGGAAGCCCGGCATGAAATAGGCGAGCCAGGGGAAGAAGCTGCGGCGCAGGATGCCGGGGCTGCCGAGGAGATACCACCAGATCCGCGCACTGACGCGCCAGCCGGTGAGACCGTCCTGCCGGAGCAGCGCCTTCATCCCCTTGACGCGGCGCGGCCAGAAGCGCGTCGTGACGAGCAGCATCATCAGCGACTTGGCGCGCCAGCGGCGAAAGCGGCTCCAGTCCTTCGTCGCGTGGAGCCAGGTGTCGTAGGCGACGCCCTTATGCTCGATCTCCTCGATCGCATGCCATTTCCACAAGGCGGCCCATTCCGCTTCGGCGCCCTCGTACATCCTGGGGTCCTTGAGCATCACCGCCGCCATCATCGCGGTGTAATGTTCGAGCGCGATCGTCGCCATCAGGTTGACGATCGGCGGGCGCGCCTTGATGAGCCCCATCACCTGGTCGACGTCGGCCTCGAGTTCCGACAGGTCGTATCCGGCTTCGGCAGCCTTCCGGTTGAAGACGACATGCTCGCGGCTGTGGATGACTTCCTGCTGGGTGAAGGCGCGGATCTCGCGCGCCAGCTTGTCGGGCACGCCCTCGCGGTGCGCCTTCACCGCCTCGATGAACATCGCCTCGCCCTTCGGAAAGGTCACCGACAGCGCGGTGTGGAACGCCGAGGCGATCGGGTCGCCGTTCAGCCACCAGCGGCCCTGCCTGTCCTCGCGCCCGAAGCGGACGTCGCGCGGCGTTATCGTAAGGTCATTCGGGGTCGGGGAGTGCGAAAGGCTGGACATCTGATCCTCACCGTCGGAAAGGGGTCTCAAGGACGTGGGGACGTCCCGTGGGGCGAATGATAGAGGTTACTTACAGTGGTGTCAATAGCAGTCAAGAAGCGCCTGAGTCCCGAGGAGAGCCGCGCGGCCGCGCTCGACGCCGCCCGCCAGATTCTGATCGAGAGCGGACCGCAGGCGGTGACGCTGAAAGCCGTCGCGGCGCGTATCGACCGCACGCACGCGAACCTGCTGCATCATTTCGGCAGCGCGGCGGGGCTGCACCAGGCGCTGATCGAAAGCATGGCGGAGTTCGTGACGACGACGATCCGCGAAACGGTGTTCCGCCAGCGCGCGAACGAGCAGAATCCGCGCGAAGTCGTCGACCTTGCCTTCGACGCTTTCGACACCGGCGGCGCCGGGGCGCTTGCAAGCTGGATGATCCTGTCGGGCAACGAGGATGCGCTCACCCCGATCCTGCAGGCGATCCACGACCTCGTCGAGGAATTGCGCGAGGAGCATAGCGAGGACGAGGCGCCGATCGAGGACGAGACGCTGCATCTGGTGCTGATGGCGCTCGGCGACGCGCTGTTCGGCGCCCCGCTCGCCCGCGCCCTCGGCCTGCCGCGCACCCGCGCCCGCGAGATCGCCTATGAATCGATGATCAACAGCGGGATCGGCAAGCGCGGGTGATGGCCTAGCCAAATCGCGCCTTTCCCACTAAAGGCGCCCGATGCATTTCCTCGACCAAGCAAAGATTTTCGTGAAGTCCGGCGACGGCGGCCCCGGCGCCGTGTCGTTCCGGCGCGAGAAATATATCGAATATGGCGGCCCCGACGGCGGCAACGGCGGCAAGGGCGGCGACATCGTGTTCGAAGCCGTCGCCGGCCTCAACACACTGATCGACTTTCGTTATACCCAGCATTTCAAGGCGCGCCGCGGCGCTCCCGGCGCGGGCCGCGACCGCACGGGCGCGGGCGGCGACGATCTGGTGATCCAGGTCCCGATCGGCACGCAGGTCCTGGCCGACGACGACGATCGCACCCTGCTGCTCGACCTCACCAAGGAGGGCGAGCGCGTCCGCTTCCTGCGCGGCGGCGACGGCGGCCGCGGCAACGCCAGCTACAAGACCTCGACCAACCGCGCGCCGCGCCAGCATGGCCCCGGCTGGCCGGGCGAAGAGGCGTGGGTCTGGCTGCGTTTGAAGCTGCTCGCCGACGCGGGGCTCGTCGGGCTGCCCAACGCGGGCAAGTCGACCTTCATCAACGCCGTCTCCAATGCACAGGCGAAGGTCGGCGCCTATGCTTTCACGACGACGCGCCCGCAGCTCGGCGTGGTCAGCCACAAGGGGCATGAATTCGTCGTCGCCGACATTCCGGGGCTGATCGAGGGCGCCGCCGACGGCGCGGGGATCGGCGACCGTTTCCTTGGCCATATCGAACGCTGCCGCGTCCTCCTCCACCTCGTCGACGCGAACGACGAGGATGTCGCGACCAGCTATCGCATCGTGCGCGACGAGCTCGAAGCCTATGGCGAAGGCCTGACCGACAAGCCGGTGGTGGTCGCGCTCAACAAGGTCGACACGCTCGACGACGAGCTGATCGCAGCGCTCTCGGCCGAACTGGAAGCCGAAAGCGGCTATCCGGTCATGGCGCTGTCGGGCGCCAGCGGCGCGGGCATCGAGGCTGTCCTCGACAAGCTGCTCGAAGCCGTCGGCCAACCCGAACCAGGCGCCGATCCCGACGAGGACGACGCATCGGGCGACTGGTCGCCGATCTGATCACCGCGCCTCCAGCACCATGTTGAACGGCCCTTCGGTCGCGCGGCGGACGCTGGCAAATCCGCCATCGCGAACGACATCGGACAGTCGCGCCTCGCCCGCCTGCGCGCCCAGTCCCTCGCCGACCTCCTGATCGAGCGAGGTTGGCACGCAGATCATCGTCGACGCGTTGTAATAGAGGCGGCCGACCGGGGTCATATTGTCGGCGGGCGCATCGCCCGCGACCGGCTCGACGATCATCCATGTCCCGCCGGGCGCCAATATGCGGCGCATTTGCGCCGCGCAGCCGCGCGGGTCGCCCATGTCGTGCAGACAGTCGTACATGGTGATCAGGTCGAACCCCTCCTCGGCGATCTCCTTTGCCGCCGCGACCTCGAAGCGCACGCGATCGCCATAGCCATGACCTGCGGCGTGGCGGCGCGCCTCCTCGATCGACGGCGCGTGGAAATCGAAGCCGACGAACCGGCTTTCGGGATATGCGTCGGCCATCAGCAGGGTCGAGAAGCCGACCCCGCAGCCGACGTCGGCGACCGCCGCACCTCTCCGCAGTTTCGCCTCGACGCCATCGAGCGCGGGAATCCAGTTCTGGACGATGTTGTTGACATAGCCGGGACGAAAGAAGGCGCCCGTCGCGCAGAAGAGGCATCCGGCATGGTCGCCCCAGCGCACCCCCGTCCCGTGGCGGAAACAGTCCTCGACCTTCGGCTGCGCCTCGATCATCGCGGCGATCAGGTCGAAGGCGCCGGCAAGATAGACCGGGCTGTCGCGATGGACGAACACCATCGCCTGTTCGGGCGAGAGGCTGAACCGCTCGCTCGCCGGATGATAGTCGACATAGCCGCTCGCCGCCTGCGCCAGCGCCCATTCGCGGACATAGCGTTCGTGGAGATTGCCCGCGCGTGCCGCGAGGTCGGCCGCGGTCGCGGGCCCCTCCGCCAGCGCGTCGAACAGCCCGAGGCTGAACCCCAGCCGCACCGTCGGCACGCTCATTCCGCCGCCAAGGTCGCCGAGCATCTTGCCGACGAACGCGTGCAGTCTCTCTTCGTCCAAAGCGGTCGTCATCGCATCGCTCCTCACCCGATTGGCTTGCGACTCTCCAGAAGGGCTCGATGCAGCACGCGCTGCATAGCATAGCCGCGCGAAGCCCGCGATATTCGCATTGGCACCCCTGCCCGCGCACGCTATCGGCGGCGCATGTTGTTCGCGCCCGCCTCCTGCCCCAGGCTGATCGTCAAGATCGGATCGGCGCTGCTCGTCGACGAGGGCGGGGCGGTGCGGCGCGACTGGCTCAAGGGGATCGCCGCCGATATCGCGGAGCGGACACGCGCGGGCCAGCAGGTCGCGGTCGTCTCGTCGGGGGCGATCGCCCTCGGCGCGCGGCGGCTGGGGCTGGCCAAGGGCGGCCGCGCCAGCCTCGAGGATGCGCAGGCGGCGGCGGCGACCGGGCAGATCGCGCTCAGCCATGTCTGGGCCGAGGTGCTGGGCGCCGAGGGGCTCACCGCGGCGCAGATGCTGGTGACGCTCGACGACCTCGAGGATCGCCGCCGCTATCTCAACGCCTCGGCGACGCTCGACCGGCTTTTGAACCTCGGCGTCGTGCCGGTGATCAACGAAAATGACAGCGTCGCGACCGAGGAAATCCGCTTCGGCGACAACGACCGGCTCGCCGCGCGCGTCGCGCAGGCGGCGGCGGCGGGCGGCGTGATCCTGCTGTCCGATATCGACGGCCTCTACGACCGAAACCCCGCCCTCCCCGGCGCGACCCATATCGCGCGCATCGAACGCATCGACAGCGCGATCGAGGCGATGGCCGATGCCGGATCGGCGTCGGGCATGGGGTCGGGCGGGATGGTGTCGAAGATTGCGGCGGCGCGTATCGCCAACGCCGCGGGGGCGCATCTGGCGATCGCGTCGGGGCACATCGACCGGCCGCTCTCGACCGAGGCGCGGCACAGCCTGTTCGTCGCCGAAAAGGGCGCGAGCGCCCGCAAGGCATGGCTCGCGGGCGGACTGACCGCGAAGGGCCGGCTGACCATCGACGCCGGCGCGGCGAAGGCGCTGCGCAGCGGCGCGAGCCTGCTCGCCGCCGGGGTGACCGACGCGCGCGGCAGCTTCGCGCGCGGCGACATCCTCGACATCGCGGGCCCGGACGGCCGCGTGATCGCGCGCGGGCTTTCGGAATATCCCGCAGCTGACGCGGCGGCGATCCTCGGCCTCGGCCGCGACGCGCAGGAGGCCGCGCTCGGCTATGCCCCGCGCGCGGCGATCGTCCACCGCGACCATATGGTGCTGCTGTGACGAACCGCACGCTCGCGATGACCGGCGCGACCGGCTTCGTGGGCGGTGCAACCGTGCGGCAGGCGGTCGAAGCAGGCTGGCACGTCCGCGCGCTCACCCGCCGCGCGCAGGAACCACGCGAGGGGGTGACGTGGATTGCAGGCGCCCTCGATGACCCGCAAAGCCTGGCCGACATGGCGACCGGCGCCGATGCCGTGATGCATATCGCGGGCGTCGTGAACGTGCCCACCCGCGCCGCGTTCGAAGCGGGCAACGCCATCGCGACCGCCAATGTCGTCGACGCGGCGCGCGGCGCCGGGGTGCGGCGCTTCATCCATGTCTCCTCGCTCGCCGCACGCGAACCCGGGCTGTCGAATTACGGCTGGTCGAAGGAGCGCGCCGAACGCGTCGTCCTCGCCAGCGGACTCGACTGGACGATCGTCCGCCCGCCCGCGGTGTTCGGCCCCGGCGACACCGAGATGCTCGACCTGTTCCGCATGGCGCGGCGCGGCGTAATGGTGCTGCCCCCGCGCGGGCGGATGTCGGCAATCTATGTCGAGGAACTCGCGCGCCTGCTCGTCGCGCTGGCGAGCGACGACGCGACGAGCATCGGCCAGACTTACGAGCCCGACGACGGCACCGCCGGCGGCTGGTCGCACAAGGACTTCGCGCAGGCGATCAGTGGCGCGGTCGGACGCGACCGCGTCGCGACGCTCGCGATCCCGGCGCCCCTGGTCAAGGCGGGCGGGCGGCTCGACAGGTTCGTGCGCGGCGACCGCGCGAAACTGACCCCCGACCGCGCGCGCTATATTTCGCATCCCGACTGGGCGGCGAGCGAGGTCGCGCACCCGCCCGCCGACCTGTGGCGACCATCGCTCCCGACGGCCGACGCGCTCGCCGAAACGGTGCGCTGGTATCGCGCCGAAGGCTGGCTCTGACGGCGCTCGTGGCCCACGGCGGCACACCGGTCGAAGCGTGCATTGCCAAGGACGGGGCGCAGCCCTAGGTTCCGGCGCATGACAGACAGTAGCGCGACGCCTCCGACCGACCCCGCCGGCCCCTGGGCCATCCCCGTCCGCCGCCCGCTGCCGGGCGAGGACAAGCGCAAGAGCGGCACCAGCTTCCCGCGCAAGGTCTGGAACCTGCTCGTCGGGATCAAGGACGCGCTGGCGCTGATCTTCCTCCTGATGTTCTTTGCGCTCCTTTTCGGGCTGCTCGCCGGGCGACCGAACGCCGCCTTGCCGGTCAGCGAGGGTGCGCTGCTGATCGATTTCAACGGTGTCGTGTCCGAACAGCCGTCCGACGTCGATCCGCTCGCGGCGCTGTCGGGCGGCAATCAGCTGAGGGAACTTCGCACCCGCGACGTCGTCCACGCGCTCGAAACCGCGGCGACCGACAGCCGCGTGACCTCGGTCGTGCTCGACCTCGACCGATTCCTCGGCGGCGGGCAGGTCTCGCTCGCCGAGATCGGCGCCGCGGTCGACAAGGTGCGCGCGAAGAACAAGCCCGTGCTCGCCTTTGCGACCGCCTACACCACCGACAGCTACCAGATCGCCGCCCATGCGAGCGAAATCTGGGCCGACGGCATCGGCGGCGTCGCGATCGCGGGGCCGGGCGGATCGCGTCTTTACTACAAGGGGCTGATGGACAAGCTCGGCGTCACCGCGCACATCTATCGCGTCGGCACCTTCAAGAGCGCGGTCGAACCCTATCTGCGCAGCGACCAGTCGCCCGAAGCGAAGGAGGCCGACCTCGCCTATGCCGGCGCCTTGTGGGAAAACTGGCTCACCGACGTCAAGAAGGCCCGCCCGAAGGCCAAGATCGATGCGTTTATCGCCGACACGGCGGGCGCCGTGAAGGCCGCGGGCAACGACTTGTCGAAGGCGGGCGTCGATGCCGGCCTGATCGACAAGGTCGGCAGCCGCATGGCTTTCAGCGCCCGCGTCGCCGAAATCAGCGGCACCAGCGATGACAACCGGCCGTGGGAGTTCGCCGCGATCCCGCTGGAAAACTGGGTCGCCGCCAATCCGGTGAGCGAGGCGGGCGCCGCGATCGCGGTCGTCCCCGTGGTCGGCGAAATCGTCGATGGCGAGGCGCCGAACGGCAGCGCCGGCGGCGACACCGTCGCGCAGCATATCCTCGACGCGGTGGCCGACAGCGGCACGAAAGCCATTGTCCTGCGCGTCGATTCCCCCGGCGGGTCGGTGCTTGCGTCCGAGCAGATTCGCCAGGCGCTGCTGCAGGCGAAGGCGAAGAAACTGCCTGTCGTCGTTTCGATGGCGAATGTCGCCGCATCGGGCGGCTATTGGGTCTCGACCCCCGCCGACCGCATCTTCGCCGAGCCCGAAACGATCACCGGATCGATCGGGGTCTTCGGCATCATCCCGAGCTTCGACCAGGCGCTCGCGAAGATCGGCGTCAACGCCGACGGCATCGCGACGACGCCGCTGTCGGGCCAGCCCGACGTGTTCGGCGGCGTGAACGACGAGTTCAACGCGCTCGCGCAGGCAAGCGTCGAGGACATCTATGCGCGCTTCACCGGCCTGGTCGCGAAGAGCCGCAAGCAGCCGATCGAGAAGATCCGTGCGATCGCCGAGGGCCGCGTCTGGGCCGGCGGCACCGCGCGCCAGATCGGCCTTGTCGACCAGTTCGGCGGGCTGCCCGATGCGCTGGCGGCCGCAGCGAAGCTGGCGAAGATCGACGGCGCCTTCCACGCCAAATATTATGAGGAAGAGCCGAGCGAATTTTCGAAGATGATCGCAAGCCTGACCGGCGGCGAGCAGGAGCAGGAAGCGACCGCGCCGCGCGGCTGGTTCGGCATCGCGGCGATGAACCGCGATCTCGTCCAGCGCCGGCTGGTGCAGGACCTGTCGCTGCTCGCGAAGACCGGGTCGGTGCAGGCCGCGTGCCTCGATTGCCGCGCCTTCCTGCCCGCCGTGCCGCGTACGGGCGGCCGCGAAGCGCAGGGGTTCCTCGCGACGCTGGCGTCGCTGCTGAAATAGACCGAAGCGGGAATTGCCTGGTCCCCCGCGAAGGCGGGGGTCCATCACCCATCGGTGCTATTTCGAGCCGTCGGGAGATGGGTCCCCGCCTTCGCGGGGACGCACAGCGTTTTCAATGCGCCCGCCCGCTACGCCGCCAGCGCGACGCCCCGCGCGTGGTCGGCGATCGCCCCGGACAGCGTGTCGACGAGCGCGAGCGGCAGGTCGTGCCCCATGCCGGGGATCGTCATCAGCCGCGCGCCGGGAATATGCTCCGCCGTGTCGCGCCCGCCCGCGAGCGGGACGAGCGGGTCGGCCTCGCCATGGATCACCAGGGTCGGCGCCGTGATCGACTTCAGCATCGGCCGCCGGTCGCCGTCGGCGACGATCGCCGCCATCTGCCGCGCGACGCCCTGCGGATACCAGCCGCGCTCATAGTCGCCCCGGACGCGGCGCTGCAGCCGCTCCTCCTCGGCCGGATAATCGGGGCTGCCGATCACGCGCGCAGCGTTGACCGAGTAAGCGATCATCGCCTCGGGATCGCCGCTCATCGGGCGGTTGGCGAGCACGCGCATCGCCTCCTTCTGCGCGCGCGGCAGCCGCGGATTGCCGGTGGTCGACATGATCGACGTCAGCGACAGCACGCGCCCCGGATAGCGCGCCGCGATATGCTGCGCGATCATCCCCCCCATCGATGCCCCGACGACATGCGCCCGCTCGATGCCGAGATGGTCGAGCAGCGCCACACCGTCGGCCGCCATGTCGGCAAGCGTATAGGCGCTGCGCACCGGCAGCTTGAGCGCCGCCTTGACGAACATCCATTTGAGGTTGGGAACGCCCGCGGCATCGAAACGCGTCGACAGGCCGACGTCGCGATTGTCGTAGCGGATGACGCGAAAGCCGCGCGCGACGAGCGCGTCGACGAACTCGTCGGGCCATAAAGTCAGCTGTCCGCCCAACCCCATCACCAGCAGGATCGCGGGCGCATCCCTCGGCCCCTTGTCCTCATAGGTGATGCTGATCCCGTTCGCCGTCGCCTGTTCGGTCGCCATTCCGCCTTGATCCTCTGCCGTTAGCCGACCAACATGCCGCGAAGCGCGGCGCGGTCAAGCCGTCGCGGGACGATAATGCGCGGCGTCGGACTGAAACTCGGCGCGGCCATAGCCCGCGAGCTGGCGATTGATGCGCCGGACGAGGCGGCGGTCGGCAAGGTGACGCAGCACCGGCAGGCGCGAGGCAACGCGGTACGCCGTCATCCGTCCCGCGAGCGCAAGCATCGTCGCGCCATAGATCAGATGGTCGCGGCGGCCGACGGGCACCCCGACGCCGACGGCGCGTTCGGCATCGCCATTCAGGAACGCTTTCACGAAGAAGACGCGGCTTACCGAGCGCTCGAGGCGGCGCTTGACCCGGCCCGCGGGCGACGGATCGGTCGACAGTTCGGCCTCCATCGTCGCGCGAAGCAGCCCGCCACAAATCGGGTCGTCATATTCGTAGCGCAGGGTCGCACTGCGCGTGCGCCAGATGCGGACGATCTCTTGCGGCGTGTCGGCGAGCAGATCCTCGGGCAGGCCGAGCAGGAAGCAGCGATAACGCGCCAGTTCGACGCGCCCGCGCTCGATCCGGTTGAACGACGTGCGCCCGCTTTTGAGCACATCCTGCGACAGGAAATAGATCGGGATCAGCCCCGCGGGCATCTGGTCGAGCTGCGGGATCGGCACGCCATAGGTGTCGGCGTCCCACATCCCCGGCCGCGACAGCACATTGACGCGCACCATCGAATGCATCAGCCGCACCATCGCCGCCGCCTTGAAGCCCGGCCCGAAGCGGCGCAGCGCACCCGGCAGCGCGGTGGTCGCGAAAAAGGTTGCGGTCTCCTTCACCCGCCGCGCCGCAGTGGCGTGGCCGAGCGTACCGGTAAGCGCCATCGGCAGCGCCGAATATTTGTTGAGAAAGGTCGCGATGAAGGCGCCGCGGATCAGAAACGGCGCAAGGTTTGCGGTCGCGTTGCGCTCATAGGCCGCGCCTTCCTCGACCAGTTCCATATCGACCCAGTCGGGTTTCGCCTCCATTTCGCGGATCAGCGCCACGAGTTCGGGGGGCGCATCCTCGACCGCCTCGACCCCCTTGTCGCACGCCTCGACCAGCATCGCGACGCTGCGCTGGAACCCCAGTTTCGGCATCAGCGCGGCATAGGCATCGCCGGCGCGGTCGCCGAGCATCGTATATTCGCGGATGCGCGCGACGAGGTCGGCATCGCCCAGATAGGCGGCGCGATCGATCCCCTTCACGCGGCCAAGCTCGCTCACCGCCTCTGCTTCGGCCGCCCAGCGTTCGGGGGGACGGTCGAAATCGAAACGCCCGAACAGGTCGGGCAAGGCGGTGGCCTGGTCGCGGACCCGGCGGGCGATAGTGTCGAGCGCAGCGGTCATGGCACAAACAGTGCCACATTATTTGCCCTGTTGTCAGCCCGTCAATCGCGACCGGATCGACCGGCGCGGTCGCGACCGCGGTTTACGGCGGGTTACCGGTGTCACGAGTCGGCGCAAAAAGCGGCGCACCGGGGGCGCGGCGGCGAAGGGCAGAATGAAGATGACCAGCGACAGCCCGACGATCCAGCGCCCGGTCGACACCGGATCGCTGCACGCGCTCGCGCAGCCGGGCGCCTCGACCCCGGCGCCGAAAAGGATCAACAATGTCGACAAAATTCGGCCAGTCCCCACGACGCGCTCCCCTGCGCGCCAGCCGCGATCCTATCGGATCAAAGTTAAACGGAGCGTTGCGGCTCGATTAGGCCGCTGTTTACCGCGATTCGCGGGGGCCCCTATAGGCCGGAAGCGCCAAAGACCAGCGAATTGCGAGCCCGCGCAGAATAAATCCGGCGACCGCACCGGCGACGGCGGCGAGCGGAGTGCCCGCACCGAGCCACAGCAGGGTGAGGAACAGTCCCGCCGCGAGCGCCGCCGCGGTGACATAGATTTCGGGCCGCATGATGATCGACGGCACCCCGGCCAGGATGTCGCGGATCGTTCCTCCGACGCAGCCGGTGATCACCCCCATCATCAGCGCCGGCACCGGCGGCACGCCCCAGGCAAGCGCCTTCGCCGTGCCGAATACGGCGTAAGCGGCCAGCCCGACCGCATCGGCCCACTCTAGGAGTTGCCCCTGCCACCAGCGTTCGGGGGTCAGCCAGACGACCAGCGCGATCGCGATGCACACGGCGGCGATCGCGCCGTCCTGCACCCAGAAGACCGGCGCGCCGATCAGCAGGTCGCGCACGCTGCCGCCACCGACGCCGGTCACCAGCGCAAAGAAACAGGCCGTGACGAGCGTCTGCCGCAGGCGCACCGCCATCAGTGCGCCCGACAGCGCGAAGACGCCGATGCCTGCAAGGTCGAGCAGGCGGATGAGGGTTTGGGTGTCCACAAGCAGCGGCATATCATTCTCGCCGACGTTACACGATCCTCCCTGTCGCATAGCGACGGGGAGGGGGACATCCGAAGGATGGTGGAGGGGCTGATACGTCTCGGCCCCTCCGTCAGCCCTGCGGGCCGCCACCTCCCCCTGGCTTCGCCACAGGGAGGATTCAGAGGTCAGATGTGGATCGGCTTCCCCGTCACCGCCATGGCGGCTTCCTTGATCGCCTCGCTGTGCGTCGGGTGGGCGTGACAGGTATAGGCGATGTCCTCGCTCGTCGCGCCGAATTCCATCGCCTGCGCCGCCTGCGCGATCATCGTGCCAGCGACGCTGGCGATGCACCAGACGCCGAGAACGCGGTCGCTCTTGGCGTCGGCGATCACCTTCACGAAGCCGTCGGGCTCGTGGTTGGTCTTGGCGCGGCTGTTCGCCAGCATCGGGAATTTGCCGACCTTGACCTCGCCGCGCTCCTTCGCCTGCTCTTCGGTCAGGCCGACGCCGGCGATTTCGGGCCAGGTGTACACGACCGACGGGATGACATCGTGGTTCACGATCCCGGTCAGTCCGGCGATATTCTCGGCGCAGGCGATGCCTTCGTCTTCGGCCTTGTGCGCGAGCATCGGGCCGGGGATGACGTCGCCGATCGCCCAGATGCCGGGAACGCTTGTGCGGAAATCATGGTCGGTTTCGATCTGGCCGCGCTGGTTGGTGGTCAGGCCCGCCTTGTCGAGACCAAGCCCTTCGGTGTTCGGACGGCGCCCGATCGACACGAGGACGACATCGGCTTCGAGCGTTTCGGCATCGCCGCCCGCCGCGGGTTCGAGCGTCAGCACCGCCTTCTTGCCCTTCACTTCGGCCTTGGTGACCTTGGTCTTGAGCTTGAATTCGATGCCCTGCTTCTTGAAGATCCTGTTCGCTTCCTTGCGGACGTCGCCGTCCATGCCGGGCAGGATCTGGTCGAGGAATTCGACGCAGGTGACCTTCGCGCCGAGGCGGCGCCACACGCTGCCGAGTTCCAGCCCGATCACGCCGCCGCCGATCACGACCATATGGCCGGGCACCTTCGCAAGCTCGAGCGCGCCGGTCGAATCGACGATGATCTGCTTGTCGTTATCGACCGCGACGCCCGGCAGCGGAGTGACCGACGAGCCGGTCGCGACGATGATGTTCTTGGCGCGAACGCTCTTGCCCGCCACCTCGACGGTGTCGGCCGACGTGAACCGCGCATAGCCTTTCAGCCAGTCGACCTTGTTCTTCTTGAACAGGAACTCGATGCCGCCGGTCAGACCCTTCACCGCATCCTTGCGCTGGCCGTGCATCGTGCCAAGGTCGAGCTCGGGCTTCACCTTGATGCCCATCGCCGCCATCGCGCCGCCCGCCGCCGCCTCGAAATATTCCGACGCGTGGAGCATCGCCTTCGAGGGGATGCAGCCGACGTTGAGGCAGGTGCCGCCCAGCGTCTCGCGCCCTTCGGCGCACGCGGTCTTGAGGCCGAGCTGCGCCGCGCGGATCGCCGCGACATAGCCGCCGGGGCCCGCACCGATGACAAGGACGTCGTAGTCGTAATCAGCCATAACTCACTCCATATGTGTTCCTGCGAACGCAGGAACCCAGGGTATCAAAGCGATAAGCTGTCGAACAAATCCAGCCACTGCGGATTATCGCGTTCGATCAGTTCAACCTTCCACGCCCGTTTCCATTTCTTCATCTGCTGTTCGCGCTGACGCGCCTGCTGGATGTCATCAAACGCTTCATACCAGACCAGCAGCGTACAACCATATTTCTTGCTGAAGCTGTCGATCACCCCATTGCGGTGCTGCCAAACCCGCTTCAGCAGATCGGCGGTAACACCCAAATATGTCGTCCCGTTGCGGCCTCTGGCCATCAGGTAGAGATATCCGGGTTTGTGCACCTGCGCCTCCCGTGTTCCTGCGAACGCAGGAACCCAAGGTCAGATTGCACCGATATTGCAATCCCGCCCTGGGCTCCTGCGTTCGCAGGAGCACAAGCATCAAAGATCGATCAGCAAACGCGTCGGATCCTCGATCGCTTCCTTGATCGTCTTGAGGAAGGTCACGGCCTCGCGTCCGTCGATCAGCCGGTGGTCATAGCTCATCGCCAGATACATCATCGGGCGGATCACGATCTCGCCATTACGGACGACCGGGCGATCCTCGATGCGGTGGAGGCCGAGGACCGCCGACTGCGGCGGGTTGATGATCGGGGTCGACATCAGGCCGCCGAACACGCCGCCGTTCGAAATGGTGAAGGTGCCGCCGGTCATGTCGTCGATCGTCAGCGTGCCGTCCTTGGCGCGCTTGCCGAGGTCGGCGATGGCCTTCTCGATCTCGGCGAAGCTCATGCTGTCGGCGTTGCGGACGACGGGCACGACGAGGCCGTTCGGCGCGCTGACCGCGACCGAGACGTCGAGATAATTGTGATAGACGATCTCGTCGCCCTCGATCCGGGCGTTGACCGCCGGAATGTCATGCGCGGCGAGCGCGACGGCCTTGGTGAAGAAGCTCATGAAGCCGAGACGCACGCCATGCTTCTTCTCGAAGCTTTCGCGGTAGCGGTCGCGCGTCGCGATCACCGCCGACATGTCGACGTCGTTGAACGTCGTCAGCATCGCCGCGGTCTCCTGCGCCGACTTCAGCCGCTTGGCGATCGTCTGGCGCAGGCGCGTCATCTTGACGCGCTCTTCCTGACGGCCCGGCGCACCGCTCGCAACGGGGGCCGCAGCAGGCGCCGGTGCCGGAGCGGCTTCGGCGGCCGGCGCGGCGCTGGCGGCGGCGAGCACATCTTCCTTGGTCAGGCGGCCGTCCTTGCCGGTGCCCTGGATCTTCGTCGGGTCGACGCCATGTTCCAGCACGAGGCGGCGCACGGCGGGCGACAGCGTCGTGACGCCGTCTTCGCTCGCGGTCGCCGGAGCAGGCGCTGCCGGGGCCGCCTGCGCCGGCGCGGGAGCCGCGGCGGCAGGCGCCGGAGCGGCCGCGGCCGCGCCGCCAGCCTCGACCGTCGCGATCACCGCGCCGACATTGACCGTGTCGCCGACGCCGGCGAGTTGCTGGCCCATCACGCCCGCAACAGGCGACGGCACCTCGACCGCGACCTTGTCGGTTTCGAGGCTGGCGATCGGCTCGTCGAGCGCAACCGCTTCGCCGGGCTTTTTCAGCCATTCGCCGATCGTCGCTTCGGTGACGCTTTCACCCAGGGTGGGGACTTTGACTTCGGTGCTCATCTTTTGCGTTCCTTAGGGCTTAAGCTCTGGCTCAGGCTTTGTTCTTGGCGCGGCGGATTTCGGCGCGAACCGAAAGGCCGAGCGCGTCGGCGACGAGCGCCGACTGTTCGGTCTGGTGACGGCTCATCAGGCCGGTCGCGGGCGATGCGGCGGCGGCACGGCCGGCGTAGCGCGGACGCATCCCCTTGAAACCGGCTTCCTTCAGCGCTTCCTCGATAAAGGGTTCGACGAAGAACCAGCTGCCGTTGTTGCGCGGCTCTTCCTGCGCCCACACCACCTCTTCGAGCTTCGGCATCCGCTTCAGCCGGACGGCAAGCGGTTCGCCGGGGAAGGGATAGATCTGCTCGATGCGGATGACCGTCGTGTCGGTCAGGCCCGCCGCATCGCGCGCTTCCATCAGGTCGTAGCCGAGCTTGCCCGAACAGAGCACGACGCGCTTGATATCGGCGTCGGCGGGCGGGGTGCGGTCCGACATGATGCGGCGGAAATGCGCGTCGCCGATGAAGTCGGAGCGCTGCGACACCGCCAGCTTGTGCCGGAGCAGCGACTTCGGCGTCATGATGATCAAGGGCTTCCTGAACGGGCGCAGCATCTGGCGGCGCAGGACGTGGAAATAGTTCGACGGGGTCGAAATATTGCACACCTGGATATTGTCGCCCGCGCACAGCTGGAGGAAGCGTTCGAGACGCGCCGAGCTATGCTCGGGCCCCTGCCCTTCGTAGCCGTGCGGCAGCAGCATCACGAGGCCGTTGGCGCGCAGCCACTTGGCCTCGCCCGCGGCGATGAACTGGTCGATCATGATCTGCGCGCCGTTGGCGAAGTCGCCGAACTGCGCTTCCCACAGGACGAGGCTCTTCGGATCGGCCATGGCATAGCCATATTCGAAACCGAGCACGCCATATTCGGAGAGCGGGCTGTCGAGCACCTCGAACCGGCCGTGGGGCACGGTGGTGAGCGGGATATATTTGTGCTCGTCCTTCTGGTCGACCCAGACGGCGTGGCGCTGGCTGAAGGTGCCGCGGCCCGAATCCTGGCCCGACAGGCGCACCTGATAACCCTCGCTGAGCAGCGTGCCGAAGGCGAGCGCCTCGGACGTCGCCCAATCGAAGATTTCGGTATCGCTCTTGTCGGCAAACATCGCGGCGCGGCCGTCGATCACGCGGCGCAGAGTCTTGTGCACCTCGAGGTCGGCGGGGATCGTCGTCAGCGTGCGGCCGATCGCGTCGAACAATTTGTCCGAGACGCCCGTCGCGATGTTGCGGCGCGCACCTTCGGGATCGGTCGGGGCATAAAGACCCGACCAGCGGCCCGCGAACCAGTCCGCCTTGTTCGGCTTGTAGCTTTTGGCCGAGTCGAAATCGCTCTCGAGCTGCGCAACGAATTCGGCGCGGCGGGCGTCGGCCCAGCCGGCGTCGATCACGCCCTCGGCTTCCAGCTTCGCGGCGCAAAGCTGCGACACCGGCGGGTGCTTGCGGATGCGTTCGTACATCAGCGGCTGCGTGAACGAAGGCTCGTCGCCCTCGTTATGGCCGAAGCGGCGATAGCACCACATGTCGATCACGACGTCGCGCTTGAAACGCTGACGGAAGTCGATCGCGAGCTTGCACGCAAAGGTCACCGCCTCGGGATCGTCGCCGTTGACGTGCAGGATCGGCGCCTGGACGCCCTTGGCGACGTCCGACGGATAGGGCGACGAGCGTGCGAACTGCGGGCTGGTCGTAAAACCGATCTGGTTGTTGACGATGAAGTGGATGCAGCCGCCGGTGTTGTAGCCGCGAATGCCCGAGAAGCCGAGGCATTCCCACACGATCCCCTGCCCCGCGAAGGCCGCGTCGCCGTGGATCAGCACCGGCAGCACCTGCTCGTGCTTGTCGAGGTCGTCGCGCACCACTTGTTGGGCGCGCACCTTGCCGAGCACGACCGGATCGACCGCCTCGAGGTGCGAGGGATTGGGGACGAGCGACATATGCACCGAAATGCCGTCGAACTCGCGGTCGGTCGAGGTGCCGAGGTGATATTTGACGTCGCCCGAACCGCCGATGTCGTCCGGGTTCGCGCTGCCTCCGGCAAATTCGTGGAAGATCACCTTGTACGGCTTGGCCATGACGTTCGCGAGCATGTTGAGGCGCCCGCGGTGCGCCATGCCATAGACGATTTCCTTCACGCCATATTGGCCGCCATATTTGATGATCGATTCCATCGCCGGAATCATCGATTCGCCGCCGTCGAGCCCGAAGCGCTTCGTCCCGACATATTTGCGCGCGAGGAATTTCTCCCACTCCTCGGCCTGGATCACCTTGTTCAGGATCGCGCGTTTGCCCTCGACCGAAAATTCGATGATCTTGTCGGCGCCCTCCATCCGTTCCTGCAGGAACTGGCGCTCCTCGATGTCGGCGATGTGCATATATTCGAGGCCGACATTGCCGCAATAGTTGGCGCGCAGGATCGCCACGATCTCGCGGATCGTCGCCTTTTCGAGGCCGAGCGTGCCGCCGATCCAGATCGGCCGGTCCTGATCGGCGCCGACGAAGCCATGATATTCGGGCGTGAGATCGGCGGGCAATTCGCGCGTGCTGAGGCCCAGCGGGTCGAGGTTCGCCGCCAGATGGCCGCGGACGCGATAGGTGCGGATCAGCATCATCGCGCGGATCGAATCGTTCGCCGCACGCTCGACCTCGGCGTTCGACAAGGGCGCGCCGGCTTTTGCCGCCGCCGCCTTCACCGCAACCTGCATCTGCTGCGGATCGAGCGCGGCAGTCAGGTCGTCGCTGTCGATCGGCGGCCAGTTCTTCGGCGCCCAGCTGGGACCGGCCTGCGGTTCGTCGACGTCGAAGCTTTGTCGTTCGAGGTTCATAATCTTACACTCGCTGTGCCCCTGCGAAGGCAGGGATGATGTCCATACAATACTCAACGCTCGTGCTCCCCCGCGAAGGCGGGGGTCCAAGCAACCTCGCTATGGATCCCCACCTTCGCGGGGAAACACGACTAAACCAATGGCTCAAACAAATCGGCCCACTCGGGATTCCGCTCTTCAATGCGCGCAATCTTCCACGCCCGGTTCCATTTCTTCATTCGCGCCTCAAACTGCCGGGCGTCATGGATGCTCTCGAATGCCTCGAACCAGACCAGCAGCTTGCAGCCATATTCCTTCGTAAATCCTTCGATCACGCCCTCACGGTGTTGCCACACCCGTTGCGGCAGATCGGTCGTCACACCGATATATATGGTCCCGTTTTTCCGGCTTGCCATGATGTAGACAAAGCCAGGCCGAACCATCTCACATCTCCCTTCCGTGCTCCCCCGCGAAGGCGGGGGTCCATGCAACCGCGCAATGGATCCCCGCCTTCGCGGGGAAACACGAATTGGGAGACGGCCTGAAAATCAGACGCGTTCCTTCAGCACTTCGGCCAGCGTCGTGCCGAGTTCCGACGGGCTCGCCGACACCTTGATGCCCGCCGCCTCCATCGCCGCGATCTTGCTTTCGGCGTCGCCCTTGCCGCCCGACACGATCGCGCCGGCGTGGCCCATGCGGCGGCCCGGGGGCGCGGTGCGGCCCGCGATGAAGCCGGCCATCGGTTTCTTCCGGCCGCGCTTGGCTTCGTCGATCAGGAACTGCGCCGCCTGCTCCTCTGCGTCGCCGCCGATTTCGCCGATCATGATGATCGACTTGGTGGCGTCATCGGCGAGGAAGAGTTCGAGCACGTCGATGAAGTTGGTGCCATTCACCGGGTCGCCGCCGATGCCGACCGCGGTCGTCTGACCCAGGCCGACGTTCGAGGTCTGGAACACCGCTTCATAGGTCAGCGTGCCCGAGCGCGAGACGACGCCGACACTGCCCTTCTTGAAGATGTTGCCGGGCATGATGCCGATCTTGCATTCGTCGGGGGTCAGCACGCCGGGGCAGTTCGGACCGATCAGGCGCGACTTCGAACCCGAGAGCGCGCGCTTCACCTTGACCATGTCGAGCACCGGAATACCCTCGGTGATCGCGACGATCAGCTCGATCTCGGCATCGATCGCCTCGAGGATCGAGTCGGCGGCGAACGGCGGCGGCACATAGATGACCGACGCGGTCGCGCCCGTCGCATGCTTCGCTTCGTCGACGGTGTTGAACATCGGCAGGCCGATATGCGTCGTGCCGCCCTTGCCCGGCGTCACGCCGCCGACCATCTGCGTGCCATAGGCGAGCGCCTGTTCGGTGTGGAAGGTGCCGGTGGCACCGGTCATCCCTTGCGTGATGACCTTGGTATTCTTGTCGATGAGAATGGACATAGTCTTGCTTCCGTTTCGCGCTCCCCGGCGCCAGCCGGGGTCCATCTGGGGAGGATGAGCCCCGGCTTGCGCCGGGGCACGATCATTATGCGAGGCTGGGATCGAGACCCTTGCACGCGTCGAGCAGTTCCTTGACCGCGTCGACCGAGACCTGCAGGCCCGCCTTGTCGGCGTCGTCCAGTTCGATCTCGACGATCTTCTCGACGCCGCCCGCACCGATCAGCACCGGCACGCCGACATAGAGGCCGTCGACGCCATACTGGCCGTCGACATAGGCGGCGCAAGGCAGGATGCGCTTCTGGTCAAAAAGATAGGCTTCGGCCATCGCGATGCCCGAAGCGGCGGGGGCATAGAAGGCCGAACCGGTGCCGAGCAGCGCGACGATCTCGCCGCCGCCGCCGCGGGTGCGCTTGACGATCGCGTCGATCTTGTCCTGCGACGACAGGCCCATCTTGACGAGGTCGGGAACGGGGATGCCGTTGACGGTCGAGTAGCGGACGACGGGGACCATCGTGTCGCCATGGCCGCCGAGGACGAAGGTGTTCACATCCTTGACCGACACGTCGAATTCATCGGCGATGAAGTGGCTGAAGCGCGCCGAATCGAGCACGCCGGCCATGCCGACGACCTTGTTGTGCGGGAGCCCCGAGAATTCGCGCAGCGCCCACACCATCGCGTCGAGCGGATTGGTGATGCAGATGACGAAGGCGTCGGGGGCGTTCGCCTTGATGCCTTCGCCCACGGCCTTCATGACCTTGAGGTTGATGCCGAGCAGGTCGTCGCGGCTCATCCCCGGCTTGCGGGCGACACCGGCGGTGACGATGATGACGTCGGCGCCCGCAATGTCCTTATAGTCGTTCGTGCCGGTGATCCTGGCATCGAAGCCCGCGATCGGGCCGACCTGCGACAGGTCGAGCGCCTTGCCCTGCGGAACGCCTTCGACGACGTCGAACAGGACGACGTCGCCCAGTTCCTTCTGCGCGGCGAGCAGCGCCAGCGTTCCGCCGATATTCCCGGCTCCGATCAATGCGATCTTCTTGCGTCCCATGGCGCGCGGCACTCCCTTCTGTGGCAAGCCCGGCAATCAATATCGGACCGGCGCGGCCACGGGCTAAAGCCGCCATTCCGATCCCAAGACTCGGGCCGCCACTACGCCGATTCCCTTAACGAAACAACCGCGAAAAGGACCAAAATCAGGGTTTTTATGCAAATAGTTCGCAATATCATTTAAGCATATGGCCAGGCGCTCGTCGCGGCGGGCTCCTTCACGGCTTCCTTGCGCACGGGCGACGTCACGTCCGCGACCTCGCCGCGATGACGGTCACGTCATCCCGTCAGGGAAGGGCCGCCCGCGGCGTCATCCTGGCCATGGCCCAGCGCCAGATAGTCGTCCGACTGCATCTCCGACAAACGGCTCGCCGTGCGCTCGAACTCGAACGCGCCGTCGCCGGCGACATAGAGTTCGTCGGGCATCGCCGCCGCGCTGGCGAGCAGCTTGACCTTATATTCGTAGAGCGCGTCGACCAGGGTCACGAAGCGCGCTGCCTCGTTGCGGTTCTCGGGCCCCATCCGCGGGATACCGACGATGATGACCGCATGAAAATGGCGCGCCACCGCGAGATAGTCCGACGCCCCGCGTGCCTCGCCACAGAGGCGTTTGAACGAAAACACCGCGACGCCCTTCAGCGCCTTCGGCACGTGCAACGTCCGCCCGCCGCCGACATCGAGGTCGAGCGTCGGCACATTGGCGCGATCCTCGGGCGGATAGTCGGTGAGGCGAAAGAAGGCCGCCGAAAGTGCGGCGCTCGCCGCATCGTCGGCGGGCACGAACCATCGCGCGCCGTCGCCCAGCCGGTCGCGGCGATAGTCGGTCGGGCCGTTCAAACCCATCACGTCGAGCCTCGCCTCGATCAGCGCGATGAAGGGCAGGAAATGCTCGCGGTTGAGCCCGTCCTTGTAGAGATCCTTCGGCGGCCGGTTCGAGGTCGCGACGACCGTCACGCCCTTGTCGATCAGCGCGGTGAACAGGCGCGACAGGATCATCGCGTCGGCGCTGTTGTTCACCACCATCTCGTCGAAGGCGAGGCAGCGGACATCCTGCGTCAGCGCCGCCGCGACCTGCGGGATCGGGTCGCCGCTCTCGGTCTTCCTGACCTCGCGCATCCGCGCATGAACGTCGAGCATGAAGGCGTGGAAATGTACGCGCCGCTTCCGCTGGATGTGGAGCTGGTCGTAGAACAGGTCCATCAGCATCGACTTGCCGCGCCCGACCGCGCCCCACAGATAGACGCCGCGCGGGCTGTCGGGCTTGCGGCCCGCGATCCGCCACAGCAGGCTGCCGCGCGGCGGCGCCGCCTCGAGCTCCTCCTGCAAGCGGTCGAGCCGCACCGCTGCGCCGCGCTGCTCGGGATCGGGCTTGAGTTCGCCCGACGCGACCAGCCGGTCATAAGCGGCGAGGACGCCGGTCACTTCCTGCTCGCCTTGCGGATCGTCCCGGCGAAAGTCAGGACGATATGGCTGTCGCCTTCGCCCTGCACGACGAGGCCGCGCAGGAAGATCAGCCGCCCGGTCTCGCGCACCAGCTCGACGATCGCGTCGAGCGGCTCGCCCACGCGCCCCGCGCCGACGAATTGCGTCGAGAGATCAAGCGTCACCGAATGGCCGGCGTCGAGCGAGCCGAACTGGTGCGACGCCGCGAACAGCCCGACATCGACCAGCGCCAGTGTCACCGCGCCGTGAACATTGTCGCCCAGATTGCTGTGCCGACGCTCGGGAAACATCCGCACCCGTGCGCGCGGACGGCCGTCCTCGGTCGGGCGTTCGGAGCGCACCGACAGCGGCTCGATGAAGCTGTTGAAACGGTCCTTGTCCTTGAGGTTCCAGCTGATCCAGCCACCGTCCAGCTCCTCGGCGCTGAAATTTTCGCGGCGCTTCGGCTCCTCGATCCCGTCATTCATGTCCTGCAATATCCGTCCAGTTTCCCCGAGCGTATCAGCTCGCCATAATAGTCGGCCATCGCCCTGGCGCGCGGCGTGTCGTCCGCGATCCACTTCGCGGCGCCCGTCAGCCAGCCGGCCGAACAGCCCTCAAGCGCGCCCGTGCCGCGCGCGCAAGCGATAAAGTCGACGAAAGCGCGACGCCAGATGGCAAAATCGGCGATCGGCATGATCGGGCCATGCCCGGGCACGACCTGCTCGGCCCCCGAAGCCGCCACCTCGTCGAGCGCCTTCAGCCAACCCTCGGGGCAGGCGGTATCGAGAAACGGCACCGGCACGGTCACGAGATCGCCGACGATCGCGCGCCTCTCCGCCGCGTCGTAGATCCAGAGGTCGCGCTCCGTCACGGCGTTGCGTGCGACGCGCAGTGAGAGCGGCCGCCCGGCGATGGCCGTATCGCGCGATTCGTCGACAACGACATCGGGCCTGAGCTCGGCGCCCCGCGCGATCGTCGCGAGATCGCCCTCGACGGCGGGCACCGCGGCCGCAGGAATCGCGCCCTCGGCCAGCGCCTTGCGCGACGCTTCGGCGCTCTTCGTGAGGAAGCCGGTCAGCGCGCCGTCGATCGCCGAGGTGCCATAGACCTTGATATCGGGAAAGGCCGCCTTCAGCGCCGGATTGCCGCTGACATGGTCGAGATGCCAGTGCGTGTTGATGATCGCGACGGGCGTCATCCCGATCCCGCTGAACCCCTGACGGATCAGGGTGAGATGCTCGGCGTGGCGCCCGCTGTCGATCAGAAAGGCGCCCCCGGGGCCGTAGAGGATCAGGCTGTTGCCGTCGGGCGAACGGCCGGGCGGAAACGTGCCGCCGATCAGGAAGGTCGCGCCGCCGATGCCGTGCGCATAGGCGCGCGGCGGCGGCACGGTTTGGACGGCGGATTTTGCCGCGCAGCCAGCCAGCCCCAGCGCGATCAGCGCTGGCAGCCAGCGGCGCATCAGACCTGCCGCTCGGCTTCCAGCTTCTTGATCTCGGCGATCGCGCGCGCGGGGCTCAGCCCCTTGGGACAAGCGTTCGAGCAGTTCATGATCGTGTGGCAGCGATAGAGGCGGAAGGGGTCTTCCAGCTCGTCGAGCCGTTCGCCGGTATATTCGTCGCGGCTGTCGGCGAGCCAGCGATACGCCTGAAGCAGGATCGCCGGGCCGAGGAACTTGTCGCTGTTCCACCAATAGCTCGGGCAGCTCGTCGAGCAGCAGGCGCAGAGGATGCACTCATAGAGGCCATCGAGCTTCTCGCGCTCGGCGGGCGACTGGAGGCGCTCCTTGCCGCTCGGGGTCGTCGTCTTGGTCTTCAGCCAGGGTTCGATCGACGCATATTGTGCATAGAAATGGGTGAAGTCGGGAACGAGATCCTTGATGACTTCCATGTGCGGCAACGGGGTGATCTGGATGTCGCCCTTCAGATCCTCGATCGCGGTCGTACAGGCGAGGCCGTTCTTGCCGTTCATGTTCATCGAACAGCTGCCGCAGATGCCTTCGCGGCACGAGCGGCGGAAGGTCAGGGTCGAGTCCTGCTCGCTCTTCATCTTGATCAGCGCATCGAGCACCATCGGGCCGCATTTTTCGAGATCGATCTCGAACGTGTCGAAATGCGGGTTCTCGCGCTTGTCGGGATCGTAGCGATAGACCTTGAACTTCCGGACTTTGGTCGCGCCCTCGGCCTTGTGGACCGTCCCGCCCTTTTTCGGGCGGCTGTTCCTGGGCAGACGAAATTCGGCCATGTCTCTGGCTCCCTTGATGCAGTCGCGGTCGGACTAGACCCGAAAGACGGAGTCGACAAGGGGTTCATGTTCGCAAAGGCGAAAGCCGCTGGCACCCGTCCGCGCAAGCCGCTAGGGCCGCAGCCGATGAGCGAAGAGGCCGTTCAACCCGCCGTTACCAACCGCCACGTCGCGCGCGGGCTCGGCACGACCGTACTGGCGCGGCTCGGCGCGGTGGTCGAGATCGTGACCCAGCCGCTCTATGTCCTGATGTTCGGCCTCGCGGGCTTCGGCCTCTACGCCGTGCTCTGGGCGACCATCAACCTCATCGAGAATATCTTCGATCTTGGCATGACGAGCGCGATGCAGCGCACCGTGCCGCAATCCGCCACCGATGCCGAGGCCGCGGCGGCGCTGCGCACCGCGTTGCTGTTCGGGGTCGGCCCCTGCCTGATCGTCGCAGCGCTGATCGCGATCTTTGCCGCCGACCTCGCGCCCTGGCTCAATGTCGCCGAAAAGGACCGCGCGCTCGTCACCCCCGCGATCCAGATCTTCGTCTGGGCGCTGCCGCTCTGGGCCTTTGTCGAAATCGCGACCTCGGCGCTGCGCGCGCGAATGGTGTTCGGCGCCGAAATCCGCCTGCGCATCGTCTGGGAACAGGTGATGCGCGTGGTGTTCGCGGTGCTGTTCTTTGCACTCGGCTTCGGGCTCGAGGGGCTGTTCATCGCCCACCTCTGTTCGCTCGCGGTCACCGCGATCCTCAGCGTGCGGCTGCTCCGCCGCCATTACAGCTTCGGCGACCTGCTCCGCGGCGGGCGCGGCAGCGAGGTCGAACGCAACACCTTCTGGGCCGGACTGTCGATCCTGCCATCGAACATCATCACGCGGCTGTTCGGCGACGCGCCCGCGCTGATCCTGAACCTGATGCTTCCCGGTGCGTCGGGCGCCGCCGCCGCGGGCCTGTTCACGATCGCGCGCAAGCTGTCGAGCGTCGTCCAGCTCGTCCGTATCGCCTTCGCCTATGTCATGGCGCCGCTGGCCGCGAGTGCCGAGCGCGGCGGGCGCGAACAGGTCGCCGATATCTATGCCTATGCGACGCGGCTGATTTCGGCGATCGCGCTGCCGATGGCGGCGGTGCTCGCGGCGGGCAGTTCGTCGCTGCTCAGCCTGTTCGGCGCGCAGGCGCATGTCGCGCAGGGCGCGGTGATCATCCTGCTCCTCGCGCGCGCCGCGGAGGCGGTACTGGGCATTTCGCTGCCGGTGCTGCAGGTCGTCGCGGCGTTCCGCCACCAGCTCACCGCCAGCCTGTTCGGCGTGCTTGTCGCGGTCGGCGCGGGCTGGCTGCTCGTCGACCATGTCGACGCGCTGACCGGCGTTACGCTGGCCATGTCGGTCGGCCTTGTCGTAATGGCGGGCATTCCGATGCTGCAGCTCGCGATCGGCGAAGGGCTGCACCCCTTCGATCACCAATTCCCGATGGTGGCGCTGCGCGGCCTTGCGATCACGATCGTCGCGGGCGTGCTGGCCCTGCTCGTGAGCCGCCTTCCCGATGCGGTCGCGCTGCCGCTGATCATCGCCATCGCGGTCGGCGCGATCTGGCTGTCGGTGCGTTTCGGCCTGCCCTATGCCGACCGCGCCTCGCTCGGCAAGACGGGACGCCGGTTACGGTTGATCGGCCCCGATGCCCCGGTCGCGGAGCCGGGAGACGCCGCATGACGACGCCTGCCGACGCGCTCCGCATCGCGATCTACGACCTCGACCGCACGGTGCTGAGGACGCCGACCTTCACGCTGTTCCTGCTCTGGGCGGCATGGACGCGCGCACCCGCCCGCCTGCTCCTGCTGCCGTTCTATGCCGCGCTCGCTATCGGCTATGCGCTACGCCTTTATGGCCGCGACCGTTTCAAGCCCGCCGCCTTTCGCCTGTTTCTCGGGTCGCACCTGCCCCCGGGCGAGGCGGACGGCCTTGCCGCGCGCTTCGCCGCATGGCGTGTCCCCGCCGACGTCCCGCCGGGGGCCAGCGCCGCCATCGCGCGCGACCGCGATCAGGGCTTTCGCCTGCTGATGGCGACCGCTGCACCCGAATTCTATGCCGGCGCGATCGCGGACGCGCTCGGCTTCGATGCGGTGCTGGCGACGCGCCACCGCCGTGACGCCAACGGCAACTGGCTTCCCGAAATCGATGGCCATAATTGCTATGGCGCCGAAAAGGCGCGCCGGATCGGCGAGTGGCTCGACGCGAACGCCCCGGACGGACCCAGCCACGTCCGCGCCTATTCCGACCATCTCAGCGATGCGCCGATGTTCGCGCTCGCGACCGAGGCCTGGTTGATCGGCCGCAAGGCGAAGCTGGCGGCCATCGCGGCCGAGCATGGCTGGCAGGCGCTCGATTTCGAAAAGACGCCCGGGGCAGGATCATGCGCATAATCTTCCCCTTTATCGGCGAGCCGCACCACATCTTCCACGCCCTGCCGATTGCGGCAGAGATGGCGGCGATGGGCGCCGACGTCGAGGTGGCGGTCGCCGGTCCCGATCATCTGCGCATCCTCAAGCAGATCGATCTCGTCTATCCGGGGTTCGACCCGCGCATCACCCTGCTCGGCCAGACTGGCCCGGCGCGCTGGCTGCGCGATGCGGGGATCATGCGCAACCCGCGGCTGCCGATCCTGTTGGGAGCCCTGCCGTTCCTCCGCGGCTTCGACGCGATCGTGGTGCCCGAACGGACGACGACCGCCATCCGCCATTTCCTGCCGCGCCGCACCCGCCTGGTTTTTACGCCGCATGGCGCTGGCGACCGCGCGATCATGCTCGACCCGCGCGACCGCCATTTCGACTTCGTGCTCGTCGCCGGCGAAAAGAGCGAGAAGCGTCTGCTCGATGCCGGAACGATCCGGCCGGGCCATTATGCGGTCAACGGCTATGTGAAGCTCGACCTGATGGCGCGGCTGCAAAAATCGCGCCCGCCGCTGTTCCACAATGGCCGGCCGACCGTGCTCTATGCCCCGCATTTCCAGCGCGCGCTGTCGTCTTGGGACAGGTTCGGGGCCGCGGTGATCGACTGGTTCGCGGGGCAGGATCGCTACAACCTCGTGGTCGCCCCGCACGTCCGCCTGTTCGCCGAGGCGAGCGAATCCGAGCGCGAGGCGGTGATGGATTACGCGGTGCCGGACAAGGTTCTGATCGACCTCGGCTCCGATCGCCTGTTCGACATGAGCTATACCGGTGGCGCCGACATCTATCTTGGCGATGTCAGCAGCCAGGTTTACGAGTTTCTCGCGACGCCCCGGCCGTGTCTGTTCCTGAACGCGCATGACGTCGACTGGCGCGGCGATCCCGACTATCTGTTCTGGACGCTCGGCGACGTCCTCGACGATCCCGCCGGGCTGGGCGCCGCGCTCGACGCGGCGCAGGCGCGCCACGCGCTCTATGTTTCGGCGCAATGCGAACGGCTGGCCGAATCGATCGGCGGCGATCCCGCCGGCGCGGCGCGGCGCGGCGCCGAGGCGATCCTGCGCTTTCTTGCAAAGGACGGCTGAGCCGGTAAGAGCGCAGGTGATGACCACTGCCTCCGCGCCGCCCGCCCTGATCGCTTTCGGCGACAATTCGACCCTGCTGTGGGGCATGACCAACGCCGAACGGCTGCGCCGCCTCGCGCGCGCCGAGGGTCTGCCCGAACGCACGGATGCAACGGGCGCGCAGCTTTATGCCAATCTCGCCTATGTCTTCGACCCGCTGTGGCTGCGGCACCTCTTGACGCTGCCCGACACGATGGTGGTCGATGGCGGCGAACCCGTGCTCGCCTATCTGACCGGCGGCCGCACGCCCGAGGCGGCGGCGCAGGACAACCGTGTTCGGATCATCGAATATCGCGACAATCCGCAAATCTACAACCGCCAGCTCCGCAAGCTCGACTGCCCGTTCATCGAACGGCTGACCCCCGAAACGCGGCGCCAGATCGAACGGAAAAGCTATTTCGGCGCGTACAAAGGGGTCACCGACGCGCTGACCAAATATCTCTGGCCCGAACTCGCCCTCTGGCTCACCCGCATCGCGGCCAGCATCGGCATGACCCCGAACATGGTCACTGCGATCGGCGCGACGCTCTGCGTCTATGCGACCTATTTGTTCGCGGTGGGCGATTATTGGTGGGGGATGCTCGCGGGCTTCATCTTCATGGTGCTCGACACGGTCGACGGCAAGCTCGCGCGCTGTACGATCACCTCGTCCAAATGGGGCAATGTCGCCGACCATGGCGTCGATCTGATCCACCCGCCGTTCTGGTGGTATTTCTGGGGTGTCGGCCTCGCGAGCTGGGGGCTGGCGCTGCCGACCGCGACCTTTGTCTGGATCATGGTCGCGGTGATTGCGGGCTATGTCCTCCAGCGCGTGATCGAGGGATTGTTCATCAAGGATTTCGGCATGGACATCCATGTCTGGCAGAAATTCGACAGCGATTTCCGCCTGGTGACCGCGCGGCGCAACCCGAATATGGTGATCCTGTTCGTCGCGACGCTCGCGGGACGTCCCGATCTCGGCCTGATCGCGCTTGCGTGGTGGACCGTCATCTCGCTGGTCGTCCACGCGGTAAGGCTGGGACAGGCCTATGCGCAGAACCGCGCCGGCCGTCCGATCGTCAGCTGGATGGAGGAAGCGCAGCCATGAACGCCACGATCGAAAAATTCGGCTTCCCCGCCACGCTGGTTGCCGAGTTCGAGCATTGGGTCGTCCTGCTCCGCCCGGCGCAGCCGACGCTGGGCGCGCTGGTGCTCGCGGCGAAATCCGATGCGACGGCGTTCGGCGACCTGCCCGCCGACGCGCATGCCGAGCTAAAAACCCTGACCGCCGCAATCGAGGCGGCACTGACGCAGGCCGTCGGCTATGCGAAGATCAACTATCTGATGCTGATGATGGTCGACCCGCACGTCCATTTCCACGTCCTGCCCCGCTATGAAGGCGAACGCAGCGGCGCGGGACTGACGGTCGCGGACGCAGGCTGGCCGGGCCAGCCCGACCTGGGGCAGGCGGTGAAGCTGGCCGATGCACAGATCGCCGCGCTCACCGGCTGGCTCAAACCCTATTTTGCGTAGCGCCCCTCGGCCACCCACTTCGCGGTGAGCGCATCGGCAGCATCGACGTCCTGCGGGAAATCGACCTCCTGCCACTCAAGCCCCTCGATCGACACGGTGCCGACGCGGTTGCCCTTCGCGATGATGTCGATCGCGCGCAGATACCAGCGCTCGACCCCGTCGGGGGTGCGCATCATCTGGTCGACCTGGTTGCGGAAAATCGACGGACCGTCGCCGATAAAGGCAAGCATCCCGATCGACTCGGCATTGGTGTCAGGAGGCAGCAGCCGCTTGCCGATGTGGTGAAGCCGCCCCTCTGCGTCGCGGTTCACCTTCATGTCGTCGTCGTCATACGCGCCTTTGACATCGACGGTAACGGTGATCGGCTCGCTCGCGCCTTCAATCAGCTTCGCGACGATCTCGTCCGAGACGATGGTGTCGCCGTTGAGGATGATGAAATCGCGGTCCATCTCCTCGCGCGCGATCCAGCAGGTGCCGAGATTGTCGGCGACCTGGAAGAAGGGATTGAACAGCGTACGAATGCGCGCGCCGGTGTCGCGATAGAGCTGCAGCGCATGATCCTCGACCCGCTCGGTGCGAAAGCCGGTGACGACGACGATGTCCTTGATGCCATTGGCGACGAGCGCCGCGACCTGCCAGCTGATCAGGCTGCGGCCATTGAACTCGATCAGGCATTTGGGGATATCGCGGGTCAGCGGCAGCAGGCGCGAGCCCTGCCCCGCCGACAGGATGATGGCTTTGTCGATGCTCATAGGGGCGCCCCTATAGCGCCTTGGCGCCGCGCGGCAAATATCCGTTCTATGAGCTCGATGTCCGCGGGCTTGTCGGCGTCGATACACGCCTCGGGCTCCGACATTGCCACGACCTTCGCCTTGAGGCCGAAACGCAGCCCCGCGCGCGCGATACCCTGCCGGATCGTAAAGAGCCGCAAGAGCGTGCCGAGCAGCAGCCAGGGGCCGAACGCGGCGATAATCTTCAAGCCTTTCTTGCGGTCGCGCTCGATCCGCCCCCAGAAGTCGAGCAAGGGCAGCACCCGCCTCCCGTTGAGACGGAACAGGTTCGCGCCCGACCACCATCCGCCGCGGAACTTGAGCCAGGTGCGCCGCGATTCGGGATAGCGCGCGAGCAGCACCGCCTTCTCGACCATCGCCACCGCGACGTCGCTGTCCTCGGCGCCCGCCACGAACTCCGCGATCATCGACGGCGTCAGCAGCACATTGTCGGCGGTCGTTACCAAAATGGGCGCGTCGCTGTCGGGCAGCGCGGCGGCGAGCGAACTGCTGATCCCCTGCCCCGAATCCTCGAATTGCAGCCCGTCGATCCCCGCGAGCATCGGCTCGGCGGCGAGCTCGGCGCTGTTCTGAGCGAGGATTGTGATCCGCCCGACGTGCGGCGAGGCGCGCAGCGCGGTCACCACATGGGCGAGCATCGGCTTGCCCGCGACCGGGAGCAGCGCCTTGGTCGAAGCGCCGCTGCCGGTCAGCAGCGGGTCGGGGCCGGGGCGGCTGCCGGCGAGGACGATAGCCGGGATCGTCATTCGGCGGCGTCCGACGCGGGGACGATGCGGCGGCCGGTTACCCCGCGTAGGAAATCGGTCGCGTCGTCGAGCACCGGCCCCCGCGACCGGAACGGCGCCGACAGCGCCATCACGATGCCGGTGTGCCCCATGCCGGGATAGATGCGCAGCGCCGCCGATCCGCCCGCCTTTTCAATCGCGGCGGCCAGATTCTGGCTGTTCCTCGGGCGCACCGTTTCATCCTCGTCGCCCGTCGCGAGCCACAACGGCGGCGCATCGCCGCGCGCATAGGCGATCGGCTGGGTCTTTTCCGGCGGGCGAACCTTGCCCATCGCCCTGTCGGCGCTCCCGCCCTTTTCCATCGGCAGAAAATCATAGGGGCCGGCAAGCCCGGCAACACCGCGGATGATCGACGGATCGCTCTTCGCGCCACGCAGCCATTGCGGGTCGAGCGCCAGCATCACGGCATTATAGGCGCCCGCCGAATGGCCCATCAGCGCGATCCGGTCGGGATCGCCCGCGAGGCCGCCGATGTGCCGATGCGTCCACGCCACCGCCCTGGCGCTGTCCTCCAGGAAATCGGGCCAATGCGCCTTGGGGGTGAGCCGGTAATCGGGGATGACGACGACGAAGCCCTTCTGAGCCAGCGCGCGGCCCGCGAAGCCATAGCTTTCACGCGCGCCGCTGTCCCAGCCGCCGCCATAGAAAAAGACGATCACAGGCAGCTTGTCGCCCTGCTTCGCATTCTCCGGCACCCAAATGTCGAGCGACTGGCGCGGCCCGTTGCCATAGGGCTGATCGCCGATCAGCAGCCGCGCGCCGCCATCCGGCCCGAGCAGCTTGTCGGCCAGGTTGAGCGACTTCGCGCCGCCCGCCACGACCATTTTCGCACCGCTGCCGAACAGCAGCAGAAGCAGCACCAGAACGATGATGAACTTGATCAAACGCCGTCCTTTGGCTGTGCGCGCGGTCATGGCTATCGCGCCCTACAGGGCGGCGCGGCGCCGAACAAGATGGCGCAGCGGGCGGGAGGCATGCCCCCCGGATCAAGTCCGGGCCGTCGAGGATGGGTGGAGGCGACCTTTTTCCCGCTCATGCGTAGGACAGGCCATGACCGGTCCCTTTATCCGCCCCGCCCCCTTCACCCGCCCCGCCCTCGTCTGCAACATCCGGAGCGGCAGCCACGATCCCGCAATCCGCGCTGCGATCGAGGCGGCGTGCCGCGATGCGGGTACGCCGCTCGTCGCCACTTTCGAACTGCCCGATGGCGCGGTTCCCGACGCGACGACCCTTCGCGAGCGGGACATCGACCTGCTGCTCGTGTGGACCGGCGACGGGACGATCAACGCCGCGGCCCGATCGGCGGCCGGCTGGAATGGCGCGATCCTCCCGCTGCCCGGCGGCACGCTCAACCTCTTGTCCAAGGCGCTTCACGGCGACCGCCCGGCGCCCGAGATACTGACCGACGCGCTCATGGGCAAAGGACGCCGCCGGCCGGTCCCGACGATCCGCTCGGCAGGCGGCGAGGCGTTCATCACCATCGTCGCAGGGCCGGCAACGCACTGGGCCGAGGTGCGCGAGACGATGCGCCAGGAGGGGCTGCTCGAAGCCGGGCGCGCGGCGCCCGACGCGCTTGAGGCGATGATGAACGCGCCCGGCGTGCGCGTCGCGGGGCACGGCAAGGCCTATCCGGCCGTCATCCTCACCCCGACCGGGGCCGGGGTGCACGCCGACGGCATATTGACCGAAGGGACAATCGACGTGCTGCGCCACGGACTCGCCTGGCTGGGCGGCGATTTCCGCGACGGGCCGAGCGAGGAGATCGCGCAAGGCGAGACGATCGTCCTCGAAAGCGATGCGCCGATCAGCCTCGAATATGATGGCGAACTGGCCGAGACCGGATCGCCCGCGCGCTTCGGGCTTGCCGCAAGCGCCGTCGATTTCGTCGCCACCCTATGAAGCGGCTGTTCCATATCAGCGATCTGCATTTCGGGCTTGAGGATCGTAATGCCCTCGACTGGTTCGCCCGCTGCGTGCGCGTCGAACGTCCGGCTGCGGTGCTGATCACCGGCGACCTGACGATGCGCGCGCGCAGCCACGAGTTCGCCGCGGCCTGCGACTGGATCGCGGCGCTCGACGTGCCGGTGACGGTCGAGGTCGGCAATCACGACCTGCCCTATTTCAACCCCGTGGCACGCTTCTTCCGCCCCTATGCGCGCATCCGCCGGATCGAGGGGTTGGTCGAACGCGAACTCGACCTCGATGGCGTCGCGGTCGTGCCGCTCAAGACCACGGCGCGCGCGCAGTGGCGGCTCGACTGGTCCAAAGGATGGGTCACGCGGCGGGCGCTCGACCGGACGCTGGCGGCGATCGACGCGCTGCCCGCCGGCACCGCTGTGCTGGTGACAGCGCATCATCCGCTCGTCGAGGCGGGGACGAAGGGCCGCGCCCTCACGCGCGGCGGCGAGCGCGCGCTGACCGAACTCGCGGCACGCGGGGTCGCGGCGGTGCTCACGGGCCACGTCCATGACGCCTTCGACCTCTTGAAGGAAACCAGCGCCGGCCCGATCCGCATGATCGGCGCGGGGACGCTGTCGAAACGGCTGCGTTCGACCCCGCCGGGTTTCAACGAACTCACCATCGCATGCGGCCGGATCGACGCCCGCGTCCGCAACCTCGAGCACGTCGCCACCCCCGACATGCAGATCGGCGCCGTCCCGCCCGACGCGCTGCCGCCGCGCACCCCCGGCGAGCCAGTCGCGCCCGTCGGCGCGGTGCCGCCGGTGGACCCGCCGGTTCGTTGAAGGGGAAGACGTCGAGTCGGGGAGCGGCCTTTCAGGTGTGATGAGGGCGGCAACAGCTTCGACCGGCGGGCGATCGCCGGCCGGACCTAACCCGGCCCGATCCGCCCACCCGCAATGTGAAAGCGCGTTACCGGCCCCGGCATGTCGGCGAACAGCGCCGCCTCGGTCCCGGTGAGCCAGGCTTGTCCGTCCTGCGCCGCCAGCCGGTCGTAAAGCGCGGCGCGGCGCAGCGGGTCGAGATGCGCCGCGACCTCGTCAAGCAGCAGCACCGGGCGCTGGCCGCGTCCACGCGCGACGCAATCGCTGTGCGCGAGAACGAGCGAGAGCAGCATCGCCTTCTGTTCGCCGGTCGAGCAGCGCGCCGCGGCGCGGCCGGTCGCGGCGTGGACCGCCAACAGGTCGTCGCGATGCGGCCCGGCGGTCGCGCGGCCAGCGGCGGCGTCGATACGGCGGCGCGACGCGAAGAGCGTCTTCAGCGCTTCGGCATCGTGGGGCGCCTGGCGCGGTACGCCGTCGGCGGCAACGAGCGTCAGCAGCGGGCGCGCAAAGGGCGCATCGGGCTGGCCCGCGAGCTCGGCCGACAGCGCCGCGAGCGTCCGCTGCCGCGCCGCATCCATCGCCGCACCATGCTCGGCAAGCTGCGCCTCGAGGCTGGCGAGCCATTGCCGGTCTGCGCCGGCGAGATCGGCGAGCAGCTTGCCGCGCGCGCGCAAGGCGGCGTCGTAGCGGTTGCTATGCTGCGCGTGGCGCGGGTCGAGCGCGAGGACGAGCCGGTCGAGGAAGCGGCGGCGGTTGCCCGCCGTCTCGACGAACAGCCGGTCCATCGCGGGGGTAAGCCACAGCACGGCGAGCCATTCGCCGAGCGAGGCCGCCGCCGCCGATGCGCCGTTGATCCGCACGATCCGCCGCCCGGGATGCGCGGGCTCGATCCCCGTGCCCAGCGCGACCGGCGGCAGGTCGGCATCGGCCGCGGCAAGCAGCTCGGCGAAGATCGCGAAGCCGCCGGTCGCGCCGTCGCGCACCATGTCGGACAGCGCGGCGCGACGGAGCCCGCGGCCCGGCGCGAGCAACGAGATCGCCTCCAATATATTGGTCTTGCCCGCGCCATTGTCGCCGTGCAACGCGACGAGCCCCGGTCCGGCCGCCATGTCCGCGCCGGCATGATTGCGAAAGTCGGTCAGCGAGAGGCGGACGAGCGTCATGGCGACGGCGCTACCGCACCATAAGGGGCGACGCCAGCCCACCGCACGCCTCTTCACCCGTCATCCCCGAGCACATCTCGAATAGAGATATAAAATTTTTCCCAAAATTGGGAATTTTTACCAAAGACCCGCAAAGAGCGCGCTGAAATATTCTATCTCCAGCTCAAAAACGGCGGTTAACCGGCGCTGAATGAAATTGGCACGGCGCCTGCATTACATCGGGCATCCACCGGATGGTCCGGGTGGAGGATGAAAAAGGATAGGTAAATGGCCCACTTCAATGTTGAATCGCTCAAGAGCTACGCGATCGCCGCGGTTGCGACGGCTTACTGCTCGCTCATGCTTCTCGCCGCTGTCGGCCCGAACGCAGCGCACTTCGGCGGGCTGGTTGCTTAACCAGCCCCCGTACCCCGCGAACAACGCCGGTCCCGACGGGCCGGGATGGAAAGGAAAGAAATGAAACAGGGTTTTCGCAAGAATCGTCGCGATGGGGTGATCTTCGGTGTGTGTGCCGGGATTGCGGACCAGTTCGGCTTCGACGTCTTGTGGACGCGCGTCGCCTTTGTCGCCCTGACGCTGCTCGGCTTCGGCCTTCCGCTGCTGCTGTACCTGACCGTCGCGATCCTCGCGCCGTAACGCAGCCCGGGCCGGCCCGCCTTTCAGGCGCAGTCGCACCGGCCCGCAAATTTCCCAAAAACGAAGGGCTCACCGGCCTCGACCGGTGGGCCCTTTTCATTTGGGCCGCGCGGTCCTTTGGACTCCCCGCTTGTCGGTTCGCATCTCAGCCTTCGACTGCCTGGCAGCGGGTCGAGGGCTCGACGCGAGCGGATGAGGCATTGGCCGGTTGCGACCGAAGCACGACATTTATGGCATCGTCATCCTGAACTTGTTTCAGGATCCATGGTCGGCCGTTTCCTTCGACGCAGCGTGGGACGAGAGTTCAGGCCGTGGATGCTGAAACAGCGAGGCCATCGGCGCAGCCAGCATGACGAGAATTGAAGGGCCGCTCCCCACCCCAAAACCGCCGAAGAAAAAGCCCCGCCGGATCGCTCCGGCGGGGCTCTGTCTTTCAACCCGAAGGCGAAGCGAGATTTATTCCCCGTCGCTCTGGATCAGATAATCGCCGGCATCGGCGTCGGTGCCGTGGGTTTCACCCTCGACCGCGCCGAGCGGATCGTCGCCGATCGCGGCTTCGGGGCCCTGCGCCAGTTCGGCGGCATGTTCCTCGGCCGCCGACTGCGGCGCGATGAGATGCGCTTCGGTGGCGTTGCGCATCGCGGCACGGAGCGCGGCGTCCTTCGACGATGCGGTGACGCGAACGCGGTTCATGGCAGCGCCGGTACCCGCCGGGATAAGGCGGCCGACGATGACATTTTCCTTGAGGCCCATCAGCGAATCGACCTTGCCCTGCACCGACGCTTCGGTGAGGACGCGGGTCGTTTCCTGGAAGGACGCGGCCGAAACGAAGCTGCGGGTCTGCAAGCTCGCCTTGGTGATCCCGAGCAGGACAGGACGGCCCTCCGCAGGCTTGCCGTTCTTCGGCAGCTTGGCGTTATACTCCATCATCTCCAGATAATCGAGCTGCTCGCCCGGCAACAGCGTGGTGTCGCCGCCGTTGGTGATCTCGACCTTTTGCAGCATCTGGCGAACGATCACCTCGATGTGCTTGTCGTTGATCTTCACGCCCTGCAGTCGATAGACTTCCTGGATTTCCGCGACCAGATATTCGGCCAGCGCTTCCACGCCCATGACGTCGAGGATGTCGTGCGGGTTCGGCGAGCCCGAAATCAGCGCGTCGCCGCGCTTGACCTGGTCGCCTTCCTGCACTTCGAGAACCTTCGACTTCGGGATCAGATATTCGATCGGATCGCCCTCTTCCGGAACGATCGCGATCTTGCGCTTCGCCTTGTAATCCTTCACGAATTCGATGCGGCCGCTGATCTTGGCGATCACCGCATTGTCCTTCGGGACGCGCGCTTCGAACAGCTCGGCAACACGCGGCAGACCGCCGGTGATGTCGCGCGTCTTCGACGCTTCGCGGGTCACACGGGCCAGAACGTCGCCCGCCTGCACTTCCTGGCCGTCCTCGACCGACAGCATCGTGCCAACCGCGAGCAGGTAGCGCGCGGCTTCGCCCGAGGCGTCGTCGAGCAAGGTCAGGCGAGGCTGAAGGTCTTCCTTCTTGCCGCGGCCGGCGGCGCGATATTCGATCACGACGCGCTGGGCGATGCCGGTCGCTTCGTCGACCTGTTCGATCAGGGTCTTGGTATCGATCAGATCCTGATACTTCACGACGCCCGGCTTTTCGGTGATCAGCGGCATGGTGAACGGATCCCATTCGGCAATCCGGTCGCCCTTCTTCACCTTCTCGCCGTCCTTGTGCATGATCTGCGCACCATAGGGCAGCTTGTGCGTCGCCCGTTCGCGGCCTTCGCTGTCGATCACCGCGATCTCGCCCGAGCGCGACAGCGCCAGACGGCGGCCGCGCTGATCGACGATCGTCGCCATGTCGCGATATTCGATCGTGCCGTCCGAGATGGCTTCGAGGTTCGACTGCTCGTTGACCTGCGCCGCGCCACCGATGTGGAAGGTACGCATGGTGAGCTGCGTGCCGGGCTCACCGATCGACTGGGCGGCGATGACGCCGACCGCTTCGCCGATATTCACCGGCGTGCCGCGCGCGAGGTCGCGGCCGTAGCATTTGGCGCAGACACCGAGGGTGGCTTCGCAAACCAGCGGCGAGCGGATCTTGACCGCCTGCACTTCGGCGTCCTCGATCTTCGCGACCATCGCTTCGTCCAGCAGCGTGCCGACCGCCGCGATGATGTTGCCGTCCTTGTCGGTGACATCTTCGAGCGTCGTGCGGCCGAGAATGCGTTCGCCCAGCGAAGCGATCGTCGAACCGCCCTGGATGATCGCGCGCATTTCCATGCCGCGGGTCGTGCCGCAATCATCCTCGATCACGACGCAGTCCTGCGACACGTCGACGAGGCGGCGGGTCAGGTACCCCGAGTTCGCCGTCTTGAGCGCCGTGTCCGCGAGGCCCTTGCGGGCGCCGTGGGTCGAGTTGAAATATTCAAGGACGGTCAGGCCTTCCTTGAAGTTCGAGATGATCGGCGTTTCGATGATCTCGCCCGACGGCTTCGCCATCAGGCCGCGCATCCCCGCGAGCTGCTTCATCTGCGCTTGGCTACCGCGGGCACCCGAATGCGCCATCATGTAGATGGAGTTGATCGGGGCCATACGGCCGTCGGGCAGCTTCGGCGTCGCGCGGATCTCGTCCATCATCGCGTTCGCGACCTTGTCGCCGCACTGCGACCAGGCGTCGATCGCCTTGTTGTACTTTTCCTGCTGCGTGATCAGGCCGTCCTGATACTGCTGCTCGAAATCCTTCACCAGCGCGCGCGTCTCGTCGACCATGCCTTCCTTCGACGCCGGAATGATCATGTCATCCTTGCCGAACGAGATGCCCGCCTTGAAGGCGTTGCGGAAGCCAAGCGCCATGATGGCGTCGGCGAACAGCACGGTCTCTTTCTGGCCGGTGTGGCGATACACCTGGTCGATCACGTCGCCGATTTCCTTCTTGGTCAGAAGGCGGTTGACGACGTCGAAGGGCACGGTGTGCGACTTCGGCAAGCATTCGCCGATCAGCATGCGGCCGGGGGTGGTTTCGTAGCGCTTGAGGTAGGTGTTGCCGTCCTCGTCGGTCTGCGGAACGCGGCTGACGACCTTGGTGTGCAGCGTCACCGCGCCGGTGAACAGCGCCTGATGCACCTCGGCCATGTCGGCGAGCAGCATCCCCTCGCCCGGTTCGCCTTCGCGCTCCAGCGAGAGATAATAGAGACCGAGCACCATGTCCTGCGACGGAACGATGATCGGCTTGCCGTTCGCGGGGCTGAGGATGTTGTTGGTCGACATCATCAGCACGCGCGCTTCCAGCTGGGCTTCGAGGCTCAGCGGGACGTGGACGGCCATCTGGTCGCCGTCGAAGTCGGCGTTGAACGCGGCGCAGACCAGCGGGTGAAGCTGGATCGCCTTGCCTTCGATCAGCACCGGCTCGAACGCCTGGATGCCGAGGCGGTGGAGCGTCGGAGCGCGGTTCAGCAGGACCGGGTGCTCGCGAATGACTTCGTCGAGGATGTCCCAGACTTCCTTGCGTTCCTTTTCGACCCACTTCTTCGCCTGCTTCAGGGTCATCGACAGACCCTTGGCGTCGAGGCGCGCATAGATGAACGGCTTGAACAGTTCGAGCGCCATCTTCTTCGGCAGGCCGCACTGGTGCAGCTTGAGCTCGGGACCGGTCACGATGACCGAACGGCCCGAATAGTCGACGCGCTTGCCGAGCAGATTCTGGCGGAAGCGGCCCTGCTTGCCCTTCAGCATGTCCGACAGCGACTTCAGCGGACGCTTGTTGGCGCCCGTGATCGTGCGGCCGCGGCGACCGTTGTCGAACAGCGCATCGACGGCTTCCTGCAGCATGCGCTTTTCGTTGCGGACGATGATGTCCGGCGCGCGCAGCTCCATCAGCCGCTTCAGGCGGTTGTTGCGGTTGATCACGCGGCGATACAGGTCGTTGAGATCCGACGTCGCGAAGCGGCCGCCGTCGAGCGGCACCAGCGGGCGCAGTTCGGGCGGGATGACCGGCACGACTTCGAGGATCATCCACTCGGGACGGTTGCCCGATTCGATGAAGCTCTCGACGACCTTCAGCCGCTTGATGATCTTCTTGGGCTTGAGCTCCGACTTGGTCGTCGCGAGCTCTTCCATCAGGTCGACGCGTTCCTGCTCCAGATCGAGATTCTCGAGGAGCACGCGGATCGCCTCGGCGCCGATGCCGGCCGAGAAGGCGTCCTCGCCATATTCGTCCTGCGCGTCGAGCAGCTCGTCTTCGGTCAGCAGCTGGAACTTCTCGAGCGGGGTCAGGCCGGGCTCAAGGACGATATAGGCCTCGAAGTACAGCACGCGCTCGAGCTGCTTGAGCTGCATGTCGAGCAGCAGGCCGATGCGCGACGGCAGCGACTTCAGGAACCAGATGTGCGCGACCGGCGCGGCGAGCTCGATATGGCCCATGCGCTCGCGGCGGACTTTGGTCACCGTGACTTCGACACCGCATTTTTCGCAGACGATGCCCTTGTATTTCATGCGCTTGTACTTGCCGCACAGGCACTCGTAATCCTTGATCGGACCGAAGATGCGCGCGCAGAACAGGCCGTCACGCTCGGGCTTGAACGTGCGGTAGTTGATCGTTTCGGGCTTCTTGATCTCGCCGAACGACCACGAACGGATGCGCTCCGGGCTCGCGATGCCGATCTTGATCATGTCGAAGGTTTCGGGCTTCGCGACCGGGTTCATGAAGTTGGTAAGCTGGTTCATTTGTCTGGTTCCTCGCTTAGCCCCTCCCCTTCAGGGGAGGGGTTGGGGTGGGGGGCTGCGGCCTTGCTCTTGGCCGATAGCCCCCACCCCCGGCCCCTCCCCTGAAGGGGAGGGGTAGGATATTTATTCGGCGGCTTCGGGAAGAGCGTCCGGACCTTCGCCTTCGTCTTCGTCCGCATAGGACGAAAGCTCGACGTTGAGGCCCAGCGAGCGCATTTCCTTGACGAGCACGTTGAAGCTTTCGGGAATGCCGGCCTCGAAGGTGTCGTCACCCTTGACGATCGCTTCGTAAACCTTGGTGCGGCCGATCACGTCGTCGGACTTCACCGTCAGCATTTCCTGCAGCGTGTACGCCGCGCCATAGGCCTGGAGCGCCCAGACCTCCATTTCACCGAAGCGCTGGCCACCGAACTGCGCCTTGCCGCCCAGCGGCTGCTGGGTGACGAGGCTGTACGGCCCGATCGAACGCGCGTGGATCTTGTCGTCGACGAGATGGTGGAGCTTCAGCATATAGATGTAGCCCACGGTCACCTTGCGATCGAACTTGTCGCCGGTGCGCCCGTCATACAGGTCCGACTGACCCGATTCATGCAGGCCCGCGAGGGTCAGCATGTTGGTCACATCGGCTTCCTTCGCGCCGTCGAATACCGGCGTCGCGAACGGCACGCCGACCTTCAGATTCTCGGCGAGTTCGACGACGCTGTCGGCGTTGCGCGCCTTGATGTCGTCGACATATTCGGCGCCATAGACACGCTCCAGCGTGTCGCGCACCGCTTCGGGCATCTGGCCGCCGGTCGCGTCGGGATTGGCGTCGCGCCAATCCTCCAGCGCCTGCGTCACCTGCCGCCCGAGGCCGCGCGAAGCCCAGCCAAGGTGCGTTTCGAGGATCTGGCCGACGTTCATGCGCGACGGCACGCCCAGCGGGTTCAGCACGATGTCGACCGGCGTCCCGTCTTCGAGGAACGGCATGTCCTCGTTCGGCAGGATGCGGCTGATGACGCCCTTGTTGCCGTGACGGCCGGCCATCTTGTCGCCCGGCTGCAGCTTGCGCTTGATGGCGACGAAAACCTTGACCATCTTGAGCACGCCGGGGGCGAGCTCATCGCCGCGCTGCAGCTTTTCGACGCGGTCCTCATATTTCGCGTTGATGCGCTTGATCGCTTCGTCATACTGCGCCTTGATCGCTTCGAGGGCGGTCTGGGCGGTGTCGTCGACAACCGCCAGCTTCCACCAGTCGGCGCGGTCGAGGTCGACCAGCATGTCCTCGGTGATCACGTCGCCCTTCTTCAGGCCCTTCGGAACCGCGCTGGTGGTCTGGCCGACCAGCAGTTCCTTGAGGCTGGAGAAGGTCGCGCGGTTGAGGATTGCGCGCTCGTCGTCGGCGTCCTGCTTCAGGCGCTCGATTTCCTCGCGTTCGATCGCGATCGCGCGTTCGTCCTTGTCGATACCGTGGCGGTTGAAGACGCGGACTTCGACGACCGTGCCCGACACGCCCGGCGGCAGGCGAAGCGAAGTGTCGCGCACGTCGCTGGCCTTTTCACCGAAGATGGCGCGGAGCAGCTTTTCTTCCGGCGTCATCGGCGATTCACCCTTGGGGGTAATCTTGCCGGCCAGAATGTCGCCCGGGCCGACCTCGGCACCGATATAGACGATGCCCGCTTCGTCGAGGTTGCGAAGCGCTTCCTCGCCGACGTTCGGGATGTCGCGGGTGATGTCCTCCGGCCCGAGGCGCGTGTCGCGTGCAGTGACTTCGAATTCCTCGATGTGGATCGAGGTGAAGACGTCGTCCTTCACGATGCGCTCGCTGATGAGGATCGAGTCCTCATAGTTGTAGCCGTTCCACGGCATGAACGCGACGAGCACATTCTTGCCGAGCGCCAGTTCGCCAAGCTCGGTCGAGGGACCGTCGGCGATGATGTCGCCCGAGCGGACGACATCGCCGACCTTCACCAGCGGACGCTGGTTGATGCAGGTCGACTGGTTCGAACGCTGGAACTTCTGGAGGCGATAGATGTCGACGCCCGACTTGCCGGGTTCAACCATGTCGGTTGCGCGGATGACGATACGCGTCGCGTCGACCTGGTCGATCACGCCGCCGCGGCGCGCCGCGATCGCCGCGCCCGAGTCGCGCGCCACGGTGCCTTCCATGCCGGTGCCGACGACCGGAGCCTCGGCGCGAAGCAGCGGAACGGCCTGACGCTGCATGTTCGAACCCATCAGCGCGCGGTTGGCGTCGTCGTTCTCGAGGAACGGGATCAGCGACGCCGCGACCGAAACGAGCTGCTTCGGCGACACGTCCATCAGGGTGATCTGGTCACGCGGCGCCATCAGGAATTCGCCCGCCTCGCGCGCCGAGATCAGCTCGTCGATGAAGCTGCCGTCGGGGTTGAGGTCGGCGTTCGCCTGCGCAACCGTGTGCTTCGATTCCTCCATCGCCGACAGATAGACGACCTCGTTGGTCACCTTGCCGTCGATGACCTTGCGGTACGGCGTCTCGATGAAACCATATTTGTTGACGCGCGCGAAGGTCGCGAGGCTGTTGATCAGGCCGATGTTCGGGCCTTCGGGCGTTTCGATCGGGCAGATGCGGCCATAGTGGGTCGGGTGAACGTCGCGAACCTCGAAGCCCGCGCGCTCGCGGGTCAGACCGCCCGGCCCGAGCGCCGAAACGCGGCGCTTGTGCGTCACTTCGGAGAGCGGGTTGGTCTGGTCCATGAACTGCGAGAGCTGCGACGAGCCGAAGAATTCGCGCACCGCGGCGACCGCGGGCTTCGCGTTGATCAGGTCGTTCGGCATCACCGTCGAAACGTCGACCGACGACATACGCTCCTTCACCGCGCGCTCCATGCGGAGCAGGCCGACGCGATACTGGTTCTCGAGCAGCTCGCCGACCGAACGGACGCGGCGGTTGCCGAGATTGTCGATATCGTCGATCTCGCCCTTGCCGTCCTTCAGGTTCACCAGCTCCTTGACGACAGCGAGGATGTCCTCGCTGCGCAGCGTGGTGACCGTATCCTCGGCATCGAGGCCGAGGCGCATGTTGAGCTTGACGCGGCCGACGGCCGACAGGTCATAGCGCTCGGGGTCGAAGAACAGGCCGCCGAACAGCGCTTCCGCGGTTTCGCGCGTCGGCGGTTCGCCGGGGCGCATGACGCGGTAGATGTCCGAAAGCGCCTGGTCGCGGTCCTCGGCCTTGTCGGCCTTCAGCGTGTTGCGGATCCAGGGGCCGGTGTTGTTGTGGTCGATGTCGAGCAGGACGAGCTTGTCGATCCCGGCGGCGTCGAGCTTTTCGAGATTGTCGGCGGTCACTTCGTCGCCGGCTTCGATGTAGATCTCGCCGGTCGCCTCGTTGATCAGGTCATAAGCCGAATAGCGGCCGAAGATTTCCTCGGTCGGGATCAGCAGCGTGTCGAGACCGTCCTTCGCCGCCTTGTTGGCAAGGCGCGGGCTGATCTTGTGGCCGGCGGCGAAGACGACTTCGCCGGTCTTGGCGTCGACGACATCGAACGCGGGCTTCGAACCGCGCCAGTTTTCGACGACGAACGGCACCTTCCAGCCGTTCGAGGCGCGCTCGAACACCAGACGGTCGTAGAAATAGTTGAGGATTTCCTCGCCCGACATGCCCAGCGCATAGAGCAGGCTGGTGACCGGCAGCTTGCGCTTGCGGTCGATGCGGACGTTGACGATGTCCTTGGCGTCGAATTCGAAGTCGAGCCACGAACCGCGGTACGGAATGACGCGCGCTGCGAACAGATATTTGCCCGACGAGTGGGTCTTGCCGCGATCGTGGTCGAACAGCACACCCGGCGAACGGTGCATCTGCGAGACGATGACGCGCTCGGTGCCGTTGACGAAGAAGGTGCCGTTCTCGGTCATGAGCGGCATGTCGCCCATGTAAACGTCCTGCTCCTTGATATCGAGCACCGAACGGGTGTCGGTTTCGCTGTCGACTTCAAAGACGATCAGGCGCAGCGTGACCTTCATCGGCGCCGCATAGGTGATGCCGCGCTGACGGCATTCCTCGACGTCATATTTCGGCTCTTCGAGTTCGTAGTGGACGAAGTCGAGCTCGGCGGTGCCGGCGAAATCGCGGATCGGAAAAACGCTACGCAGCGTCTTTTCGAGGCCCGAGACATAACCGATCGAGGGATCCGAGCGCAGGAACTGCTCATAGGATTCGCGCTGCACCTCGATGAGGTTGGGCATTTCCACCGCTTCGTGGATGTTGCCGAACAGCTTGCGGATTCGCTTGGTCGCGGTTGCTTCGAGGGCCTTGCCCACCGACTTCGCCTTGGTCGCCATAAGTGATTGTCTCGCCTTAAGAAAATAGCTCGCGAGCGCAGGAGAGACGCAAAAAAGCCGCAAGCAACCGTTGCCGGTTTACCGCAGCTTTCCAACGCATCTCGAAATCCCTACCGCCCTATTCCTGTGACCCGTTGCGCAAAGTCAGGCCGCTTCCCGGACGATCGGGTGTGGACGCGATATAGGATTTGGGCACGGCGCTGTCAACGGGAGCGGCGGCGCAAGACCGGAACGCATTGGCCCGCGCATGGCAAAAGGGGACGGCCTCCCCCCAGAGACCGCCCCCTCGAGCGCGTGGTCGCTGACCCGCTAGGCGATCAGAATGCGACGCCCAGCGTAAAGACCACGGTCGGATCGTAGAGCGTATCGACCGCCTTGATGCCCGACTTTTTGACGTCGGTGTCGATATACTGGACCGACAGCGTCGCCGGACCGGCGGCGAAGGACGCCCCCACCGACCAGTCGAGATAATTGCCGTCGGCCGCAACGAGGCCGAGCGAACCGTCGGTGTACCCGATACCGGCAGTCAAGGTGACCGGCGAATCGGGGATGGCATAGCCCAGCCCAAGATTCAGATAGATATTGTCATCGCTGCCCAGCGACTTCTGATCCCAGGCATAGGCGACGGTGCCGGTCGCCGAGACCGGGCCGATGTCCTGCGACAACTTGCCGATGACTTCGAAATAGTCGGTCGGCGCGCCGCCGTCGTCGCTGCCCGGATAGGTGTAATAGGTGAGGCCGATATCGACCGTGGTTCCCGGCGCAATTTCGGTGTTGTAGCCACCATAAAGGTCGAGCTCGAACTTGCCGTAAGCCGGGCTGTCGGGGAAGGTCGAACCCCATGCGCCGACATAGAAGCCGCTCTCATGGCTCAGCGTTATGGTCGGCTGCACAGCGACCTTTTCGTTCGACAACGAAATGCCACGGAAACGATAGTCGCTGGTGACGGCGATGCCACCCGAAACCGTGAACGGGCCGCTGGCTTCTTCTTCCTCGGCGAAAGCCGGCGTCGACAGGGCCGAGGCGGCGAGCAGCATGCCGAAGCACGCTTTGGTGACAAACTTCATGGGTTGATCCCCCTAAAAAACAAACCGGATCGTCCCAACCTGCCGTGCGCGCTCACGCCTCTGCACGGGCATGTAGCGACGAACGAGATGAAAATTGCCGATTTTGCTGCATTGCACAAACAAAAATTGCGCATCCCTGCGCATTAGCTGGCTAACTGTGTCTTTTCGGCAACATCGGAGCCGTCCGTGCTTGCGCTTTGCCAAGCGCGCGCGCGGCGGCTAAAGAGCGGCGCGTATCTCCCTTCTTTTCGGGCTATGTCATGAGCGATCACAATCCCGGCCTGCGCCCCTGGCGCGACATCGCACGACGGACGAGCCGCCAGATCATGGTCGGCAACGTCCCTGTCGGCGGCGGCGCGCCGATCACCGTGCAGACGATGACGAACACGCTGACCAGCGACGCGGTCGCGACGATCGACCAGATTCGCCGCTGCGAAGACGCCGGCGCCGATTTGATCCGCGTTTCGTGCCCCGACACCGATTCGACCGCCGCGCTCCCCAAGATCGTCCGCGCCGCGCGTATCCCGATCATCGCCGACATCCACTTCCACTACAAGCGCGCGCTCGAGGCTGCCGACGCAGGCGCCGCGTGCCTGCGCATCAATCCCGGCAATATCGGATCGTCCGAACGCGTCGGCGAAGTCGTCCGCGCCGCGAAGGCGAACGGCTGCGCGATCCGCATCGGCGTCAACGCCGGCAGTCTCGAAAAAGACCTGCTCGAAAAATATGGCGAACCCTGCCCCGAGGCGCTCGTCGAAAGCGCGCTCGACCATATCAAGCTGCTCCAGGATCACGACTTCCACGAGTATAAGGTCGCGGTGAAGGCGAGCGACGTCTTCCTTGCCGTTGCCGCCTATATGCAGCTCGCCGACGCAGTCGATTGCCCGCTGCACCTCGGCATCACCGAGGCGGGCGGCCTGATCGGCGGCACGGTGAAATCGGCGCTCGGCATCGGCAACCTCCTGTGGGCGGGCATCGGCGACACGATCCGCGTCAGCCTGTCGGCCGAACCCGAAGAGGAAGTGCGCGTCGGATATGAAATCCTGAAATCCCTGGGCCTGCGCACCCGCGGCGTCCGCGTCGTCTCCTGCCCCAGCTGCGCGCGGCAGGGCTTCGACGTCATCCGCACGGTCCAGGCGCTTGAGGATGCGCTCGGCCATATCAAGACCCCGATGTCGCTCTCGGTCCTCGGCTGCGTCGTCAACGGCCCCGGCGAGGCCCGCGAAACCGACATCGGCATCACCGGCGGCGGCAACGGCCGCCACATGGTCTATCTCTCGGGCGTCACCGACCACCATGTCGAGGACTCCGACATGATCGCGCACATCGTCAAGCTGGTCGAAGCGAAGGCGGCGGAGATCGACGCGGGCAGCGCGGTGAGCATGGACACGCTGCACGGCAAGGCTGCCTGACAGCAACGATCGGGCAGGAACCGGTCGGCCCCGGCGTTCGCCGGGGATCACGCCAGCAATGGCAGCGATCGCCCCTAACCCGACATCCCTTCCCTTCCGTCAAGTCCCGCGATACGTTGCAACAAAAAACGGGACGAGGACATATGCTGACCAAGGGCGACGACTTTCCGCTCCACCAGACCAGCGAACCGGTTGCGTTCGCGGGGACCGACCGCAACTTCTACGACCGCTATTTCTTCAACGGCTACAGCCCGGACGGATCGGTTTTCTTCGCCGCCGCGATGGGCTTCTATCCGCAGCTCGGCATCGTTGACGCGAGTTTCTGCGTCATCGTCGACGCGGTGCAGTATAATCTGCGCGCCAGCCGCCGTTCGGGCGGCGAACGGCTCGACCTGTCGGTCGGGCCGATCGCCATCGGCATCGACGAGCCGCTCGAAAGCCTGACCCTGCGCATCGCGGCGAACGACGGCCCGCTTGCCGCCGAACTGGTCTTTACCGGCCGCCATTTCCCGATCGAGGAACCGCGCTTCATCCGCCGCAACGGCACGCGGCTGTTCATGGACTATACGCGCCTGACGCAGAACGGCCGCTGGTCGGGCTGGCTGTCGGTCGACGGGCAGCGCACCGCGGTCGGCGACGGCTGGAGCGGCACGCGCGACCGGAGCTGGGGCGTGCGTCCGGTCGGCGCGAGCGAGCCGCAGCCGCCGCCCGAGGGCAATTTCACCCAATTCTTCTGGCTGTGGACGCCGTGCAATTTTGCCGATCGCTCGCTCTTCTTCCACAGCAACGACGATGGCGAAGGCAAGCCGTGGAACCGCCGTGCGGTGATCGTCGCCGACGGCGGCGCCGAGCAGCATTTCGACGCCGCGACCTTTACCGTCGGGTGGCAGCCGGGCACGCGGCGGCTCGCCCGGATGACGGCGGACCTCGGCGGCGGCCGGTCGTTGATGCTGAGCCCCGACGGCGCCGTCTTCGCGATGAGCGGGCTCGGCTACACGCATCCGCTGTGGGGGCATGGCCTCGATCATGGCGCGGAGCCTGCCGTCGCCCACGACCGCCTGACCGAGGCCGAGCGCGGCTGGGGCAACCCGCTCGCAATGCATATCCAGGCGCTCGCGACCGCCGAACTGACCGACGGCGGCGGGACGCATCGCGGCGTCGGTGTCCTAGAACAATTGTTCGTCGGCCCGCACGCACCGAGCGGCCTTTCCGGCTTGCTGGACCCCGTCGCTTGAGCTTCCCGACCTCGCCCGAGGCGATGTCGCCCGCGTGGCTCGCCGGCAAACTCGGCCAGGAATCGACCGCGCTCCGTGGCTTTACCGTCGCCAAGGTTGGCACCGGGCAGATGTGCGACAGCTTTCGCCTGACGCTCGACTGGGCGGGCGGGGTCGACGCGCCCGCCTCGGTCATCGCCAAATGCCCAAGCCACGATGACGCGAGCCGCCACATCGCCAGGCTCACCGGCACCTACGTCAAGGAAGTGAGCTGGTACCGCGAACTCGCGGCGGGCAGCGGGGTCGCAGCGCCGGTGTGCCATCATGCGGAGATTGCCGCCGACGATGTCGATTTCATCCTGATCCTTTCCGACCTCGCGCCGGCGCGGCAGGGCGACCAGCTCGCGGGGCTCGGGCTGGCGGGATTGGCGCCGTGCATAGAGGCAGCGGCGGGGCTGCACGCGCTGCTCTGGAACGATCCACGGCTCGATACCTTGCCCTGGCTCGCACGCGACAACAGCGATGTGATCCGCTCGCTTTTCCCGCAGCTCTATATGGGCTTTCGCGAACGCTATGCGACGCGGCTCGCGCCCGCGGTGCTCGACCTCGGCGCCGGGATCGTCGACCGGCTCGACGCCTATCTGTCGCGGCAGCCATCCGCGCGCACGATCGTTCACGGCGACCTGCGCATCGACAATATCCTCTTCGCGCCCGGCGGCGAGCGCTGCTGGCTCGTCGACTGGCAGACGCTGGGACGGGGCAGCGGCGCGACCGACCTCGCCTATCTGGTCGGCACCAGCATCGCCGATCCGTTCGAGCGGGCGGCCGCCGACCGCCCGGCCTTCGACCACTGGATCGCGGCACTCCGCACACGCGGGATCGCCCCCGACGCGGCCGCGCTCTGGACCGACTATCGCGTCGGCGCGCTCAGCGGCTATTTCATGGCGGTGTTCGCGTCGATGAATGTCGAGCGCACCGCGCGCGGCGACGAGATGTTCGCGGTCATGGCCGAACGCCCGGCGCGACAGGCGCTGGCGCTGGGAAGCCTGGAGCTGCTGTAGAAAATGGCGGGTTTCGACCAAAGTACGACATTTCCAGCATCGTCATCCTGAACTTGTTTCAGGATCCATGGTCCGCCATTTCCCTAAGCGCCGCGCCGGATGCAAGGCCCGGCCATGGATGCTGAAACGGCGAGGCCATCGCCGCAGCCAGCATGACGAACTTGGGGCGTCCGCTTCCCACCCCAAAGCCGACACGAAAAAGGGCGGCCCGTTGCCGGACCGCCCTTTCCTTCTCCACCCGTCGGTGGAAAAACTTTTAGCGCTTCGAGAACTGGAAGCTGCGGCGGGCCTTCGCCTTGCCGTATTTCTTACGCTCGACCGCACGGCTGTCGCGGGTCAGGAAGCCGGCCGCCTTGACCGGGCTGCGCAGCGCCGGTTCGAAGCGGGTCAGCGCCTGCGCGATGCCGTGCAGAACCGCACCGGCCTGGCCCGACAGGCCACCGCCCTTGACGGTCGCGATCACGTCATACTGGCCCGTGCGTTCGGTCAGGCCGAAGGGCTGGTTGATGACGAGGCGCAGCGTCGGACGCGCGAAATAGACTTCCTGGTCGCGGCCGTTGACGGTGATCTTGCCCGTACCGGGCTTGACCCACACGCGGGCGACGGCGTCCTTGCGGCGGCCGGTTGCATAGGCGCGGCCCTGCTTGTCGACCTGCTTCTCGCGAAGCGGAGCAGCCGGAGCGACGGTGCCTTCGACGGCGCCGGCGAGATCCTTGAGATCGGTCATGGTCTGTTCGTCGGCCATTATGCACCCACCTTGTTCTTGCGGTTCATCGACGCGACGTCGATCACTTCGGGGCTCTGACCCTCATGCGGATGTTCGGTGCCCGCGAAGATGCGCAGGTTGCGCATCTGCTGGCGGCCGAGCGGGCCGCGCGGGATCATGCGTTCGACGGCCTTTTCAAGCACGCGCTCGGGGAAACGGCCTTCCAGAACCTTCTGGGGGCTGGTTTCCTTGATGCCGCCGGCATAGCCGGTGTGCTTGTAATAGCGCTTGTCCTGCAGCTTCTTGCCGGTGAACGCCACCTTCTCGGCGTTGATGACGATGACATTGTCACCGCAATCGACGTGCGGGGTGAACGACGGCTTGTGCTTGCCGCGCAGGATGTTGGCGATGATCGACGCGACGCGGCCCACGACGAGACCGTCGGCGTCGATCAGCACCCATTTCTTTTCGACCGTGCCGGCATTGGCCGAAGTGGTCGTCTTGGTCAGCGCCTTCATGGCACGCTCCTTGACAGATATGGACCGGAGCGCCCCGGCCTTATTGCCAGCCGCCCCGAAACAAACCGCGCCGCCTGTCGCAAATGGACGCAGCGGCGCTTCGGAGCGGGCCAATGGCGGCAAATGCAGCGAAAGTCAATGATTCGGCGGCTTTGCTGACGGGTATCATGATACCGCGCAATTATCTGTCGAGATCGAGCGCGCGCATCTGCTCCGCGGAGGGCTGTCGTTCGCCGCCCGCCGGAGCGGGCGCCGGACGCGCAGCAGGACCGGACTGCCCCGCGAGCAGCAGCAGGGCCGCAGCGATCATGCGGCGGTGCGGCCCAGACGGTGCAGCGACGCCGCGGTCGTCGCGACGAGGATCGCGCCCGTGACCTGGTGCAGCACCGCGATCCACATCGACACGCCGGTGACGACGGTCAGGATGCCGAGGGTCATCTGCGCCGCGACGACGAGGGTCAGCAGCAACGCCCCGGTCCGCGCGCCGCGTCGGCCGAGGGTACGCGCGAGCAGCAGCAGCGCGATCGCGGCCGCCCACGACCACCAGCGATGAAGGAAATGGATGAGAAAGGGATCGTTGGTGAAGGCGAACCAGGCGCCGCGGGTCCAGTCGATCCCCTCGGGCACGAAATGGTCGTTCATCGACGGCCATGTGCTGGCAATGTAGCCCGCATTGAGTCCGGCAACCCATGCGCCGAGCAGCAACTGGACGAAGAGGATCGCAATCACGGCCCACGCAACGCCGGTCAGCCGCGGCCTGACGGCCGCGGGATCGCGCGCCATCAACGCGAAATCGCGGGCGGTCCAGACCAGCGCCGCGAGCAGAAAGAGCGCGGTCAGCAAATGGAGCGACAGCCGGAAGTGGCTGACGTCGGTCCGGTCGACGAGGCCCGAGGCGACCATCCACCAGCCGATCGCGCCCTGCAGCCCCACCAGCGCCGCGAGGCCGAGCAGGCGCGCGCCATATCCCGCAGGGATCGCCCGCCGCCAGGCGAAGAAGGCAAGCGGCACGAGCAGCGCGATACCGACGAGCCGACCGAGGATGCGGTGCAGCCATTCCCAGAAAAAAATGCCCTTGAACGCCGCCAGCGACATTCCGGCATTGATCTCCCTATACTCGGGGATCTGCTTGTATTTCTCGAATTCGGCCTGCCAGCCCGCCTCGGTGAGCGGCGGGAGGACGCCCGACACCGGCTTCCACTCGGTGATCGACAGCCCCGATTCGGTAAGGCGGGTGATGCCGCCGACCGCAACGACCATGATCACGAGCAGCGCGACGGCCCGGAGCCAGCGGGACAGGGCGGCGGGACGAGGGGTGGGGGGCCGGACGGCCACGGAGGCTTGCGTCATCGCCCCGCCCTATCGCCGCTTGTCTGCCGATAGGCAAGAGGGCGAAAATTCATGGCCGCGACAGGCGCGGGTTGATAAGCGGCAGCCATGCGTCGCCGCCTCCGTTCGTTTGCGATCCTGATCGCCCTTGCGTCCGCCGCCCCCGTTTGGGCATCGGCGGACGCGCCCGCCGCCGGCTATGCCCTGCTCGCCCGGCAGGAAGCGCGCGTCGCGACGATCGGCTTTCGCCTGACCACCGCCAACGCCGCCTGGTGCCCCGCGATCCAGCCGCAGTTCGGCTGGATATTGGGCGACCCCCGGCTTTATGACGCGCGCGACCGCGCCGAGGCCTTGGCCGCCTATCATGCCGGCGATGCCGACACGGCCTTTGTCGCGGCGGTGGCGCCGGGATCGCCCGCCGCGACCGCAGGGCTGCGCACCGGCGCCGCGATCGGCGCCATCAACGGCCAGCCGGTGGATGTGGCAGAGGGGAACGACGCCTTTGCGCGCATCACCGCCCTCGAAAGACTCTTCGCCGCGCTGCCGCCGCGCGCCCGTGCGACGATCGCCGGGATCGGCGGTCAGGCCGCCACGATCGACCCTGTCCCCGGCTGCGCCAGCGACTTCCGCGTCAATGCGCGCGCGGCGGCGGCGGGCGGCGCCGACGGTCGCCTTGTCGTAGTCAGCGCGGGGCTCGTCGACTTCGCAGCGAGCGATGATGAGCTTGCCGCCGCGATCGCGCACGAGCTTGCGCACAATATCCTCCGCCATCGCGCGCGGCTCGACGCGGCGGGGGTCGACCGCGGACTCGGCAAGCAATTCGGCCGCAGCGCGCGCCTGTTCAAGCAGACCGAAGTCGAGGCCGACCGGCTGTCGGCATGGCTGCTCGCCGGGGCGGGCTATGACCCGGCGGCGACCATCCGCTTCTGGTCCCGGTTCGGCCAGCGCAAGGGCGCGCCGCCGTTCCAGGCCGCGACGCATCCGCACTGGCGCGACCGGGTCGCCTCCTTCGAGGAGGAAATTCGCGCGATCAACCGCGCGCGAACGGCGGGTCAACCCTTGAAACCGCCGCTGATCGACGCGCTCCCGCCCTTGGAATAGGATGAGGCGCACCTTATTTACCGTGCATCCCCTCCCCCCACCAAAGGAACCATGCCATGACCCGTGAAACCGCGATCTTTGCCGGAGGATGCTTCTGGTGCACCGAGGCGGTCTTCCAGTCGCTGGCAGGCGTGGAGAAGGTCGAGAGCGGCTATATCGGCGGCACGACGGCGAACCCCACCTACAAACAGGTGTGCGGCGGCGACACCGGCCATGCCGAGGCGATCCGCATCAGCTTCGACCCCGCGGTCATTTCCTATGCCGATCTGCTCGACGTCTTTTTCGCGACGCACGACCCGACGCAGCTCAACCGGCAGGGCAACGATATCGGCACCCAGTATCGCAGTGCGATCTTCCCGCTCGACGCGGGACAGGAAGAAGCGGCGCGTGCGGGCATCGCGCGCGCCGCGACCGACTGGCCCGCGCCGATCGTCACGACGATCGAGCCCGCATCGACCTGGTATCCGGCCGAAGACTATCATCAGGCCTATTGGGACGGCGAAGGCCAGCGCAATCCCTATTGCATGGCGGTCATTCCGCCCAAGCTCGCCAAGCTGCGCAAAGGGTTCGCCGAGCGGCTGCGCGCCTGAAAAGAACCAAAATGGCGGCAGACTGTTGCAATATGGCCGCATGACGTCACATTTCCTTGACTTTGCGGCAGTTTAGACTAGCGGACCCCGCCCAACGGGGGCAGGGTGGCCCCATGGCGCGGTGAGGGGTCGCTGTCGGTGTTTGTTTCGCTTCTTCTGGTCGGATCGTCGCTGGCGGCGCCGCAGCTGGCGATGGAAGCAGCGAGCCAGACGATCGTCGACGACAACGCCGCCGGACTCTCCATCGGGGTCAACCGGATCATCGGCGGAATCATCAGCTATGCGCGCTGGCCCGCCGACCTGCCGCGCGCGCCGCGCACCATGTGCGTCGCGGGCACGCCGCAACTGACCGATCACATCGCGCCCGCCGTTCCGGGCGGAAAGAGCATTGCGGTGCGACGCCTTTCCGCGCCCGCCAACGGCAGCGGCTGCGACATCCTGTTCCTCGGCAGAATGCCGGCCGCCGACCGGCAGCGCCTGATCGCGTGGGTGCGCGGCCGTCCGGTGCTGACGATCACCGACGACGATCCGGGCTGCAGCTACGGCGCGATGTTCTGCCTCCGCACCCGCGCCCCGGGCGTCAGCTTTTCGGTCAATCTCGACGCCATCGGCCGTGGTCCGCTGCGCATCGATCCCCGCGTGCTCAAGATCGGCAGCGACGGGGATGCCTCATGACCCGCCCGCTCGCACCCCGTGGCCCCGCCCGCCCCGCGGCGCATACGACGCTGCAAAAACTGCTGTCGCGGTTCCATTTCGGGATCACCTTGTTCGCGGTCGCGCTCTCGGGCGTCGCCATCCTGCTTGCGGGCATCACGACGCTGCGCAGCTACGCCGACCGGAACATGGAGCTTGCGACGCGCGTCGGCGCCTATGGCGCCGAACCCGCGCTCGTGTTCAACGACCCCGAGGCGGCGCGCGAGGGACTCGACCCGCTTCGCAGGATCCCGGGGATCGCGCGGCTGCGCGTAATCGATCATCGGGGCCGCCCGCTCTACGAATGGCAGTCGCCGAAGGGCGATCCGTCGCCGGTGCTTACCAGCCTGTTCTTTCCGCAGCCCTTTTCGACGACGATCAGACGCAACGGGTCGGTGATCGGGCGCATCGAGATCTGGGGCGATAGCTCGACCCTGATCGACTATGTCCGCATCGGGGCGCTCGCCGGGCTCGGTTGCCTGCTCATCACGGCGCTGGGGACGATCATCCTCGCCCGCCGTTTCGAATATGAGCTGGTCAAGCCGCTGGGCGAGATCGCGACCGTCGCGCACGACGTCCGCCTGCACCGCCGGTTCGACAAGCGCGTCCAGCCGCTCGGGATCGCCGAGCTCGACCGGCTGGGCGGCGACATCAACGCGCTGCTCGACGAGCTTCAAGGCTGGCAGGGCCATATGGAGAGCGAGAGGGCGGTTCTTGCGCACCGCGCCTCGCACGACATGCTCACCGCCCTGCCGAACCGCGCCGCGTTCGACGAGCAGCTGGCGGCGCGGATCGAGGATGCGGCGCGGCGCGACCGGCGCTTTGCGCTGCTGTTCATCGACGCCGACAACTTCAAGGCGGCGAACGACAATCATGGTCACGCGGCGGGGGATGCGGTGCTGGTCGCGCTGTCGGCGCGGATCAAGGAGACGCTCCGCAACGGCGATTTCGCCGCGCGCATCGGCGGCGACGAATTCGTCGTGATCGTCGACCCCCTCGATCAGGGACCGGGCGCCGAAGCGATCGCCGCGCGCATCCGCCAAATTGCCGCGCAACCCGTGGCCTTGCCCGGCGGCGCCGACTATCGCCTCGCGATCAGCGTCGGCGCCGCGGTCTATCCCGACGATGGCGACGATGCGGCCCGGCTGCTCACCGCCGCCGACACCGCCATGTATGCCGACAAGCTGACCAACCGGTCGCAGAAGAGACAAGCGGAGACCTGATGTGCGCAAGCCCCTGACCGATTCCGTCCGCAGCCTGGTGCTGATCCTGCTGCCGATATTGCTCGCCGCCTGCCAGACGATGCCCGCGCCCAAGGGATTCACGCCCGCACAGGTCGCGACCTTGAAGGCCGAGGGTTTCGTCGAAACCGGCGACGGCTGGGCGCTGACGATCAACGAACGCCTGCTTTTCGCGACGAACGAAAGCGCGCTGAAGCCCGAACAGATCACAATTCTGGAAACGACAGCAAAGAATCTCGTGTCGGTGGGCATCCTGACCGCGCGGGTCGAGGGTCACACCGATTCGACCGGCACCGCGGCCTACAACCAGACGCTGTCGAAGGCGCGCGCGCAATCGGTGGCGCGAGCGCTTCAGACCAGCGGTATGCGCTTCGACGCCGACCAGATCGTCGGTCGCGGCGAAACCATCCCGCTGTCGCCCAACGACACCGCAGAGGGACGGCAGGATAACCGGAGGGTCGTCGTGATCGTGACCCCGCCCGGCTGAAATATTAACCATAACGGCCTAGACGATTGCGCCGGGACGCTCCATTGCCACGCGCGAACAATCGAAGGCCTCGCATGAAACCGATCCGCAAAGCCGTTTTTCCCGTTGCCGGTCTCGGCACCCGCTTCCTTCCTGCCACCAAGGCCATCCCGAAGGAAATGCTGCCCGTGGTCGACCGGCCGCTGATCCAATATGCGGTCGACGAGGCGCGCGAGGCGGGGATCGAGCAGATGATCTTCGTCACCGGCCGCGGCAAGAGCGCGATCGAGGATCATTTCGACATCGCTTTCGAGCTGGAAAAGACGATGTCCGAGCGCGGCAAGGATCTGTCGGTGCTCGCGCCGACGCGGCTCGGGCCCGGCAATTGCGCCTATGTCCGCCAGCAGGAGCCGATGGGGCTTGGCCATGCGATCTGGTGCGCGCGCGATATCGTTGGCGACGAACCCTTTGCGATCTTCCTGCCCGACGAGTTCATGCACGGGTCGCCCGGCTGCATGAAACAGATGGTCGACGCCTATTACAGGGTCGGCGGCAATTTGATCTCGGTGCTGGAGGTGCCGAAGGAGCAAGTCTCCTCCTATGGCGTGATTGCGCCCGGCAAAGCCGACGGCGCCTTGACCGAGGTGAAGGGGCTGGTCGAGAAGCCGAAGGCCGACGAGGCGCCGTCGAACCTGATCATTTCCGGCCGCTATATCTTGCAGCCGGAGGTGATGCGCGTGCTGGAGGGACAGGAAAAGGGCGCGGGCGGCGAAATCCAGCTGACTGATGCGATGGCGTCGATGATCGGAACGCAACCCTTCCACGCCGTTACCTTCGATGGCGCGCGGTACGATTGCGGATCGAAAGCGGGCTATATCCAGGCCAATCTGGCGGTCGCGCTCGGGCGGGCCGACATGGCGGACGAGGTGCGGGCGTTCGCGATCGATCTGCTCAAATAGGCGGGCGGGGGTTCCGCCCCCGCCGGTCGCCTTTCTATTCGCCTTCGATATTGGGCTTCGGAAAGCTGTCGGCGCCGACCTGCCGGTAGAGCCACCCGCCCACCGCCCCGCCGACCAGCGGCGCGAGCCAGAAGAGCCAGAGTTGCTGCAGGGCAAGACCGCCCACGACGAGCGCCGGGCCGGTGCTGCGTGCGGGGTTCACCGACGTGTTGGTGACCGGGATCGAGATGAGATGGATCAAGGTCAGCGCGAGCCCGATCGCGATCGGCGCGAAGCCTGCGGGAGCACGGCCGTCGGTCGCGCCCATGATTACCCACAGGAAGCCCGCGGTCAGCACGATCTCGACGATCAGCCCCGACCAGATGTCATAGCCACCCGGCGATCCCTCGCCGAAACCGTTGGCGGCAAGGCCGTTGGTCGCAAGGTCATAGGCCGGATTGCCGCTCGCGATATAGAAGAGCAGGAACGCCGCGACGACCGCGCCGAGAAGCTGCGCAATCACATAAAGCGGAATGTCGCGCGCGTCGAAGCGCCCGCCCGCCCAAAGGCCGACGGTGACCGCCGGATTGAGGTGGCAGCCCGAAATATGGCCGATCGCATAGGCCATGGTGACGACGGTCAGGCCGAAAGCGAGCGATACGCCGAGCAGGCCGATCCCGACGTCGGGAAAGGCGGCCGCCAGCACTGCGCTGCCGCATCCGCCGAAGACGAGCCAGAAGGTGCCGATGAATTCGGCCACGCCCTTTTGCACATTGGTCATATGACCCTCCTCCCCACCGGCGGCCACCGACGCCGCCGGCGCTGGGGCGAAGCTATCATGCCTGCGGGGAAGCGCAAACCTCTGGAATCAGGCCGCCGCGACGCTCTCGACGAACTGGCGGGCGCGCTCGTGGAGCGATTGCGCCGCGCGGCCCAGATCCGACGACAGCTCACCGAGCGCCGCCGCGCCCTCGCCCACCGAAGCGGCGCCGCGGCTGATATGCTGGACGCGGCTGTCGATCTCGCGCCCCGCGAACACCGCCTGCTCGACATAGGTCGCGATCGACAGGCTGGTCGCGCTCTGGCCGCTCATCGCCTGATCGATTGTGTCGGAGAAGTCATTGTTAGCGTCGATCGCGCGCTCGACCTCGCGAAAGCCGTCGGCGACCTGCGCAACGATCTCGCGGATGCGTTCGATATAGGGCGTGATGTCGCCCGCCGCCGCGCGTGTCTGGTTTGCGAGCGATTTGACCTCGGCGGCGACCACCGCGAAACCGCGTCCGGCATCCCCGGCGCGTGCCGCCTCGATCCCGGCATTGAGCGCGAGCATGTTGGTGCGGCTCGCCATGTCGATGATCAGCGCGAGCATCTGTTCGATCGACTGGCTGGCATCCTGCAGCGCCGCCGCGCGGCCGCCGGCGTGGCGCACCTTCTGGTGCGCATCGTGGCGGACCGCGCGGGCGCGCGTTCCGTCGTCGACGATCCGCGCCATGCTCGCTGCGAGTGCGTGACCGCGGTCGCCGAGATCCTGCAAGCCTGCCAGCGTCTGCGCGGTCGCGCCCGCAACCGACAGCGCGTCACGGCCGGTCTGCTCGGCGCGCTGGGACAGGATTTGCGCTACCCCCTCGACCTCGCGCGCGGCTTCGGAGAGCGTGGCGGAGAGCGCGGCGATGTCCTGCTGGAAACGACGCCCGGCCTCGTCGACCCGCGCCATGCGGCCGGCGCGCTCGCGCGCCAGCTCGATCTCGCGCATCATCGCGAGCCGCGCGAGCTGGCTGCCGTCGAGCGTTTCGACAAAGCGTCCCTCGTCGACGAGCACCAGCCCGTCATGGCCGTGTGCATCCGACGCGCGGCGCAGCAGGCTGGCGGTCGATTCGGAAATGTCGGCGGTGATGCACGGGTCGACCATCGCGTCGATCGACCCGCCGATCGTCGGATTCTGCATCAGCGAAAACCAGTATGGGCAAAAGAGCAGCTCGCGCACGCGCTGTTCGCGGATGATCCCCACGGGTGCGCGCCGCTCGTCGAGGATCGCAAGCAGGCGCAGCTCGGGATTGCCGCGAAACGTCTCGATCACGTCGGACAGCGATGCATCGGCGCCGATCGCGACCGCATGACCCGATGCGGGCTCCAGACCGGATGGAACGGGAATAGGCGATACGGCGTTCATCGTCTCTCTTCGGCTAGCGGTCCCTGCCTGGCGCCGGACCTAGCCGCTCATGGTTAAGACGAATTTAACCATTTGTTTCAGTGATGTGACACGGAAGCGCAACGAGGCCGCGATTTACCGCAATCCGCTGTTCAGGTGCGGCCGCCTATGCCATGGACGCCCGTCGCCCAAGGGAGGAAGTCATGCGCGCCATCCTGTTTGCCCTGCTGTCGGCCCCGCTGCTCGGCGGCTGCGTCGGCGCCGTGAAATCGGTCGTCACCGCGCCGGTCAAGGCGGTCGGCCAGGTCGCCGACTGGTCGACGACGAGCCAGGACGAAGCCGACCGCAACCGCGGTCGCGCCATGCGCGAACGCGAGGAACGGCTGGGCAAGCTCTCGCGCCAACACGACAAGGCGGCCCAAAAATGCCGCGACGGCGATGACGAACAATGCCGGCGCGCCGAAGTGCACGAACAGGAAATCGAAGCGACGATGGCGCAGCCGATCTGATCGGATCGACGCCAGTCGATCAGCTAACGCACCCGCCGCCCGGTCCACACCACCCGACCGACCAGGCGGATTGCGTTGAGGGGCAAATCGTCCCAGCTCCTGTAATGCGGATTGTCGCTGATCACCGACACGCGCCCCGGCCCCGGCGCGCGCGCGACGCGCTTCACCATCAGCACATCGTCCATCCGCAGCACATAGATGCCGTCGCGCAGCCGGCCCGCGGCGTCGCCGCCGTCGACCAGGATATCGTCGCCGTCGCTGAGCGTCGGGGCCATCGAATCGCCCTCGACGCGGATGATGCTGAGCGCGCGCGGGTCGGCGCCGAGGTCGCGGAGCCATTTGGGATCGAACGCGACCTGTCCCTCCACCGTTTCGCCGTCGACACTCGCCCCCGCGCCCGCCGAAGCACCGATCGCGAGCTTCGGCACCAGCACCATGTCGCCGCCGCGCGATCGCGTTGGCACCGCGACACGCGGCGCAGGGCCGCCGAGCAGCGCTTCCGACACGCCCAGATAGGCGGCGATGCGTGCGCGATCCTCCTCCGCCAGCCGGCGCGGCGAGCCACGCTTGATATATTGCTGGATATAGGCGGGGTTGCGCCCGATGCGCTGCGAGAGCTGCGCATAATCGACGCCCTTTTCGGTCAGCAGGCGGTCGAGCGTGGCGCGCGGGTCGAGATCGAAATCAGTCATGGGTCACCGGAAACTGGTCCTTCCTATTTCGCATATAGCGATAGGATTTTTCCTAGACAAGTAGGAAAATTGGCATCAGATAGGAAATATCCTATCGGATGAGTCGCCTTGGGAATGGGAAGAAAACAGGAGGAACTATGGAGCGAAACCTGCTGCACCGGATCGAGGCCTTTCTGGCCGAATCGCGGATGCCGCCGAGCGTTTTCGGTCGTGCCGCAGCGCACGATCCGCGGCTGGTGAGCGACCTGCGCGGAGGACGCGCGCCCGGTCGCAGCCTGATCTGCCGCGTGGAACATTTCATGAACAAATGGCGTGCCGACTTTCACGCGGGCCGTGTGATGAAGCGGGGCGACCAACGATTCCGTGTGACGCGCCATTAATTACCTTCGCGGGATATGCGGGGACATCGGGGCACAGCAGCGGGATGAGAGTGGCTGAAAAGTGGGATTTTCGCGACTTCGAAGTGGGACGGATAATTTTTGGCGCGCTCGCGCGTTTTGCTCCCGAAATCGGCCCTTCAACCGCCCTTAAAGCCGCAGAAATGCGTCCGCGCGTCAAAGTTATGCGGTTTTCGAACATTGACGCGAGGATTGGCTGATTTCTGCGGCTCTCGACCGCGCCAAATTTGTGGCGCGGTCGCCCGAACATTGACGCGAACATTGACGCGAGCTCAGCCGCCGCGGCCGCCCGAAATGATGAGCTCGGGGACGGCCTTCGCCTTGTCGTTTCCGCCGACCTGATAGGTGGTCCAAACCTCCTCAAAATCGAAGCCGGCGAAGATCTCGCGCACGTCCGGATGGTCGTTGAGACTGAGCAGGAAGCGCCCCCTGATCGACGCCAGCAGCTGGGCCATTTCCTCGAACTCGGGACGCCCGAAAAGCGGCTTGCCGTCGTCACCGACGTAGTCCTTCTCCGACCCGTAGTAGGGCGGATCGAGATAGAAGAGTGTGCCCGGACGGTCATAGCGGGCGATGAAGTCTGCCCAGGGCAGGCGTTCGATGACGACGGGGGCCAGGCGCTCATGCGCGGCCTCGAGCAGCGGTGCGAGCTTGGTGATGTCGAAGCGCGCGGCCGTCGTTGGCGAGACGCCGAAGGTTCGGCCGGACACCCTGCCGCCGAACGCATTCCGCTGGAGATAGAGGAAGCGCGCGGAGCGCTCCAGATCGGTCAGCGTGGTCGGATCGGTGCGGAGCAGCTGCTCGAAGCCGATGCGCGTCGTCAGCTGAAATCGAAGCATGTCCATGAACGCGACATAGTGCCGCTGCAGGATGCGAAAGAAGGTCGCGACATCGGCCGACCAGTCGTTGATCGCCTCCGCCTTCGGCCGATAGTCGCGGCGCAGAAAGATGCCGCCCATGCCGACGAACGGCTCGGCATAGGTGGTGTGCGGGATCGCGGCGATCCGCTGGACGATGACCTTCGCGAGGTTGCGCTTGCCACCGATATAGCCGGCGACGGGACGGGTGGGCGCGATGGGCAACAGCCCCGCGGCCGGAGTGAAAGACGGACTCGACACAGCTACCAATGTTCCCTATTCGTTCCCGCGTCCGGTCGGACAGGCGGGATGGTCCAGCTCCTCGATATCTAGAGCGGGACCGGTTGGGCCATGACGGCTGCTGTCCGTCGGATGAAGGGCGCGCCAACGCCCTTTCCCCCGCCTTCGACAGCGGGAATTGAGAATTAACGCCTGCGGTGCTATATGGGCCGGGCAACGGGCGCGACGCGGTGAATTCTTCCCTCCGTAGCGCGAGGCCACTGGCCATCGACCGTTCAGCAGGGGACAGGAAGTCCCTGCCGCTCGTTGCCCCATCCCTCATGACCGGCGATTATCCAGCACGATGTCGAGATTGCGCGTCTCGGGCGTGATGTTGCGCGGGCGGCTCTTGTGGAAGCTGACGATGATCGGGAGCGCGTCGCCGCTGTCCTGGCGAACAACGGCCTTCCAGATGCGCCCGGCCTCATCGGCGAAATAGACGAGCCGGCTGTCCCCCTGCTTCGCGATCACGATCGCGCGATCGATGATGTCGGGGAGCAGGCGATAGTCGCCGATCGTCAGTTCGGCGTGGCCCGCCGATATCTCCGGCGCCGCGCCGCTTTGCTTGCGATAGACGCCCGCGGGCATGACGACGATGCGCGAGTTCGATCCGATCAGCGCCCGGTGCGCGTCATCGATGATGGCGACCGGAAACACGCCCTCGGGCATCGCGGCGAACTGTTCGAACGCGGGATCGTTGACCAGCTCGCGGAGCGTCTGGCGGGCGAGCTGGTCGAGGCCGGCGTCGAGCGCCGACGCCAGCGACGCGGTCGCGCGATCGGCGACGACGCGAAGATGGGCGGTGCCGGGATTGTAGCCGAAGCCCGGCGCGATGCCTTCGGGCACTGAGACGATCTCGCCTGCGGCGGTGATGAAGTCGTGGCGCGGCGGATCGGGCGCCTCGCCGACCTTCCAGCCCATCCGCCGCATCCGGGCCTCGCTGACCTGTTCGACGCGGCAATTGCAGCCCCAGCCGTTCGGCGGGAAAAGCCACTGCCACGCGGGATGGTCGACCGGAAGGATCAGGCCGTGCCAGCTCTTGTGATTGAGGCGCGGGTGCTTGCGATAGTGGTCCGACAGGTAGCGGAGATAGGGGAATAGCGCCTTTTCACGCTGATATTTGCGCCAGCGGCCCGCCGCGATGCTCATCCGCACGTTGGTGCGGTAGATAGTACGTAGACGGCGATCGTTGACTACGACGGGTTCAGGCGTTCCGGTCAGCGCCTCGTTCTCCACGACGCCCCACCAGCCGTGCCTCTTCAGATCCGGCAGCAGATTGGCCTTCCACTGCTCGAAGGTGCCGCCGTTGCGGATGACGTCGTCGAGCGAGTTGCGGATCGAGACCAGGAGATCGAGCTTCGCGACCTTCGCCACGGTGAAGGCTGCGGCGTGCTCCTCCATCCATGTGTCGGTCCAATGCGTCGAGAAGAGATAGCCCGACCGCTCGGTCCAGGCGGCGACGATGTCGCCTGGGTCCATGTAAATCGTATCGGAGAGGATGGGGCGATCAGCCACAGGAGACCCCGGCGTTCACCCAATCCGCGCCGCGATCGGTCAGCTCCCAAAAATAGCTGTTAGGCACCGAATAGCGTTCCGACCGACGAACCATTCCTGATTTTTCCAACGACTGCAGTCGGCGCGTGACGCGGCGAAGATGTCGATCGGGAATGCCGAGCCGATCAGCAACGTGATAAGCGCGACCGCCGTTTCGCAATGCCCGCGCGATGGAGTAGTCGGTCGGGAATTCCGTTGCTCCGGCCATCACTGCCTCCGTTCGAACAGAAACCACACCGTGAAGTCGAGCGCCGCCTTCGCGACAAAACCGAGCAGGAAGGCGCGCACGAGGTCTGTTACGGAGAAGCATGTAGGGTCCATTACTGCCTCCGCTGGTTGGGCGCGTCGCCGCCCGCGATCATGTCGGCCATCGACTGCATCGCGCTGGCGTTCATGATGGCGACGGCTTCGAGCGCGAGTTCGGGCGTTGCAGCGCCGCGATGCAGGATCTTCGTGGCGGCGAAGCTGAGGGCCATCGCCGTCGTGATCTCGTCGAGGCCGAGGGACTTGGCTGCGGGAACGGTTTCGCGGACGAGAGCTTCGGCAAGTGCGCTCATGGCGACGGTCTCTTCTTGTGTCGGATGGCCCGTCATCACTCCACTCCTTTGTTCCGCGATGAAAAAGGCTTGGCGGTCTGCATCACACGCAGAGTTTCATCGCGAGCCGGGTTCGGCTGGTTCATGATGTTGGACGGGCAGTCGCAACGTGGGCTGTGCTGTGACCGCCCGCATTGGGGGCATTTCGGGTCCATCACTCCGCTCCCTCGGTAAGGGCGGCGCGTTGCTGTTCGACGCGGCGACGGTTCAACGTTGAGCGGATTGTGCAAAGCTTGGCGTGCAATCCTTGTCCGATACCCCAGTGGCTGCGCGAGTGTGATCGCTCGTTGATCTCGTCAATCAGCGCTATTGCTTCGTGAACTGCCATCCCGACGTCTCCGGAGAGGCCGTGCGATCCCTCCCCCGCATCGGCTTGCGATGGTCGTGAATGGGCGAGCATGGCTTCAAGCTCGGCGGGATCATCATAGGCATCTTGAGAGATCGCCCACTGCCGTTCGATCTCGGCATCACTCAACGGGAACGGCGCCTTGTTGCCGTTGCTGATCATCGCTTCGGCGTAGCAAGCGCCAAAGCCCATCTCGAAAAAGAACTGCGCGGGGCTGCGTTCGTCCACCTGCGTCACAATCGTTTCATCGGTCATGGTCATTCTCCATCGTCAGCATCGAGCGTGGCGGCGAGGCCTGCGGCCTCGAGGTCGGCGGCGATCGGGGCCTCGTCGCCGGGGGTGAGGCCGAGGGTGGCGAGCAGTTCCTCGGGCGAACGAGCGGCGCGAATAGCGCCGAGCATCGGTTCGGTGAGCGCGCGGACGGCGCGGTAGCCGTCCTCGGCGATCAGATCGTCGACCAGCTTGTCGGTGGCGCTGTCGGGGGCTTCGGCCTGCGTCTCGGCGAAGCTCGCCTCGCGGATCCGCGTCTGCCAATCCTCCTCGAGCGGCTCGAACATCTCGGGGCCGAAGCGCAGCTCGCCGCGGAACGGCGTCACCTTCGACAGGTCGACGTCGCCCTGCCAATAGGTGAAGGTGATGTGCGGCAGATAGTCGGGGTAATCCCAGCTGCAGCCGGCGTCGCGCATCTCGCGATTGCGCTGGTTGAGGTGGCCCGAGAAGAAGTGCAGCGCCACGGCGCCGTCGCTGCCGATGCGTTCGACCAGGCGCGGCCCGCCATAGGGTACGAGATGGTCGCTGGTGTCCGGTCCCCAGCCCCAGAAACCGCCCATCTTCATCCAGTTCACCGGGCGCCGCGAATACATCACGGTGGTGTGCAGATCCTTCGGGTCCATCAATCGGGTGAAGCCCTGCTCGCGCGCCCAGGCGAGCAGCTCGAGCGCGCTTTCCTCCTTCAGCGGCCGATGGACGTAAAGCGGGCGCGGATCGTCAGCCGCGAAGCTGATATTGCGGTCGTTGACGTTGGGATCGGCCTTTTCGGGCTGATCGTCCTCGCCGGCATCGGGATCGTCGACCTGGACGTCGTCGCCACCGGGGGCCGAGGTTTCCGATTTCGGCTTGCGGGCGTAGCCCTCGCCATAGGTGTCGTTGAAGCTCTCGTCGGTGCGCTGCCAGCCGAGCCGGTCGAGTACCTCGTCGGTTTGGGCGGTCTTTTGGACGTCCTCTTCCTCTTCGACCTGTCGCATGACGCGCGGCGCGGCGACGTCGGGGCCGAAATTCAGGTCGGTCCACCAACGCGCGACCTCGGCGAAGCTGTCGGAAAGAAGGTCGGAGTCGGACTTGACCACCTCCATCTTCACATCGGCATGGACCTCGCCCTGGCTGCGGCTCGATCCGTTGTCGGTGGTCATCGTCTGCGACAGGACGATCTTCGCGATCGCGGCGTCCATGTAGCGGACCATCGTGCCGTAATCGGCGGTGCCCGATCGCGCGGCCTCGAGCAGATCGACCGCCATGCCCTCGGGGATCGTGATGCCGCTGTCGGTCGAGATCGCGCCGAGCGCCTCGAGCAGGCGCTCCTGGTCAGCCTTCGGAGTGCCGGGGCGATATTTGCCGATGGCGGTCGGCGAACCGAACTTGTCGAGAAAGATATTCCAGAAGCGGATGCCGTTGCGCTTGAACAGCGTCGGCCAGTAGAGCCATTCGGCGAGGCCGCGGCCGTAGGGCTCGTCGTCGTTGGTACCGCCGACCTTGAACACCCAGAATTTGCGATCCGGCAAGATCTCGCCGAGGCCGCCGACCGATGTCAGCAGGCGCAAGCGACCCTGGACGTCATAGCGGAACCGGCGGGCGTGGCGGACCTTGATCGCGCCGATGTCGATCAGGCCGTCGCGGACCTCCCACATGATTTCTGCGACTGCAGGGCCGTAGAAGACCGCCCAGAGCATCTTGCCCGTGATGCGGTCCCAGCCGATGCGGTCGATCGTGTTGCTGAACGCCTCGGCCGCGGCGACAGATCGCGGGTCGGTTTCCTCGCCGGCCACGACGTCCCATGTCCGCGACACCACGGCGCCGCGGCGCTGCTGCATCGTCGAAAAGACCTGATCGTCCTGCAGGATGCGGTCGTAGATGCCCCAATCGACCGAGCCGGCGAGGCGCGGGTCTTTCGGTTCGCGCAGGCCAGTGATGAACGGCTGGGTGATGTCGCGGCCGTCGGCCGTCGTGGCGATCTCGCCCGCCAGATCGGCGGGTAGCGTCGTCTTGGCAGCGCGGGTGCGCGTGCCCCTGGGACCAGTCATAGCCCGTAACCTCCATCATTCTTGCGCGCGACGGTGCCGAAGCCGCGCTGGGTGAGTTCCATCTCGCCGCCCGTCGTCGCGCGGTTGCCGGAGCTGAGAAATTCGATGTCGCCGGGATCTTCGTTCGCGGCGGCGACGAGGTGCATTGCCGAGATCGCGGTATCGCCGTGGCGCTTCGCGATCTTGCCGTCCTCCTTGCTCGCGCGCGGCGAGTCGGGGATCTTCGGCACACCGCGCACCTGCTTGATCATCCGGATATCGTCGAGGACGCCCTCGTCGAACGGGAGGAGAAGGTTGCGGTCCTCGATGCCCGATTTGAGCAGCGGCATGTACTGCAGGTACGTCTTGTCGCTGGCCATCACCGCTTCGATGACATCGAAGCCGAACAGCATCTGCAGGGCTTCGGCGAGCGCCGAGCCGTTCCCGCGACCATCGACCTTGCCGCGCGCGAAGTGCGGCACGCGGTTGATCAGCCATTCGATGATGAACTGCTGATCCGAGAAGGGCACATTGCGCATCTCGAGCGTCAGGCGCGTTACGAGGCGCATGTATTCGTCATGCTGTCCGAACATGACGGGCGAGACGTCCCCGCTGCGCGCGAAATCCTGCCCCATGAAAGTGCGGCGTGTGGGATCGAAATTCGCGAGCCAGGGCTTGACCTCGGCCTCGAGGAATTCGAGCAGCCAGTCGCGACGGCGATCCTCGTGCCAGCGCTCGAACCCGTCGGGGCAGCGCAAGCGGACGACGGGCAAGTCCTTCGACATCGCCTCGAGGATCGTGGCGCGGGCGAGATAGGTACCCGACCCGCGCGACGGAATCACGTCCAGCTCTTCGTCCGCGGCCTCGAGATAGGATTTGCGGATGCCCGCTTCCCATGCCTGCTCGGCCTCCAGCGTCCATTCCTTGCCGTTGACCAGGCAGATGCGTTTGTAGAGGCCCGCGGCGATCGCGTCCTTCAGGGTGATGCGCTGGACGTAGCCGGCGCGCTTGCCCGCGCGGATCTCCTCGATCAGCGTATTGAAATAGTTATCGGTCCCGTCGTGGGTCGAAATCACGATGACCTGGCCGCCCCACATCAGGGCCGCGAGGATGGCCTTGATCAGCTGCTCGAGGTTGTCGTGAAAGGCCGCTTCATCGATGATGAAGATGCCCTGCTTGCCGCGCACCGATCGAGGGCTCGACGGGAGGGCTGCGACGGCCTTGCCTGAGGGGAAGTCCACGCGGAAAGCCTTCACCGACTTGCCCGCGTCGCCGTTGATCAGGAAGCCACCCTGCGCTTCGGTCACCACCTGATCGCGGCGATAATCGGCGTCCTTGGCGTCGACCAGGACATCGCCTTTGGCATCGAGGAAGCTGCCATCCTCGCGCTTCACGACGTAAGCGACATTTTCGTCCGGCAGCGACACGACGACATCGTCGAAGGCCTTTGCGAAATCGGCGCAATAGCCGATGAATTCGCGGGCCATGTCGAGGTTGTAGCCGATGTAATAGACGTTCTGCGGCGCACGCGCGGCCGAGGCGGCGAGATCAGCATAGGGCGCGAACGCATAAGACAAGCCGATGCGACGGGACTTCTCGACGATCAGCAGCTGATGCTCGTCGGCCAGGGCAAGGCTTTCCTGCTGGTATGGGAGCAGGACTTCGGGGGCGGCTACCTCCGACATTGGCGCATCCCCTTCCGGCGCTTGGTGTGGGGCAGGCAGCGGACGGTTGCGTCGGCGTCGAACCATTCGGCGGCGCCGGAGACGATGCGGTCGATCATCGAACAGCCGAGGGCGAGGCCCGAGCTGCCGTCGAAGCTGACAAAATCGAGGTGCGGCATCGCGTGGCCGGTGCGACGCGGGCGAAGGTGGTTCGAGATCCGCATCCGCCACTGGCGGCCCGCGGCGTCGCGCATTGTGAGGTAGAGGCTGGCCGAGATTTTCGCCCGGCTGCGCTCCAGCTTGTCGATCTTCAGCCCCTTCGCCTGGGCATGGTCGCGCAACGCATAGGCGAGCTTCCACGGCACGGGCGCAAATACGCCGTCCTCGGGCCGCCTGCCGGCTGCGCGCATATAGGCGCGCGGCGAGGCCGGCGCCGCCTTCACTTCGCCTTCATGCCGAGGATCTGGCGGCGGATGACGTCGATCTGCGCATCGCCGACGCCGGCATCCTTCGCGGCGGCCGCGGCGGCGTCGGCCGCCTTGTTGCGTTCGCTGGCGCGGATTTCGTCCTCGAACGCGCGCTTGTCGCGCATCGCCTTGATCACGCCGCCCAGCGACCGGACGAGCTTGGCGATCCGGTCGGGGCTGGCGGGCTCGTCCTCGTCGCCCATCGTGTCGAGCGCGCGCAGCACTTCGGATTGCGCGCGGTGGATCGCGATATCGATCAGCCCGGTGTCGACGCCATCGGGCAGGTGCTTGTGCATCGCCTGCCGGACGGCGCGGTCGCGGATGATCGTTTCGACCATCGGGCGGTAGCGGTTGGCATAGCGGCCGACGGCCGAGCGCGAGACGCCATATTCGGCGACCGCTTCATGGATATCGTCGATCGAGTGCTCGCCCTCGGCGATCAGCTTTTCGACGGCGGCCTGAAGCGCGGGATTTTTCTCGATCGAGGAGCGGGGCGCCATGTCATTCCCCCGTCTTGTGGGGGCTGACGCCTTCGTATCGCATCGTGCCCGCCGCAATCGCGCGCCCGAGCTTGGTCGAGGACACGACGGTGTAAGCGGGATATTTTTGCACCTTAAGCAGTTCCTTGGCGCCGAGCCAGTCGAATTCGTCGACGACGTCAGGCGCGCCGACGCGGTGGCCCAGCTCGTTGAGCAGAATGGTGACGTCGTCGTCGTTCACCTCGCCGCCGACATCGAGGACGAGGTCGAGGATCGCGCGCCGGATCAGCGGGCGGATTTTTTCGTGGAGCATCAGCGTGCTCCCTGCGGAAGCGCGAGTGCCTGGATCCACTGGCTCTGCGATTTCATGTGGCGTTCGATCGATTCGAAGCTGCCCTCCAGGCGGCTGAGGCGCTCGATCGCATTGCCGATCTTGTCGAGCACCTGTGCTCGGGTCGGTTCGCTGTCGATGTCGTTGTCGATCTGGCTTACGCGCTGCTCGAGCAGTTCGACCTTGGTCTCGAGAGTGGCGATCTTGACCTGCGCCTGGTTGAACGCGGCGACATCGGGGAACTTGGTCCGGAGCCAGAGAAGGCCGATCGCGAGGAGGACCGGCGTCATGACGACCGCGATCGGCCAGAGCGTTGAAATCCAACCAAAGACGGTAATCATGAAACCCCCAGATGCGGATGCAATCTGCGGCGCCTTTCAGGCGCCGCGCGTGGAGGTCACAGTGTCATGGGTGGCCGATGCGGGCCGGTGTCCGTCAGCGGACGGGGGGCGAAGAAAGTCCAGCAAGTTCGAGGAGTTCAGCCTCGGTGATATTGCGGCTGGCGCCGCCCGGCCATGTCGCGAGATAGACCAGGGGCTGGCCGGGGATCAAGCGTCGGCATGGTTCGACATAGATGCCGCGGCCGAGCAGAATCGCCGCGGCCTGATAGGTCGGATCGAGTATCTCCATCGCGTCCTGCGACAGGAAATCCCGGATCGCTTCGCCGCCATCGCGCGCCTTGAGGGCCGCCCACAGGCGGCGCGCAAGATACTTCACGATGATCGCGGGAGGGTCTTCCGCCGCCCGCACTGCCATTGAGCGCGCAAGCGCGATCGTTTCGGGGCGAGGCCGGCGCGTCACTGCGGATCAGCCGACGGGGCGAACATATCGAGCTGGCGCGGGTCGACGCGCGAGCGCTTCGGCACATAGGGTGCCGCTTCTTCGCCTTCGCTCGTCCCGTTGACGAGGTGGCTCAGATAGCTGCGCGACGTTTTGAGGATAGGCACGGCGTCGGCGATCGTCATCTTCTTTTCGCGGATCGCGGCGATGACGCCCGCCCGGCGCGCCTCGTCCAGGGCGGCGCGGCCGACCGGGACGCGCAGCACGTTGCCGCGTAGGCGGCCTCGTCGGGGAGATAGTGGCTCATGCAATCCTCCAGCAGCGGACGATCGAATTCGCGCGGTCGATCTGGGTCGAGAAATCGCGGCCGTTCTTGCGCTTCCACGACGCGGCGGCGCAGGAGATGCGGCGATAGGCCTTGTCGGTGTTGCCGTCGCTGGACAGTTCCCCGGTCAACGGGACGCTAAAGCTGTCGCCGACCTCCATTTCGCCGAAGGGATAGACGATCTTCCCGCTCATCTTGGGCGCGCGCGGCATGGGGATGCCGCGTTCGACGACGATGCTCATTTCGGTTCTCCATGGTTGCGGCGCGCCAGCTCGGCGCGCAGGTCGGCGGTCGGCACCTCGGCAAGCGAATGCGACGTGAGCGAGAGGCCACGGTGGCGGCCTTCCTTGCGGAACAACTTGCCCTCGCGGACGAGCGCATCGACGATGCGCGAGGTGGAGGATTTGCTCTTGTGGCCGAGGGCTTCGCGGATCTCGTCGTACGACGGGCCGACGCCCGTTATCTCGATCCGCTCGCGCACATAGTCGAGCACCTTCAACTGGTTGGGGGTCATGAAATCACCTCATATTCAGCGATGTCGAAAGGGGAGCCAGTCAGCGTCCAGCGGCAGCCGCCCCGCCCGTCGGCGGGCCATCCGGGTGCGGCGCCAGGCACGTCGGTGGCCATCGATCCGTCGGCCAGACGCACGCGGACGCGCTTGCCTTCGGCCTCCTCGGGGCAATGGCCGGGGTTCGGCTTCACAGCGCGAACTGCGGTTCGACGTCGACGACGGCGGGTTCGGCGCCCTTGATCGCGCGCGCGATCGCGAGGATCAGTGGCAGGAGCTGGCGAAACTCGCCGTCGGTACCGAGGCGCAATTTGCCGCGGTTGTAGGAACATATGATGGCCGCATGGTTGCGGCCGCCGAGGTCGCGAGCGATCGCCGACCAGTTCTTTTCGAACACGTCGACCGCGGCGACGACGATCGCATCGCGAAGCGTGACGGCCCAGGGCGCACGCCCCGGCCCCACGAGGATCGCGGGGTCGGTGCCGCCGATCTCGGCCGCCGCCGCCACCAGCTGGGGCATCCAGCGATGGAAGCGGTGGACGCGAAGCGTTACGGCTTCGGTTACTGTCGCCTCGCGCACAGCGCCTCTCCCAGCTTGGCGGCGTCGACGGCGCCGCGCGCGATCGACGGCAGGTGGTCGGCGAGCAGGCCGCAGAACTCCTCGGCGCTCGCCTGATCGAGGCGGGCAACCATCACGCGGTTTCCGCCATGCTCGGCGATGGTGAAGCACAGCTGGCCGTCGATCACGGCGATGCCGAAGCTGCCCTGATTGTCGCCGTGGAATACGGCGGTCATCGTGGTGCGGGCGGGGACGGTGAGGAAACTGCTCACAGCGTGAACCTCCCGGCCTGATCCGCCCCGACGGGCGATTTCACCTGCGGATTGCTGGCCATTTCGGTAAGGAACTGCGCGATGCCGTCGGCGTTGACGAAGGTGTCGCCGACGACGCTGAGGCGCCCCGCTACGGGATGATCGGTGTGCGCGGCCCAGGCGCCGATCACCGCCATGCCGTCGGGTTGCGGCCAGATGCCGACAGTCCACCCGTTTGCGAGCTGCAGCAGGAGGCGATCGGCGCCGCGCGCCGAGCATTCGACCTTGATCATGGCCGTGCCTCCACGATCTCGGGCTCCGGCACGTCGACGACGTCGGGGTCGGCTTCCTTCGGCGCGGCGCGATCGATGAAGAATTCGTCGCCCTGGGCGACGGTGAAGCCCAGCTCGCGCAGGCGAAGCGTGATCGGGCAGACCGACGTCGTGACGTTCAGCCGCTTGACGATCTCCTTCTTCTCCAGCTCGATCTTGGTGCGCAGCAGCTCCTTCGCACCTGGCCATGTCGCGACGATCGCCTGGACCAACAGCACGGCGTCAGCATCCTTCTTGACCCCCTTCGGGTTCTTGAGTTTGCCGGGCGTCATGCGCAGGCCGATGTTCGCGCCGGCCAGCTCGATCGACTTACGATCCTTGGCGATGTCAGGGCCGGCGACGGACCACCATGCGCGGAGCTGAAGGAAGATATTCTCGACCTCGGCACCGAACGGCGCGACCAGTTCGTCGCGGGTCGCCTGGATCGCGGCGATCGCCTTGTCGGCTTCGGCGACCGCGGCGGCGATTTCATGCTCGAGCACGAGGTAACGTTCGATGAGCGCGATCGCTTCGGGCAGAGTCGAGGGTGCGGTTTGGGGTTTGGACTTGCGGCGGGCCATATCGATCCCTTCAGATCAGCGGAGTGAACAGGATGGCGGCGGCCACGAGGACGCCGGCCAGGATGAGGGTTGCCCCGATCGCCAGGCGCGATGCGGCTGAAGGCGGCGGATCGGCGATCACGGGCCGACCGCCAGGACGGCGCCGACGACGAGCCAGACGGCGGGGAAGAGCCACGCGAAGCCGATGGCGGCGCTGCGCCATTGCTGGGCGCGCGTGGGGATCGGGGCGGTCACGCGCAGGCCTCCAGCTCGTGCCCATGCCCGTCAGTGTTGTTCGGGCATGTCGGACAGTGGCGGCGATGCTGGTGGTGCATCAGGTTGACGGGCGGAGCGGTTCGGCGACGGGCGTGCATGCAGCTGGCGAGCGGGATCGGGCCCCAGATCGGACAGTCGACCTGTTCGCCGCCCCATGCGGCGCGGACGAGCTTTTCGGCCTCGGCAAGATCGCCGTTGTAGGTGTTGCTGATGACCCGGCTGACGTAGCCGCTCGAGCGCCCGATCTTCTCGCCGGCCTCGCGCTGGTTCGTCGCGTCGCAGGCAGTCGCGAGCAGCTGGACCCAGCGCGGCATGTCGGCACCCCACGCAGATCGCGCGCGGTCGAGGTTGCTTAAGTCCTTGTTATTAACCTTAACAGACATGGTTAACTTACCCCCCCATCCAGCGCGGCTGCGGTGGACGATCCTGATGTGGTCGACGTGGCCCGCCCGGCGGATGCCGCGTCGCGGCTGCGCTGGCGGCGGACGGGCAGTTCGATGACCGTTCCGTCCAGATGGTCGGTGATGCGGATGATCGCGCCCTCGGCGGCGGCGATCCGCGATATGGTCGGTGCGACCGATCCCCAGGGCCGCGCGGCCGCGGTGCTCCATCCGGTCGCGGTACGACGGAGCCAGCCGCCGCGCTGCAGCACGCCCAGCATCTGTCGGGCGGCTTGTTCGTTGGCCCGCGCGGTCATGGTCAGCGTGGGCAGGTCGAAATGTTTGAGGATGCGCATCGCGGACCAAAGGCGCTGGTGTTGGGTGCGCTTTGGAAACGGATTGCGCCGCAGGGTGTTTGGAAAGGCAGGCGGCGACGCCATGTTCAGATATGTCCTTTCGAGCGAATAGAGGGCAGGTGTTCCGGTGGCCGCGACCATGCCTGCCGCGACCCAGCGCACGATCGTGCGCTCCAGGTAGCGGAAGGTCTGGCCCCGCTTCGGGTGGGCACCCTCGCAATGGCGAATGGCGCCGATCAGCAGGGTGAAGAGGTCGACCGGCGCGGCGGCGAAACGCAGCTCGCTCCACAGCGCCTGGTCGGGGTCAGCGAGCGCCGGGTTGGGTGCCCAGCGGGTGGTGGTCGCGATCGCGCTCATGCGCCAAAGCCGCAGCGGTCGGGGTGGTGGCGTTTCAGCGCCCGGAGCAGCGCTTCGCTTCCCGCCTTTGCCGACGCCTGCCAGTCGCCGACGAGCGGGTTGCCCAGGCGTTGGATGACATCGCGTACATAGCGCGGCGACAAAGCAAGCTCGTTGCCGATGTCGTCGGGCTTTCTGCCTCCGTCATGGAGGTCGAGGATAGCCTGTTCGCGGCGCGTCGGGCCGTGGCCATAGGCGCTCATGCCGCAAAGCTCTTGCGCGTGGCGATCTCGCCGCTTGCGACGGGGCGGTTGCCCCACCACAGCCGGTCCATGTGATCGACGCCCTCGGCATCGGCGAGGCGCTGGGCCGCGCGCAGGTTGTTGACGATACGGCGGGTGACGCCTCGGCAGCGTTCGGCGAAATAGATCGCGAGGTCATCGGCGATCAGGCTGGCGAGGCCGTAGTGGTTGCGGAGCAGCAGGGCATCGTCGGCCGATGCGGGTTCGGCGGCGCGGGCGACGAGGATGCGATTGTCGAACCGCTCCCATTCCTTGAGCTTGGCGGGGAGCGCCTCCTCGCCGATCATCAGGATGGCGACGCCGGTCGCGTCGTGAATGTCGCGGATGACCTCGACCATCAGCTTTTTGACCAGGTGGTCCATTTCGTCGAGGATCACAGGGCGCGGCGCGCGGTTAAGCTCGTCGATGATCTGCTGCAGCAGGCGTGGCGCGGTGCGCTCGAAGCGGGTGATGCCGAGCTCGGCCGCGATCGCCTCGAGCAGCGCGCGGACGGTCCAGACGCTCTTCGCCTCGAGATAGATCGCGCCGGAAAGAGCGGCGGCGTAGGCGGCCGCCACGGTCTTTCCGTAGCCGGAAAAGCCGTAGAAGAGGCCCAGGCGCGGGCTGTCCTCGCCGGCTTCGGTGCAGTCGACCAGCGTCTGCATGAGCAGCGCCATGTTGGTCAGGGGGGCATAGCCCGCGCGCAGTCCCGCTGTCGCGGGTGCGGGCCGGGTCAATAAGGTGTGCAAGGCTCTTCTCCTTCTTCTCAGGCGGACGTGGTTCGGGCGGCGCCGAGGCTGTCGGCGATCGCGCGGTGGGCGCGATATTCGCTGCTGGTCGCGTAGCGTTGCGCACGGCGCAGCTCGTCGGCGTCGACATCCTGCCCCGCCGCGGCGGCGGCGATGACGGCGTCGGCCTCGCGCACCTTCTGGGCCGCGCTCTTCGGCATCGGAATGACGGCGGCCACGGTGCGCGGGCCGCGTGGCTCCGGCTGCGGCACCGACGCGGCCGCGCCCTGCGCGAGCGTGTCTATCGTCGGGGTCGAGTGCGGCTGGGTCGGCGGCGGCAGGTGGGCGAGCTTGCCCGCGGCCTCGGCCTCGCGGCGCAGCAGCTTGTCGCGCGCCTTTTCGAAGGTGACGCCGGTTGCGCGGGTCCGAGCCTTCAGCTCGGCCTTTTGCTCGCTGACCCAACGCTGCTGCTCGGCGCGTGCCTGCGTCGCGAATTCTTCCTGCGACAGGCCCGACCGCTGGTGGTTGATCGCGACGTCGATGAACAAGCCGTCGGGCGAGAAGATCAGCAGCTCGCCGAGATCGTCCTCGTCGCGGCGGACAATGACCTCGCGCCCGACCCAACCGGCGAGCCCCGCCGCCCAATAGCGACCGCCCTGCCACTGGATGCCGCGCTTGCCGACCGTGCGCTGGCCGACAAGCGCCGAGAGCGCCATGCGCAGCACGTCACCGGCGGGCGCGGCGCGAGCGGGGACCGGCGTCGACTGCCATTTCGCCATCGGCGTCATGCGCAGCGAGCTGTGCTCGCGAACATGATATTCACCGTCGGTCCACGCATCGAGCGCGGCCTGCAGGTCGGCGGCCGACATGCGGGGCACGATGAGCGCGCGGCCTGTTTGCTTGCGCGCCCGCGCGCGCAGTTTCTGCGCCTCGGCGACGTTGTGGCCGAGATAGCCGTCGAACAGCTCGGCGCGGTCGCGGGTGAAGGTGCCGAACACGCGCTCGACATGCGGCTTCTTCTCCGGCGATCCCGGCGGGCATGGCCAATGCTCGATGCCCAGCAGCTCCAGCGCAGAGACGATCGAGCCGTTGATGAAGCCAGAGCCCTGGTCGGTCATCACGACTTCGGGCATGACGCCCCAGCGCGCGATCGCCGTGGTGAGCAGCCGGCGCACCGACTGCGCACTCTCCGATTCACACACCATGAACAGGACGCGGCGCGACCAGCGGTCTATCAGCCCGAGCACCATCTTGCGGCCGTCCGTCGTCATGACGTCCGCGGGCGTGGTGTCGATTTCCCAGATCTGATGCGCGCGATCGGTGTTGCCGTCGGCGCGACCGAGGGCGAGGCGATATTTGCCCTTGTAGGTGTCGGGGTCGCGCACCGAGGCGATGACGACTTTGCGCTCGTCCTCCAGTCGGGCGATGAAGCGCTGCAGCGAACGCTTCGACGGCAGGTGGACGAAATCCTCCTTCAGCAGCTTCAGGACGGCGGTCGACGACAGGCAGCGTTCGGTGATGTACATTTCGACCACCGCGGCCACGTCGGGGTTCTGGGTGAAATAGTCCGACCCTCGAGGGCGGCCGACCGGCGCCGCTTTGACGGCGTCCAGGCGCTGGTCGCGGAGCGCGGCCTGCGCATCGACCGGCAAATCGGTGACGCGATACAGCCGTCCGCCACCGCGCCCGACCCGATCGATATAGGCCCATCCATCGGCGGCGGCGCGTCGCACGATCGCGCTGTGCGTTGTCGGCAGGCCGGGCAAAGCAGCAGCAGCCAGCTCCTTTGCCGAGACGAAGCCCGGCAGTTTGCCGGTCACTGTGCCGTCTTGAGACGGGTCGAGTTGGGAACGAACAGGGGACGTTGGCGCTTTGCGCGGAGTGTGATACGCCCCCTTCATGCGTGCACCTGCGGGGCTGCGGGTGCCGCGCGGTAGCGGATGCGCTTACCTTTGGCGTTGTAGCGGGAGGGCCAAATCTGATGCGGTTTCAAACCGATGAAATCTGCGATGATCTGGTCGATACGCTCGGAAGCGCGCCGATCAATCGCGGCACTGATGGACTGTTTCGAGACGCCGGCGGTGGACGCGAGTTCTGCCAGGGTAGAGCCCTGCTTGCGGATCGCCGCCTTGACGTCCTCGGGATGCCAGTCGGTTTGAAGGTCGTTCTGCATGACGACTTGTCAATATGACCGGTAAAATGACAGGTCAACCGAAAAATGAGCGGGCGCGCGTCGTCGGCTGGTCGCAGGATGCCGCGGACAGGTTGAAAGAGGCCGTCAAGGCCTACGGCCCCGTGGGTTCGGTGGCGGAATTGGTGGGGATCAAGCGGCAATCATTGAGCGAGATCCTTCAGGGGCGAGCGACGCCAACGGTCGGAACCTTCGAGAAATTGTGCGAGCTGCTGAAGGTGCGTCCGGCCTTCATCCTGGTGGTAGAGGACGTTGACGAAGATGTGGCCGAACCATCGGAGGACATGGCCGGTGTCGTCGCCATCAACGAAATCAACCTCGCTTACGGCATGGGTGCGACGTTCATCGACGGTGGGCCTGTCAAGGAAACTGTCCGGTATTTTGCGCTGGACTGGCTGCGCGTCTATACGCAGGCGCCGCCAAGCCAGCTGCGTTTCGCGCCGGGGCGCGGCAATTCGATGTCGCCGACGATCGACGACGGCGACATCATGTTGATCGACCTGTCGGAAAAGACGCCGAGTTTCGCGGATCTGATATGGGTGTGCGCCATCGGCGAAATGGGGATGGTCAAACGGCTGTCGGCGAAGCCGGGCGGCGCGATCGTCATCAAGAGCGACAATCCGAGCGTTCCCGACGATATCGTTCACGACGGCGAGATCCATGTTGTCGGCCGCGTCGTCGCGGTCATAAAGCGAGTTTAGGGGTGTTTATGCCGAGAGTCTTCAGCCTGTTCCTGCTCTCTGCGGCCGCGTTGCCCGCCCAGGCGATCGCCGCGCCCGCCTATATGACTTGCACGTTCGTCAGCGATGGCGGCGCGAGGTCGGAGGTGAAGATCACGGCCGACGAGGCGGCGGGGACCGTCGATGTGTTCGTGCCGTCGACTGGCTTCAATCAGCGATTGCCCGGCACGTTCACCGCGGACCGTCTGCTGTTCAAGGACAAGATGCTGGATTATGCGATCAGCCGCGTAGACTTGACCGCCGTCAGGACCATCCGGATGATCGATTCGACCGACAAGGGAAAGTGTTCGATCGACCCTGCGCCGAAGCGAGCATTCTGACCTGCCGAAATAAGGCCCGTACAGCGCATCGGGGTCGCGGACGGATAAATCCGCATCTTTTGCCGAAGACCCCCTTGGGCATCGTGCCCACGGCAAATTTCGGGCAAGTGGAATGAACCCGCGACCCGTCATGTCGGTTACATGATCACCTCCATCGGTTTGCTGCTCTTGCCACTGCGGCAAATGACGGGCTAAGCGATAGCTCGCGACCCAGAAAGCAAGGGGGCGTCCGTCGGCGGACGCCCCCTTGCCGTTCCGCCCCCGCCTAAGTCCGGGGCATGACGATTGAAACCGCCACCGACAAGCCGTTGAAGCCGATCCGGATATTCCGGAAAGGGACGTTCACGTCGGTCGAGGGCGACCAGATCACCTTCGGTGAAGCCGAGCTGGCGGGCATCGTCTCCAGCTATAACGCCGAAGCCAACCCCGCGCCGCTGGTCGTCGGGCATCCCAAGCTCAACGATCCGGCCTATGGCTGGGTCGATCGTCTGGCGATCGAGGATGGCGAGGTTGTCGCCTATCCGGATCCAAAGCTGACCGAGCCGGCGTTCGCCGAGGCTGTCAATGCCGGGCGCTATCGCAAGATCTCCGCGCAATTCTATCCGCCCGCCAACGCCAACAACCCGGTGCCGGGCGAATATTACCTGAAGCATGTCGGCTTCCTCGGCGCGCACCCGCCCTCGGTCAAAGGCCTGGGCACGGTGAGCTTCGCCGACGGCGATGTCGGCCCCCTCGTCACCTTCGAACAGGAGAATGTCATGTCGGACAGCAACGACAAAGATCGCGAAAGCAAGGATAAGGAAGTCAGCTTCGCCGAGCGCGAGAAGGCGCTCAGCGACCGCGAGGCCGCGATCAAGGCGCGCGAGGATGCGGCCAACGAAAAGGCCGCGGCGGATCGTCACGACGCCAATGTCAGCTTTGCCGAGGGGCTTTTCGCCGCCGCGAAGATCAAGCCCGAGGGCAAGGATCTGCTGATCGGCGTGCTCGACGCGCTGGGCGAATCGAACGCCGACACGATCAGCTTTGGCGAAGGCGCCGAGCTGACGCCGCGCGATGCGCTGGTCAAGCTGCTCGATGCGGCGCAGCCGCTCGTCAGCCTGGGCGAGGCCGCGGCCGACGACGGCAAGGCGATCGGCGAGCTCGATCCCGCCGCTATCGCCGAAGAGGCCGCCTCGTTTGCCGAGAGCGAAGCCAAGGCGGGTCGCCCGATCTCGACGGCGCGCGCCGTCCGTCACGTCACCGAAAAAGCAAAGAAGGGAGCATAATCCGATGGCTGGCCTGAGCACCACCCTCACCAAGAATTCCAGGGCAGAGGCCGCCGTGCCGCGACGCCGCATCGTCAAGTTCGGCGCCGCCGACAACGCGGTCCTCGTTGGCGCGGCCTCGACCGACAAGATCTTCGCCATTTCGTCGGAGATCGACGCGGCGATCGGCGAGCCTTGCGACATCCATATCGGCGGCATTGCCGAGGTCGAATACGGCGGCGCCGTCACCCGCGGCGACTATCTGACGTCCGATGGCGTCGGCCGCGCGGTCGCGGCCGCGCCGGGCGCGGGCGTCAACGCATCGATCATCGGGCAGGCGATGGTGTCGGGCGTGCTCGGCGACATCGGCAGCTGCACCATCTTCCCTGGGCGCATCCAGGGCTGATCCCGTCCCGGCGTTTCGGCGCCGGGGTTTTCCGATCCCGTTCAATTGAGGAGCGACTATGTCTCTGTCCGCCTACCCCATCGATCCGCACCTCACCGCGATCGCCATCGCCTACAGGAATGCGGCCTATATCGCCGACCAGGTGCTGCCGCGCGTGCGCGTCGGCAAGCAGAAGTTCACCTTCCTGCAGTATGCGTCGGATCAGTACTTCAACATCCCCGACACGCTGGTCGGGCGCCGGTCGAAGCCGAACGAGGTCAACCTCGAGGCGACCGAGGTGACCGACTCGACGTTCGACTATGCGCTCGATGGCGGCATCCCCAAGGCCGACGAGGATAACGCCGACGAGCGTTACGATCCGCTGGGCAGCGAAGTCGAGTTCCTTCAGGAACTGATCGCCCTCGATCGGGAGGCGCGCGCAGCCGGTCTGGTGTTCACCAACGGCAACTACAACGCCGGCCTGCGCCAGACGCTCTCGGGCACGTCGCAGTTCAGCGACTATGCCAACAGCACGCCGATCAAGAAGATCAACGAGGCGCTGGACCTTCCGCTCGTCCGCCCGAACCAGATGGTGTTCGGTCAGGAGGGGTGGACTTCGTTCCGCCAGCACCCCGAGATCGTCGAGGCGGTGCTCGGCACCGGCGCAAAGAAGGGCAATGTGACGCGCCAGGCCGTGGCCGAGCTGTTCGAGGTCGACGAAGTCGTCGTCGGCGCTTCGCGCAGCAACTCGGCCAAGCGCGGACAGGCTCCGGCGCTGACGCGGTTGTGGGGCAAGCATCTGGCGCTGACCCACAAGGCGCCGGTTCCCGAAGCGAAGGGCGCGCTGCAGTTCGGTGCCACCTTCCAGTGGGGCGACCGCATCGCTGCCCAGTGGGAAGACAAGAATATTGGCATGCGGGGCGGCACGGCCTGCCGTACCGGCGAGAGCGTCAAGGAACGCATCGTCGCGAACGACGCCGGCTACTTCTTCAACAACGCCTTCGCCTGATCGGCGGCGCCGCGCGCGCTGTCGATCCAAAAAGGGGCGCCGCGTCAGGCGCGGTGCCCCTTTCTTCTTCCCGACCCGGTTCCCCTTCGCTTTCATGGGAGATTTTCAATGGGTAGCTACCCCGTACTCGAACGCCTCGACCACAATGGCAAATCCTATGGCCCCGGCGATATCGTAGAGATCGACGACGCCGATACGGCCTATGACCTTCTGATTGTCGGCGTGATCGGCGCGGAAGGCGAGCCCGCCATTCTGTCGTCGACCATCATCGGTGGCGATCTCTTCGCAGCCGAGCCTCTGGCTGATGGAAATTTCCCGGTGCTCGAGCGCCTCGATCACGACGGCGAGACCTATAAGCCCGGCGACACGATCGTGATCACCAGCGCCAAGGTCGCGGCCGAGCTGCAGATCGCGGGCGCGATCGGCGGCGGTGCGGTTGTCGACGCGCCCGTCGAGGACGATGCCCAGGATGATGGCGATGTCGACGAACCGGTCATCGAAACGCCTGCGGCGCCTGTTGCCGCTGCGGACGTAACGCCGCCCGCCGCCGAGACGAAGTCCGCCACGGAAACTGCTCCTGCCCCGACGCCCACTCCGACTCCGACGCCGACCCCGACCCCGACGCCCACTCCGACGCCCACTCCGGCCCCGTCGGCCAAGCCCGCCGGGGCGAAGCCGGCGGCCAAGAAGACCGCCGCCGCCAAGCCC
>Ga0233425_10000743_pt1 | contig 80972 bp, 77 predicted proteins | sample Watercolumn_Towu_2_FD_181712 | JGI IMG/M metagenome (GOLD analysis project Ga0233425, IMG submission 181712) | Freshwater microbial communities from Lake Towuti, South Sulawesi, Indonesia - Watercolumn_Towuti2014_140_MG | ecosystem: Environmental > Aquatic > Freshwater > Lake | place...
TTCCTGTCAGGTGATGCCTTGCACGCCTTCCTGAGCGCGCTGCCGCGCAACATTCTGGTGGTGCTGGACGAGGCCTACAATGAATTCCTGCCGCCAGAGCTGCGTTACGATTCAGTGGCTTGGCTCAAGGAGTTTAGCAATCTCATCATCTCTCGCACCTTCTCCAAGGCCTATGGTCTGGCTGGCTTGCGGGTGGGTTATGCACTGGCGCACCCGCAGGTGGCGGACATGCTGAACCGCGTGCGCCAACCGTTCAACGCCAACAGCCTGGCGTTGGCGGCGGCCACGGCGGCACTGGACGACGCCGACTTCGTGCAGCGCACCTATGAATCGAACCGTCGCGGCATGGCGCAGATCGAATCCGGCCTGCGCGAACTGGGGCTGGAGTTCATCCCGTCTTGCGGCAACTTCATCGCCTTCAAGGTGGCGGGCGCGGCTGCCGTCTTCCGCCGCTTGCTGGAGCTGGGCGTGATCGTGCGCCCCATCGCCAACTATGAAATGCCGGACTGGCTGCGCGTCAGCATCGGTCTGGAAAGTGAAAACGCAAAATTCCTGTCTTCTTTGGGGCAGGCCATAAAGGAACGAACGTAAATGATCATCGTAATGGGACCAGAAGTGACTGACGCCGAGGTGGCGACGGTCGTCAAAAGACTGGAAAACGCAGGACTGCAGGCCAACATCTCGCGCGGTGTCGAGCGCACCGTCATCGGCGCGATCGGCGACGAGCGCAAGCTCACGCCGGAGATGTTCACCTCGCTGCCGGGCGTGGAATCGGCGATGCACATCGCCAAGCAATACAAGATCGTCTCGCGTGAATCACACAAGCAGGATACGGTCATCGACATCGGCGGCATCCCGCTGGGCGGCCAGCAGATCCAGATCATCGCCGGGCCGTGCTCGGTGGAAACGCAGGAGCAGATGGATCTTTCCGCACAAGCCGTGCACGAAGCGGGTTGCCGCTTGATGCGCGGCGGCGCGTTCAAGCCGCGCACCAGCCCGTACGCCTTTCAGGGCCACGGCGCGGAAGGGCTGGACATGTTCCGCAAGGCGGCCGCCAAGTACAACTTGCCCATCGTCACCGAACTGATGGATGCGCGCCAGCTCGACACCTTCCTCGAATACGACGTGGACGTGATCCAGATCGGCACCCGCAACATGCAGAATTTCGACCTGCTGAAGGAAGTGGGCCGCTGCAACAAGCCGGTAATCCTCAAGCGCGGCATGTCCGCCACCATCAGCGAATGGCTGATGGCCGCCGAATACATCGCGGCGGGTGGCAACCACAACATCATCTTCTGCGAACGCGGCATCCGCACTTTCGAGACCTACTACCGCAACGTGCTGGACGTGACCGCTATTCCGGTGCTGAAGAAGGAAACCCATCTGCCGGTGATCGTCGATCCCTCCCATGCGGGCGGCAAGGCCTGGATGGTCGCCTCGCTGTCGCAAGCCGCGATTGCCGCTGGTGCGGACGGTCTGCTGGTCGAGATGCACCCGAATCCCTGCGAAGCCTGGTGCGACGCCGATCAGGCGCTGACTCCGGGTGAACTGAAGAAGCTGATGGGGACGCTGGGCGCGATTGCCGAAGCGGTGGGGCGTTCGATCTAAGGCAGGGAGAGTGGACTGGCGGGGAGTCCCGTCAGGCTGCTTGAAGGACACCAGCTAACTATCTGGTGCGAAAGGAGAGACTCGAACTCTCACGCCGTAAGGCGCTGGAACCTAAATCCAGTGCGTCTACCAATTCCGCCACTTTCGCAAAACGGCGCGGATTGTATCATGGGGTATGGACGCCTCAAGGCGAAATAGAGGCAGGTCGGACGGAGCAGGCTGCGATGGACAAGGTTGTCGTATTCGGTGTCGGGTTGATAGGCGGATCGTTCGCGCTGGCCTTGCGCCGTGCGGGGGCGGTCGGCGAAGTGGTCGGCTTCGGCCGCAGTCGGGCCACGTTGGACGAGGCGTTGCGTCTCGGCATTATTGACCGTGTCGGCCTGGATGAGGGTGCCGAGGTGGCTACGGCTGATCTGGTGTTGCTGGCTACGCCGGTGGCGCAGATGGTGAATATCTTTTCCCGCATTGCCCCGCATCTGGGACCGCACACACTGTTGACCGATGGTGGCAGCACCAAGGGCGACGTGGTGGCGGCGGCTTACGCCACTTTGGGAGGCCGGGTCGGCCAATTCGTTCCGGCCCATCCTATCGCCGGTGCGGAAAAGAGTGGGGCCTCGGCGGCTTTGCCTGAGCTCTATCAGGGCAAGCGCGTGGTGTTGACGCCGTTGCCGGAAAACTCTATCGAGGCGGTCGCCCGTGTGCGTCAGGCATGGGAATCCTGTGGCGCCGAGATCAGCGAGATGAGCGCCGAGCAGCACGACCGTATCTTTGCCGCCGTGAGCCACCTGCCACATCTGCTCTCGTTCGCGCTGGTGCATGACATCGCGCAACGCGATGAGCGCGACCTGCTATTGTCCTTTGCCGCCAGCGGCTTCCGCGATTTCACCCGTATTGCCGCCAGCTCCCCCGAAATGTGGCGCGACATCTGCCTCGCCAACCGTGACGCCCTGTTGCTGGAGCTGTCCCGCTACCAGCAAGAACTGGTTGCGATCCGGCAGGCGCTGGAGGGGCAGGATGCTGGCGCGCTGGAGTCCATCTTCCGCCTGTCCAGCCAGGTCAGAGGCGGCTGGCAGCCTCGCTAGTTACTTGGTTCTGCATCGCATTGTCTGCTGCGCCGGGATGGTTGGGGGCGTTTCGCCTTCTATGGCATAATCACGCGCTCTGAAAGGCATGAAATCAATGAGCGCAAAGACTTTATACGACAAACTCTGGGACTCTCACGTTGTGCGGCAGGAGGCTGACGGCACCGCGCTGATCTACATCGACCGTCAACTGGTGCATGAAGTCACCAGCCCGCAGGCCTTTGAGGGCTTAAAGCTGGCGGCGCGCAAGCCGTGGCGCGTGGCATCCTTGCTGGCGACGCCGGATCACAACGTGCCGACCACCCACCGTAGCGGTGGCGTGGCGGGCATCGCCGACCCGATCTCGCGCACCCAGGTGGAAACGCTGGACGCCAATTGCGCCGAGTTCGGCGTGACCGAATTCAAGATGGGTGACATCCGCCAGGGCGTGGTGCACGTGATGGGGCCGGAGCAGGGCGCGACCCTGCCGGGCATGACCGTGGTGTGCGGCGACTCGCACACCAGCACCCACGGGGCGTTTGCCGCGCTGGCCCACGGCATCGGCACCTCCGAGGTCGAGCATGTGATGGCGACGCAATGTCTGGTGGCGAAGAAGTCGAAAGCCATGCTGGTCAGGGTGGAAGGCGCGCTGGGCCGTGGCGTGACCGCCAAGGACATCGCGCTGGCGGTGATCGGCAAGATCGGCACCGCAGGCGGCACCGGCTACGCCATCGAGTTCGCCGGTAGCGCCATTCGCGGTTTGAGCATGGAAGGCCGCATGACGCTGTGCAACATGGCGATTGAGGCCGGTGCGCGTGCGGGCATGGTGGCCTGCGACGACACTACCATCAACTACGTCAAGGGACGTCCGTTCGCGCCCAAGGCCGAGCACTGGGATGCCGCCGTGGCGTACTGGAATACACTGCACTCCGACGCGGGGGCAAAGTTTGACGCGACGGTTGAGCTGGATGCCGCCGCCATTCGCCCGCAAGTGACCTGGGGCACCTCGCCGGAAATGGTGACTTCGATTGATGGTCGCGTGCCCGATCCCGCCACAGCGCCGGATGCCGTGAAGCGCGGCGACTGGGAACGTGCGCTGGCTTACATGGGTCTGACCGCCAATACGCCGATCAACGAAATCAAGATCGACAAGGTGTTCATTGGTTCCTGCACCAATGCCCGCATCGAAGACATGCGCGCGGCGGCGGCGGTGGCTAAGGGGCGCAAGGTCGCGGCGAATGTGAAACTGGCGATGGTGGTGCCGGGCTCCGGGCTGGTGAAGGCGCAAGCCGAAGCCGAGGGGCTGGACAAGATTTTGCTCGAAGCCGGTTTCGAGTGGCGCGAGCCGGGCTGCTCGATGTGCCTGGCGATGAACGACGATCGGCTGGCGCCGGGCGAGCGTTGCGCCTCCACCTCGAACCGCAACTTCGAGGGGCGGCAAGGGCAAGGCGGGCGCACCCATCTGGTGAGTCCGGAAATGGCGGCTGCGGCGGCTATCGCCGGGCATTTCGTTGATGTGAGTCAGTGGTGAAAGGGACGAAGATGAAAAATGTGATGACATTGCTGTTGGCGCTGGGCGTGCTGGCGGGTTGCAACACTCTGGAAGGCGTGGGCAAGGATATTCAGAAAGGCGGCGCTGCGATTGAACACGCAGCCACGAAATAATGCGTAAATTTGAAGTAATGGAAGGGGTGGTCGTGCCGTTGGATCGCGCCAACGTGGATACCGACGCTATCATTCCCAAGCAGTTTTTGAAGTCGATCAAGCGTTCTGGCTTCGGCCCGAATGCGTTCGACGAGTGGCGTTACCTCGATCATGGCGAGCCGGGCATGGACAAAGCCAAGCGTCCGCTCAACCCGGATTTCGTGCTGAATCAGCCCCGTTATCAGGGCGCGCAAGTGCTGCTGGCGCGCGAAAACTTTGGCTGCGGCAGCTCGCGCGAGCACGCGCCCTGGGCGCTGGAAGACTACGGTTTCCGCGTGATCCTCGCCCCGAGCTTCGCCGACATCTTCTTCAACAACTGCTTCAAGAACGGCCTGCTGCCGATCAAGCTGGATGCCTCGATTGTTGATAACCTGTTCAAGGCGGTGGAAGCCAACGTCGGCTACACCCTGCGCGTCGATCTGGAGCGCCAAGTCATCGCCACGCCGGACGGCCAGGAAATCACCTTCGAGGTGGATGCCTTCCGCAAGCATTGTTTGCTGAACGGTCTGGACGACATTGGCCTGACCTTGCAGCATGTGGGCGACATTCAGGCGTTCGAGCAGAAACACCGCGCGACTCAGCCCTGGCTGTTCGCCTGACGAAATCCCCCATAGCCCCCTTTGATAAAGGGGGCGGCGTAGCGGGGGATTCGAGATTTGATTTTTTATGAAGGTTGGAATTCTGAAATGAAAATTGCAGTTCTGCCGGGTGACGGCATCGGCCCCGAAATCGTGGCGCAGGCAGTGAAGGTGCTGAACGCGCTGAACATCGGGCTGGAAATGGAAGAGGCGCCCATCGGCGGCGCGGGTTATGAAGCGGCGGGCGATCCGCTGCCGGAGGCCACGCTGGCGCTGGCCAAGGCGGCTGATGCCGTGCTGCTGGGCGCGGTGGGTGACTGGAAGTACGACAAGCTGGAGCGCCATCTGCGTCCCGAGCGCGGCCTGCTGCGCATCCGCAAGGAACTGGGCCTGTTCGCCAACCTGCGTCCGGCGTTGCTGTATCCCGAGCTGGCTGGAGCTTCCACGCTGAAGCCGGAAGTGGTGTCGGGTCTCGACATCATGATCGTGCGCGAACTGACCGGCGACATCTATTTCGGCCAGCCGCGCGGCATTTCCACGCTGGAGAACGGCGAGCGCGAAGGTATCAACACCATGCGTTACAGCGAGTCCGAGATTCGCCGCATTGGCCGCGTCGCCTTCGACATTGCGATGAAGCGCAACAAAAAAGTCTGTTCCGTGGACAAGGCCAACGTGCTCGAAACCACCGAGCTGTGGCGTCAGGTGATGATCGAGCTGTCGAAGGAATACCCGGAAGTCGAGTTGAGCCACATGTACGTGGACAACGCCGCGATGCAGTTGATCCGTGCGCCCAAGCAGTTCGATGTGATGGTGACCGGTAACATCTTCGGCGACATCCTGTCCGACGAGGCCTCCATGCTGACCGGTTCCATCGGCATGCTGCCCTCCGCGTCGCTGGATGCGAACAACAAGGGTATGTACGAACCCAGCCACGGCTCCGCCCCGGACATCGCGGGCAAGGATGTTGCCAACCCGCTGGCGACCATCCTGTCCGCCGCGATGATGTTGCGCTACACCTTCAACGACGAAGCCAACGCCACCCACATCGAAGACGCGGTGAAGAAGGCACTGGCCCAAGGCTACCGCACCGCCGACATCTGGACAGAAGGTACAAATAAGGTCGGTTGCGCGGCAATGGGCGACGCGGTGGTCGCGGCGCTGTAACACATTGGGAAGGGAGAAGAGGGAAGGGAGAAGGGGGGGGCGCAGCGTAGCGCTTTACCCTTCACCCTTCCCCCTTGAGCGCCGCAGGCGCGTTCCCTTCCCCAATTTGAAGAGGAAGCAATAATGAAAGTAGGTCTGATCGGTTGGCGCGGCATGGTGGGCTCGGTGCTCATGCAGCGGATGCGCGAGGAAAAGGATTTCGATCACATCGAGGCGGTGTTTTTCACCACCTCCAACGTCGGCGGTGCGGCCCCGGCGGAAGGGCGCGGCGTGCCGTTGAAGGACGCTTACGCGCTGAACGAACTGATGGCGATGGAGACCCTCATCTCCTGCCAGGGCGGCGATTACACCACCGACATCTTCCCCAAGCTGCGTGCGGCGGGCTGGAACGGCTACTGGATCGACGCCGCCTCCACCCTGCGCATGGAAGACGATGCGGTGATCGTGCTCGACCCGGTCAATCTTGATCTCATCAAGAACGCCATCGCCAACGGCGGCAAGAATTTCATCGGCGGCAACTGCACCAACTCCATCCTGCTGATGGGCCTGGGTGGCTTGTTCCACGCCGGACTGGTGGAGTGGGTGTCCTCGATGACCTATCAGGCCGCTTCCGGCGCAGGCGCGCAGAACATGCGCGAGCTGCTGAACCAGATGGGCGCGGCGCACGCTTCCGTGGCTGATCTGCTGGCTGATCCCAAGTCCGCGATTCTGGAAATCGACCGCAAGCTGACCGAGACCATGCGTTCCGACGCCTTCCCGACCCAGCACTTCGGCGCACCGCTGGCGGGCAGCCTGATTCCGTGGATCGACAAGCAGCTCGACAACGGGCAGTCCAAGGAAGAGTGGAAGGGTTGTGCTGAAGTGAACAAGATTCTCGGCACGGCGCAGACCATCCCGGTGGACGGACTGTGCGTGCGCATCGGCGCGATGCGTTGTCATAGCTTGGCGCTGACCCTCAAGCTCAAGCGCGATGTGCCGCTAAGTGAGATCGAAGCCTTGATCCAGGGCGGCAATCCCTGGGTCAGGTTTGTGGCCAACGACCGCGCCCTCAGTGTCAGGGAACTGACGCCGACCGCCGTCACCGGCAAGCTGGACATCGCCGTGGGCCGGGTGCGCAAGCTGAACATGGGGCCGGAATATATCAGCGCCTTCGTCATCGGCGACCAGTTGCTGTGGGGGGCCGCCGAGCCGCTGCGGCGCACCTTGCGGATTTTGCTGGACAAATAAACTGGAAAGCAGCCAAACGGGCTGGTAAAGTTTGCATCGCCGAGCTGTCTGGAGCAGTTGCTGACAACAGAGAAGTGTTGGCCTGAGGAGAGGGAGTAGAAATGAGCAAACGATTTGTACAAAAAACTCGATGGATCGCGCTGGCGCTGGCTTCGGGTTTGACCTGGTCCGGCTTGGCAGGTGCGGCAGCACTGGGAGAGATCAACGTCCTGTCTGCGCGCGGAGAGCCGCTGAAGGCGGAGATTGATCTGATCCTCGCCAGCGACGCCGAGCGCAATGGGATGTCCGTATCGCTGACTTCGCCAGAGCAGTATTGGAACTCGACCGGCTCAAGTCCGGTGTCCGGCATGTCCGGTCTGTCGGCGCGAATTCAGACCCGCAGCGAGGGTGGAGCGCCTTATGTGCTGGTCACCTCGTCCGACCCGATCCAGCAAGAGGTATTGAGTTTGGTGGCCGAACTGGGGTCTGACTCGGGCAAGTCGGTGCGCCAATACGTTTTCCGTTTTACTTCTGCGGTGGCTCCGGAAGCGGCTCCTCCAGTTTCAGCCGGGCAGGCGGTGGATAAATCTGCAGCCGAATCGACCCTGCTGGTCAAGCGTGGCGATTATCTGAACAAGATTGCTACGGAGAACAAGCCGGTTGATGTCAGTCTTGAGCGCATGCTGGTTGCCCTGTACCGTGCCAATCCCACAGCATTCAGTGGCAAGAACATGAACCGCCTGCGTGCGGGAAAGGTGTTGCGCATGCCTACCGAGGCTGAACTGGCAGGTGTGACGCAGCGCGATGCACGGCGCGAGATCCATGCCCATGTGGCTGATTGGAATGCGTATCGTCAGCAGATCGCCCAGCATTCCACGGGCTATGACACCGGTTATTCGCAAGAGGGCAGTGGCCGTATCGGCAGCTCTGTCTCTGCCGAGGAGGCGGGCGATCGCCTGGAATCCAACCGCGACGTGCTGAAGCTATCCAAGGGGGATGCCCCGGGCAGCCGTGAATCCGCTGCGGAGATTCGCTCTCTCAAGGATAAGTTGCAGGCAGCGGAGGAAGAGGTGACAGCGCGTGACAAGGCGTTGCGCGAAAGCCGTGAGCGCATCGCCATGCTGGAGAAGAACAATCAGGAGATGCAGCGGCTGCTGGAGCTGAAGTCCGAGGCTGCTGTGCCCGAACAACCGCAAGCGGCATCCGCTCCGGTTGAAACGGCGGTCTCGGCACCTGTGGTCGTCCCTGTCGAGCAAAAAACTCCGGCGGTCGCTCCGGAAAAGCATGAAGCGCCCGACGAGAGCGTAAAGGAAACCAAATCATCCTTGCCCTACTATCTGGCGGGAGCCGGGGTGGCTTTGCTGGGCATTCTTGGCACGGTGCTGTTCCTGCGCCGCAAACCGAAACCGGCGTCCAAACCTGCGCCATCTCGTCAGGCCAAGGCAGTGGAAGAAGAGAAACCGGAGCAGGTTGAACCTGGGGTGGCACCGGTTGGGGTGGTCGAGCCCGCTGAAGCGGCTGAACCTGTCCCGACTCCGCTGGAGTCGGCTGAGGAAGCTGTGACGGCAGAAGAATCTGCGCCGACGGAGATCGAGGCGGTTCCTGTTTCGGAGAGCGTGGCAGAAGTCGAGATCGATATGGGTGAGCCCCCCGTGGAGCCGGAGACCCTGGTTGAGGTCATGCCAGAAATTTCCGGGTCGCAGGACGCCGGGCAGTCCGAGGCCGATCTTGAAGCCGCCAAGCTGGCTGCGGAGATGGAAGCCGGTTTTGCGGCGTTCGATAGGGCTCCGGTGGAGCAGGTGGCTGCGCCAAATGAGCCTGGAGTCGAGGTGACGCCGGAGACCATGGAGTTTGACGTGCCTTCGTTCGTGCCCGAATTTTCCGGCGCGGTGACATTGGCTGAGGAAAGTGACAGTTCTAGCTCCAGCGCGGCTATTGACGCTGCCAGTGGGGCTTCGGTGGAAGGGCCTTCCGAAGAGATCGTCCATGCCGAGATGATGGAGCCCGTCGAGGTCGAGTCCGTTGCGGCGGCTGAAGCCGTCGAGCCTGCCGTCAGTGCGGGCGTTGAGTCTGGGGTCGAGGCTGCGCCCCATCCGGCAGTGACCACCGGGGATAAGGCGGAAGTCAGTCCCATTGAGTTGGATATTCCGACCATAGATCAGTATTCGCCGCCGGTCGAGGCGGCGCCCTTGCCGCCAATGCCCGGCATGGCGGACGTCGACCTGAATATGGTGGATGACACCAGCCTGACGGAAGAAGAGTTGCAGGCGCGCGGCGAGCAGTGGCTCCAGGTGGCGACCAAGATCGACCTGGCGCGCGCCTATCAGGAGATGGGCGACTTCGCCGGTGCGCGCGAGATTCTCGAAGAGGTGGTGGGCGAGGGTGACAGCGAGCAGCGAGCCATGGCGGAGAGCCTGTTGCAGCAGTTGCCAGCTTTGTAAGCCGATGAGCGTTGGCGGACGGCAGTCGGGCATCCTGGCTGCCGTTTTTCTTTAAGGAGCGACGAGATGCTGCATCCGGCGGCGCAAATCTTGCTGTGGACATTCCTGACCGTGGCTTTGCAGTGGGCCAAACCGTTTCTGCTGGCCATGATGGGCGGGGTGCTGCTGCTGGGGGCGCTGATTCTGGCGGCAAGTCGGCTATTGCAGCTATTGCGGCGGACCCGCTGGATCATGCTGTCCTTGCTGCTGATCTACGCCTGGACAACGCCCGGGATGCCGCTGTTTGAAACCCTGCCGCAATGGAGTCCGACTCTGGAGGGTGTTCAGGATGGCGCGCTCCAGTTGGGGCGCTTGTTATGCTCCCTGGCTGCACTGGCCATTCTGCTTTCCCGGCTGGATACGCCGCGACTCATCAGTGGCTTGTACTGGTTGTGTGGCCCACTGCAATGGCTGGGGTTGGTGCGCGAGCGCATGGCTGTGCGTCTGGCGTTGACGTTGCATTATGCAGAATCGGCCATGTTCGAGCCGTCGAATGGCTGGCGTAGTAGCTTGATGCAAATGCTGGAGCCGGGTGAGGTTGCTCCAGGAACACTGGAGTTGCCCTATGAGCAGCCCAGAGTGCGTGATGGCGTGGCAGTTGTGATCGGGATCGGTTTGCTGGGATTGTTCTGGATATGAGGATTGCTCTGGGGGTGGAGTACGACGGCAGCGGCCACAGCGGCTGGCAGAGCCAGCCGCATGGCAACACGGTGCAGGATGTGTTGCAGGCGGCGCTCTCGGGCGTGGCGGGCAGCCCGGTGTCGGTGATCGCGGCGGGACGCACCGACACCGGCGTGCATGCGCTGGAGCAGGTGGTGCATTTCGACAGCGAGGTCGAACGCCCGCTGTCGGCCTGGGTGCGGGGGACGAATGCGTTGCTGCCCAGGAGTGTGTCGGTGTTATGGGCGCAGGCCGTGCCGGAAGAGTTCCATGCCCGGTTTTCTGCGCGAGGCCGCAGCTACCGTTACCTGCTTCTGGATCGCCCGGTGCGTCCTGCCATCCGGCACGGCAAGGTCGGCTGGTTTCACCTGCCGCTCGATGTGGCAGCGATGCAGGCAGCGGCGCAGCACCTGTTGGGTATGCACGATTTCAGCGCTTTCCGGGCTGCCGAGTGTCAGGCCAAAACACCGGTCAAGACCTTGCGCCGACTGGACATCCGCCGCGAGGGCGAGTTGATCGTGTTCGAGCTGGAAGCAGACGCCTTCCTGCACCACATGGTGCGCAATATCGTCGGCAGCCTGGTCTATGTCGGCAAGGGCAAGCACCCACCGGAATGGTTGGGCGAGGTATTGGCGAGCCGAAGCCGTGCTGTAGCCGCCCCCACCTTTGCGCCGGACGGCCTGTATTTTTGTAGCGCGGAATATGAGGCGAAGTGGGGGCTGCCGGGACGATGAGGGCTACTTCTCCTCGGGAAAGCAGCAGATCGGGCCGTTGAAGTCGTGTGAGAGGCTGGCGGCGACGGCATTGACCAATTCGGCAACCTCTTCCGCCGTGAAGTGGGCGAGCAGCCGGTTGGCGAGTTCGGGCGAAAGGGCGATGGTGCGCTGGCGACCATCGGGCAGGTTGACCTGCACGCCAGCCAAGCGCTTCTCCACCCAGCCTTCGATGTTCTCGGCGCGCAGCGACTGTTCGTCCAGCAGGGCTTCGTACTCCGTTTCCAGTTCATCCAGGACGGTATCCGGCAGATCGTCGGGCAGGCTGACGATCTGCCCGCCCATCACGTCGTCGCGTACTCGCCAGTCGATGGAGCGGGACTGCAGCTGATCGGTGAAGCGTTGCTGCAATTCGTCGTCGAAAAACTGGTAATCCATGGTGGCGGGCAGGGCAGGGTGGGAGCGCATTCTACTATGGCTTGCATGCGGGGATTGCTGCACAATGGCGGCCTTTTTTCGCATCCCTCCTGATATTGTTCGAGCTTGATCCGGCGCTGGTGCGGATCAATCTGGCGCGGGCCGAGGCGAATCTGGCGCAGGCGCGGCAGAACGCGCGCCAGGATGGCGCGGAGGCCGCTGCTGCGCGGGCTGACCGAAGAGATCAACTGGCGCTGTGATCCGCGTCATCACGCCATCGGCCCCCTTGTTCCAGGTGGCGCGGCACTCCGTCCAGCCGGTGCACAGATCGGTCATGGTCAGGCTCCATAACCAGCGGCTTGCCGATGTTGTTTATCGGCTTAGCCGAATGGCTAGTAGTTTCATCAGACGAAATTCCCCGCCAGACTGTCCCCGCAATTCCCGCTCTGGGACGTTTGGTGCGAATGGGGCGATGTGACATAATCCGTGCACTTTTACGGAGAGCAAACATGGACGACAACAAGAGCAAGGCGCTCGCGGCAGCGCTGGCGCAGATCGAAAAGCAATTCGGCAAGGGTTCCATCATGCGTCTGGGCGAGAACGACGTTGCCAAGGACTTGCAGGTGGTTTCCACCGGTTCGCTGGGGCTGGACATTGCGCTGGGCGTGGGCGGCTTGCCGCGCGGCCGCATCGTCGAAATCTACGGCCCGGAATCTTCCGGCAAGACCACGCTGACGCTGCAAGTCATCGCCGAGATGCAGAAGCTGGGCGGCACTGCCGCCTTCATCGACGCTGAACACGCGCTCGATCCGGTCTATGCCGGCAAGCTGGGCGTGAACGTGGGCGATCTGCTGATCTCGCAGCCGGACAACGGTGAGCAGGCGCTGGAAATCGCCGACATGCTGGTGCGTTCTGCCGCCGTGGACGTGGTGGTGGTGGACTCCGTCGCAGCACTCACGCCCAAGGCCGAAATCGAAGGCGACATGGGCGATCCGCAGATGGGCCTGCACGCCCGGCTGATGTCGCAGGCGCTACGCAAGCTCACCGCCAACATCAAGCGCTCCAACACGCTGGTGATTTTCATCAACCAGATCCGTATGAAGATCGGCGTGATGTTCGGCAACCCGGAAACCACCACCGGCGGCAATGCGCTGAAGTTCTACGCCTCTGTGCGTCTGGACATTCGCCGCACCGGCGCGATCAAGAAGGGCGACGAGGTGATCGGCAACGAAACCCGCGTCAAGGTCGTCAAGAACAAGGTTTCGCCCCCGTTCCGCGAAGCCAATTTCGACATCCTCTACGGCGAAGGCATCTCGCGCGAAGGCGAAATCATCGAGCTGGGTGTGCAGCACAAGATCGTCGACAAATCCGGCGCGTGGTACGCCTACCAGGGCGAGAAGATCGGCCAGGGCAAGGACAACGCCCGCGAATTCCTGCGGGCCAATCCTGATCTGGCCCGCGAGATCGAAAATCGCGTCCGCGAGGCCGTTGGCGTGACGGCGCTGGCAGGCGGTGAAGCCGAAGACTGAGCTTTCCCTCCGCATCCGCGCCATGCGCTGCCTGGCGCGGCGCGAATACAGCCGGGCCGAATTGCGCGCCCGGCTGCTTCCCCACCAACAGGAAGGCGAGGACGTCGAGGCGGTGCTGGATGAACTGGCATGCCGCAACTGGCTTTCCGACGCCCGCGCCGCCGAACAACTAGTCTCCCAGCGAAGGGGGCGCTACGGTGTTCACCGCATCGTGCATGACCTCCGCCGCAAGGGTGTCGCTGAAGAGTTGATCGCGGCATCGCTGCCCGAACTCCAGGAGTCAGAGTTCGAAGCGGCACGAGCTGTCTGGCTAAAGAAATTCGGCGTTGCGCCGCAAACACCTCAGGAAAAGGCAAAACAGGTTCGCTTCTTGCAATCCCGTGGCTTCGGGTTGGACGTCGTCGTCAACTTGCTGAAACTGCCTGATTTGCCGGAATGATAGGGGGATGTTTGGCTACCGTTAACAGTGTTTCGGATAAGTGGGTATTGGTAATCGACGACTTGGAGGGTATGCGCTCGCAATTGCGCATGACGCTTTCTACCTCCGGATTCGCCAAATTGCATGTCGTATCGCGCATCAAGGACGCCCTTGAACGCATGGCGGAACACCGCTATGACATCATCCTGTGCGACTATTTCCTGGGCGACAGCACCAATGGTCAGCAGTTTCTCGAATATCTGCGCACCAATGACCTGATTTCGCGCAACACAATCTTCGTCATGATTACCGCCGAGCAATCGTACGAAAAGGTGGTGGTCGCCTCCGAATGCGCTCCCGACGACTATCTGCTCAAACCTTTCACCGCCGGACAGTTCAATGCCAGGCTGCATAAGCTGCTGGAAAAGCAGAATTATCTTGAATCTATCGATCAGGCAACCGACTCCAAAAACTGGCAAAAGGTGATTGTAGAGTGCGACAGGCGCCTGCCTGCGCGCGATAAATATTTTCTGGATCTCTGCAAGATCAAGGGCGCGGCACTCATGCGCGAGAACCGGGCGCATGAGGCGGTGGACTTGTATCAACAGGTTATCCAGTTGCGTCCCATCGGATGGGCGCGGCTGGGGCTGGCGAGAGCGTTGGCGATGCAAGGCAAGAATGAGGAAGCGCTGGCCTTGTTGCGTCAATTGCTCAAGGATTCGCCACAATTCATGGCGGCTTACGATTTCATGAGCAGACTGCTGGCCCAATCCGGCGATAAGGAGCAGGCGCTGGATGTGCTGCAACAGGCGCGCACGGTATCGCCGGGAACCATGAGCCGCGTCCGAACCTTGAGTTCGCTGGCCGTCAGCACCGGAAAACCGGAGATTGCCGAGAGCGTGATGCGTGAAACGCTGGCGCGTCACAAACACTCGCCGGTGCGGCAAGCCAACGACTATGCCGTGCTTTCAAAGGCGCTAGTCGATCAAGGCAAGGCGGTCGAGGCATTGTCCGTTCTGGATGATGCCAAGAAAGATTTCAGGGACGATCTCAGCTCGGTGATGCTGGCGGCTTCAGAGTGTGTGGCACATCGCAAGGCGGGTAATTTGACCCTGGCCGAGGAAGCGCTGGCGAGATCCATGACCATGGGTGACGCATCCAAATTGCCACCGCAAGCCATCGTGGCGCTGGCAGAAGCCTGCTTTGCGATGGACAAGGAAAATGAGGCCACCGATCTGTTGCGTCAGGCCATTCAAAATAATCACGAGGACAGCTCTCTCAAGGGTAAGGTGCATGAGGTGCTGACCATGGTAGGCAAGGATCCCGCCGAGGCAACGGCATTGATCGAGGTTAGTGTGCGTGAAGTGGTTATGATCAACAACGACGGGGTGCGCAAGGCTGATGCGGGTGAATTCGAGGCGGCCATCAAATTACTGAACGAAGCGGCCAGTCGCCTGCCGAACAACATGCAGATCGTGGGTAATGCGGCACTGGTGCTGGCGCTGGACATGGTTCGCAACGGTGTCGATGCGAACAAGTTACGGCAGTGTCTGGTGCATAGGGATGCAATTATGGCTCGATTCCCAGCGCATCAAACATTATTGAAGATCAACGGCTTGCTTCGAAGAATAAATAAAGCAGGTGAGGCGGCATGAGCGATTTATTGGTGGCCGTAGTGCACGATGTGAAAAATCAGCTCGCGGAGCTGGCCTTGCGTCTGGAGCGCCGGGGAGACGCCCAGCAGGAGATGGCGCTGGCGCTGAATGCGGCGCGTCGGCTTTCCGAAATGCTGCTGGTGCATCGCGAGCAGAATGGCCAATTGAGTGTGAACCAGGACTCGGTGGATCCCTCCGATTTTCTCGATATTCTCGCCGCCGAGTACCGCGAACTGTTCCCGCACCGGGAAATTGGGGTCGATAACAGCCAGGCGCCGCCCTTTGCTTTTTTTGACGATGGGCTGGTTCGCATGGCACTGGCCAATGCGCTGCACAACGCCTGTCGTCACGCCAGCCGCCGTGTCATGTTGCGCAGCTACAGCCAGGATGGCCAGCTGGTGCTCGAAGTGGCCGACGATGGCGAGGGTTTCAGTTCACACCAGCTCGGCGCTCCCGGCGAGGCGCCTGCGGGCGTAAGCGAACGCGGGACGGGGATGGGCCTGTACCTGGCGCGCCGCATCGCCGAACTGCACCAACTCGATGGCCGCCATGGCAGCATCGTGCTGCTCAACCAGAATGGCGGCGTATTCAGGATGCTCCTGCCCTAGGCTTCGCGCGTCAGCGCAATTCTCGGGGCGGTGGATGGTATGATTCGCCCCCTTGAAATCCCGTTTGTTGAATCCTTGCCCGTATTGATGGTGAACCCATGAAAAGCAGCGAAATCCGCCAGAAATTCCTCGACTTTTTTGCTTCCAAAGGCCACGCCGTGGTCGCCTCCAGCTCGCTGGTGCCGCACGATGACCCGACCCTGCTGTTCACCAACGCGGGCATGAATCAGTTCAAGGACGTGTTCCTCGGCTTCGACAAGCGCCCCTACACCCGCGCCGCCTCTTCGCAGAAATGCGTGCGCGCGGGCGGCAAGCACAACGATCTGGAAAACGTCGGCTACACCGCGCGCCACCACACTTTCTTCGAGATGCTGGGCAACTTCAGCTTCGGCGACTACTTCAAGCGCGAGGCCATTCAGTACGCCTGGGAACTGCTCACTGAAGTCTACAAGCTGCCCAAGGAAAAGCTCACCGTCACCGTCTACGCCGAAGACGACGAGGCCTACGACATCTGGGCCAACGAGATCGGCGTGCCGCGCGAGCGCATCATTCGGATTGGCGACAACAAGGGCGCGCGCTACGCTTCCGACAATTTCTGGATGATGGGCGACACCGGCCCCTGCGGCCCCTGCACCGAAATCTTCTACGACCACGGCGACCACATCTGGGGCGGCCCTCCGGGATCGCCCGAAGAAGACGGCGATCGTTTCATCGAAATCTGGAACAACGTGTTCATGCAGTTCAACCGCGACGAACACGGCGTCATGCACCCGCTGCCCAAGCCCTCGGTGGACACCGGCATGGGGCTGGAGCGCATCTCGGCGGTGTTGCAGCATGTGCATGCCAACTACGAGATCGACCTGTTCCAGGCGCTGATCGCCGCCGCTGCGCGCGAAACTTCCAGCGCCGACATGGATTCGCCCTCTTTGCGCGTGTTGGCCGACCACATCCGCGCCTGCTCCTTCCTCATCGCCGACGGCGTGATTCCCGGCAACGAAGGCCGTGGCTACGTGCTGCGCCGCATCATCCGCCGTGCGATTCGTCACGGCTACAAGCTCGGCGCACGCGCTGCCTTCTTCCACAAAATGGTGCCCGATCTGGTCGAACAGATGGGCAGCGCCTACCCCGAACTCGCCGCCGCGCAGGTGCGGGTGATGGAAATTCTGAGGCAGGAAGAAGAACGCTTCTTCGCCACCATCGAGAACGGCATGGCGATCCTGGAAGCCGAGCTGGCAACCTTGAGCGAAGGCGCGGTGTTTAACGGCGAGAACGCCTTCAAACTCCACGACACCTACGGCTTCCCGCTCGATCTCACCGCTGACGTCTGCCGCGAGCGCGGCGTGACGGTGGACGATGCCGCTTTCAACGCCGCGATGGCGCGCCAGAAGGAACAGGCGCGCGCCGCAGGCAAGTTCAAGATGGCGGCCAACCTCGAATACGACGGCCCGGCCACCACTTTCCATGGCTATGACACGCTGGAGCACAAGGGCAACATCCTCGCGCTGTACAAGGACGGCGCGGCAGTGAACGAGCTGAACGAGGGCGACCTCGGCGTGGTGGTGCTGGACGATACCCCGTTCTACGCCGAATCCGGCGGTCAGGTCGGCGACCGTGGCGAGCTGCGCAGCGTGCACGGCATCTTCGCGGTGGAAGACACGCTCAAGATTCAGGCCAGCGTGTTCGGCCACCACGGCGTGGTCAAGACCGGCAAGCTCACCGTCGGCAACGGCGTCAACGCCCGCGTGGACCTGCACGCCCGCGCCGCTACCGAGCGCAATCACTCGGTCACCCACTTGATGCACAAGGTGCTGCGCGAGGTGCTGGGCGGCCACGTGCAGCAGAAAGGTTCGCAGGTCGATCCGGACAAGACGCGCTTCGACTTCGTGCACACCCAACCCGTAACGGACGCCGAAATTCGCCACGTCGAAACCATGGTCAACGCCGAGATTCTGGCCAACGCCGCCACCGACGCCAGCGTGATGGGCATCGAAGCCGCGCAGAAAACCGGCGCGATGATGCTGTTCGGCGAAAAATACGGCGACGAAGTGCGCGTGCTGACCATCGGCAGCTCAAAAGAACTCTGCGGCGGCACCCATGTGAAAAGAACCGGCGACATCGGCTTGTTCAAGATCGTCGCCGAATCCGGCGTGGCGGCGGGCGTGCGCCGTGTCGAAGCGGTGACCGGTGCGGGCGCGCTGGCGCTGGTGCAGCAGCAGGAAGACCAGTTGTTGCAAGTCGCCGCCGCCGTGAAAGCCCAGCCGCAGGAAGCCGCCGCGCGTGTGACGCAAATCCTCGATAACGTGAAAGCGCTGGAAAAAGAACTCGCTGCGCTGAAATCCAAACTCGCTTCCGCCCAAGGCGACGAACTGGTCGCCCAGGCGCAGGACATCAACGGCGTAAAGGTGCTGGCCGCGAAACTGGACGGTGCGGATGTCGCCACCCTGCGCGAAACCATGGACAAACTGCGCGACAAGCTCAAAACCGCCGCCATCGTGCTGGCCGCCGTCAACGACGGCAAGGTGAGTTTGATCGCTGGCGTCACTGCCGACACCACCAGCAAGGTCAAGGCGGGCGAACTCGTCAACTTCGTCGCCCAGCAAGTCGGTGGCAAGGGGGGAGGCAGGCCGGACATGGCGCAGGCTGGTGGCACACAGCCGGAGAGCCTCGCTACCGCGCTGGCGGGTGTGGCTGGGTGGGTGCAAGCGAAACTGGCCTGATCCAGACGGCATGCCGATGAATAACAAACAAAAGATCGGGGTTGTTTTCATCTGTATGGGCAACATCTGTCGCTCGCCCACGGCGGAGGCGGTGTTCCGCGCCCGCGCCGAAGCGGCGGGACTGTTGCCTTACCTGCGGATCGATTCTGCGGGGACGCACGATTACCACATCGGCGAGCCGCCCGATCCGCGCACACAGCGCGCGGCTTCACAGCGCGGTTACGACCTGAGCCGGTTGCGCGGGCGGCAAGTGGCCGTGCGCGACTTTGCCGATTTCGATTACCTACTGGCAATGGATTGCGCCAACCTTGCCATTCTTGAGCGTCTACGCCCACGCGATGCGGATTCGCAGCTGGGGTTGTTCCTCGATTTCGCCCGCAGCCATGCCGAGCGCGAGGTGCCTGATCCTTATTACGGCGGGGAGCAGGGCTTCGAGCGGGTGCTGGATATGGTGGAGGACGCCGCCGAAGGTTTGTTGTCCCATTTGCGCCACCGGCATTTCGGCTGATGGATAGGCTGGAACAGACCCTGCAGCGCATCAGCCAGGCCGAGGGCTCGCCCCAGGTGCGGCTGACTGGCCTGATTTCCGCTCTCCGACCGGTGCGTCCCGGAGAGATTGCTGCGCTGGAAGGGCGGCTCAAGGCGCTGTGTGGGTTGCTGGAACAACATCCCGCCTACCGTCAGGCGCTGCGCCAGACCTTGATGGACTTGCTGGAGCAAAGCCGTCAGGTCAGTCTGTATGCCGAATCGGGCATCCTGCCCAACACGGGTTTCTTCACCGAATTGACCCACCGCATCAGCCGCCAGTTGCTGCCCGAGGTGGAGGATGGCCGTTATCTCAAGGATGTGCTGGACGGCGTCTTTTCCGGCAAGGGGGATTTCCTCTGGCTGGAATTGCTACCGCTGCAACAATGGCGCGACCTGTATGCTGCACTGGGGTTGGATCGACTACCGGTTCGGGAGACCCTGCAACACACACGGCGGGAAATGCTGGAGGCGGTTCAGGTACTGTCCTACCGTATTACCGCCATCGGTCTCGATCCTGAACTGCTGCGCAACGAGCCATCGCTGGAAGACTACGAATCGCCGTTCATGACGCAGAACGTCGAGGTGCTGGCCTATCTCGCCGATTATCGTGGCTGGCTGCTCGATGCGACCCATACGGCGCAGGACGACCGCCACATCAAGGTCTTGCTGGGACAATGCCGCCAATCGCTGGAGCGGGTGCGGCGTACTTCCATGCAGCGTGGCGCCAGCATTACGTTGACCTACAAGATGCGGCGACTGGCGCAGAACATGGATCGGATGGAGTCGCTGCTCGATCTTCTCGGCGATTGGCGCGACGAATCGCGCGGTGAGTCGCTGTTCATGCGTTCGGTGGCTTTGCTCACCGAATTGGTGCGCGAGGAGAACCGTCGCCACAACCTGCGCGACCACGTGCGCCAGACCCTGGATCTGGTCGCACTGCGGGTGACCGAGAATGCCAGCCACACCGGTGAGCACTACATCACCAGCACCCGCGACGAATATTTCGCCATGTTCAAATCGGCGCTGGGGGGCGGTTTGGTCATCGGTTTCATGGCCTTGCTGAAGGTCAAATTCGCCACCTACCACCTGGCGCCTTTGACGGAAGCTCTTGTATTTTCATTGAACTACGGCCTGGGTTTCATGTTGATCCATATGTTGGGATTCACCGTTGCCACCAAGCAGCCAGCGATGACGGCGGCGGCCATCGCCGCCAGCATCGAGGAAGCAGGCGGGGCAGCACGCACGCTGGACAATCTGGTGACGCTGATCGCCCGCACCCTGCGCACCCAGACCATCGCCATCCTCGGCAATGTCGGCATGGTGATTCCGGTCGCCATGGCTTTGGGTGGTCTGATCTATCTGGTGGGCGGGACACACTTCGTCGGCGAGGAGAAAGCGCATCACCTGCTGGAAAGCATCAGTCCCATGGGCATGACTCTGGTCTATGCCGCCATCGCCGGGGTGTGCCTGTTCCTGGCCGGGCAGATCGCGGGCTATTACGATAACCTGTGTGTCTATAACCGTATCCCGGAGCGCCTGCAGCAGCTTTCCCGCTTGCGCCGCCTGTTGGGCGAGGCGCGCCTGGCGCGCGTGGCGGCCTATGTGGAGAACAACCTGGGCGCATTGGCGGGCAACTTTTTCTTCGGTCTGCTGCTGGGCGGCATGGCGGCCATCGGCGTGCTGTTCGGTCTGCCGGTGGACATCCGCCACATCACTTTCTCCGGCGCGTATTGGGGATTTTCGTTGGTGGCGCTGGATTTTCATTTGACTTGGCAGGTGGCGCTGACCGCCTTCGTCGGCGTGCTCCTCATCGGCTTCGTCAATCTGGCGGTCAGCTTCACTCTGGCGTTGACCGTAGCGCTAAAGGCCCGCCAGGTCACCTTCCAGCAGGGCGGCAGGCAGTTGGCGCTCAAGGTGCTGCGCCGTCTGTGTCAATCGCCGCGCGAATTCTTCCTGCCGCCGCCCGTGGGCAAGGAATGATCTATAGCATTAGGCCGGAATGGGATGCGGCCAGACTGTCCGCAAATCCTTTACTGGCTCCGCTGGCTTCCCAGATGGCGCGTCTGAACGCTGGGCGGTTCCCAACTCTGGCAGACCTCAACACCCTGATGAAAGAACAGGCTGCGCCTATCCGCGTGCGTAGCGGTCTGCCTCTGCGTTTCGTGCCGCAATCCTGCGGGCATCTCCCGTTCGGGGCCCAATACGAACCGCGCTGCTACCTGCAAGGAGAAGTGCAGACACGCAGCGACAACTGGCATGATCTGTTCAACGCGCTGGTGTGGTTCACCTTCCCGCAGGCCAAGGCGGCCATCAACGAACGGCATTACCGCGCCCAGACAGGGCTACGGGAGAAATCGTCCAGCCAGCGCGGCGCGGTGCGCGACATGGCGACCCTGTTCGACGAATCCGGCATGGTGGTTCCCTATGCGGATGGAGCGTTGGCACAACTGCTGCGCGATTTCAGATGGAAGGATCTGTTCTGGTCGCGGCGGAAGGAATTGGCAGGCGGCATGGAATTCCATCTGTTCGGCCACGGTCTCCACGAAAAAGCGCTCAACCCTTACGTCGGCCTGACCGGGCAAGGTCTGCTGTTGCCGGTGTCGCAGGAGTTCTTCGCCTGGCCGCTGGAGCAGCGCCTGGCGCATCTCGACGGGTTGCTGGCTGACTACCTCGGCGACCCGGTGTGCTGCACCGATACCCACGAATTGACCCCGGTGCCGTTGCTGGGTGTGCCCGGCTGGTGGGCGGCGAACGAAGACGCCGCGTTCTACGACAATACGACTTACTTCCGGTCGGGCAGGCAAAGGCGCGCGCAGCGCACGCCGCTCATTACCGCACCCTCCAGCGTTGCTGGATAGTCGCCTGCGGTGTAATCGCCCGCCAGCCACAGGCCGGGCAGGGCGGTGCGCTGGTTCGGGCGGCTGAGGTTGGGCGCGCAGCAGAAAGTGGCGCGCTTCTCGGCGATGACCTGATGCCACAGCGGCTGGGCCGGGAAGCCGAATTCCTCCTGCAACTCCGCCGCCACCTGCGCCACCAGCTCGGCGTGGCTCCAGCCTTGATGTCGTCCTTCCGCGCTGATGACGCTGGCGATCAGCCCGTGCTGCCCGGCAATCTGCCCCTTGTCGAACAGCCACTGGCTGATGCGCTGGTGCAGCCCGAGCATGGGGTGGGGAAGTTGCATTTCCGATGAGTATTGCAGATAGACGGTGTAGATCGGCTGGTGCTCCAGCGCGTCGATCTGCGCTACGGCTTCGGCCAGTTTCGGCAGCGGGCGCAGCAGCCGGGCGGCGACGACGGGTGGTGCGGCGCAGATCACCTGGCTGAAACGCTGCACGCCCAGCGGCGTTTCCAGTTCAAAGCCGTCCTCGACCGGAATGATGCGCGTCACGCCGCAGGACAGATGCACTGCGCCGCCACGTTCCTCCACAAAACGGGCCGCCCGCTGTGGGAACAGCGCACCGAAATCCAGCCGGGGCAGCAGCATGTCCGAATCGGCGCGGCGGCGATCCAGCGCGTCGCGCAGCACGTTGAGCAGCACCTGCGCCGAAGCCTTGGCGATGGGCGTGTTCAGCGCCGCCACGGTGAGCGGTTCCCACAGTTTGAAGGTTAGGTCGGCGTTCTGCCCGCGCCGGGCCAGCAGTTCCGCCACGGTGCAATCACGCTCCAGACGGAAGCCAGACAGGCGCAGCCCCAGCATGAAACGCGCCGCTTTCAGCCGTTCGGCCCAGCTCAATCCTTCCGCCCCGGCCAGTGCTGCCAGCAGATGCAGCGGGGCGGGCAGGGCAGGGGCGCGGAAGCGCAGATGACCGTGCAGGTCGAGCTGCAAGGGCAGGCGCAGGAAATCCTGTTCGAGATTGCCGCCGACGGCTTCAATCAGCCGCAGCGTCTCGCGGTAACAGCCCAGCAGCAGATGCTGGCCGTTGTCGAGAATCAGGGCATCCCCCGTCAGGGGGGGGGCGCCCTCTCTCCCCGTGGAAGAGAGTTGGAGAGAGGGCGGGGCGAGTTGATTTGTTGTCAGAACTTGATGCGGAGTGGACACCCCGCGCGCCCGTCCGCCGAGTTGCCTGGCGCTCTCGAACACCGTGACGTTGACGCCGCGCGCTGCCAGTTCCACCGCTGCCGCCATGCCCGCATAGCCGCCGCCGATGATGGCAGTTTGAGTGGGGAGGCAGGGGGCGGAGTTTCTACCCCCATCCCAGCCTTCCCCCTGCAAGGGGGAAGGGGTGGTCGGCTGGGGGCTCATGGTTTATGCGCCTCTTTGTGCTGGGCTCCCTCATCTCCCTCCCCCTTGCGGGGGGAGGGTAGGGGTGGGGGTAGAAGCCGTATTTCTTCGCTTATCCGTGTCAATACGCCATCCAAGTTGCCCAGCACCTCGTGATTCCAGAAGCGCAGCACTTTCCAGCCATGCTGGACAAGTATGGCCGAGCGGGCGTCATCGTAGGCCTGCTGTTCCTGATGTTGTCCGCCATCCACTTCAATGACTAGTTTCAATTCCAGGCAGGCGAAGTCGGCAATGAATCTATCTATGGGGTGTTGGCGTCGGAACTTCAGGCCATCAAGTTGCCCGCGTTGCAGGTGACGCCACAAGTTGCGTTCGGCATCGGTCATCTCCCGCCGCAAACGTCGCGCGCGTAAAGTGACCCCCGGCGCTATCCTGCGGCTGGTCATAAGGGTGGTTACGCCAAGGTGCGCAACCATGCCTTGAACACCAGCCACAGCTTGTAGCGCGGAGTGAGTGAGACGCGTTCGCGCAAAACGTGGCAGCCGCTGGCGACGATCTGGTCGAGCACGGCGCGATAGATTGCCGCCATGATCAGGCCGATGCGCTGGGCCTTGCGGTCGGCTTTGGGTAATTCGCTCAGCGCCTGGTCGTAGTATTTCTTTGCGCGCTCGATCTGGAACGCCATCAGTTGCCAGAATTCCGGTGTTTCCTTGCAATCGAGGATGTCGTTGGTGTGGACGCCGAACTTTGCCAACTCATCCAGCGGCAGGTAGATGCGGCCCCGGCGGGCGTCTTCGCCCACGTCGCGGATGATGTTGGTGAGCTGGAAAGCGATGCCGAGATCGTGGGCGTATTTCAGCGTCCTGCGGTCGCTGTAGCCCAGAATCTCGGCGGTGAGCAGGCCGACCACCGAGGCGACGCGGTAGCAATACAGTTGCAGCGACTTGAAGTCGTCGTAGCTGTGGCGGTGGAGATCCATCTCCATGCCGTCGATGATTTCGAGGAAGTGTTCCTGCGGTAGCGCGTACTGCCACACGATGGGAACCAGCGCTTGGCAAACGGGATGCTGCGGTGTGCCTTCGTAGATTTCTGCTACCTGCCCGCGCCACCAGGCCAGCGTGATGCGCGCCACGTTCTCGTCCGAACACTCGTCCACCACATCGTCCACCTCGCGGCAGAAGGCGTACAGCGCCGTCATTGCCCGGCGTCTCTCCGGGGTAAGGAAGCGGAAGCTGGCGGTGAAGCTGGAGCCGCTCTGGGTGGTTTTGTCCTGGCAGTATTCGTCAGGGGTCATGGGGTTAGATCCGGAACGGGGCGCTTTGGGCCAGCATGATAACCCAGTCATGCGGCTTGAGGACGGGGCGGCGGTTGAACATGTCGTACTCCACAGCCTCCAGCTTGCGCAGGATGCGCAGGCCACCAGCGATGATCATGCGCATTTCCAGCCCGATGCGGCCACGCAGGATACTGCCCAGCGGCGTGCCGCTCTGCATCAGCGCGCGGGCGCGCTCCACCTCGAAGCGCATCAGATCGCGCCAAGCGGCATCGGCTTGGCCTGCTGCGATCTGCGCCTCACTCACGTCGAAGCGCGCCAGATCCTCCTGCGGCAGATAGACGCGGCCAATGGCCCAGTCTTTTTTCACGTCCTGCCAGAAGTTGATGAGCTGCAAGCTGGTGCAGATGGCGTCGCTGTAGCGCAGATTCACCTCGGTCGCCTCGTCGTACAAATGCAGCATCAAGCGTCCTACCGGATTGGCCGAGCGGCGGCAATAGTCGAGCAGCCCGGCGTAGTCGGCGTAGCGCTTCTGCACTACGTCCTGACTGAACGCGTCGAGCAGGTCGCGCAAGGGGCGCAGCGGCAGTTGGTATTCCGCCACGACTTGGGTCAGATCGCGGAACAGCGACGTCTCGGGCGTGATGCCCGCTTCGATGCGATTCAGCTCGACGCGGAACGCGTCCAGCTTCGCCAGCCGCTCCTCGTTTGGTAGATCATCTTCGTCCGCAAAATCATCGGCTTGCCGCGCGAAGTTGTAGATGACCTCCACCGGCCTGTGCAGCCGTTTGGGCAGCAGGATGGACGCGACGGGGAAGTTTTCGTAGTGCTCAACCGGCATTCGGCAAATCTTCCCGCTTCAGCAGGAAAACGAATTCATCCCCCGCAGCGACTTCCAGCCAGGTGAAGGGCAGGTCGGGGTAGGCGGCTTCGAGGGCTTCGCGGTTGTGGCCGATTTCGACTATCAACAGGCCGCCGGGGTGGAGGTGGTCGGCGGCGCGGGCGATGATTTCGCGGGTGGCATCCAGGCCATCTTCGCCGCTGCCCAGTGCCAGTTCCGGCTCGTGCAGGTATTCCGGCGGCAGCGCGTCCACCGATTCGGCATCCACGTAGGGCGGGTTGCTGAGGATGATGTCGTAGCGCTCGCCCGCCAGTGCTTCGAACAGGTCGGATTGCACCAGCCGTACGCGGTCGTGCAGCCCGTAGTCGTCCACGTTGTGTTCGGCCACGGCCAGCGCGTCTTCCGACAAATCGACCGCGTCGACTTCGGCGTTGGGGAAGGTGTGGGCGGCGAGGATGGCGAGGCAGCCGCTGCCAGTGCACATATCCAGCACGCTGATGACGTTTTCCGGCTGCTCGACCCACGGGACGAGGCCGTCGCGCAACAGTTCGGCGATGAAGGAGCGCGGCACGATGACGCGCTCGTCGACGTAGAACTTGAATGGACCCAGCCAGGCTTCGTGGGTCAGGTAGGCAGCAGGGACGCGCTGTTCCACGCGGCGGCGCAGCAGGTCGAGCAGGGCCTGGCGTTCGCGCTCGGTGATGTGCGCGTCGAGGAAGGGCTCCAGTGTATCCAGCGGCAGGTGCAGGGTGTGCAGGATCAGGTAGGCGGCTTCGTCATAGGCGTTGTCGCTGCCGTGGCCAAACGACAGCCCGGCCTCGTTGAAGGCGCTGACGGTAAAGCGCAGCCAGTCGCGGATGGTGCGCAGTTCGTGGGTGTCGTCGAAGGCGTGGAGTGTGCTCATCTCCCGTTACTCCATGAGAAAAACTCGACCGCCTCCCCCTTTCCAAAAGGGGGATTGAGGGGGATTTTGCGCTCGGATGAAAGATCAATCCCCCCCGTCCCCCCTTTTACAAAGTGGGGAGACAGCTCATGGGGGCGCTTGGGTGCGCAGGGTTTATTCGCGCTCATTGCCTGTTCACCAGCAAGGCTTCCAGCGTGAGCCGGTAGATGTCGGACAGCGCGTCCAGATCGGCCACAGCCACGCATTCGTTCACCTTGTGGATGGTGGCGTTGAGCGGGCCGAGTTCGATGATCTGGTCGCAGATGTCGGCGATGAAGCGGCCATCCGAGGTGCCGCCGCTGGTGGAAAGCTCGGTGTCCAGGCCGGTGACCTGCTTGATGGCCGCCGCCACCGCGTCCACCAAGTCGCCGCGCGGCGTGAGGTAGGGCTTGCCGGAAGAGTTTTCCCACTCCAGGTCGTATTCCAGCCCGTGTTTATCGAGGATGGCGGTGAAGCGCGACTTCAAACTTTCCACCGTGCTGGCGGTGGAATGGCGGAAGTTGAACAGCATCTCCACCGTGCCGGGCACCACGTTGGTGGCACCCGTGCCGCCGTGGATGTTGGAAATCTGCCAGGAGGTCGGCGGGAAGTACTCGTTGCCCTCGTCCCACACCGTGGCGGCCAGCTCGGCGATGGCGGGCGAGGCGAGGTGGATGGGGTTTTTCACCAGATGCGGATAGGCGATGTGGCCCTGCACGCCCTTGACGGTGAGCTTGCCGGAAAGCGAACCGCGACGGCCATTCTTGATGGTGTCGCCGGTCTTGGAAACCGAGGTCGGCTCGCCGACGATGCAGTAATCCAGCCGCTCGTTGCGTTCGGCCAGCGCTTCGACCACGCGCACCGTGCCATCCGTGGCGATGCCTTCCTCGTCTGAAGTCAGCAGCAGGGCGATGGAACCGGCATGCTCCGGATGCGCCGCGACGAAATCCTCAATGGCGGTGACAAAGGAGGCCAGTGAACCCTTCATGTCCGACGCGCCGCGCCCGTACAACAGGCCGTCGCGCACCGTGGGCGTGAAGGGGTCGCTATGCCATTTGACAACAGGACCGGTCGGCACCACGTCGGTATGCCCGGCGAAACACACCACCGGCCCGCTATGCCCGCGCCGCGCGTAGAGGTTATCCACCTCGCTGTGGCGCATCTTCTCCAGATCGAAACCCAGCGGCGCGAGGCGCGCGCCGATGATGTCCAGACAGCCGTCATCCAGCGGCGTGAGCGATTTGCGGGAGATGAGTTGCTTGGCGAGATCGAGTGTTTTGCTCATGGTTGGATCAGTTCGTATTCTTCGAGTTTGAATCCAGTCGCCAGCACGCGTCCGTCCTTTACCAGCACCGGGCGCTTGATGACGTTGGGCTGTTGCAGCATCAGGGCCAGCGCCGAGGCATCGTCCTGGATGCTGTCTTTCACCTCCTGCGGCAGTTTTCCCCAGGTCGGGCCGGTCTTTTTCAGCAGCTTCTGCCAACCGACTTGCTTCAGCCAGTCGGCCAACAGCACCTCAGTCACGCCTTGTTTCTTGAAGTCGTGGAATTCGTAGGCGATGCCGCGCGCTGCCAGCGCCGCACGGGCTTTCTTCACGGTGTCGCAGTTGGGGATGCCGTAGAGTTTCATGGATGCCCTCAATGAGTCGTAAGACGTAAGTCGGAAGTCGTAAGTTGGGTTTGTCCGCTGCGCGGGAGTGATGCGCCCCAAGGTTTTAACTTACGTCTTACGTCTCCCGACTTCCAACTGCTTCTCAGATGCCGCGCAGCAACTCGTTGATGCCGACCTTGCCCAAAGTCTTGGCATCCACCTTCTTCACGATCACGGCGCAGTACAGGCTGTAGCTGCCGTCCTTGGAGGGCAGGTTGCCGGACACCACGACGGAGCCTGCGGGCACGCGGCCATAGTGCACTTCGCCGGTTTCGCGGTCGTAGATTTTGGTGGATTGGCCGATGTACACGCCCATCGAGATCACCGAGCCTTCTTCCACGATCACGCCTTCAACCACTTCGGAGCGCGCGCCGATGAAGCAGTTGTCTTCGATGATGGTGGGGTTGGCTTGCACCGGTTCCAGCACGCCGCCGATGCCGACGCCGCCGGACAGGTGCACGTTCTTGCCGATCTGCGCGCAGGAGCCGACGGTGGCCCAAGTGTCCACCATGGAGCCTTCATCGACGTAGCCGCCGATGTTCACGTAGGAGGGCATCAGCACCACGTTTTTGGCGATGTAGGAGCCACGGCGCGCGGCAGCCGGAGGCACCACGCGGAAGCCGCCTTCGCGGAAATCGCGGCTGTTGTAGTCGGCGAACTTGCTGGGCACCTTGTCGAAATAGTTGGTGAAGCCGCCCTTGATGAAGGCGTTGTCTTCGATGCGGAACGACAGCAGCACGGCCTTTTTGATCCACTGGTGAGTGATCCAGTTGCCGACGCTGACGCGCTCGGCGACGCGCAACTCGCCGGAATCCAGCTTGGCGATCACGGTCTGGATGGCTTCCTTGAGCTGCGGCTCCACGGTGCGCGGGGTAATCTCGGCGCGGCGTTCAAAAGCGGCTTCGATAATGTTCTGCAAGTCTTGCATGATGGTTTCCTGTTATAAGTTAAAGGGTTCGGCAATAGTCTGAAATTCGTCTCGCAGCTTCTACGGTCTCCTCGACGCCCGCCACCAGGGCAAAACGGACGAAGTTCTGGCCGGGGTTGACGCCACGGGCTTCGCGGGCGAGGTAGCTGCCGGGCAAAACGGTCACATTATAGTCGCGCAGCAGACCTTGGGCGAAATCGGTGTCGGAGCCGGGCGTGCGCACCCAGAGGTAGAAACCGGCGTCGGGCAGCGTCACTGGCAGCACGGGCTGGAGGATGTCCACCACGCGGGCGAATTTTTCGCTGTAAAGGCGGCGGTTTTCGGCGACGTGGGTTTCGTCGTTCCAGGCGGCGATGCTGGCGGCTTGCACCGCCGGGTTCATGGCACAGCCGTGGTAGGTGCGGTAGAGGGTGAACTTGGCGATCACGGCGGCATCGCCTGCCACAAAGCCGGAGCGCAGGCCAGGCACGTTGGAGCGCTTGGACAGGCTGGAGAAAACCACCAGATTGCGGTAGTCGTCGCGGCCCAGTAGTCGCGCGGCTTGCAGGGCGCTCAGCGGCGGCTGGCATGCAGCTCCCCCCTTTGCCAAAAGGGGGGCTAGGGGGGATTTTTCGGCAGGCGAATCCCCCTCTATCCCCCTTTGATAAAGGGGGAGGTGGTCGAAGTAGATTTCCGAGTAGCACTCGTCGGCGGCGATGATGAAGCCGTATCTGTCGCTCAGTTCGAACAGTTCGCGCCACTCGTCCAGCGACATCACATGGCCGTTGGGGTTGCCCGGCGAGCAGACGTAGATGAGCTGGGTGCGCTGCCAGACGTCTTCCGGCAGTTGGGCGTAATCCATGCGGAAGCCGTCATCCGGCAGGGTGTTGATGAACTGCGGTTCGGCCCCGGCCAGCAGGGCTGCGCCTTCGTAGATCTGGTAGAACGGGTTGGGGCTGACCACCACCGGGTTGGGGCGGCTGCGATCCACCACTGCCTGGGCGAAGGCGAACAGCGCTTCGCGGCTGCCGTTCACCGGCAACACCTGAGTTTTCGCATCCAGCGCGGGGATGCTGTAGCGGCGCGCCAGCCATTGCGAAATCGCGCCGCGCAGGGCGTCGCTCCCGGCGGTTGTGGGATAATTCGCCAGACCGTCCAGCCCGGCCGTCAGCGCGTCCTTGATGAATTGCGGCGTGGCGTGCTTGGGTTCGCCGATGGACAGGCTGATAGGCTTGAGCGCCGGATTGGGCGTCACGTCGCGGAACAGCGCGGCGAGTTTCTGGAACGGGTAGGGTTGCAGGCGGTCGAGATCGGGGTTCATTCGGCTATCAGAAAGTCATTTCCGTTCGTGTTGAGCGTAAGCGCAGCGGAGTCGAAACATGGACGGCGCTGCGTACACTTCGACTGCGGCGCTATAGCGCCTACGCTCATCAAACTTCTAGCCATTCGACTAAGCTGCCAAAAGCGGCAGCCAAGTCGCTGGTTATCAGTGCGAACGGTGTGTTGAATCAAGGGCGTGATTATAAAGGCGCAGCGAGTGGCGACAAAACAAAATATGGCTGTGGGTGGGCTGCTGGCCGGGGCGCTGGTGTGGGGGCTGATCTGGTATCCGTTCCGTGTGCTGGATGCGTCCGGGGTGACCGGCTTGGCGGCGACGGTGTACAGCTACGGCATCGCCCTGCTGATCGGGCTGCTGATCTACGGTCCGGTGTGGCGCGAATGGCGGCTGGCGGGCTGGGGCGGCGCGGTGCTGATTCTGGCTGCGGGCTGGGCCAACCTCGGCTACGTACTGGCGATGCTGGAAGGCGAGGTGATGCGCGTGCTGCTGCTGTTTTACCTCGCCCCGCTGTGGACGGTGCTGCTGGCGCGCCTCCTGCTCGGCGAACGGCTCAACCGCCATGGCTACGGCGTCATCGCGCTCTCGCTTTCCGGCGCGCTGGTGATGTTGTGGCAGCCGGAAGCAGGCTGGCCGCTGCCGCAAAATGCCGCCGAATGGATGGGGCTGACCGCTGGCATGAGTTTCGCCCTCACCAACGTGCTGGTGCGCCGCGCTGACCAACTCTCCATCGAATTCAAGTCCGCCTGCATCTGGTTCGGCTCGGCAGCACTGACGCTGATCGCCATGCTGGCGCTGGGGCAGGGGGGTAACCTGCGGCTGGTAACGGAATGGTGGTGGCTATTGGGGCTGCTCGGCATCGTGCTCTGCGCCACCAGCCTCATCGTCCAGTTCGGCCTCTCCAACCTGTCCGCCACCCGCGCGATCGTCCTGCTGCTGTTCGAGTTGGTTTTTGCCGCCGTCGCCTCCTGGCTGCTGGCCGACGAAGCCATGGGCTTGCGCGAAACCCTGGGCGCGCTGCTCATCGCCTCAGCCAGCCTGTTATCTGGTCGCATGCATCCGAACGATTGATGTGCTGCGGTAGAATCTGCGCCGTGAGGATTCCGAAGGAGAGGTTACAACATGTTTGAAGAACGGCTGATACGCGGGCTGAACGGATTCAACCGCATGATCCATGTATTGCTGGCTCTGGCGCTGGTGGTGGCCAGCCTGATGGTGGTATGGGATTTCGTGGTGAACCTCCTGCAAGCCTGGCAGCACGGTAGCGCCACGCTGGGTTTCATCCATGCGCTGGGTTCGTTGTTCATCCTTTGGACGCTGGCGACCCTGATTTCCGCCGAAATCAACTACCTGAGATCGGGCGCGATTTTCGTGCTGGTATTCGTCGAGGTCGGGCTGATTTCCGCCATCCGCGAACTCATCATGCAGCCGATGCAGAGTTTCACCAATGTGGACAAATCGTCTCCTGCCTTCGATCCCATCCAATATGGATTGTTGCTCCTGGCGCTGCTGGTAATGGGCGTCGTTTACAAACTGGTGTCATCCTCCAGAGAAGCGCCGGTCACCATCGATTCCTGACTCTTGGTGGAGACGTTGCTGCCTGGTGAATTGAGCCGACTATGCGGTCGCCTTCACACTTTCCCGTGCTGCCATGCGAGTGAACCACGCCGCCAGATTCGGGTGGGCGGCGCGCCAGTCACGTTCCGGCTGGCGCAGGTCGAGGTAGATCAATGCGCTGACCAGCGCCAGGTCGGCCAGCGTCAGTGCTTCGCCTTCGCAGTAGGCCCGGTCGCCCAGCGATTCCGCCGCAAAAGCCAGCGCCCGGGTCACGGCGTTGTTGTGCAGCGCGAGGTTGTTCGGCTCCTGTTTTTCTTCCGGCCGGATGCGCTCGTTGCGCACCGCCACCGCCGAATCCATGATGCCGTCCGCCAGCGCCTCCCAGCGCTTCACCCGCATCCGCGCCCGCGCATCGTCGCGCGGGATGAGGATGGGCGCGTCGTTCAGCGTGTCGGTGTATTCCGCGATCACCGGCGAGTCGAACACGCAGGTCTCATCGTCCAGAATCAGCGCCGGGATGCGCCCCAGCGGATTCACCCGTGCCACCTGACTGCCCGCCTCGCGCGGCGCATCCACCAGATATTCGTGCGGGATATTCTTTTCCAGCAACACCAGCCGCACCTTGCGCACGTAGGGGCTGGTGTCGGTGCCGAGCAGCTTCAGGGTCATAGCACTTCCGCCGCGTGGTCAGCCAGACGCGAGCGTTCGCCGCGCATCAGGGTAACGTGGCCGCTGTGTTCCCAACCCTTGAATCTGTCCACGACGTAGGTCAGACCGGAGCTGCCTTCGGTGAGGTAGGGGGTGTCGATCTGGGCGATGTTGCCCATGCAGACCACCTTGGTGCCGGGACCGGCGCGGGTGATGAGGGTCTTCATCTGCTTGGGAGTGAGATTTTGTGCCTCGTCCAGAATCAATAGTTTGCTGAGGAAAGTTCGCCCGCGCATGAAGTTGAGCGACTTGACCTTGATGCGCGAACGGATCAGGTCGCGGGTGGCTGCGCGACCCCAGTCGCCTGCCTCGGTCTGTTCGTTCTTGTTCAGTACGTCGAGGTTGTCTTCCAGCGCGCCCATCCAGGGCGTCATCTTTTCTTCTTCGGTGCCGGGCAGGAAGCCGATGTCCTCGCCCACCGGCACGGTGACGCGGGTGATGATGATCTCGGAATACAGTTTCTTTTCCAGCGTCAGTTGCAGACCGGCGGCCAGGGTGAGCAGGGTCTTGCCGGTGCCGGCCTGGCCGAGCAGGGTGACGAAGTCGATCTCCGGATCCATCAGCAGGTTGAGCACGAAGTTCTGCTCGCGGTTGCGGGCGGTGATGCCCCAGACATTATTTTTGCTGTGGGTGTAGTCGGTCAGGGTGCACAGGGTGGCGCGGTCGCCCTCCTGGCCGACCACCTTGGCGTAGAACGGCGTCGCACCGTTCTCCAGGAAGACGAACTGGTTGACGAAGAAGGCCGGGCAGAGCGGGCCGCGCAGCTCGTACCAGGTGTGGCCGTCCTTCTGCCAGGATTTCATGTCCTTGCCGTGGCGATCCCAGAAATCGTCCGGCAATTGCAGCACGCCGGTGTAGAGCAGGTCGCTGTCTTCCAGCACCTTGTCGTTGAAGTAGTCCTGCGCCTCTAGCCCCAGCGCACGCGCCTTGATGCGCATGTTGATGTCCTTGGACACCAGGATGACGGGGCGGTTGGTGTGCTGGTGCTGCAAGGCCATCAGCACGCCGAGGATGGCGTTGTCGGCCTTGCCGTGTTCCAGCGTGGCGGGCAATTCGAACTTCATGAACTGGGTCTGCAGGAACAACCGGCCAGTAGCCGCCTTGTTGCCCAGTTTGTTGAGGGCGATGCCTTCCTCGATCTTCAGCGGCGCATCGCTTACCAGTTCGTCCATGTAGCGGCTGGCCTGGCGGGCATTGCGGGCGACTTCGGTCATGCCCTTTTTCTTATTGTCCAGCTCCTCCAGCACGAACATCGGCAGATAGACGTCGTGCTCCTCGAAGCGAAACAGGCTGGTCGGATCGTGCATCAACACATTGGTGTCGAGTACAAACAGCTTGGTGTATTTTCTGGATTTTCTTGGTGGCATAATGAGTTATCCGAGGGTTCTGACGAATTCGAGTACTTCGGCGGCGTGGCCGTCAGCCTTGAGCTTGCGCCATTCGTGGCGGAGATGGCCGTTGCGGTCGAACACAAAGGTGCTGCGTTCGATGCCTCGCACCTGCTTGCCGTACATCATCTTCTGCTTGATGACGCCGAACTGGTTGCAGACGGTTTCTTCAGTGTCGGAGAGCAGAGCGAACGGCAGGGTGAATTTGGCCTTAAAGTTTTCGTGCGACTTCATGCTGTCGCGAGAGATGCCAACCACCTCACAGTCCGCCTGCTGGAACGCGGGATACAGGTCACGGAACTGGATGCTCTCGGTGGTGCAGCCGGGCGTGTTGTCTTTAGGGTAGAAGTAGATGACCAGATTTTTGCCGCGAACCGAAATGCTATCGAAGGTGGCGTCGCCGGTCGCGGGGAGGGAAAAGTTCATCAATGTCATTCAGCAGCTTTCCGTGAATCCTTCTCGGCGAAGAACTGGTCATAGCAATCCTGCCCACAGAAATGTTCTACATAATCGACGTTTTCCGGAACCATGGCCGCGCTCTTCGGAATCTCCTTGCGGCAGGTGCTGCATTGCACGATCGTTTCCGTACTTTCCTGATTCGGTTTGACTGACATGGCAGACTCCTTATCCTTATCGTATGCGGTCGGGGCATGGTACGACTTCACCCGAATCCGCGCAACAGCAACTGGATTGACATTCCCCAAAACAACTTCTGGAGGGCTGGCTTACCCGCAAGCGTCAAAAAGAGGGGCATCGCAATACCAGATTCTAGTATTTTACATAATATACATTATGCGCGTTAAATAGACCTAAAACCGGGAACGGTTTCGGGAACTCTTTTTCCCGTTTTTCGGGATTTGACGTTAGGCGGATTATCCGTCGGCTCGTTTCTCCGGTATGAGGTGAATTTTCCACTCGCTGCGCACTGCCCTGCGCATACTGGTCGGCAGGAGGAAACCATGACACGCCGCCGATCAGGCCATGTATGCCGCCAAGCAATCCGGGCGCAATTTCTGGGTGCTGGCCGCCGATACGACCATTGCCGCTGGCTGATATTCCGGTACACTTGCGACATGCTTTCCCATGCACAGTATTTTCCTGTTTCCGCCCCGTTGCGATTCCGCGCAGCGTTTGTTGCTTTTGTGTCGTTGTTCGGTCTGATTGATTTACTGCTGCTGGGCGCGGGTGGCGAAATTTACGAGCATCTGCATCTGGTGCTGGATACGGGCAATGGCCTGCTGTCGTTAATGCTGGTGCTATTCCTGCTGGGAGAACGTTACGAAATCCGATCCAACGTGCGCCAGTATCTGGCGATTGGTTTGGCGGTGGCTTCGACGACCGAACTGCTTCATGCCCTGGTCGGCATCGAATGGTCGGGTGCACTGGCTTGGATCAACAAATATGCCGGGACATTGCGCCCGGCGACCTGGCCGCCATCCACCTATGTGCTGCCGCTGGCGATGGGTTGGATAGCGTGGCTTGAGCACCGTCAGTCGCAACTGAGGCCGGCTCAATTTGCCATCGTCATGATCGCGCTCACCATTGGTTTGCTGTGGCTATCACTTTCGCTGCCGCGTTATGTTGATACTGGCATTCTGGGCATCCAACGTCCGACGCAAGCGCCGCTGCTGTTGTTGTGGGCGGGGGTGATCGTCGTCTACTGGCGCAGGCGCGAACGTCATCCGCTGTACGAAGGGTTGGCGCTGATGGGCGGATTGCTGTTCTTATCCGACCTGTGCATGGTGTACTCGACCTCGCCGCACGAGAAATTCGCCATGATGGCGCACGTCGGGAAACTGTTCGCCTACAGTTTCATGCACTGGGTGCAGATGCAGATTGGCGCCGAAGATAATCGCGTCCGCCGCCTCGCCGAGCTGGATCTGGCGAATGAAAAAAACCAACTGGCCGCCGCGCTGCATGAGTTGCGCCACCAGAAATTCGCCCTTGACCAGCACGCCATCGTCTTCATTACCGATGTTCATGGAGCAATTACTTACGCCAACAAGCAGTTCTGCCAGATCAGCGGATACTCGGAGGCCGAACTGCTGGGGAAGAATCCCCGCATTCTCAACTCCGGCACTCATCCCCGTGAGTTTTTTCGCCTGATGTGGGATGCCATTGCGTCAGGAGAGGTATGGCGCGGAGAAATCTGCGATCGCGCCAAGAACGGACATCTGTTCTGGGCGGCGGCGACCATCGTTCCGTATCTGAACACGCAGGGCAAACCCGAACGCTACATTTCGATTCGCAGCGACATCACCGCACGCAAGCAGGCCGAAGAGGAAGTCCATCAACTGGCATTCTATGATCCGCTGACGAATCTGCCGAACCGGCGCTTGTTGCTCGACCGGCTGCATCAGGCCATGTCGTCCAGCGACCGGCGCGGGACTCGCGGCGCGCTGATCTTCATTGATCTCGATCACTTCAAGACGCTGAACGACACCCAGGGGCACGACATCGGCGACTTGCTGTTGATCGAGACGGCCAGGCGGATCACCGCCTGCGTACGGGAGGACGATACGGTGGCGCGGCTGGGCGGCGACGAATTCGTGGTGGTGTTGGAAACGCTGAGCCAACACCAGCCCGAGGCCATGATGCAGGCCGAACTGGTCGCGGAAAAGATCCGTGCCGCGCTGGAGCAACCGTATCAGCTCAAGGATCTCACTTACCGCTCGTCGCTTAGCGCCGGTGTGGTGCTTTTCTGCGGCCATGAGGAGGCGCTGGACAATTTGTTCAGACATGCCGACACCGCGATGTATCAGGCCAAGGCCGCCGGCCGCAATGCGATACGCTTCTACGACCCCGCCATGCAGGCGGCGATCGAGGCGCGTTCGACGCTGACTGCCGAGCTGCATCTGGCAATCGAGCGGGAAGAGTTGCGCCTGTTCTACCAGGTGCAAGTGGATAGTCAGCGCCGCCCGCTGGGCGCGGAGGTGTTGCTGCGCTGGGAGCACACGGAGCGCGGACTGGTGTCGCCCGCGCAGTTCGTGCCATTGGCGGAGGAAACCGGCCTGATCGTGCCGATGGGGCTCTGGGTGCTGAGAACCGCTTGCGCGCAATTGCGCCACTGGCAGGCCGATCCGCTGCGGCGGACGCTCCAGTTGGCGGTCAATGTCAGCGCCAGACAGTTCCGGCAGCCCGATTTCGTCGCGCAGATAGCGCGGGTGTTGCAGGAAAGCGGCGTCAATCCAGAACTGCTCAAATTGGAGCTAACAGAAAGCATCGTGCTGGAAAACGTCGAAGAAACCATCAACAAGATGCGCGAGATCAAGCGCCTGGGCGTGACATTCTCGATGGACGATTTCGGCACCGGCTACTCGTCGCTGCAATACCTCAAGCGGCTGCCGCTCAGCCAGATCAAGATAGATCAATCCTTCGTGCGCGACATCGCCACCGACCCCAATGATGCCGCCATCGTGCAAACCATCATCGTCATGGGCGCGGCGATGGGGCTGAGCGTGATCGCCGAGGGCGTCGAGACACTGGAGCAGGCCGAATTCTTGCAGTCGCGCGGCTGCCCGTTTTTCCAGGGCTACCTGTTCGGAAAACCGGCGCCGATAGGCGAATTCGAGCGTGTGGTCGAGGATTTGACGGCAGGCCAGCGCCATTGATCCGGCGAATTATCCGTGGATCCGTTCGCATTGAGCCTGCGGAGTAGTTTCTTCAGGCCCAGCACGAACGATAGTCGCGTTCGATACGTGTCGAATCAGTCATCCTCTTCAAACAAATGCTCCCCCAACTCCCAGCCCAGCCAGGTCGCGAACAGGGTTTCCATCCAGGCTTGTAGTCTCGCCCACTCCAGCGGTGGTATCAGCGTTCCCGGAGCGGGTTGTCGCGCCATTTCTCGATGAATTCGCGCGGCGTCATGGGTGTTTATTCGTAGCCCAGCGACTTCAGCACCTGTTCGCTGTCGGCCCAGCCGCTCTTCACCTTGACGAACACTTCGAGATAGACCTTGCTGTCGAACAGCTTTTCCATGTCCTGCCGCGCCTGGGTGGCGATTTCCTTGAGCTTCTCGCCCTTCTTGCCGATCAGCATGGCCTTGTGCGCTTCCTTGTCCACCAGGATGGCGGCGAAAATGCGGCGCAGGTTGCCTTCCTGCTCGAACTTTTCGATCACCACGCTCACGGAATACGGCAGTTCCTCGCCGGTGAAGCGGAACACTTTCTCGCGCAGCATCTCGGCGGCGAGGAAGCGCTCGTTGCGGTCGGTGATGTCGTCCTCGGCGTAGATCATCTCGCCTTCCGGCAGGCGCTCGCGCACCGCTGCCAGCAACGTGTCGAGCTGCTTGTTCTGGCGGGCGGAGACCGGCACGATGGCGGCGAACCCAAATTCGCCGGAAAGTTTCTCGATGAAGGGCAGCAGCTCGGCCTTGTCTTCCATCAGATCGGCCTTGTTGATGACCAGAATCACCGGCACGTCCTTGGGCAGCAGCTTGACCACCTGCTGGTCGCGCTCGTCGTACTGGCGCGCCTCGACCACGAACAGCACCACCTGCACGTCGCGCAGGCTGGTGTTGACCACCCGGTTCATGCTGCGGTTGAGCGCATTGCTGAACTTAGTCTGGAAACCGGGCGTATCCACGAATACATACTGGCAATCCTCATCGGTGCGGATGCCATGAATACGGTGGCGTGTGGTCTGCGCCTTGCGCGAGGTGATGCTGATCTTCTGGCCGATCAGGTGGTTGAGCAGCGTGGATTTGCCCACATTGGGGCGACCGACGATGGCGACGAAGCCGCTGCGGAAGGAAGCGCTATCAATCATGGTTGCTTCTTCGGACTGGTGAACTTGCCCTTGAGGCGATCATACACATCGCCCATGAGCTTGAATGCCGGGCTCTTGATCTCGACATCCTTGGCGGATTTTGCCACCGTATCCTCGGCTCCCGCATTGGCCGGGGCATCCGTACACGCCACGAACTGCAAGGTGCGATTGGCCGGGATGTTGAGATTGCGCACGGTCAGCGTCTTGGCCAGGGAATTGGTGCGAGTGAATTGGGCCGTCCAGGCATCGCCCTCGCGCAGCCACAATTGCAGGTCTTTCTGTCTGCCGACCAGATCGCGCACCTCGCTGTTATGCGAGTTCTCCTGCATGTATTCGAACGTCACGTCAGCGATGAGTGAGGCGGCTGACGAGCTCTTGGTCGTCAGTTCCCAGGTGCGCTGGACGCACTCGCGATTGCTCTTGCCGGGCGGCAGCACGGCAGGCGGCTGGTAACTCAGCACGCGCGTCGAGAGGGTCGTCGGCTTGCTGATCGAGCGCACCCGGATCACGGAAGTGATATGACCACTGGCACGATCCACCAGCGGACGATCATAACCGGAATGTTGCGCCGTCCAGGATGCCTGCATCACCGAGGCGGTCGCGGGCGGTGGAGTCAGCGGCATGTTCGGGTCATAGACGAAAATCCAGTTGGTGTTCTCGCCGACAGCCGTGGTCTTGAGGAAGCTGTAATGCGACAGGGCGAAATACTTCATCGCCTCCATCTGCTCCTCATAGGAATAGATGCGGTTGCTAGAAAAAGTGTCCTGCTGCGCGTCCTGCATCGTGTAGGTCTGGATCGAGTTGATCCGCGCCGCCACCCGCTCCGGCGAGAACCAGCCGTAGCCTGCCCTGCCCTCTTCCGGTTTGCCGATGCCATACAGGTGCGCGATGCGCTTCTTGAAGCGCTCGAACAGCACCGGGTCTTCCAGCAGCTTGATCTTCGCCATGCCGGGGAAACCGATGTCCGGCGTGTAATAATAGACAAAATTGTCGTTGAACACGTCATTCGGCTGCTTCAGATAGGGATCCCAGGAACGGCCAAACGACAGGTCATAGTCCCAGGGCATCACTTCCCATTGCCCTATCTTGCGGCTGTAATACAGGAAGTAGTTCTTGTTGTAGGTGTCGCCGTTGCCGACCATGCCGTTGACGGCAATCCAGTTCAGCAAGGAATCTTTGTAGAAATTGGCATCCACAAACTTGTCGAACAGACCATCCGGCGTTGTGGATACCCCACGCGCCAGCTTTTCCAGCGTGTCGAACTTGTTATCCTGCGGCGAATATTTCGAATAACAATGACGCTCAACCGAATCCAGACTGAGGTCGCCGCAATAGGTAGAGTCATCGGGTTGGTATAGATCACCATCGGTTCCCAAGCCGTCGCGGTCAAACAGTTCGGGGGTCACCCACTCGGTGAACAGGAACAAGCCCACGTATTTCTGGTTGATATAAAGGCGGGTATAGAACGTGTTCAGCACGTTCAATCCAGCCGCACGTGCCAGATCCCAGGACAGCCATTCGCGCACCATGCTGGGGTCGGTCGCCATTGAGTTCAGCGAGATACGACGATAACCATACCAATTGCCCTTGCTGGTCTTATCAATCTTGACCAACAGCGATTTCTTGATGAAACCGCGCGTCGAACTGCCCTTGACCGACACCCGTCCGGTCAACTTCTCACCGCCCTGAACCAGGGTCACGGGAAAGCTGGAATTGTCATGGGCCGGCTTATAGAAAATCAACACCGCCTCATCCGGCTCCATTTCCAGATGGACGGAAGCCATGGGCAACGGGCCGTACATCTCTTGCCCGAACATGCCCATATACTCCAGATTCTGGGCATCGGTATTGGCGGCCATATTGAAGCCCATCTGATCCTCGATGGCCTCTTTCAAACGCCAGTCAACCTGGCCAGGGGCAGACGTCGTGCTCGACTCGCGTACAACTACTGCCTTACTTTTCGTCTTGGCGGTCTTCTCTTGCTTGCCAGAACCTTTGACTGGGTCAGCCGCTTGTATTGGAGCAATCGTGCGAGCCGCCGCCAATGGTGGGGTCGTTCTCGGCAGGAATGGAAAATCGGCAGGCGGCTCCACCGCCTGCGCCAGCATAGTACCGCCCATAGCAAGCAAAGCGGCGGCAAGTAACTTGCCGCCTGCCTTGCCCATCGTTTCCAGCAAAATCATCACGCTCGGTTATTTCGGAAATGCCTTGTGTATGCCTATGCTGATGGCTTTGGCCTTGGTTGTGTTCTCACCCATCAGTGTCAGCTCGGGCGTAATGTGAAACGAAAGACGCTCACCGATCAGGCGACTGAATTCCACACCAAGTTTGACCGAACGCGAATAGGCCATGCGATTGCCGAACAAGTTGTTGACCTGTGGCTGACCTTTGCCGGTAGTCCAGTTAATACCGAGCTGCGGGCCTACTTTCCAATTCTCGGTAAGAGAGTGTTTGTATTTGACATTACCGCCCACTACCGTGGCGGGGGCGCCGGTATAAACGCGCGTCCAGGCGCCATACTCCCAATAGCTATCTAGTTGCGGGAAATAGCCGGGCTTATAGGGATCTTCGTCATAGGCATCGAAGGGAGGGCCAAAATAGACGCCAGCCTCCAGGCCAATTTCACCATAACCGAGACGCAATGGAGTCGCATTGGCATTGTAACCGCCAGGCACCAGCAACTTCAGCTCCCAGGCCTTGCCGTTGCTCATTTGGTCGATACGTCCACGTATGCCCATGCCCACGTCACCCAACCCGCTCACCTGATTCACGCCACAACTAACGTTATGAAGACCGGCATCCGCAAATAGCGTGTAGTGATACGAAAGGCCGTAGTCATATGTCACACCCAAAGTCTGATTGGTATGGGTGCCACAACCAAAATTGACCAGCGTGCCATTCTGATTCCACATCTGTGTTGCAGTCGAGTAGCTCGCCCTGGCAGCAAGAGATTGCTCACCTTCATCACGCAACCAATTTCCAGCCTCGGCCTGCTGCGTCAGCAGCATTGCCCCCGCCAACATCAGCCCCTTCACCTGAATTTTCATCTGGTTCTCCCTGATATTCATCAACAATCCGCCCCTTACGGCGGCGGGATTATAACCTGTCAGTTCAGCGGGTACGGCGATTTTTCGCCGACCGATGCTTGTCCGCCACGCCCCTGCCGTCAGCCTGTACTGGCTTGCCGGTCGTTTCCGCTCTACCACTTGGCCGCTCAACCTCTTCCGCCTGACCCGCCCCTACCCACTCCATGATCTGCCGGATCTCGCCTTCGCCCAGCTCCGCCATCTTGCCGCGTTTAATCGACGGCGGCAGATTGACGATGCCGAAGCGCACGCGGATCAAGCGACTCACCGGCAGCCCCAGCGCCTCGAAGGTGCGCCGCACCTCGCGGTTGCGGCCTTCCTTGATGACGATGCGATACCAGTGATTGAACCCTTCGCCGCCCTCGTCGGTGAGCCGATCAAACTTCACTGGCCCATCTTCCAGCTCGATGCCCTGTTTGGTCATCTGCTTCATCTGCTCCGGCGTCATCTCGCCCTGCACGCGCACGGCGTACTCGCGCTCGACCTCGAAACGCGGGTGCATCAGCCGGTTGGCCAGTTCGCCCGAGGTGGTGAAGATCAGCAGGCCGCAGGTGTTGTAATCCAGCCGCCCGATGGCTATCCACTTCTGGCCGCGCAATTTGGGCAGCTTGTCGAACACGCTGACGCGCCCTTCCGGATCGTCGCAGCTGACGATCTCGCCTTCCGGTTTGTGGTACAGCAACACGCGCGGACGCGTCTCCTCCGGAGCGCGCACCCGGATGGCGCGCCCGGCACAGCGCACTACGTCGCCCGGCTGCACGCGCTGCCCCAGCACCGCCGGTTCGCCATTGACCGACACCCGGCCGGTGGCGATCCACTCTTCCATCTCGCGCCGCGAACCTACGCCCGCCTGCGCCAGCACCTTTTGCAGCCGCTCGCCCTGTTCGCTCATTCCCTCACCTCTCGCCGTTCCAGCACCGCTTGCGCCAGCGTGCCGCTATCCACATGCTCCAGCTCGCCGCCCACTGGCAGACCGCGCGCGATGCGCGTCACCTTGATGCCCTGGCCGCGCAGCAAAGTCGCCAGATAATGCGCCGTCGCCTCGCCTTCCACCGTGAAGTTGGTGGCCAGAATGACTTCGCAGGATTGTTCCTGCGCCCGCCTCAACAGTCGTTCCAGCGGCAGATCGCGCGCCACCACCCCGTCCAGCGGCGACAACCGTCCCATCAGCACGAAATACATGCCGCGATAGCACAGCGTCTGCTCCATCATCAACAGGTCGGCAGGCATCTCCACCACGCACAACAGTCCGGAGTCGCGCTTGTCCGAACTGCACAGCGCACAGATTTCCTCTTCCGAATAGTTGTTGCACTTGCTGCAATGGCGCAGCGTCTCCACCGCGTGATCCAGCGAACGCGCCAGTTTCAACGCCCCGGCACGGTCGCGCTGCATCAGGTGGTAGGCCATGCGCTGCGCGGATTTCGGCCCCACCCCGGGCAAACAGCGCAGCGCCTCGATCAGCGCCTCCAGACTGGAAGGCGTCTTCATAAATCAAGCACCTCGCGTAGCGAGAACTTACCGCCCCCCTCGCCCCTCGGGATAACCAGCGATTTGCTCGCCTGCGAGCCTAGTCGAATGGCTAGTTGGTTCACCAGAGGGGGAACGGGGGTGAGGGAACGCACCGAAGGCAACTATGCCACCCTCAGAACGGCAGGCTCATTCCCGGCGGCAGATTCAGCCCGGCGGTAAAGCCGCTCATACGCTGCTGGGTGGTGGCCGCCGCCTTCTTCATGGCGTCGTTCAGAGCCGACACGATCAGATCTTCCAGCATCTCCTTGTCGTCGGAAAGCAGGCTATCGTCCAGCGACACGCGGCGCACCTGATGGCCGCAGGTCATTACCACCTTGACCATGCCGGAACCGGCCTGACCTTCGACTTCGACCGTTTCCAGTTCGGCCTGGGCCTTCTTCATATTGGCCTGCATCTGCTGCGCCTGTTTCATCAGGCCGCCCAATCCGCCTTTCATCATTGCTGCTTCCTCCGCTTACTGCTGTTGTAGGGGTTTTATGGATGTTTCGATCAGTTGCGCGCCGAGCTGCGCCTGCGCCTCGCGCACGAACGGATCCTGGCGGATGGACTCTTCCGCCTGCTGCTGGCGCGCCTGCTTCGCCTGTTGCTCCACCACGGCGGGCGTCACGCTGGCGGCGTCCGCACCCACCGTCACCTGCAAGCGCACGGGGCGGCCATAATAGTCGTTCAGCGCCGCCTGCAGTCGATCCTGCGCCATCTTGCTGGTCAACAGGTGCTTGTGGCTTGGCGACAGCGCCAGCATCAGGCTATTGCCATCAAAGCCCGAAAGCACACAGTTTTTTGCCATTTCCAGCGCCATCGCCTGCAAATTCAACTGGCCGATCAGGGTCAGCCAGTCCGGCGTCCCCTCCATCGTTGCGGGACGTGTCGCCGCTGGCGGCTCGGCCGCAAGTTGGCGTGATGGAGCCGCTTCGACCGCCGCCGGTCGCGGCGCAGCAACGGGTGCGGAACGCGCCACGGCTGGCGCACCGCTTGGCCGGAACGCCAGCATGCGCAACAAGGTCATGGTGAATCCGGCATACTCGTCCGGAGCCAGTTCGATGTCGTTGCGACCGTGGATGGCGATCTGGTAGTCGAGCTGCACCTCTTCCGGGCTGAACTGCTGCGCCAGCTCGAACAGGCGGGCGCGCTCCGGCTCGTCTTCGGGGATGGCCTGCGGCACGGTCTGCACCAGGGCCAACCGGTGCAGCAAAGTCGCCAGATCCTGCAAGGCCGCCTCGAAGGCCAGGCTGCGGCTCTGCATCTGGTCGGCGATGCTCAGCAAGGCCGCGCCATCGCCCGCACGCAGCGCTTCCAGCAAGTCAAACAGGTAACCCTGATCGATCACCCCCAGCATGGCGCGCACCACGGCCTCGTCCACCTTGCCCGCCGCGAAGGCGATGGCCTGATCGGTGAGACTCAGCGCATCGCGCATGCTGCCCGCCGCCGCCCGCGCCAGCAGCACCAGCCCGCCAGCGTCGGACGCCACGCCTTCCTGCTCCAGCACGTAGTGCAAATGCTGGAGAATGAGCTGCGGCGGCAACTGCTTGAGATTGAATTGCAGACAGCGCGACAGCACGGTGACCGGCACCTTCTGCGGATCGGTGGTCGCCAGCACGAACTTCACATGGCCGGGCGGTTCTTCCAGCGTCTTCAGCATGGCGTTGAACGCGCCTTTGGACAGCATGTGCACTTCGTCGATGATATAGACCTTGTAGCGCCCGACGGTCGGCGCGTAGAGCGCGTTCTCCAGCAACTCGCGCATGTTGTCCACACCGGTGTTGGAGGCGGCATCCAGCTCGATCAGGTCGATGTAGCGCCCGGCGTCGATCGCCCGGCAGGTCTCGCACACCCCGCACGGCTCGGCGCTGATGCCCTGCTCACAGTTGAGCGACTTGGCGAAGATGCGCGCGATGGTTGTTTTACCGACACCACGCGTGCCGGTGAACAGGTAGGCGTGATGCAGCCGATCCTGCGTCAGCGCGTTGGACAGCGCGCGCACCACATGCTCCTGCCCCACCAGTTGGGCGAAGTTACGCGGACGCCATTTGCGGGCAAGAACGGAAGACGCGGACACGATCAGAAACGGTAGGTCAAACGGAATTCGTTGAGGTTGATACCCTGGTTCGGTTGTTTGTAGCTACCGTTGGAAAGGTGCTGGTAGCGATAGCCGAGATCGAACTCCCGCCGTGCGCCGAAACGCGCACCGAAGCCGACCGAATCGCCGAACTGGAAACTGCTGCCGAAACGGCGGTTAGCGTAAATGAACGTCGGCGTAATGAAATGCACCCCCACGGCCATCTCCGCATACGGCGCGAAGCCCGACGGGTTCTTTTGTTCGACGCGGAACACCGGTGTCAGGCCGATGTCGGTGATGGTCTGGTTGTTCCCCACGCTGCTGCGACCCTTCCAGCGACCGATTGCCGCTTCCCAGAAGCCGGTCACGTGCCAATCGCGCCCCTCGCCCAGCCAACTCCGCTGCCAGTCCGATACCAGACCGAGGCGATAGAGGTCGGTGTAGTCGCCGTTCCCCACCTCCAGGGAGATCCCATCTACCGCCTGCGCCGAAGCGCAGGGAAGGAAACCTGCCAACAGGAATGCGAGTTTCTTCATGGGCGCTCCGAAAAAGGAGGCGAGCCTTACCCCCGGCACTTGTGGTAATCAGCTGTGGCTGCTTCCTTCCGGACCTGACCAGGTTCACTGCTCCACAATGCGGGGAGACCCGCCAATTCTTGAATTCTGTGTCTCGCGGCTAGAACGCCGAAGACAGGCGCGCATGATAGTCGAAAAGCGGGGATAAATCCATGCAACAAACCATCGTGCGCACAGCGCACACCACGCCGTTTTGACTTTCATCCCCTGTGCGCCGCCGAGTAGCGCAGGACGGGCGGGGGTCTCCCGGCGAATATGTTTGAGCCCGTGGCCGCGTAGCGGATCGGGCGAGTTTATGAGTCGACCCGACCGTTCGAGCAACGCAGGGAACCCGCGCAGCGGGCGGCAAACCGGGGTCGCCTTTCTTGGGTCACCTTCTTTGGCGAGACAAAGAAGGTGACTTGCTGCCGGGCAACCCCCGGCGGTTTTGTTCTTGTAAACATACAGCGCAATATCGATTGCACCGCACCTTGCTTATTTCCCGGAACTCCGCGGAATTGGGTCAATAATTTCGAGAGTTTTTGTTTCCAGATTGAGCGCCAAGAGAACGACACCTCCAGATGCTCTTGGCGCTTCCAAATTCGCGATAAATTCCGCTTCCGAAACATCCGAATGATATGCCTCAAGAAACCCAAGAAATGCGTTGATAATCTCGTTGTACTCGAGTTCCGACGCTTCCCGTTGAAGCAGAAGCTTGAAACGCAAATTTCCATTACCCTCTGCCATGATGGAATAGACGAGAGAGTAAGGCTGATTCGGTTTTACCTTCCCGGCACTCGACACCACAGCCATTTGTGGCGCTTCCGGCCCCAAAAGTTTTACTCGAAGTACCTTGAGCCCGGCTTTGAGTAAGGCGTAGTGATCCTTCCCCATTTCCTTGAGGAAACCATCGAAATACGATTTCCCGATGTAGACAACGACTGCTGTAGGGATTAGCCACTCCAACCCAGCGTAAATTCCTCCACCATCGCGAGATTCAATATCGAGCTTCAAGCGTTCGGCAGATATTGCCCTCACAAAGTCTGAAAAGGTTTCTTCCGAAATCGAATTAATGTGAGAAATTGCAATCTGACGGGCCGCAGTCATAACCATCCCCTACGAAGTAAAACGCAATCTAGGCAACGACTCACACCACCTTCACCCCAATACCCGCAATCCTTCCCCGCCACGCCTGCGGCCCCGTCTCATGCACTGACCTGCCCTGCGTATCCACCGCCACGGTCACCGGCATATCCTGCACCTCGAATTCGTAGATGGCTTCCATGCCGAGGTCGGCGAAGGCGAGGACGCGGGATTTCTTGATGGCTTGGGCAACGAGGTAGGCGGCGCCGCCGACGGCGATGAGATAGACCGCGCCATGCTTCTTGATCGCTTCGATGCCGGTCTTGCCGCGCTCGGATTTGCCTATCATGCCGATCAGGCCGGTCTGGGCCAGCATGGCTTCGGTGAACTTGTCCATGCGGGTAGCGGTAGTCGGGCCGGCCGGGCCGACGACTTCGTCGCGTACCGGATCGACCGGGCCGACGTAGTAGATGAAGCGGCCATTGAAATCCACCGGCAGTTTTTCGCCCTTGGCCAGCATATCGACCATGCGCTTGTGCGCGGCGTCGCGCCCGGTGAGCAACTTGCCGGACAGCAGCAGCGTCTCGCCCGGCTGCCACTGAGCGATGTCCTCTCGGGTAACGGTATCCAGATTCACCCGGCGCGCATCGTCAGCCGGATGCCAGTGCACGTCGGGATAGTCCGAAAGCTTGGGCGGCGTGAATTCCGCCGCACCGCTGCCATCCAGCGTGAAATGCACGTGGCGGGTGGCGGCACAGTTGGGGATCAGCGCGATGGGCTTGGAGGCAGCGTGGGTGGGGTAATCGAGAATGCTCACGTCGAGGATGGTAGTCAGCCCGCCCAACCCCTGCGCGCCGATGCCCAGCGCGTTGACCTTGTCGTAAATCTCGATGCGCAGCTCCTCGATGCGATTCTGCGCCCCGCGCGCCTTGAGTTCGGTCATGCTGATCGGCTGCATCAGCGCCTGCTTGGCCAGCAGCATGGCCTTCTCGGCCGTGCCGCCGATGCCGATGCCAAGCTGCCCCGGCGGACACCAGCCCGCGCCCATGCCAGGCAGTTGGCTGACCACCCATTCCACGATGTCGTCGCTGGGATTAAGCATGCCGAAGCGGGATTTGTTTTCCGAGCCGCCGCCCTTGGCCGCAATGTCCACTTCGATCACATTGCCCGGCACCAGCTCGAAATGCACCACGGCGGGCGTGTTGTCGTGCGTGTTGCTGCGTTTGCCTGCCGGATCGGCCACTACCGAGGCGCGCAGCACGTTGTCCGGATGCAGGTAGGCGCGGCGCACGCCCTCGTTCACCATCTCGGCCACTGACATCGTCGCGCCTTCCCAGCGCACGTCCATGCCCACCTTGACGAAGGCCACCACGATGCCGGTGTCCTGGCAGATCGGGCGCTTGCCCAGCGCGCACATCTGCGAGTTGGTGAGGATCTGCGCCATCGCGTCCTTCGCGGCGGGCGATTCCTCGCGGCGGTAAGCCTCGGCCAGCGCCTGCACGTAGTCCTGCGGGTGGTAATAGGAGATGAATTGCAGCGCGTCGGCGATGCTGGCGATGAAATCCTGCTGGCGGATGGCGGTCATGGCGAACCCGATAAAAGAAGTGGCGGCCATTATGGTGGTCAGCCGCCGCGCCGGTCAAATCTCCCAGTCGCTTCCCGCCTGGTACGGCGACGTGATATTGCCCTCCAGCAGAGCCTCGAACGCGGCCAGCGGCACCGGGCGCGAGTAGAGGAAGCCCTGCGCCAAGTCGCAGCGGTAGCTCCTCAGCAGATCGCGCTGTTCCTCGGTCTCCACGCCTTCGGCGATGGCCTTGATGCCCAGCTTGTGCGCCATGGCGATGATGCCTTCGGTCAACTCGCGCGAGTTCTGGTCTTCGGTCAGGCTGCTGATGAAGGAGCGGTCGATCTTCAGGTAGTCGATGGAGAAACGCTTGAGGTAAGACAACGCCGAATAGCCAGTGCCGAAGTCGTCAATGGACACCTCCATCATGTGGTTGCGCAGGTCGAGCAACTGCCGCTTCACCACGTCAGTCTCCTTGAGCAACACGCCCTCGGTGATTTCCACCACCACGCTGTTGCCTGGCAGTCCGTGGGCTTCCAGCAATTCTGGCCAGCTCATGCCGCGCGCCTTGTCGAGAAACTGCAACGGCGACTTGTTCACGCTCACCGGGATGATGCGCCCGTACTTTTCCTTCCAGCGGCTGACCTGGGCGATCACTTCGCGGAACACCCATTCGCCGATCTCGACGATCAGCCCGGATTCCTCGGCCAGCGGGATGAATACGCCCGGGCTGACCATGCCGCGCACCGGATGACGCCAGCGCAGCAGGGATTCTGCCTTAATGATGGCCCCGCTCTCCATATCGACAATGGGCTGGAAGAAGATGGTCAATTCCTGGCGCGCCAGCGCCTGGCGCAGATCGTTGGTGAGATCGAATTTCTCCCGCGCATCCTGCTGCATCGAATCGACGAAATAGCCGAATCGGCTGCGGCCTTCGGACTTGGCGACGTACATCGCCTGGTCGGCGTGGCGCAGCATGTGGTCGGCGTCCGGCGCGGCGTCGGAATACAGCGTGATGCCGATGCTGGCCGAGATGTAGGCGTTCTCCTTGCCCAGCAGGAAGGGTTGGTTGAGCTGGTTGATGATCTGCTGGGCGATGCGCTCCAGCTTCGTCCTGTCACCAAATTCCGGCAGGATGACGGTGAATTCGTCACCGCCCAGCCGCGCCACGGTGTCGGATTCGCGCACGCAACTCACGATGCGCCGCGACGCCTCGACCAGCAGCAGGTCGCCCATCTCGTGGCCGAGCGTGTCGTTGACCTGCTTGAAGCGGTCGAGGTCGATGAACAGCAGGGCCAGCTGTTTGGTTGCCCGGTTCACCTTTTTGATCTCTTGCTCCAGCCGGTCGCGGAACAGCCGCCGGTTGGGCAGGCCGGTGAGCGTGTCGAAATTGGCGTGCTGCCAGAGCTGTTCTTCCTTCTTCTTTCTTTCGGTGATGTCCGAGAACTGCGCCACATAGCGGAACACTTGCCCATTGTCGCGCCGGATCACGGTGATGGTCACCCACTTGGCATACAGCCCGCCATCCTTGCGCCGGTCCCACAGCTCGCCCTGCCAGTGACCGTAGGCCAGGAGGTCATGCCACATCTGCCGGTAGAATTCGGCATCGTGCCGTCCCGAACGCAACAGCTTGGGGTCTTTGCCTTCCACCTCCTCCAGCGTGTAGCCGGTGATGAGGGTGAAGGCCGGATTTACGTCGATGATGCGGTTGAGTTCGTCCGTCACCATGATGGCCTCGGCGCTGGACTGATAGATGGAGGCCGCCAGCCGCATGGATTCTTCGGCCCGCTTGCGCTCGGTGATGTCTTCGGCGTAGCCCGTCGTTCCCACCAGCTCGCCGTTGCGATCGACGACCGGCACCTTCACCGTCCGGTACCAGCGCTCCCGCCTGGAACTTAGGCCGGTCTCTTCCTTCTCCGAACGGCTGCGACTGACCATCACGTTCAGGTCTTCGATGCGGTATTTCTCGGCCTGGTCCTGCGGCCAGAGCTCCGCGTCGGTCTTGCCGATCACGTTGGCGGGGTGACCCAGTCCGGTGGCTTCGGCATGCAGCCGGTTCACCGACAGGTAATGGCCCTCGGCATCCTTCAGCCAGGCCATGAACGGCAGGTTGTCCAGCATGGTGTGCAGCAACAGCTTGCCGCGCTTGAGCTTCTGCTCCAGTTCGTTGCGAAGGGTGACATCCTGCACCACGTAGAACAACAGGAGCTCCTCCCCGATCCGCACCGGGCCGGAATGCACCTCAACGTCGCGCAGCCCGCCGGAAGACGTGTGCTGCTGCAACTGCCGGTGTTCGACCTGGTTGCCGATCCGTGGAAAGACTTCCGCCAATGCCTCTGCATTCAGGTCGCCCACCGTCATGCTGGACAACCGCCCGATCGGGTGGCCGTAAAACTCGCAGGCCACCTGGTTGGCGTCCACGATGCGCCCCGCTTCCGGATCGATCAGCAACATCGGCAGTTGGGCGGCATCGAACATGGCCTTGTAGCGCGCCCCGATGACCGAGCGCTCGGTCTCGACGATCAACTGGCAGAATGAGCGGGCCGAACTGCGGGCAAAGCTGAACATCGCCAGGGCAAAGATGGCGAATAGCGGCAGCAAGCCAATATAGAGCACCCGTTCCTGGGCGTGCTCCGCCAGATGCCAACCCAGACGGAAAAAGACCGACACCCCGATCGGTGCGAAGAAGGCCGCGAATGCCGGGAAGAACACGCTCCACGACACCGCCGAGCCCGCCATCATGCCGATAAGCACACACAGCACCAGCACCTGGTACAGATGGGGGGAGGAAAGCGGCAACAGCCAGGCGGCCAGCGCCCACAACAGGCCGGAGGCCAGCGCCCCGCGTACCATCACTTTCTTCCAGTAGTCCAGGCGCGAGCGCTTCTGCGCATCGACCCGGTAAAGCTTCATGTGCCGCCAGCGTATCGCCGTCACTCCCCAGACCAGCGCCAGCCACGGATACAACAAACCGGAGGCGGCACCGTGACCAGCGAGTAACAGCGTCAACAGCAACGACACCGCCCAGTTGACGCCCAGCGTCAGCCTGGAACGGGCATTCAGCTCGTCGAGCTGGGTCGCTTCGACGCACGAGTTGTCGAAGAGGCTGCGGAAGAAATTTTTCAAGACAGCATCCTGCCGAAGGCGGCAGCCTCCAGCGGACGGCTGAACAGATAACCTTGCCCCTTGTGACAGCCCAGGCTGCGCAGCAGATCAAGCTGGCCGGGCTGCTCGACGCCCTCCGCCACCACCTTGAGTGACATCGCCCGTGCCAGGTCGATGATGGTGCGGATGATGGCGGCATCGCGCGCATTGCTGGCGATGTTCTGCACGAAGGAACGGTCGATCTTGAGCTTGCTGAGAGGGAACATCCGCAGATAGGTCAGGCTGGAATAGCCGGTGCCGAAGTCATCCAGCGTCACCTGCAAACCCATTTCGCGCAGTTCACCGATGGTGCAGGTGGCAGTGCAGGAGTCACCCAGCGCAGCGCTTTCGGTAATCTCCATTTCCAGCAGGTCGGGTGAAAACCGGTGCCTGTCCAATATCGTCTGGATGTTCAGGCAGAGATGCGGTTCGTGGAACTGCACCGTGGAGAGGTTGACCGCGATGCGCGGCACGACCCGGCCTGCATCCAGCCACTCGCGGCACTGGCGTCCGACCTCGTCCAGCACCCACTCGCCGATGGGCAGAATCAGCCCGGTCTCTTCGGCGATGGGGATAAAGTCGGCTGGCGAGATCGTCTTGCCATTATGCTGCCAGCGCAGCAGGGCCTCGGCGGAAATCAGCTTGCCGCTGGCCAGGTCGATCACCGGCTGGTAGTTCAGAGTGAATTCGTGGCGCTCCAGGGCGCGCCGCAGTTGCAGTTCGGTGGACTGGCGATGCTGCACGCTGTCGTTGATGTCCTTGGTGTAGAACTGGTAGCGCCCGCCGCCCTTGTGCTTGGCGCGGTACATCGCCATGTCGGCCTTGCGCAACAGCTCGGAGGCGTCCTCGGCATCCTCCGGAAACAGCACGATGCCGATGCTGCACGAAAGATGCAGCTCGTAACCATCAATCCGGTAGACCTTCTCCAGGGAATGGATCAGTTTGATCGCCACCTCGGCGGCGGCATTTGGACGATCCAGATCGGTCAGCATGAGCACGAATTCGTCCCCGCCGTGGCGGCAGACGAAATCGCTGACCCGCAGTTGGCCGGAAATGCGCGTCGCCGCTTCCTGCAACAGCTTGTCGCCCACGTTGTGACCGCGCGTGTCGTTGATGTACTTAAACCGGTCGAGATCGAGGAACATCAGGGCGAAATGCCCGCCATTGCGGCGCGCCCGCGCCACCTCCTCCGGCACCCGATCCTGAAGTTTCTTGCGGTTGTACAGCCCGGTCAGAACGTCGTGATACACCAGTTGGTTGAGGCGCTCTTCCTCGTGCTTGCGTTCGGAAATGTCGGTCAACGCCGCCACATGGTAGAGCGGATCGCCTTCCGCATCTCTGACCACGTTGATGCACAGCCATTCCGCATAGATCTCGCCATTCTTGCGGCGGTTGATGATCTCGCCCGCCCAGCTCCCGGTCTGGCTCAACGAAGCCCACAGGCTGCGGTAGAACTCGGGCGGCATCATGCCGGACTTCAGCATCGCGGGCGTCTTGCCCTGCACCTCGGCCTGGGCATAGCCGGTGATCTCGGTGAACGCCGGGTTGATCGCCAGGATGCGGTTGCCGTGATCGGTGACGAGGATGCCGATGCGCGTGTTCTGGAACAACGCCTCGTACAGTTCCAGCTTTTGCTGGTCGGCCATGAACTGGCCCACGTCATGCTGGATGGAAAGGTAATTGCTGGTACAGCCGTTCTCGACCATCGGGATGATGGTGGCACGCTCGATCCGCGTTTCGCCATGCTTGGTGCGGTTATACAGGTCGCCATGCCAGACTCTGCCGCCCTTCAGCGTATCCCACATCTCCTGATACGTTTCCGGCGGCGTCTGGCCGGAGCGCAACACCTCGCCCGGCTTGCGACCGATCACATCCTGCAGGGAATACCCCGAGTTCTCGACAAAACGCTCGTTGACGTATTCAACTCGCCCACCGGCATCGGTCAGCACCACGCTGCACGGCGCTTCGTGCAAGGCCAGCAACAAACTCCACGGATTGACGTTTATTGCCGACTGACCTTTCATCGCCCCCTCCCCGTCTGCGCAATTATTCGGTCGGTCAGTAAATCAGGGTGTGCCATCCCACGCTCCTTGTGTGTGCTTTTTTCAGGGTGCATTGTGCTGTGGGTATCGGCTGGAATCCATTGGACTTTAGGCTTAATTGATAGGTCTGTCGGCCTATATATTTGGATATATTGGGGGACCTCGAAAAACCTACTGCGCGGCTCGATTGCTGCGTTGCGCGGTACTCGCCCCCTCGCCTATCCGTATGATATGTCTCGGGAGTTCCGTTCCGTGCGCCTTGCACTCTAGCCGCTCGCTACGGTTTTTCGAGGTTCCCATTGATATATCCTGCCATTGGTTAAACCGGCGCAACGACGACGATTGCAAGTAAGCGACGTCCCCCGAATCACACGCCCTGTTTCAAGCTGGCAGCGATGAAGTCGTCCAGGTCGCCGTCGAGCACGGCCTGGGTGTTGCCGACTTCGTAGTTGGTGCGCAGATCCTTGATGCGCGACTGATCCAGCACGTAGGAACGGATCTGGTGGCCCCAGCCGATGTCGGACTTGGTGTCTTCCAACGCCTGCTTTTCCGCGTTGCGCTTGCGCAGTTCTTCCTCGTACATGCGCGATTTCAGCATGGACATGGCTTCGGCGCGGTTCTTGTGCTGCGAGCGATCGTTCTGGCACTGCACCACGATGCCGGTGGGAACGTGGGTGATGCGCACCGCCGAGTCGGTCTTATTGATGTGTTGGCCGCCCGCACCGGAGGCGCGGTAGGTGTCCACGCGCAGGTCGGCGGGATTGATCTCGATCTCGATGGAGTCGTCCACTTCGGGGTAGATGAACACGCTGACGAAGGAGGTGTGGCGGCGGGCGTTGGAGTCGAACGGCGATTTGCGTACCAGGCGATGCACGCCGGATTCGGTGCGCAGGTGGCCATAGGCGTATTCGCCGGAAACCTTGACCGTCGCGCCCTTGATGCCCGCGACTTCGCCTTCGGATTCTTCCATCACCTCGACGCTGTAGCCTTTGCGCTCACAGTAGCGCAGATACATGCGCAGCAGCATGGAGGCCCAGTCCTGCGCCTCGGTGCCGCCGGAGCCGGACTGGATGTCGATGAAGCAGTTGTTGGCGTCCAGTTCGCCGGAGAACATGCGGCGGAATTCCAGCTCTTCGACGCGCCTGGCGGTGGCGTGGACATCATCCTCGATGCTCAGCAGCCCGGCTTCGTCGCCCTCTTCCAGTGCCATTTCCAGCAGCTCGGCGTTGTCATCCAGCGACTGGCCGACTTCGCGCAGCGTCACCACCACGGCTTCCAGCGCCTTGCGTTCCTTGCCCAGTTCCTGGGCGCGCTTGGCGTCCTGCCACAGCGCGGGATCTTCGGAAAGTTGTTCGACTTCGGTCAGGCGTTCTTCTTTGCCATCGAAGTCAAAGATACCTCCGCAGCTCGGCACTGCGCACGCGCAGGTCGGCCAGAAGGTTGGTGAGGGCGTTGAGGCGTTCGGCTTCCATGGTGCAGTTCCGCAAGGCTTAGAAAGGCGCGGATTATAGCGTTTTCGGCTTCGGCTCGCGCGTTTTGGCTTGCCCCCCTATGGCAAATAGGGGAAAATTCGCCGCTCACAAACCGTATTCACGATTTTCCACAAGAGGATGTGGGTATGTCCGAATTAGCCAAGACAAACCTTCTGCAACCTGTTTCTCCCCAACCGCCACTGTTCTGGTATTTCGATCCCAAGGTGCTCGAAATCGAGCAAAAGGTGTTGCTGGACGCCGGGCCGCAGTACGTCGGCCACGAGTTGATGGTGCCCGAATTGGGCGATTTCCACGTGATCGAGTGGATGGGCCGCGCCAAGATGCTGGTGCGCAACGAGGGCGGCGTGGAGCTGCTCTCCAACATCTGCCGCCACCGCCAGGCCACCATGCTGGAAGGCCGTGGCAACGCCAAAAACATCGTCTGCCCGCTGCACCGCTGGACTTACTCCGGCAACGGTGATCTGATCGGCGCACCGCACTTCCCGCAGAATCCTTGCCTGCATCTCAACAAGACGCCGTTGCAGAACTGGAAGGGACTACTGTTCGCGGGCCGCCGCGATGTGGCCAAGGATCTGGCCAACATGCCCGCCTTCGAAGAGATCGACTTCTCCGGCTACATGCTGGATCGCGTGGAGATCGACGAATACGACTTCAACTGGAAGACCTTCATCGAGGTCTATCAGGAAGACTACCACGTGGTGCCGTTCCACCCCGGGCTGGGCCAGTTCGTCAATTGCGACGATCTGCAATGGACCTTCGGCGAGAACTTCAGCGTGCAGACCGTGGGCATCCACGACGCCCTGAAAAAACCCGGCAGCCCGGTATACGAAAAATGGGCCGAACAGGTGCTACGCTACAGCAACGGCAAGGTGCCGCGCTTTGGTGCGATCTGGCTGACCTACTATCCCAACATCACCGTGGAGTGGTATCCCAACACGCTGGTGGTGAGCACCGTGGTGCCGCGCGGCCCGGATGCTTGCTCCAACATCGTGGAGTTCTACTATCCCGAAGACATCGTGCTGTTCGAGCGCGATTACGTTGAAGCCGAGAAACAGGCCTACCGCGAAACAGCAGTGGAAGACGACGTAATCTGCCTGCGCATGCACGAAGGCCGCCGCGCGCTGTACAAACAGGGCGTCGAGGAAGTCGGCCCCTACCAGTCGCCCACCGAAGACGGCCTGCTGCACTATCAGGAATGGCTGCGCCGCCAGCTTGATCCGCATTTGAGTTAAGTGAGCGGCGCACTATGGATGCTCGCGGCAGGCTTGCTGTTCGCCTGCATGGGCGTGCTGGTGAAGCTGGGCGCGGACCGCTACACCAGCGAGGAACTGGTGTTCTACCGTTCCGCCTTCGGCCTGCTGTTCGTCCTCCCGCTGATCCGGCATAACGGCCTCGCCACCCCGCACTGGCGCGGCCATGTCTGGCGCGGGCTGTCGGGGACGGTGGCAATGATGCTGTTCTTCTACTGCCTCACCACCCTGCCGCTGGCCACCGCCATCACGCTGAACTACACCTCGTCGCTGTTCCTCACCGTGCTGACGCTGCTGGTATTCAAGGATCGTCTGCACCTGCCGCTCACCGGCGCGCTGCTGATCGGCTTCAGCGGCGTCGTGTTGCTGCTGCACCCCACGCTGGAGCGCGACCAGATCATTCCCGGCCTGCTCGGGTTGCTGTCCGGCTTCCTCGCCGGCGTCGCCCTGCTCAACGTACGCCAACTGGGGAGGCTGGGCGAACCGGCCTCGCGCGTGGTGTTCTACTTCAACCTCACCGCCACCCTGTTTACCGGCGGCTGGCTGGCGCTGTCGGGCGGCTTCCATCCGCCGCAACTGACCGACCTGCCGCTGCTGCTGGGGCTGGGCGCTTCCGCCACCATCGCCCAGCTCGCCATGACCCGCGCCTACCGCATCGGCACGACGCTGGCGGTCAGCGCGCTGTCCTACAGCACCATCGCCTTCGCCGCCCTGTTCGGCATCCTGCTGTGGAATGAAGCCCTGCCGCTGGCGGGCTGGCTGGGGATGGGGCTCATCATCGCCAGCGGTGTGTTAGCATTGCGGCTGACACCCAAGCACTAACCGAGAATCCACCATGATTACCCTCAAGCAAACCGACACACTGGTCAACGTCGCCGTTCTGGGCGAATTCACCCTGGCCGATTTCAAGCAATTCGAAGAACAGGCGCTGTACAAACTCACCTCGCCCGGTGGGCTCAACCTGCTGTTCGACCTGCGCGACATGGTGGATTACACGCTGGACGTGGCCTGGGAAGAGATCAAATTCTTCAGCCGCGAACACAATCACGACTTCAACAAGATCGCCGTCGTCACCACCGACCAGTGGCAGACCTGGGCCGCCTGGCTGTCGCGCGCCTTTGTGGATGCGGATATCCGCGTGTTTGTGGACTACGACGAAGCCGCTGCCTGGGGCGCGGCGTAAGTACCGTCGTCCTCGGTCTGCCCCAGCAGGCTGTGGTAAAGCATGGCCGTCAGCACCAGCGTTTCCTGCACTCCCAAGGATTTGAACGAGACCCCCTGTATCCAGCGTGAGGGGTCGGCGATTTCTGACTGCTGGGCATGATCTTCGTGGCACGAGCGGATTTCGCAATCCAGTTTCAGGATCTGCTCTATCCCCTGAACCTTGACCCGCACGTCGAGCAGCAAGCCATCCCCGATTTTCCCCAAGGGGTTTCTGGACGAAAGTGATGCGCCGCCCATGCTGATGTCGCGCACCTGGCAAGCCGAGCGCACGCCCCCCTCCGCCGCGACCGAGCCGATGATGTTGACTTTGGCGCGCGAACTGCGACGGACCACCATGCCGCGCACCTCTTTCGGATAAGCCAGGTGCAGATGCGGAAAGGGGACGTTGGTGACCTTGCGGGCGATCGAACTGAAGGCGTAGGCATTCTTGCCGCCGAAGAATCGTACGACAAAGTGCTGCCCTTCACGGATGAGCATCACCTTCCCGTCCTCCTGCGGCGTAGTCACAATGACGCTTTGTGATTTCGAATAGCCCACCAGAGTGACATAGTAGCGAGCGTCCGTCAGACCAGACTGAATGTGCAACTGCATCATGTCGCCGATGTTCAGCTTGATCTGATCGAGCTGCAGTTCTCCTTTGCCGTGTGACTCCACCCTTGACTCCCCAATATCCGCATCGCGACGCCGATTGTATATCTGAACCAGCCGTAGCAGGGGCAGTTCAAACAACGAAACAAGCCCAACTTTCCCCATTCAAAACAATCTGTTTGACGAGAGAGCTGCTATTGGATACCATCGGGCGCAATTACTTCCGCCTCAACCAAAAATAATACGCGATGTTCCATAGGTCTTTGTTATCCATGATTTTTATTGCCGCTGCGGTCGCGCCGCTCGGTACCGCCTGCGCGGGGGATGACCTTGTCCTGACCAATGCACTGAACCCGGCAGAGGTGGAGTACATCTATCAGGGGCAGGAGACCGAATCGACGCCTGACCTCATGGCCGAATACGAAGCCCTGCGCAACAGAACGCCTCCAGATGGCTGGGTCGCCCCTGACGATTTGTGGCAACGTGTCCGTAACGGCTTCGCCATGCGCGAACTGGATTCACCTTTGGTCGCGCGTTACGAGCAATGGTATGGCCATCGCCCCGAGTACATCACCCGGATGGCCGAACGCGCCAACCGCTATCTTTACTTCATCGTGGACGAAGTCGAAAAACGTGGCATGCCAACCGAAATCGCGTTGCTGCCCATGATCGAGAGCGCGTTCAATCCTTCGGCCTACTCAATCGCCAACGCCTCCGGCATCTGGCAATTCATTCCGTCCACCGGAAGAAATTACGGTATGCAGCAAAACTGGTGGTATGACGGTCGCCGCGACATCGTCAGTGCGACGCGCGGCGCGCTGGATTACCTGCAAAAGCTCCATGACCAGTTCGGCGACTGGGAGCTGGCGCTGGCTGCCTACAACTGGGGCGAAGGCGCCGTTCAGCGTGCCCAGGAACGCAACATGAAGCGCGGCCTGCCCATCGACTACGCCAGTCTGACCATGCCGGACGAGACCCGCAACTACGTCCCCAAGCTGTTGGCGATCAAAAACCTCGTCGCCCGACCGTGGCAGCGCAACCTGCAAATCCCCTCGATCCCGAATGAGCCCTATTTCGCCGAAGTGCTCACGACCGACCATATGGATGTGAAGGTGGCCGCTCAGCTCGCCGATATCTCGATGGAAGAATTCAATGCGCTCAACCCGGCCCATAGCCGCCCGGTGATGCTGCAAAACAATTCGCCCACCATCCTTCTGCCCATCGACAAAGTTGCCACTTTCTACAAGAATCTGGAACACTTCAACCAGCCGTTGGTCAACTGGCAGGCTTACCAGAGCAAGAAAGGCGAGCGCCTGGACAAACTGGCGCCCCGTTTCGGTCTCACTGTCGAGAAGCTGAAATCCATCAATGGTCTCTCCGCCAAAGCCCAAACCAGCAGCGGTCAGACCCTGTTGGTTCCCAGTCGCAGCAACGATGATGTCGAACACGAGTTTGAGGCATTCAACATGCACCTGGCTCCGACCACCCCGGATCTTGCGCGCAACATCCGCAGCCGTCTCGTTGCGGCCAAGGCCGCTTCAGCGCGTGGCAAGGGCAAGGCGGCAACCCAGGCGCGCGGTCATCACGAACGCGTCGCCCGCGCCGAACGGTCGAAGTCGCATGGAAAACGCAGCCGCGTCGTCCGCAGCGAGCCGCGCCTGAAGAATGCCAAAGTGGCCAGCTTGAGTCGCACCCAGTCGGCCCGCACTCCCGCCCGCGCCAAGGCACAGCCGCCAAAGCGCATGCACGTCGCTTCTAACCCCTGATTATTTTCCCTGTCTAGCCGTTCAGGTGGCAGCACACCCGGTGTTCGCCGCCGACTTCCGTTTCCACGGGATAGCTCATTCGGCAACGCTCCATCATCTGCGGGCAGCGCGGGTGGAAGTGGCAACCCTGAGGCGGATTCGCCGGTGACGGCATCTCGCCGGTCAAATGGATGATCTGCCGCCCCGTTCCATCCACCCGTGGCACCGCCGAGAGCAGCGCCCGGGTATAGGGATGGGCGGGCCGCGCCAGCACTTCAGCCGCCACGCCGCGTTCGACGATGCGCCCGAGGTACATCACGCAAACTTCATGCGCCAGATATTCCACCACCGCCAGGTTGTGGGTAATGAACAGATAAGCCAGCCCCAGTTCGCCTTGCAGCGATTTCAGCAGGTTGAGGATTTGCGCCTGCACCGACACGTCCAGCGCACTGGTCGGCTCGTCGCAGATCAGCAGTTTCGGCTCTACCGCCAGCGCCCGGGCGATGGCGATGCGCTGGCGCTGCCCGCCGGAGAATTCATGCGGATAACGCCACTTGGCGGCGGGATCGAGGCCGACCTGTTGCAGCAAAACATCCATCCGCGCCTGCCGTGCCGCCTGCGCAGACAGCCCCGCGCCCACCGGGGCGGGGGAATACTCTAACGCTACCATCCCCTCTTCCAGAATCTCCGCCACCCGCATCCTCGGGTTGAGCGAAGCGTAAGGATCCTGAAACACCATCTGCATCGCACTGCGGCGGGCGCGCAAGTCGTCGCTGGAAAGCCCGCCCAACTCGCTGCCGCCGAAGCGCACGCTGCCTGCGGTGGGGCGGATGAGTTGCAGCAGCGCCTTGCCGAAGGTGGTCTTGCCGCAGCCCGATTCGCCCACCAGCGCCACCGTCCGCCCCGGTGACAAGGCCAGCGACACGCCATCCACCGCCCGCACCGCGCCCACCTGACGCTGCAAGATGCCGCGCCGGATGGGGAAGTAGACTTGCAGATCGGAGACCTCCAGAAGACCGGGAATGGACTGGGGAAGGGAGAAGGGAGAAGGGGGAAGGGCGTCCGCTGAACCCGGAAGGTTTTCCCCTTCACCCTTCCCCCTTCCCTCTTCCCCATACAAATGGCACCGCATCCCCTGCCCTGCCACCTCGCGCCATTCCGGCGCGCGCTCGTGGCACAACGCCCAGGCACGGTCGCAACGCGGGGCAAAGCGGCAGCCGGGCGGCAGCGCGTTCAGCGCGGGCACGCTGCCGGGAATCGCCTCCAGCGGCGCTCCGGCGCGGCGCGCATCGGGCAGTGCGGCGAACAGTTTTTGGGTGTAGGGATGCAAAGGCTGTGAGAAAAGCTGCTCGCGCGAGGCGCGCTCAACAATCTGCCCGGCATACATCACCGCCACCTGATGCGCCATTTCGGCCACCACGCCCAGATCGTGAGTGATGAGCAACAGCGCCATGCCGCTGGCGGCCTGGGTGTCGCGCAGCAGTTGCAGCACCTGCGCCTGGATGGTCACGTCCAGCGCCGTGGTCGGCTCGTCGGCGATCAGCACCTCCGGCTCGCCCGCCAGCGCCATGGCGATCATCACCCGCTGCTTCATCCCGCCGGAAAGCTGGAACGGATACTCGCCCACCCGCCGCGCCGCATCCGGAATGCCCACCTGCTGCAACAGCGCGATGCAGCGCTGTTCTATTCCCTCCCCGTTCGCCCTGAGCCTGTCGAAGGGCCGTAAAGACGGGCTTGCTTCCCCCCGGGCTTCGACAAGCTCAGCCCGAACGGGAGCCACCCCTCCCCCATGCAAGCGCAACACCTCGCCAATCTGCTGCCCCACCGTCAGCACCGGATTCAGGCTCAACCCCGGCTCCTGAAAAATCATCGCCATCCGCCCGCCGCGCACCCGGCACAACTCCGCCTCACTCAGCCCGGCCAGCTCCTCGTCCGCCAGCCGCACCGAACCCGCCGCGACGCGCACCCCGTCCGGCAACAGCCGCAATAACGAGAGCGCCGTCATCGACTTGCCGCAACCTGACTCACCCAGCAGGGCGAACGTCTCCCCCCGCCGCAACGCGAACGACACCCCATCCACCACCGCCGCGCCATTCGGCAACTGCGTGGTCAACCCAGCCAACTTCAGAATTTCACTCAAGATTCACCTATCCAACGGACTCACCACTCCAGCCGACTAGCCTGCGCCGCCACATGCCCCGCCAGCAAACTGACGAATGTTTTCAGACTGGTCATATCCGACATATCCGAATACTTACCAGTGGTTATCACTCCCCGAGGCGGGGCAATCACGGCTGCCGAGGAGTACAACTGTTCCTGCACCAGACGCTGGGAAAGCACGTCGTAACGCTTCAGGTATGATGCAATGTAGGGTGCAATAAGCGTAGCGCATTACACCGAATGCAACACCATCATGCGGCGCAATATGGATCGCGCCCTACACAAGCTCAAGGCTTGCCGAACAAGGCATCGAGCGGATTATGGCTCACCGACGCCTTGCCGGAAACACGCTTGGCGGCGAACTCCTCCTCGATGTTGTCGCGATAGAAGCTCCACGCCGCCGCAGAGCTGGAAAGCCGTCGCCAAAGATCCTCCCCCACCCCGCTGTACTGCAAGGTGCTGCCATCGACGAGCTGCACTTGCAGCAATCGCGCCCGCGCATCGTAACCGATTGCGCACAGCTTGCCGGAATTGATCTTGCGCATTTCCATGCTCTCCCCCTACTCGCCTGTCGGCCACTCGCTGAAAGGGAACGGCATCACTTCGCTGGCGAAGGTCAGGAAATCCGTGATCTGCCCCAGATAGCGCCCCATTCCGCGTCCGAAGCGGACCAGCTGCACATTGGGTGAGCCGCCCAATAGTGTCACCACGAACTGGATAACGGCCACCACGCCCAGCACCGTCACGCACACATGGAACGCCAGCGCCATCAACAACATGTACAGCCCACGCAGCCAGAGGTTGGGCTTGCTGCCGGAAGGATCTGAGACATCGTTCATCGTTGCACTCCCAAAGAAGTTACTGCAGCCCCAACGCCATTCGAGACTGCGGAAATTATTTCGACTCTGGTACGTTTTGCCGTTGGGGCTGGAAAAGCGTAAACCGTGGTCTGTCCCCTAGGGCGCTGATTCGGAAAAAGGCGGAAAAAGGGGCTAGGCTCGAGTTTCTTTTCCACCTGAGGTAATGTTCTGCCATGCCTCGCCGCCAGCGCATCCATCTCAATGCCGTTCCGTTGCACATCGTACAGCAGGGACACAATCGCCAGCCCTGTTTCTTCGCAGAAGAAGACTACCACACCTATTTGCACTGGCTGGGCGAAGCCCTGCGCAAAGAACACTGCGCCCTGCATGCCTACGCCCTCATGACCAACCACGTACACCTGCTGCTCACGCCACAAAACGCAGAAGCGGTGCCCAACCTCATCATCGCCATCGGCAGACGATATGTGCAGTACATCAACACCGTCTATCGCCGCACCGGCACACTGTGGGACAGCCGCTACAAATCCTCCCTCATCCAGGCCGAAACCTACCTGCTCGCCTGCCAGCGCTACATTGAACTCAACCCCGTGCGTGCAAATATGGTTGATGATCCGGCGAACTATCGATGGAGCAGCTATCGCAGCAATGCCCTCGGTCTTGCCAGCGACCTGCTGACACCTCACCCGCTCTATCTATCATTGGGAGCGGATGAACAAGAAAGACAAAGCAACTATCGCACCCTGTTCCGCCCACAACTCGATGGTGATGCAATCGACGACATTCGCCTTGCCCTCAACCAAAGTCAGCCACTCGGCAACGAACGTTTCTACCAGCACATCCAGCAAGTCACCGGACAGCGGCGCGAGAGCAAGCCTCGTGGCAGACCGCGCAAAACATCAGAGGGGGAAGGCATCACGGGCGAACAGGGAAAACTCGAACTCTAGCTAACATCACGGCGGAATTTAATTCGAGCCTGGCCCATTTGATTTTTGATGCTGACACCATTAGTTTGTGCAGTGAGCGCGGGGGTTCGCCAGTTCACTCCAAACTATCAAGCTCAAAAGGAAATGATGGATTTCTCTAACCGTTCTCCTCCATCGTGCCCCGAAAAAAACTCCACGGTCACCTTGTCGTTTTCTACGGTTATTCTGCTGAAATTGTTTTTCGTATGAACCATATCGGGTTTTGGATCTGCACCGTCCCAGTAGCGACGTACGTAATAGTTTGCCGATGGTTTTTTGCAACATTCAGTACAGTGAAGGATGGTTTGACAACCATCCAAGTCTGTCGCTAAGCCCAACGCCTTTAAGTTCAAGGAACGCATATCAAAGTCAAAATCGAAGTTGAAGGAATATAGTCCAATCCCAGCACTAGTAGACCAGTTGAAAGGGGATGAGACGATATTGTAAACCTTGAAATCCTTATCGCATCCTTTGTCCGGAGTGCAATACGTCAGCTCTGCGATATACGATGCATGAACATCACCGGACAGGAACACCACACGTTGGATGTAATGCTGCCTGATGAACTCGAGAAGACGATGACGCTGCCAGACATGACCACCCCACTTGTCACGTGGCGCCCCGCCTAATTGTGTATCGGGAAAAACTGGGACAGGAGAAACAATAAATTTGATATGGCCGTTTCTATTTCTTTCGCAGTTATGCAGTGCCTTATTCGGTGAAACACCAAGCCAGCATTTCAGATCATTCATCTGCTCATCGCTGATAATGGCTGGGTCAGGCGTTGAAGACCAGTCCATCGTACTACCGTCTTTGTTCTTCTTGTGCATTTCGTTTTCGGATCGCGTATCCATGACAAAGAAATCAGTTTTTCCGTGACTGAACTCGTACCATAGTTTGGCCATTTCAACTGGTACTTCCTGTGAATACTGCGCAATTTTTTCTTGTGTAAGATTCAAAGAGCCTTGATAGGCCATGTACGCCCTGATACCCAGTTTATATGTCTGCGGATGATGTTCCCCACTTTCAAATTTTCCTTTGGACCAGTCGTTTACTACTTCATGGTCATCCAGAATCATGAAGTTAGCCAGCCGACCGGTTACGGTTTGAAATTTGGGCCGACCGAAAGCCTTGCGATAAGTTTTCCAGAATTCCTCGATATTTTGGGGTTCCTTGGAGTGCCATGGGAATCCACCCGTCAAGTCCGCATACACTTGGTCACCAGCCTGGATGATGAACTGGCTTTGTGCTTCAGTTGGCATTTCGGACTCTTGGTTCAGAAGAGAATTTATGTTCTCGAAAGTATTTTCACCATAATGAGAGAAAATAAATTGGTCGCGACAGGAACCAAAAATGAAACGTGTGCCGACATTTGAATCATTGGCAGGAAATGTATGTGCTTGCCAAGTTTTACTATCCCAGACAAGTTCGCCTAGCCTGTTTTCAAGAGTCTCATGCACATATCCCATCTGATACTGGTAGGTCGTATCCGGCTTTAGTGGATACGATGCATCATTTTCAACGATGCCCGTATAGTCGGCATCAGGATTCAAATGGAACTTGACAGGTTCGCCCCACTTTTCTGTCCCCGCTTCTCGAAAACGTGCCACGCCGATGGCCTGCCGATCTCCTTTTCCCCAGAGCCGAATGTTATGGTCAGTTACATTCCCAATCATGGGGCCTATCAGAACGGGATGCACATGGACATCATATACGCTTGGCGGCAGAGCGGCCTTGGGAATTGAACTGCAACCAGCAACAAGTACTGCAACAGCAACCAACAAGAACCTCATTCCTCTCCCCTTTAGTGATGATTCTTCTGATTAGATCGAAGCTGCCACCGTAGCAGGTTTCTGCACCAACAATTTACCTACTAATCAGCACGTACCGAATTCTGCTTCGGCTTCGCTCATATCTATTCGACTTAGCGAGCAAACTACGCACGCTAAGTCGCTGGTTAGCACTCCATCGTTCTTCTTGGCCATCGTTTATCGGCTGATAGGTTTGTAGCGAATCCGCTTAGGCTTCGCCCCCTCCTCGCCCAAGCGTTTGCGTTTATCAGCCTCATACTCCTGATAGTTCCCATCAAAGAACGTCCACTTGGAATCGCCTTCGCAGGCGAGGATGTGGGTGGCGATGCGGTCGAGGAACCAGCGGTCGTGGGAGATGACGGCGACGCAGCCGGCGAATTCGAGCAGCGCATCTTCCAGCGCGAGCAGGGTTTCCACGTCGAGGTCGTTGGAGGGTTCGTCGAGCAGCAGCACGTTGCCGCCGGAGATGAGCGTCTGCGCCAGGTGCAGGCGGCCGCGTTCGCCGCCGGAGAGTTGCCGACGATCTTGCCCTGGTCCGCGCCCTTGAAGTTGAAGGGATTAAACGGGGTCAGCATCACATTAACCTTCATTCATGCGCCACCAAAGCTTCGCGTGTGATTTCAACGAATCTACAGGAAGCAAAGGCAGCTTCTATCCCATCCAGATTCGCACGCAGCAATTTCTCCAGTTCCGCATTGCCGATGTTCCCAGTAGAGATCAGCAACAATGGCGGCTCGCCGGTCAGCAGAAATGACTGCACAAAATCGGAATCCTTGCTGATGACGATACGCCCGTCGCGCACTGCGCGGGAGACAAGCTCGCTATCGGGTGTGAGGTTCTTTTTTGGGAGATCGAGGGTATGCAGCGCATCGTGCCCCGCTTCGTTCAACCAGTTGGCGAAGCGCCGGGGAAGTTGCGCATCCACCAGAAATTTCATGCTGCCAGCCGTTCCAGCCGTTTGATGTGTGTCAGCCGTGCCGCATAGGAAAGCGCAGCCAGGATGTCTTCGCGCTCCAGGTCTTCATAGTCGCTCAGAATCTCTTCAGTGGTCATGCCGCTAGCCAGCCACTCCAGCACATTCTCCACCGGATAACGCAGGCCGCGAATGCACGGCTTGCCGTGGCATACAGATGGGTCAATGGTGATGCGGTCGCTCATGATTGCCTCCTGCTTTCCTGATTCAAGTTGGTCGCATTCTAGTCCGAGCATGAAGACTTATCCATCTCGCTCATAACCCGACAGGCTTACCCCCACCCCAGCCCTGATGAAACTACTAGCCAATCGACTAAGCCCGCAAGCGGGCAAGTCGCTGGTTATCCCCCGGCGGGAGGGGGAGTGTGGCGACTAGCGACTAATCGGCTTATACCGAATCCTCTTTGGCTTCGCACCCTCTTCGCCCAGCCGCTTCCTCTTATCCGCCTCATATTCCTGATAGTTGCCGTCGAAGAACGTCCACTTCGAATCCCCCTCGCAGGCAATGATGTGGGTGGCGATGCGGTCAAGGAACCAGCGATCGTGGGAGATAACCATGACGCAACCGGCGAACTCCAGCAGGGCGTCTTCCAGCGCGCGCAGGGTTTCTACATCCAGGTCGTTGGACGGCTCGTCGAGCAATAAAACATTCCCGCCCGAGATGAGCGTCTGCGCGAGGTGCAGGCGACCGCGTTCGCCGCCGGAGAGTTGGCCGACGATCTTGGCCTGATCTGCACCCTTGAAGTTGAAGCGGCCAATATAAGCGCGCGCCGGGGTTTCGTATTTGCCGACTTGCAGGATGTCGCGGCCATCACTGATGGCGTCGAACACGGTCTTGTCGTTGGCCAGCCCTTCGCGGGATTGGTCGACGAAGGCGAGCTTCACGGTCGGGCCGATTTTCACGCTGCCACTATCCGGTTGTTCCTTGCCCGAAATCATGCGGAACAGGGTGGATTTACCCGCGCCGTTGGGGCCGATGATGCCGACAATGGCGCCTGAAGGAATCTTGAAGCTGAAGTTGTCCATCAGCAGGCGGTCGCCATAGGCTTTAGAGACACCTTCGAATTCGATGACTTCGTTACCCAGCCGCTCGCCCGCCGGGATGAAGATTTCCTGCGTTTCGTTGCGCTTCTGGTATTCGACGCTGGAGAGTTCTTCGAATCTCGCCAGACGCGCCTTGGACTTGGCTTGGCGCGCCTTGGGGTTCTGGCGCACCCATTCCAGCTCCTGCTTCATCGCTTTCATATGCGCGTCGATCTGCTTGTTTTCTTGCTCCAAGCGCGCTTCCTTCTGCTCCAGCCAGCTCGAATAGTTGCCCTTCCACGGGATGCCGTGGCCGCGATCCAGTTCGAGGATCCATTCGGCGGCGTTGTCGAGGAAGTAGCGGTCGTGGGTGACGGCGACCACGGTGCCGGGGAAGCGCACCAGGAACTGCTCCAGCCATTCCACCGATTCCGCATCGAGGTGGTTGGTCGGTTCGTCCAGCAGCAGCATGTCGGGCTTTTCCAGCAGCAGCTTGCACAGCGCCACGCGGCGCTTCTCACCGCCGGAAAGATGGCCGATCTTGGCGTCCCACTCGGGCAGACGCAGCGCGTCGGCGGCGATCTCCATCTGGTGCTCGGCATCGGAGCCGCTGGTGGCGATGATGGCCTCCAGACGAGCCTGCTCTTCGGCCAGCTTGTCGAAATCAGCGTCCGGATCGGCATAGGCGGCATACACCTCGTCTAGCTTGGCTTGCGCCTGCATTACCTCACCCAGCGCGGATTCCACCTCCTGGCGCACGGTCTTGTCAGCGTCGAGCTGCGGCTCCTGCGGCAGATAGCCGACGCGGATATTGGGCAGGCGCTGCACCTCGCCATCAAACTCCTTGTCCACGCCCGCCATGATGCGCAGCACGGTGGATTTGCCGGAGCCGTTCAGGCCGAGCAGGCCGATCTTCGCGCCGGGGAAAAAGCTGAGGGAAATATCCTTGATGATCTGACGCTTGGGGGGAACGATCTTGCTCACGCGGAGCATGGACATGACGTATTGGGCCATTTTGGAGAACCGAGTCGGAGTTGAGAAAGTGGCCGGATTATAGCGCCAGCCAACCCGAAGCGGGTCTGCTGGCCATGAAATCGAAAAGGCACTGAGAGGTGGCAGGTCGTCTCAATATGACGAGTTCACGCGTAGCGATGCTTTAACTCGGTGAGGCAGAATTGTTCCAGCAAGGCGTCCAGCCGCTCCCGTGCGCGCTTGTTCGACGGCCCCTGCTTGCGGGCAATGATGAGTTCGTTCTTCATCGAGTGTTCCCAGCCCACCAGTTCGGTCACGGTGACCTGGTAGCCGTTCGCTTCAAGTTGCAAACAGCGCAGTACGTTGGTCAGGTGGCTGCCAAACTCGCGGGTATGGATGGGATGACGCCACAGCTCGGTGACCGGGTTTTTCAGCGCCGTCCCCTTGTTCTTGCGCAGCACGGCGGCGACCTCGGCCTGGCAGCACGGCACCAGCACGATGAACTGCGCCCGTTTGGCCAGTGCGAAGCGGATCGCATCGTCGGTGGCCGTATTGCAGGCATGCAGCGCGGTCACAACATCGACCTCTTCCGGCAAGGCCGTCGCGTCAATGGAATCCGCCACCGAAAGATCGAGAAAAGACATCCCGCCAAAGCCCAGCCGCTGCGCCAACTCGCGCGAATGCTGTACTAGTTCCTGGCGCGTCTCGATGCCGTAAATGTGGGAATCGCCCACCAGCGTCTTGAAAAATAGGTCGTACAGGATGAAACCCAGATAAGACTTGCCCGCCCCGTGATCGACCAGCCGGATATCCGGGCGGCGCTGGCGCACGTCCTGCAGCAAGGGTTCGATGAACTGGAACAGGTGAAACACCTGCTTGAGCTTGCGGCGCGAATCCTGGTTCATCTTGCCGTCGCGCGTCAGGATGTGCAGCTCCTTGAGCAGTTCAACGGACTGGCCGGGGCGGACTTCGTACATGATTTTCCTTGGATGGGCGACGCTCCGGAAGACAGCGTCGGCTGGTGTAGAATGCCCGGCCATTATACCCGTAGCCCGCCCCGACATGACTCACAGCCTGGACGACGAACATGGCCGCCGCTTTGGCGGAATCGACCGCCTGTATGGCCCAGGCGCACGCCTGACGCTGCATGCTGCCCGTGTGGCCGTGATCGGTGTCGGCGGCGTCGGCTCCTGGGCGGTGGAAGCACTGGCGCGCAGCGGCATCGGACAACTGGCGCTGATCGATTTCGACCAGGTCGCCGTCTCCAACATCAACCGGCAAATCCAGGCGCTGGGCAGCACCTGCGGTCAGGCCAAGGTGCTGGCCTTGCAGGCGCGCATCGCCGACATCAATCCGGACTGCTCGGTCGAGGCCATCGAAGATTTCCTCACCGAGGAAAACATGCCACAACTGCTTCCGGCGGGAAAGTTCGACGCCGTCATCGACGCCTGCGATAGCGCCCGGGTCAAGGCCGCGCTCATCGCCCATGCCCGTCGCACTGGCCTCCGGCTGGTAGTCTGTGGCGCTGCAGGCGGCAAGAGTGACCCGCTCCGGTTGCGCAAGGATGATCTCGGGCGCACCACGCACGACGCCCTGCTCTCGCGCATCCGTGGTCTGTTGCGCAAGCAATTCCACGTTCTGCCCAAGAAGAACGGCAAATTCGGGGTGACCTGCATCTACCTGGAAGAACCCTCGCGCCGCAGCCCGAGCTGCGACGCCAACGATCTGAATTGCTCTGGCTACGGCTCGGCGGTCACCGTCACAGCCTCGATGGGGCTGGCCGCCGCCGCCCACTGTCTGGACTGGCTGGCCGCCTTCGACCAGGCCGCGTGACTTTAGTCACTGCACCGACGATCCCTTCAGTGTAAAGTGCGCCCCTCTCAAAATCGACGCGAGGTGCACATGGGCAACAAGGGACTGTTATTCGGTTTGGCCGCCATCCTGGGCGTGTTCTTCGTAACGCGACAACTCCAGGCCGCCGACGGCATCGATGTGACCGAAGCGCAGCGCATGAGCCAGAATGGCGCGCTGCTGCTGGATGTGCGCGAGCCGGACGAATACGCCGCCGGTCACGCGCCGAACGCCCTCTTAATCCCGCTGGGTCAACTGGGCTCGCGCCTGCAGGAAGTCGCCGCCTACAAGGACAAGCCCGTCGCCGTCATGTGCCGCTCCGGTCGCCGCTCGGCCTCTGCCGTCGGCCAGTTGACCGAAGCCGGATTCACCCGGGTCAAGAACGTGAATGGCGGCATCCTCGCCTGGGAGCAGGCCGGATTGCCGGTAGTGCGCTAGGGAAGTACTGAATAAGTCATCCGTTCGTGGTGGCCTGTCGAACCATGAGCGGGTGACGCTTGCAAATCAGCAAGTTGAAACATTCACCCTTCGACATAACCAGCGACTTGTCCGCTCGCGGACTTAGTCGAATGGCTAGTTGTTTCATCAAGCTCAGGGCGAACGGATTCATACTATTGCCGCTGTCGCACCGCCTCGAACAGGCAGATGGCCGCTGCAGCGGCAGCATTCAATGACTCCACCCGCCCCGGCATGGGGATGATGAACGGCTGGCAGGCCGCTTGCAGCGCCGCCGATAGCCCGGCACCCTCGTTGCCGATAGCGAAGCCGACCTGCCCATCCAGCTTGCAATCGTAGAGGCTGCGCTTTCCCGCCAGCGAAGCGGCGAACACCTGGCCGCCAAGGCCATCCGCGACGGCCAGCAAGTCGGCCTCCTCGACAATGTTCAGCACAAAATGCCCGCCCATCGCCGCGCGCAACACCCTGGGCGACCAAGCGTCGGCGCAGCCCTTGGATAAGAACACCGCATCGCAGCCCGCCGCTGCCGCCGAGCGGATCATCGAGCCAAGATTGCCCGGATCCTGGATGTCCTCCAGCAGCAAGACAAAGTTCGACTCGACCGCCTCAATGCGTGGTATTTCAAGCAGCGCCAGCACACCGGTCGGCGTCTTCAACTCGGACAACTGGGAGAACAGCACCACATCGAGCTGCGTCAGCGGCACGTCTGGCGCACGCGCCAGCAACCCCGCCACCTCCTCCGTCGGCGCCCCGCCCAGAATGACCTGTTTGGGCCGCAACCCGGCCCCCAGACACGCCGCCAGCAGATGCGCGCCATCCAGCAGCGTCAGCCCGCTCTTGCGCCGCTGCCGCGCCGAACCGGCCAGCTTCAGCCAATCGCGGAAGTGCGGATTGTCCGCCGAGACGATCTGTCTCACGCCGCCCCGCCCTGCTCCAGCAGCCCGCTCATTTCTTCCAGCGATGGCAGTTCACCCAGGCTGCGCAGGTTGAAATCGTCGAGGAAACGGCGGGTGGTCGCCAGCAGTTCCGGGCGACCGGGTACGTCGCGCACGCCGATCACTTCGATCCAGCCGCGCGCTTCCAGCGTCTTGACGATCTGGGTAGCCACGGCGACGCCGCGTATTTCTTCGATGTCACCACGGGTGACCGGCTGGCGGTAGGCGATGATGGCCAGCGTCTCCATCACGGCGCGCGAGTAGCGCGGCGTCTTTTCCGGGTTGAGGCGATCGAGGTAGGGCTGCATTTCGGGACGGCTGCGGAAACGCCAGCCGCTGGCGACGCGCACCAGTTCCACGCCCCTGCCCTGCCACTGTTGCGCCAATCGCTCCAGCAGGGATTCGACCTCGCGGCCTTCAGGCGCGGGGTCGAACAGGCTGCGCAGTTCGGCCAGCGACAACGGCTCGTCGGCGGTCAGCAGGGCCGCTTCCAGCACCCACAGGCGCGGGTCGGCGTCATTCAAGGGCGAGGCTGCGGCTGGCGCGGACATAGATTTTCCCCAGGGTCTCGGTTTGGCTGATCTCCAGCAGGCTCTCTTTGGCCAGCTCCAGCATGGCGATGAAAGTCACCACCAATTGCGGGATGCCGCCAGAGAGGTCGAACAGTTCGTCGAATGGCTCGAATTCGCCGTGGCGCAGGCGACGCAACAGTTCGGTCATGCGCTCGCGCACCGACAGCTCCTCGCGCCGCACGGTGTGATGCGCCAGGACTTTGGCGCGCGCCAGCAGCCCCAGCCAGGCCTGGCGCAGGTCTTCCACGCCCACTTCGGGCAGGCGCACCGCCACCGTGCGCTCGATCAGCGCCTGCACCAGCTCGAAATCGCGCCCGGCCTGCGGCAATTCATTGATCGCCTGCGCGGCCAGCTTCATCTGTTCGTATTCCAGCAGGCGGCGCATCAACTCGGCGCGCGGATCTTCCTCGCCCTCTTCCGCTGCCAGCTTGGGACGCGGCAACAACATGCGCGACTTGATCTCGATCAGCAGCGCGGCCATCAGGAGGTATTCCGCTGCCAGCTCCAGCCGGTGCTGTTTCATCAGCTCGATGTAGGCCAGATACTGCCGCGTCAGCTCGGCCATCGGGATATCGAGCACGTCGAGGTTGTGCTTGCGGATCAGGTACAGCAGCAGGTCGAGCGGCCCCTGAAAGGTCTCCAACACCACCTCCAGCGCATCGGGCGGGATGTAAAGATCGGACGGCAACTCCAGCAGCGGCTCGCCGTGGATGCGGGCGAACGGTGCCGTGGCATCAAGTGGGAGCTGCGCGCTCTGGTTCATCTCAGCTGTAACTCAGCCCCATCGCTTCGCGCACGTCGCGCATGGTGTCGCGGGCGAGGTCGCGGGCTTTTTCGCAGCCGTCGGCGATGATGTTCTTCACCTGGGTGGGGTCGTCGAGGTAGAACTGGGCGCGTTCACGCATCGGGCGCTGTTCGGCCAGCACGGCGTCGATCACCGGCTGCTTGCATTCGATGCAGCCGATGCCCGCGCTGGTGCAGCCTTGCTGCGCCCAAGCCTTCACCTCGTCGCTGGAATAGACCTGGTGCAACTGCCACACCGGGCATCTTGCCGGATCGCCCGGATCGGTGCGGCGGACGCGGTGGGTGTCGGTCGGCATGGTGCGGATCTTCTTGCTGACGCTGTCCTCGTCCTCGCGCAGGCTGATGGTGTTGTTGTAGGACTTGGACATCTTGTTGCCGTCCAGCCCCGGCATGCGCGACGCAGCGGTGAGCATGGCCTGCGGCTCGGACAGGATCATCTTGCCACTACCTTCAAGGTAGCCGAACAGTCGCTCCCGGTCGCCGTGAGACAGGTTCTGCTGTTCGTCCAACAAAGCCTTGGCAGAGAGCAGTGCCTCTTCGTCACCCTGCTCTTGAAACTTCGTGCGCAACTCGCTGTACAGACGACCTTTCTTGTTACCCATCTTCTTGATGGCGGACTCGGCTTTCTCCTCGAAACCGGGCTCGCGACCATAGATGTGGTTGAAACGACGCGCGATCTCGCGGGTGAATTCGATGTGCGGCACCTGGTCTTCGCCCACCGGCACCTGGGTGGCGCGGTAGATCAGAATGTCGGCGCTTTGCAGCAGCGGATAGCCGAGGAAACCGTAGGTGGACAAGTCCTTGTGCGACAGCTTTTCCTGCTGGTCCTTGTAGGTCGGCACCCGTTCCAGCCAGCCCAGCGGCGTAATCATGGACAGCAGCAGATGCAGCTCGGCGTGCTCGGGAACCTTGCTCTGGATGAACAGCGTGGCGTGGGCCGGATCGACGCCCGCCGCCAGCCAGTCGATCACCATGTCCCACACGCTCTGTTCGATCACCTGCGGGGTGTCGTAATGGGTGGTCAGCGCGTGCCAGTCGGCCACGAAGAACAGACACTCGTACTCGTGCTGCATCTTCACCCAGTTCTTGAGGACGCCGTGGTAGTGGCCGAGGTGCAGGCTGCCGGTGGGGCGCATGCCTGACAAGACGCGATCTGCAAACATAGTTTTCCTCAGGTTCCCGAAATGATTCTGAAAAGGCTCATGGCGATGCCGAAGAACGGCGACAGTATCCACCCAAGCAGCGGTGTCACCGCCAGGAAGATCAGGATGTACATGCCATAGGGTTCGATTCTGGCGAGCTGGTGCGCCTGGCGGTACGGCAGCAGGCTCACCGCGATGCGACCGCCATCCAGCGGCGGCAGCGGCAGCAGGTTCAGGATCATCAGCACCACGTTAATCTTGATGCCGATCTGCGCCATGCCCAACAGGGCCTCGAAATAGTCGCTCTCGGCCAGCAGCATCCAGTCCAGCCGGGCGACAATCGCCCAACCGACGGCCATCATCAGGTTGGAGGCCGGGCCAGCCAACGCCACCCACAGCATGTCCTGCTTGGGACGGCGCAAGGCGGAGAAGTTGACCGGCACCGGCTTGGCCCAACCGAACAGGATGCCGCCGACGAATAAGGTCAGCAGCGGCAGCAGAATTGTGCCGACGGGATCGATGTGGCGGATGGGGTTGAGGCTGATGCGCCCGGCCAGCGCCGCAGTGTGGTCGCCGAAATGGCGCGCCACGTAGCCATGCGCCGCCTCGTGCAGGGTGATGGCAAACAGTACGGGAATGGCCGCCAGGGTGATGGTCTGAATCAGGGCGCTGCTGTCCATCACTCCTCCAGCCCGAACACAGCGACATCACCCTTGCCTCGCCGCAGCAGCACCGGCTCGTCATGGCTGAGGTCGATCACGGTAGTCGGGTCGAGTCCGACCGGCCCACATTCGACGATGATCTCGACCTGGCTCTCCAGGTGCTCGTGAATTTCGTCCACATCGGTCAGCGGATGATGCGCCTCGGGCAGGATCAGGGTGGAGCTCAGCAGCGGCTCGCCCAGTTCTTCCAGCAAGGCCAGCGCCAGCGCGTGATCGGGAATGCGCACGCCGACCGTGCTGCGCTTGGGGTGCTGCAACCGGCGCGGCACTTCCTTGGTCGCCTCCAGGATGAAGGTATAGCTCCCCGGCGTGTTGTTCTTCATCAGCCGGTACTGGGCGTTGCTGACCTTGGCGTAGGTCGAGAGTTCGGACAGATCGCGCACCATCAGCGTCAGCATGTGCTTGTCATCCATGCCCCGGATGCGTCGGATGCGATCCACCGCCGGTTTGTCGTCCAGATGGCAGCCGATGGCGTAGCCGGAATCGGTGGGATAGACCACCACCGCGCCGTCGCGCAGGGCTTCGGCCACCTGGCGGATCAGGCGCGGTTGCGGGTTGTCGGGATGGATGGAAATGATCTGGGCCACTATGCGTTCACCACTTGTTTTTGTTCATTCGCCCACAACTGCCAGATCGGCGTGCAATCCAGCGGCAGGTCGGGCAGCCGACCGATGTCAGCCCAGCTTTCCTCCGGGCCGTGAAAATCCGAGCCGCAGGAGGCGTACAGCCCGAAATCTTTGGCATAACGGGAGAATTCGGCGAACTGGCCGTGGGTGTGGCTGCTGGTCACCACTTCGATGCCCTCCCCGCCGATCGCCACGAACTCGTTGAGCAGCGCCTTCAGGCTGGTCGAACCCATACCGTGACGTCCGGCGCTGTAGCGACCGGGATGCGCCAGCACGGCATAGCCGCCACTTCCGCGTATCCAGCTCACGGCATCGGTCAGCGTCGCCCACTGATGCGACACGTAGCCGGGCTTGCCCTTGGCAAGGTAGCGTTTGAAAACGCTCTTCACGTCACGGGCGCGCCCCGCCTCGACCAGATAGCGGGCGAAATGGGTGCGACCGATCATGCTCGGATTGTTGGCGTATTTCAGTGCGCCTTCCAGCGCACCGCCGATGCCGCAGCGCGCCAGCGATTCCGCCATGCGTTCCGCACGCTCGCGCCGCCCGCCGCGCACCGCCTTCAGGCCTTCCGCCAGCGGTGGCGAGGACGGGTCGATGTGCAGGCCGACCACGTGGACGGTGTGGCTGCGCCAACTGACGGAGATCTCCACGCCGGGGATGAATTCGATGCCATGTCGCAACGCCGCCTGACGCGCTTCGGCCAGGCCGTCAGTGTCGTCGTGATCGGTCAGCGCCAGCGCGCGCACACCGCGCCCGGCGGCGCGCGCCACCACCTCGGCAGGCGTCAGCACACCGTCAGAGACATTGGAATGGCAATGCAGGTCGATGTCCAGCATGTCAGGCGTCGCCGCCGCCTTTCTTCATGACTTTGCCCTCTTCGGCGCGGCGCTTGCGCACTTCCTTGGGGTCGGCCAGCAGCGGACGGTAGATTTCGATGCGGTCCTGCTCGCGTAATTCGGTGTCGGTCTTGGAAAGTTTGCCGAAAATGCCAAATTTGCCTTTCTCTAGGTCGATCTCGGGATATTTGTCCAGAATGCCCGACAGACGCACGCCGTCCGCAAGAGTCGCCCCACGCGGCACTTGCGCCTTGAGCAAGGTCTGTTCATGCGCCAGCGCATAGGCCACTTCGATGCCGATCTTGTCCTGCTCACTCATAACGAAATCCCGTAAACCTTTTCTGCCCGCTTGACGAAGGCTTCCACAAAAGAATTGGCGATGTGGTTGAACACCGGCCCGACCAGCCCCTCCAGCAGGCGGCTGGAGAATTCGTAATGCAGCCGGAACTCCACCTTACACGCCTCATCCGACAGCGGGCGGAACTGCCAGCAACCATCCAGATGCTGGAACGGCCCATCCTGCAAGGTCATGTCGATCAGGTAGGGAATCTGCCGCTCGTTCCGGGTGGTGAAGCTCTGTTTCAGGCCGTGGAAATCGATCTCCACCGAGGCATGCACCGCGTCCCCTTCCAGCGCCGTCACCGTCGAACCGCCGCACCAGGGCAGAAAGTTCGGGTAATTTTCCACCCGATCGACCAGAGCGAACATTTGTTCGCAGCTATACGGAACCAATACCGACTTCTCGACCAACGCCATCGCCACGGGGAAACATGTCAGAACTGGTAGAATTATACGGGTTATCCGCCCCGGAATCGCACACTTTCAAGCACGCGCATGAGCATCATCCAGAACAAGAAGGCTTTTCACGACTACTTCATCGAAGACCGCTTTGAAGCGGGTCTGGTGCTGGAAGGCTGGGAAGTGAAGTCCATCCGCGCCGGACGGGTGCAACTCAAGGAAGCCTATGTCACCGTGCGCGACGGCGCGCTCTACCTGTTCGGCTGCCACATCAGCCCACTGGCGACTGCTTCCACCCACATCCACCCTGATCCCACCCGCACCCGTAAACTGCTGCTGCACGCCGCCGAGATCAATAAACTCATCGGCAAGGCCCAGCGCGCCGGTTATACCCTGATGCCGCTGGATATGCACTACAAGGCCGGACGCATCAAACTCGACATCGGTCTCGCCAAAGGCAAGAAGGAACATGATAAAAGAGACACCGAGCGCGAGCGCGATGCGAAGCGCGAAGTCGCTCAGGCCATGAAAAAGGCGCGCAAATAGCGCGCTACTCTACTCTGCCTTGGCGTCCTTGGGCTTGGTTGCCAAATTTCAGCTTCACACCCCCGGGCGTCACCGTGATGTCGGTGATGTCGAGCGATACGCCTGCAAAACTTGGCTCTCCTGGTGGGAAGGTGTGTAGCGGGAAGTTCTGCATGAGTTCGGCCATGGCTAGGTTGACCAGCGCGCGCAGGGCGGGCGGCATTTCTCCCTGATCTTGCAGGCTCAAACGCTCCAGTTGCGGTTTGACCAGCACGATGGCGCGCTGGCTGGCGTCGTAGCGCAAATCGCTGCTCGATTCAAAGCGTCCTCCCAATACTCCCCCCAGAATCGAACCGAACTGAAAGTCGCTGGAAAAGCCGATGCGGTTGCGCTCCGGCAGCAGCGCCACCTGCGGATTGCTCAAGGACAGGTGGAACACGCCTTGATCCGCGTACAGCGGAAAGCGCTTGAGCACCACGGTGCGCAATTCCTCCTGCGTCACCAGATGCTCGCGCGGCACCAGGCTGGAACAAGCGAACAAGCCATAAACAATAATCAGGATCAACAGGTTGCGAAACATTCCTATTGATCCAAGCCTAGTCGGCAGCCTCATGGGCTCTCCGTTTCCCCGCCCAGCGCGGACACTAGGTCCGTCAGCAATTTGCCCAGTTCACCGCTCATCAGCGCAAAGTCGCTGTCGAACACTTCATCGTCGGCGTCGGCCTGTTCGGTGAGCACGTCCAACGGACGCAGGCGCTTGATCTGACCGTGCTCGTCCAGCACGAAGGATATCTTGTCGCGCCAGGTCAGCGCCAGTTTGGTCACCTGCTTGCCGGATTCGATGTGCTTGCGAATCTCGCCCGCTTCCGGGATGTCGCCGGTGTAGCGCACGCTGGATTTGCCGTCGCCGCTGCCGCGCAGTTCGCAGATGTCGTCCAGAGTGAAACCGGCAGGCGCTTCGCCGGATGCCAGCCACTGGGTCATGGCCCCGCTCGGCGAGAGCTGGGTCTTGGTTTCCTTCAGCACGAGGCCGTCCACCGTTTTCATCAACATGCCGATGAATTCGTCGGCCTTGGCCAGGCTGCCCGCATCCACGGCCAGCCAGCGACCTTCCGGATCGATCCAGCCCCAAGTGCTGCGTCGCAGGGCAAAGGCGCGCGGCAGCAATTCGTCGGTCACCGCCTCTTTCAATTGCTTCAGTTGCTTGCGACCCGGTTTGAATCCTTGTTGTTCTTCCAGCTCGACGGCCCGAGCCTTGACGAACTGGTTGATCACCCCCGCCGGGAGCAGCTTGCGCTCTACGCCCAGAGACAGCAGCCTCTGCTGGCCATACTGGTGGGCATAAGGATGATGGTCGCCCTTGGGGGGTAGCCAGCCCAGGTGCTGGGTCTGCCCGCCGCTGACCGGCTGCAGGGCGTGATCGGCCAAGGCCGCTTGCAGCATTTCGGCGCTGATCTCAAAACGGGAGAGTCGGTAATACTGGAGATTCCTGAACCACATCGTGTCGTGCTCGTTGTTGCGGGGGCCGGATTCTACACAGATACGCAACCCTTGGTTCGACATGTCGCCCTAGGCAGAAAGGTGAATCCTCCGTCGAAAATTGACGCTCCCGGCAAAACTCTTTACATTCGGGCGCTCAATGTAAGGTTGCTTTAAGCCTGGGCTGGTTTAATGCCGGATCAGGCCACATCCGCCATACGAACATCCACAGGGAGAGAAATCACATGTCCAGCATCGAGTCCGTCCTGCACGAAACCCGCGTCTTCCCGCCTTCCGCCGATTTCGTGGCGCAGGCCAACGTCTCCGGCATGGGGGCGTATCGGGCGATGGTGGCGGCTTCCGAGACAGATTATCCCGGCTACTGGGCCGATCTGGCGCGCAACAACATCGTATGGCAGCAGCCGTTCACCCAGGCGCTGAACGACAGTAACGCGCCCTTCTATCGCTGGTTCGAGGATGGCAAGCTGAACGTCTCCTACAACTGTCTGGATCGCCACCTCGCCACCCAGCCGGATAAGGTCGCGCTGATCTTTGAGGCCGATGACGGCCAGGTCACCCGAGTCACCTACCGCGAACTGCACGCTCGTGTCAGCCAGTTCGCCAACGGCCTGAAGTCGCGCGGCATCAAGAAGGGCGACCGCGTGGTGATCTACCTGCCGATGAGCGTGGAAGCAGTGGTGGCGATGCAGGCCTGCGCCCGCATCGGCGCGATCCACTCGGTGGTATTCGGCGGCTTCTCCTCCAAAAGCCTGCACGAGCGCATCGTGGACGCCCAGGCCGTCGCCATCATCACCGCCGACGGCCAGCAGCGCGGCGGCAAGGCCATGCCGCTGAAACCCATCGTGGACGAGGCGCTGGCCACCGGCGGCTGCGACTGCGTCAAGGACGTGATCGTCTACCGCCGCAACGGTGATGACTCGGCATGTAGTTCGCCGCGCGACATCTGGTGGCACGATGTCGCCGCCAGACAATCCACCGATTGCGAACCGGAATGGGTCGACTCCGAGCATCCGCTGTTCATCCTGTACACCTCCGGCTCCACCGGCAAGCCCAAGGGCGTGCAGCACTCCTCTGGCGGCTACCTGCTGGGCGCGATGCTGACCATGCAGTGGGTGTTCGACTACAAGCCTTCCGACATCTTCTGGTGCACCGCCGATGTGGGCTGGATCACCGGTCACAGCTACGTCGCCTACGGCCCGCTGGCAATGGGTGCGACTGAGGTGATCTTCGAGGGCATCCCAACCTACCCCGACGCCGGGCGTTTCTGGAAGATGATCCAGGATCACAAGGTCACCACGTTCTATACCGCGCCGACAGCCATCCGCTCGCTGATCAAGCTGGGCGGCGATCTGCCCAAGCAATACGACCTTTCCAGCCTGCGCCTGCTGGGCTCAGTGGGCGAACCGATCAACCCCGAAGCCTGGATGTGGTACTACACCGTGGTGGGCCAGGAGCGCTGCCCCATCGTCGACACCTGGTGGCAAACCGAAACCGGCTGCCACATGATCGCCCCCTTGCCCGGCGTCGAAGCGCTAAAACCCGGCTCCTGCACCCTGCCCATCCCCGGC